>Ga0182021_10002061_pt1 | contig 23459 bp, 30 predicted proteins | sample 612E3MmetaG_FD_120493 | JGI IMG/M metagenome (GOLD analysis project Ga0182021, IMG submission 120493) | Permafrost microbial communities from Stordalen Mire, Sweden - 612E3M metaG (Illumina Assembly) | ecosystem: Environmental > Terrestrial > Soil > Wetlands > Permafrost | place: Sweden... | reverse complement strand
TATGCCGAGTGAAATGGAGCCATCCGCATCTCAGTCCTTGCTGGCCCATCGTCGCTCGGCATAGTCCGGGACTCGGCATAGTGCCGTAAGCTATGAAAGTGAATCCGCTTGTCTTTCACATTTGCCTTCCTGACGTAACGCTTGAAAAGTCGTGTAATCCAATCCTCATACAGTCTCTGCCCATTCAGAGTGAAGACAAAATCCTCCGACTCCTGCGCTTTCTTCCTTAGAAGCATCAGAGCCACACTATGGAGAGGTACAGTTCGTCGCTTTCCCTTCTTTGTTTTGAAATTCCCGGCACTTTGAATGTTGAGCACACGGCGATCTAAATCCACTTGCGTCCAGCGGAGGTTCACAATCTCTCCTCGGCGTAACCCTGTCAACGCTGCAAACAGCACCACCTCTTTCAGCCAGGGTACTTCAATCGTGGAAAGAAGGCCTTGGAATTCTTCGACGGTCAAGAATATCGGTGCTTCTTCTGGAAAATTCGCCATTCGGATTCCTCTACACGGGTTTTCCATCAGCAACTTCCAGCGGATCGCTGTTGTGAAAGCAGCTTTCAAGCATCTTAGCTCAATGTTCACAGAAGCTGGTCGCACTTGACTAAGCCTTTTAGCCTTGAAAAGATCCATCTCGCGCGGAGTGATTTCATTCAGATACTTGTCGCCAACATGCGCCTGCAGATACGCGAACGATCTCTTGTACATATCACAGGTCAGTGGAGAAAAAGTCACCTTTGCATATTCGAGGAATTCTTCCGCGAATTGCTGCAGTCGCTCCGTCAGAGGCTTAGCCGCTTCTGTATTTTCCACCTTGAAGTTTCTTAGGAATTCGACGGCATGAACCTTTGATGTCGTACGCGTCGAGACTTTCTGACGTTGGCCCGTGGGATCTCTAATAGAGCTGATAAACTCCGGACCGGGATTTTGACAGGAACATGATGTGCCTCCACAAGTTGTAGCTGGTGGAGTCACCACTTGGGTCACCACTGGGACAAAACTGGGTAGGTCTGACAACTTGGCGGAAAATGAAAAACCCTGCAACGTACTATGTTACAGGGCCTTCCATGAGTTCTGTGGAGTGGACGCTGCCGGGATCGAACCAGCGACCTCCTGCTGGTCACGCAGGCGACTCCACGTACCACACCCGGAGGATTGATCTGGGCGAGCACCGATCGCGGACGCGATCACACCACCAAACAAGACCAGCCTCACTCTCGCAATTCCCGCATCGGAAAAGTGTAGATATCAGACGGCAACATTCATCTCTTCCCGTTCAGCCAGCCAAGCCAAAGCCGGAGGTTCTCGGTCCAGGAGCCAACGTGGGGGTTGTTCACGGCCAAGCCGAACCCATGCCCCCCTTCCGACACGAGGTGGAACTCCACGGGAATCCCTTTCTTGCGCAGAGCTTTCACCATCAGCAGGGAGTTATCTGCGGGGACAGCTCCGTCGTCGTTCGCCTGGACGATGAACGCCGGCGGCGTGTCATCGCGCACCTGCAGCTCACTCGAAAAGGAGACCAGCAGGTCCTTGCCGGCGTTCTTGCCGAGGAGAGCCTCTTCCGAGCCCCGATGCGCTGAGGAATCGACGAATGAGATCACGGGATAGATCAGGACCATGAAATCGGGGCGGCAGCTTAGCCGATCAGTCGAGTCCGCGGACGTTTTCTCTCCATAATCGAAATGCGTGCCGAGCGTCGAAGCAAGGTGCCCGCCCGCCGAGAATCCCATGACCCCGATCTTGCCCGGGTCGACATTCCACCGCGAGGCGTTTCGACGTACAAGACGGAGGGCTCGCTGGGCATCTTCCAGCGCAACCCTCTGCGGCTCACTCCAGTTCCCCGAAGTCGGCAACCGGTACTTCAGCACCGCTGCGGCGACGCCGATCGAGTTGAGGTAGCGCGCGATGTCCGTGCCTTCCAGATCGTAGGCCAGGATCCAATAGCCGCCTCCCGGACAGATGACCACTGCCTGACCGGTGGCGAACCGCTTGCTCGGAAGATAGACGGCAATGGAGGGAGTTTGAACGTTCCGGATGCGGATGATGTCCGTCTTCTCCGACGTCTCTTCGCCGCCGCTCTTTGTCATGTGCGGAACGGCGCCTTCATAGAGCGGAAGGATTTGCTCCTGACCGAACGCAAGGGTGACAAAGAAAAGACACGCCACGAATAGGAGAGTCCGTATTTTCATTGTTGCCTCGATCTATTATGAATTCGCACCGCCGAAATGCGTGAGGATGGTTTCCTTTCAACCTCGCGGCCGTTAGCCGCGACGGCATAGAGAGCGCTGGTCGTCAGTCCCGGGATCGGGAGAAGAGGGGTTACCGAGGAACCCTGGCCGGCCAAAGTCCCGGCCGTTATAAGAAGAGAGAGCAGAAACGCTGGCTGAAAAGCACATCGCAGCTTTATAATCGTCTCGGAACACAAGTTTGATGTGCACGGGATCGGACATACAGGTCGGTTCGTCCGAGATGGAGGCCGTGCCAGCGGCCATTGTAGGCTTTGTTTCTTTGAAAATCCATCCGGGCGATGGTAATGAGACGGGCCCGGACAAGAGTTTTGGAGGGGATTCTCATCCAAGCTGGTTCCCGCGTATTACATGGATTGCATGAAACAGCCAATTGATCTCTGCACTCGGCTCAGTTGCTGGGCGGAGGTCTCAAGGGTGGACTCCGCGTCGTGACTCGTCAGTCCAAATTGCGGGCCCGAATTGTGCATTTTCTTCATAATTCCTTGTCTGATATGCTCAATCTTGTGTTCGTTGTTTAAGCATCTTTCACTTACATTGTCATCACGTCTACCCATGAATCCAGGGAAGGACGTTCGACAAGCAAACACGCGAACTCGGCAACGTCGATTGTTCATCGCTCTGCCGTGATCCTTACACGTCATCCGTCCTTTATGCCTCAATTTGCCGCTATCCGGGACAATCGATCCCGATCGTGTCGTTGTCTAAATCGAGCAACGACGGAGATTCATGGAAGCTCGTATTGAGCTGGAGACGACCGAAGCACTTTCCCCATACCTCAAAAGACACCGAGGGTTCTATGAAGATACGCTGTGTGAAGAACGTCGCGGGAACGATCATTCTGTTCATGATCTTCGGGTCTTCAGCCGAATCTCAACAATCCTCCGGCATTAGCATCCTGAATCGGGCCGCCGTCGTTCATCCCCTCGATTCCGTGGTCATAGGGAATCGCCACAGCGGCACCATTGTCGTGAGAGATTCGAAAGGCCGGGAATATGTTCGCCTTAAAACTTTCCCCATGACGACGTTCCAGGCAGGGGGCGCGCTCGGGAAGCAGTGCGTCCTCCTGCTCGATGCGGGAGGGAGAGCGATCGACAGCGCCGCGTTCAGGGTGGAAGCGTTCACGGGAGTGTCGGACGGCGGAGAAGTCGGCGAATTGTTCACGCGGCTGCACGATGGCATGATGGCGGCCGCCCCCAACGGCTACGACGAAGTGAGTTGGAACGGGAAAACCTACCGGATGTTTGTCAGTTGGGTGCTCGACAACAACAACACGATGAAGGGGATGAAGTATTTCTCTCCTTTGGGAGGAGATCTTGTCGATATGCTCCGGCAAGTCCAGAAGCCCGACGGCATGATCTGGAGTTTCGTGGGAAACAAAATGCCGGACTCGTCGTACTTCCGGACTGCCTACAGCTCTCTGGGCTATTTTCAGAGAGACGGCGACCAGTGGTTTGTCCGCCAGCCGGTCGAGAATCATGTGGAATACAATTACGTGAACATGATACATCAGTACTGGATGGCGAGCGGAGATGACGCCTGGATGAAGAGGAACCTGCAAAGTGCCTGCAGAGCGCTGGACTACAGCATCACTGACACCCTGCGGTGGTCACGTCGGTTCGGGCTGCTGAAACGCCCCTACTGCATCGACTCCTGGGATTTCCAGGTCGACGACCAGTATACTCCCCCTGCACCACTCAGCCCGACAATGGTGATCGTGCCGGGGAAGACGAAATATGGGGTATTTTTCGGAGATAACACGGGCTATTACGAAGCGTGCGATCAGCTGGCGAACATGCTCGACCATGCGGGGGATACTGACAAGGCGTCTCTCTACAGACAGCGGAGAAAAGAGATCTTTGAACGCCTGTCTACGTTATCCTGGAACGGCAAGTTCTTCACCCACTTCATCGAGGACGATTCGACAGTGAAGAGAGATCTCGGCGTGGATGAAAAATCGCAGATCGCGCAGGGGAATATGTATTCGCTCAATCGCGGGTTGCCATACGAAATGAACGCCGCCATTATCAGGACGTATATGGACCTCAGGTCCAAGCTTCCCCAGGGGTCCCCGGGGGAGTGGTATTCGATCTATCCGCCATTTGAGAGGGGTTTTGGCCGCCACAACGAGAAATGGCAATACATGAATGGGGGGGTGGCCGGGCATGCGATCGGTGAGCTTGCACGGGGAGCGTATGAGAACGGGTTCGAAGACTATGCCTCGAAAACGTTGAAGCGCCTGCATGATCTCGTCAAGAGCCACGACAATCATCTCTACTTCGCCTACACCGGATCCATTCCATCCCCGCCTCCGCCGCCGCACTACAGAACCGTCGACATCTCTCGGCAGACAAACATGGATTTGTGGGATCAAGGAGATTCGTCGACTTTACCCTGGATGGATGGGGAGAGATCTGCCGGGAACGACATGCGTGGACTTCCCACGGGGGACCATGCCTTTCATGGCATCACGTTTCATGTGATTGATCCGGCGATGAATCAGCGCCGCGCTGTTGTTGCCGTGTCCACTCAACGCAAATTCTCCGGGGAAACGGAGATCCCCGTCAACGACACTGCATCATCGGTGTATCTTCTGCATGCTTCGTCAGACAATATTCCCAGCCATGTGGCCGGGGCAATCACGTTTGAATACGGGGATGGAACCGAGGTTTCGAAGTACCTGATCAAAGGCAAAGACATCACCAACTGGTGGTTTCCGATTCTTGACAATCAGACCGCGGGAGTCGCGTGGTCCGGACCGAATCCGAGAAGCACACGTGTGGGGGTATGCTGGACAGCGATCGACAATCCGTTTCCACAGAAACAGATCAGAACCCTAAAGTTCCAATCCTCGCTCGAAGGCGGAATGTACGTTTTGATCGGAATGACGCTGTCAGACAGGCCGCATTACGTGCCGCCCCAAGCTGTCTCGTACGGCGGGCCGGACAATTGGGCTGCAGCGACGGGGATGGCCGCAATCATTGAGGGTTTGGCTGGCGTCTCCGCCGAAAAAGCAGGGTTCGGCGAGGCCCGTCTTGCTCCACGCTGGCCCTCATATCCGGTCGATTCCGCGGATGTCTCAGTAGTGTTTCCGGCATCGGATGGATACGTGGCGTATCGGTATTTCCACTTGCCGAACCGGAAGGAGATTCGCCTCCTTGTGACCGGAAGCGGAAAGATGATTCACGCTCATGTGCTGTTGCCGAAGAGGGCCGCTGCGGTCGAGTCGGTTGTCGTCAACGATCAGCCAGTGCATCCTGTCATCTCCGGAATGGGAGTATCCAAGTACGTCGATTTCACCATGCCGCTGCCGATGGTGCAAAAAGTGACGATCAGGTATCAAGAATAAGACCGCCGTTTTGAGGCTGGAATTACCGGGGTTTCGTGCAGGCAGTTGTGGCTGGATGTGAAAGGAGCCTGAGCGAGGTTGGCGCATCATCGACAACCGAGGGATGATCGAGCTTCACCCGCTTGCTTACGACAAGTGGCGGCTTCTCCCAAAGAGAGTGTCGTCATTTCCCCTGTAGCCGCTGCAGCACCTCCTCGGCATTCTTGTTCTCGGGATCCAAAGCCAGGCTTGTCCTGTAGTTCTCGATGGCCAGCGTGGTGTCGCCGGAAGTCAGGTACGCCTCACCCAGGCTGTCGTACGTGTTCCCCGACTTTGGGAACGCGTGCACGTTGAGTCGGAAGACCTCGATCGCCTGCTTGGCACTTCCTCCCTGGAGAAGCTTATAAGCCTTTCGGTTCACACGTGCTTCCAAGAGACGCTCTCCCGATTTCCCCTTCGCAAGTTCGGTCATCCCGGCCTCAGCCCCCTGCAGCATCGCTGTTTCGATGATATGGTCTGTGAATGACCGGTTCGTTTTGTTGTTGGCGACCGGTACAACGGGTGTATAAGCCGGGGAGAATAACGCCTTGCCAATCTCTCGGCCCGCCTCCTGGAGGCCGTTCGACCTATTGGTCAACACAATGACGGTTGTGCCTTCATCGATGAACCGGTAGAAATCGGCATAGAAGATCCCGTTGGCGCCATTGTGCCAGTAATATGTCGTATTTCTCGGGGTCCTGTGAACGTCTCACCCGTAGGCATAATAATTGGCCGAATCCTCCCCTTTCCGCAACTTCGGGTGGTACATTTTAGCCTTGGCTCCTTTCGAGAGAACCTGATCCGTCAGGAGCGCTTGATGCCATCTGAACATGTCTTCGGCAGTCGAGAGGATCCCGCCGTTCCCCTTCAGGTGCCAGAAGGGACCATCTGCATCCCATTGCTTCTCGGTGGGCTTCCCCCAGACATTATCCTCGTTGTCATACCCTGTCGCCAGAAGGTCATCGCGGAACTGTGGCCGGGTGTAGCCCGTCTGCTCCATCCCAGCGGGGTGCCAGAGCTTCTGGTAAAGTAACTTCTCGTAGGGCATCCCGGAGACTTTTTCAATGATGATGCCCAGGAGGCTGTAACCGATGTTCGAATACGAGAAGTCGGTGCCGGGCCGAAATCTGAGGGGACTCCTCATGACCGTGTCTATGAACGCGGCCTCGGTGATCTTCTCGTAGTCACGGCCGACAGTGCCAGTGAGGCCGGAGGAGTGCCTCAGGATCTGATGAATCGTGATCTCGGACTTGTCGGTGGGGACGTCCCCGAAGTACTTCGACAACTTGTCTTCGGTCGACAACTTCCCCTCCATCTCCAGCTTCATGATCGCGGCCGCGGTAAACTGCTTGGTGATCGAGCCGATGTCGAAGACCGTTCGCGTGGAGTTCTTCTTCTTGTTCCGGACGTCGCTGTACCCGTACCCCTCGGAGATGACAACCTTCCCCCGGAATTCGATGAGAACCGCCCCCGAGAAGCCCTCCCGTTCAAGCGTGTCAAGGTATGCACGCACGGTAGCGACGGTTTTGCCCTGCTCCATCCCGGCGACAGGTTGGGAACAGGTTCCTGCTCCATAGAGTGACAGGAGAACAACCAGAATTGCGATGGTTTTCATGATGGACATATCCCCCGACTGTTAATGTGCAATTCCCGGGAGAGCATATACTCTCCCCGTGCCGCTGCCGATTTCAGGGTGCGGTTCAGTTCAAAGGGGGTTCTGTGAACGTCGTGATCAGGCCTCTCAACGAACCGTTTGACTGTGTAGTTCCGAGTTTCTTATTAGAGGAGAGTCCTGGCCCGAATCTGTTGCATGGCCCACCGGATGTGGCTACGAACCTTCTTGTATTCGATCCTTTCCCAAGTCTCAAGGAACGGTATATAGCGTGCGTCCCCCCGCGTCGCCAGAATGTCGAGCAGCAACCAGATGATCTCCCGATTCCGGTCCTTGAGAAAGATCATGTCGAGGCTGATGTTGCCTGATTCCATGGCAACAGTTAGCTTGGCGAAGAGCTCTTCGGCATAGGTTTGCCGCTCAATCTCCCAACCGGCCGGGGCGAATTCCAGTAGAGGAAGCCTTCCATCATAGAAGTACTGCAGGTAGTGATGCGTGATCAACCAATCGATCTTCTCAAGGACACCCTCTTCGGACAGATCATGAAAGATTCCGTAGACGGGAACTTCATCAAGCCCCAGTTCGAGAACCTTCTTCTCCCTGGAACCTCTGAGAAGTTTGACCAGCATCGTCCGTCCCCCCGATCCGATCAGAGGGTCGGCACCGCGCAGGATGGCTCTAATCTCGATAAACGGGAGCTCCTGAATTTCGGCCGGATGGAGGTGCACCGGGGTGCGTGTGTTCCGTCGGGTCATCATTCCTCTCGCCCGCTCAACCGAAAGGACGGGACAGCGTTCAGCGTGGACTCATCTATCGAATCTCGGAGCTTTAGGAGAGGAACTTCACTGCAAGGGTCATAGGAGAGGTGCATTTGACGGGGGGTGAGTCCGTCAAAGTCATCGGATGGCCCGTCATTGGAGGAGGCCCGGTACGCGGGAATGTCAATCGTACCCATGCAGGATCCACTTTGAAGGGGTTTGAGTTGCCTGGAAGGAACTCGGCGGAAGATAGCGGGAACCGTTTCGCAAGTCAAGGACGCAAGTACATCAGCTGTCCCGCTAATGAGGTTATTCTGGCGAGGCGTCAGAGAGACCGCACTTGGTGCCGCCTTAGGGGGGCTCGTAGGAGGAACGAATCGGCGGATTGATCGGAAGCGGCGGACGGGCTGAAAATCGATCCCAGTGACTCGTCTCAGGCTGAGAAATTGCAGGGGTCCTCGCGGTTTACCGGCTCAGAGCCGGACGTTCGGGACGCATGGCGCTGAGTTTCGGCATTGTACGGGAAGCTCACGACGCGTCACCGGGTCCTATTGGGGAGAAACGGTTACCCCCTCGGGGTCCTCCTTCACAATCCGATGTCAAATACTTTACTGAACACTTCCGTACGGGTGACCGGGTCCTGGCGCTTGTCGGCAAGCAGATCGCTCTGAGCGACCTTCACTAGTCCAAACCACTCCAGAAACCTGTCGAAGGTCCGCACACTGTAGCACCGGCTAAAGTCCTTCTCAGGTGTGCTGAACGGATAGGCGGGGAGTCGATGGAAGAGACCCGGGAAGGCCGCGCGATATTTGTCGGCATAGAATTCGGTCGGCCGCGGGGTGTCGCCGAACTTCGCCAAGAGGTAGACGGAGAATCCCCAACAGAATTGCCCAATCTCAGAATCGGCGTATCGGTCATTGTAAGACCAGCTGAACTTCCGCGTAAAGGCTGAAAAGATCTCCCGGAATAACTGGAGGCGTTCCGTCGGTCTCAGGAGCTTCTCCCCCTTTCTGGTCATACTCAGCTTGTTATGTTCCTTTCTGATTGCCCCGGAAAGCCGCGCGACAAGGTGCATCACTTGGAGCGCGGTCGAATCCGCTTCTCGTCGGACTGAAGAGTAGCCGGCTTCGACAATGTCCTCGACGATGAGCTTGTGGGCGTAGAGCTCCTGGACGATCTTTACGGGCAATGCTCCGGTCGTCGTGAGCTTGAGAGCTCTTTGCTGCTGAATGATCTTCAGGAATTCCTCGGTCAGTCGAAAAAACGGCAATGCGTTCAGCGTATCATCATCGATGGCCGGTCGTATCTTGAGCGGAGAGCTTCCCTCATCTACGCCATTGAGAAGGCGTTGCACCTGCGCGTGCGAAAGTCCGGAGAAGTCAGCAGTGGGAGTTTCGCTCCCGGCGATCCGATGTGTCCCGGGATCCTTCCGCCCCGTCGATTCTTCAACATCAAGACCGAGCGTGCTGCGCAGCTTTGTGATGTCAACCCTGTTGAAATCATCGGAGAGCCGGGCATTGCGCGATTCGAAATCCAGTAGAAGCGACTCCAGAAGTTCACGGCCGACAGGATCGTCTGCAGCCTGCCGGGGCGTCATCCCTTTCAGGGCTGGCACAGGTGTATCGGGCCATGAGGCCCAGTGCCTGTCCATCTGTTCCTTCAGGTAGGCCTGCACCTCGGGATGTTTTCTCATGATGCGGTCATGTTCGGACTCGCGCTTCTCCGTTCCCCTGGCCTTTCCAGAACGCTCCGCCGTCCGCTTCATCAGTTCTTCATGCGAGAGAACGTCTGTCCGGATCAGGACGGCGTCTTCACCAAGGCGCCTGGCAATCTCCTCCTGAACGAGCCGGGAGCGCTCTTCGGAATTGACATTCACGACGAGCATCCTGTCGCCGATCGAAAAGTGCGCCAGGGTCACCGTGTCAAGTCCCCCGGCCTTCCGGGATTTCTTCATCCAGTCAATACGGGCCTTCACGGGGGTTTCGAGCTCGTCTTTCCCGTCTTCGTGCGCCACCGCGCGCTCCTCCTTGCTTTGTGCGTCGGCGTCGAGGCTCTTCAGCGCCGCGAACGCGCGCTCAAACGAGGAGATCTCATAGTGCAGAGCGTACAGCGCAAGGGGCTCGCCGTCAGTGTTCCGGAAGTCCGGCCGATCATGCTCCTCGGATCGAATAATCTCGAAGTAGGTTTCCCGGAGATCTTCCTCGATCTCTAAGAGAGCCGCTGCGTCAGAGGGGCCTCCGGTCAGGAGCTGGTGGCGCTCCAAGCTGGCGCGGAATTTAATCAGTCCTTCCAGATAGTGCGGCAGAATGACATGGCCGCCGAGTCCCATCAGGAAAGTCACTTCTTCCATCTCGAGCACGCGCGCAAAAATGATATTACCTTTCTCGAGCGTGGTGGAAGCCCCACGTTCGGTCACAGAGACCTCTTGTTTTCGGAGGATGTCCCGGAGTCGGATGCTATGGCCGGGCTCAACATCAAGAACCTGATAGTAGCTGTAGGGAGCCGCCATGACCAGCCCGACGAATCGGCGGATGTCATCCTCAATTTTGACATGAGGGTCCCCAAGGACCTGCTCGGGCAGCCTCGTGTTATCCTCTGCAGGTTTCCAATCATAACAGGCCCAGAGGGCGAAATACCGAAATTCAGGGTCGTCCGGGTCAAAGAGAAGCTCCTCATCCAACACGAAGTCTTCCCACGCTTGCTCAAGGACATCGTCGCCGTACTGCTCCTTCGCGTACCTCAGGAGGAGTGTGTCGGATTCGTTGTCAAGCCGGCGGATCCGGTCATATATCATCTCGGGGTCGGGGAAATCGGCGGCGCCGTGGCACCTTTTGTACTTCTTCCCGCTGCCGCAGGGGCAGGGGTCGTTTCTACCGGGCTTGCTCATCAGGATTCCACATGGATGGTCCACGAGAACATACCAATACCTGCCAAGAAAGTCCATCGGGAAAGGGCCGGAACGGGAGGTATCCGAAGGCTCAGCCAGAGACACCGGCATTTCAGGCCCGGCGGTACAGCGTTCCCGCCTGAAGAGCGCGATGGGCCTGGAGGAGGGCACGCTCGGCGGCCCGTGGCCTCACACCAAGCTTCCGGGCCAATCGTCTGAGAAGATCGAGATAGCAAACCCAGTGCCGGCCGGTGAACCCCACCCCACCGGGGTTGTCAGTCACCGCTTTCATCGCATAGAGCACCTGCCAGACACGGATGTCGAGCACCGGATAGAGGCGGGGAAAGGTAAGCATGAGGAGTGCGGAAGCCATGGGCACGCCAACCCCGCGGAGGGTCATGAGCCGTTCGATTTTCTCGATTTCGGTGCGTGCCTGGAAGGCGAGTCTCGTGATGCTGACGACTCTTGCCGGACTGTTTCGAGTGATCTGCCCGAGCGCTCGGGTAGATTTCCAGCGGCACACCAGGATCAGCTCTTTTCTGGTCAAGTAGCCTCTGGCCCGGGCAGGCCTGAGCCTCCGGCAGAGCTCGTGCGTGCCGGGGTCCTCTTGGATCCCCGAGAGATATGCCAGGAGCAGATCCTGGAGGCTTGGGTATGGAGGATTTCGGAGTGCCATTCATCTTAGGGGTTTGGTAGATCAGAGCATACTCTATGGCCTCAACTGGGTCCAACACGCGCAGCGCTTGTGAGCTTAATAATCAATGAAGTAGGGAATGTTCATGAGTGCAGAGCTCTTCTCAGCAAGTCACGAGCTACGTCCCAGGCCTCGCTAAAGGGACATCTGAGGTCAGCGGGGACGAGGTATTCCAGGTTATTTCTCCAATTTGCCTCGTACTCTCCCCGATCGCGAACGAGGCGCGCTAGATCTCTAGAAGTTGGGTTCAGACCCTTGGCCAGACATTTCTCAGGAAATGCCTCGAGAGCACTGTCCATGTTCACACCAGCCTTGGCCAGATTCCACAGATCATAGAGATCCCTTGCGACCGCATATTTCCTCTGTCCTGAAAGCGCCCGTAGTTTCTCGCTCACTATTTCCTCAAGAGCATACACCTGCATTGTTGTATTCGGCAACTGCGCTGCATCTGAGTATGAGTGATTGATTCCGAGTGAAAGGACGGGGAAGAGCAACGGCTCGTCGCGATTCGCATGAACACGGATTGCCCGCGGTGATCCTCTTGGTCGCCAGATACCTTCGTAGTACACCTTCGCTTCAAACGACTCTTTGCCATAGTCATCTTCGATGATCTCGACGGCTGTGGATCGAACATCCAACCTGATGCCGGTTCCCGTTTGCGTCATCTCCTTTGCTTGGTCCAGTAATCTGGTGAGGGCGTCACGCAGGATGGTCTCCATGAGTGTGAAGTCCAGATCTTCTGAAAAGCGGTATTGAGAGAAGTGGCATTTCGCCAGACAAGAGCCGCCTTTGAACACCCAGGAATGCTTGATCTCCGGCAGTTCGCCCAGGAAATGGAGAAAACATCCAAGGGCGTAGTCATGCTCGACAACATCCTGGCTGATGCCAAGCGCACCTGAGGTGCGCTGGATTTCCGCTTGCGCGATCATCCTAACCTCACGTTTACGCGTAGTCGCCATCGGGTGCTGATTCTCCCCGGATTTGAAATCAACGGCTGCAACGGCACTACACCCGCACTCAATTTGCCTCTCCAAGACGACAGCACTTTCGTCGCCCCCTCAGGTAATCCGGGAACAAGTGCTTCGAAGAGATAACCAAGGCGCTTCGGCACTGCGCCGTTCGGAAAGCGAGTGACATATTCATCGAGTTTTTGCCAGGAGATCTCTCCGGCACTTGCCTTCACCGCCTTGGCGAGTTCCTCAATGGTGCCGGCGCGCAGAACATGGTCGGCACAGTCGACGAGTGTCTTTTCCCTATCCGAGATGAGAACGGACTTTCCCTTGTACCATTCTTTTATGTGTCCAAAGAATTTGCTTCTCGGAACGGTAACAAATTGATATTGCACGCCGAAGACAGTTCGCCCTTGGGCCTTCTTTCGGCTTGTTGTTTGGACGTAGACAATCCGGGGAATCTGTTCAGTCCAGTTCCAATGGCGGATGGCAGACCAGTAGGCGATAACTGCCGGCTGGACGAGAGCGGATGCAACCAAGTACGGATCCTCAGACCAAATTCGCTCTGCCCCCGCTTCGAGTGGGATAACCAAGTACTTCCCCCTTTCCAACCGGGCAAGCCACCCTCGCTTCTCAAGCTGATGGAGCTTCTTATTCGCCATCTCGCTTGATCTCCAGAATTGGACAGCACGTTCGTTTGTGAACTGACCTCCCGCAGCGGACATGAGGGATAGGAACTCCGCCTCCCGAGGGCCAATTTGTGATATATATTTATGCACTATAATACCGTTTCAAAGGTCACTGTGGTGGTGAAATATATTACTTTGAGGTGTCAAGAGCAAGATCCATCACAACCCAAAGAAAACCCCTACTATTGAAGAGATTATGGAAGAACTACCCCAAGCAAAGCTGCACAAGTCAAGATTCCCGAAAAGGCCTCTGAGCGTGTCGTCCTAGTAACTCTACTTTGGCTTCACCGGGGGAAAAACCTCCTGCCTGGTCACGCAGGCGACTCCACGTACCACAGCCGGGGGATTGATCTGGACGGGCACCGATGGCGGACGCGATCACGCCACCAAACAAGACCGGCGTCACCATCGCAATTCCCGCATCGGCAAAGTATAGATATCAGACGGGGTTCGGCTGGATTTGATATTATGTCCGATATGACATATCTTTCCCTTGAAGGCGCCTGAATACAAGCAGCTTGTCTGGATGCACGGCGAGATTAAGACTCCTCCATTCTCCAAGAGGGCCAGGCTAGAAGCTGGTCTTCTGCTGCGACTGCTGCAGACCGCAGAAAAGGTGCCAATGCCTTTTTCGCGGCCCATGCCCCGCATTGGAGCTCGTTGCCACGAGCTCCGGATCCATGATGAAAACCGGACGTGGCGTATCGGCTACAGAATTGATAGGAGTGTAATCATCATACTGGATAACTTCGCAAAGAAAACCCGGACAACACCGAGAGATGTGATTGATAATTGTAAGCGCCGGATTCAGCTCTACGATCGGTGAGGGAAGAAAGTAGACATGCGTACAGCAAGGCAAAAGCGACTTGAGGCAAGGGGATGGAAATTCGGAAATACTTCCGACTTTCTTGGACTGTCACCACAAGAGGCAACATTGGTTGAGATGAAGTTGGCGTTGAGTCAAGCCCTGAAGAAACTCCGCAAAGGTAGAAGACTAACGCAGGAACAGCTTGCCCAGATCCTAGAGTCCAGCCAATCCCGCGTGGCGAAAATGGAGGCGGCAGACCCTTCCGTGTCGCTCGATCTCTTGGTCCATTCGCTTTTGGAACTCGGGGTCTCGCGCGAGGCTCTGGCGAGGATGTTACTTTCAAGTTAGCCGTCCTGCCACATTTCCACGCCTCTAATTCCCGCACGTGCTTCGGCCCGGCATCATGTACACCGGCCTTTCCTCCCACACTCACTTGTGTCACGGGAAGCCACCATGGTTGCCCCCCTTGGCGTTGCATCCTCTCCAGCTTCTCCCGCTAAGACCCGACAAGAGCCAGGGACTGCGCTGTCGGGCGAAGCCCAGAACCTCGGAAGCTCCCCCGAGAAAATGAACGTAGAATCAGCCTCTGTCACCAACTGGACAGCCCAGCCCCGCATCGAGGATTTCCCACTCCTTTCCAGCTGCATTTCTGAGTATCTGGCTCACGTGCGAGCCAACTTCAGCAGAAAGACGCTCGACATTTATGCACTCGCTCTGAAGACCTTTATTGCCTTCGCCGGCGATATCCCTGTCGGAACCGTCAACGCGCATGTCATCGATCGCTTCAAGGTTTGCCGAATCGAAAGTGTCTCCATCGCCACAGTAAATCTCCAGCTCCGGGTAATCAAATCGTTTTTCAACTGCCTGAAGCGCTGGGAAATCGTGGCAATGAATCCTTGCGACACCGTCCGCCAAATACGCGGGAATGAGATCTCCCCAGTCTTCTTAACCACGGAGGAGCTCCAGCACCTCTTGAAGACCCTCGAGAAGCATTGGTTGCTACCGATCGTGGTCTTCGCCGCCATGACAGGCGCCCGGTTGGGAGAGGTGCTTAACCTGACGTGGGCGGATATAGATCTTCCTCGGCGTCTGGTGTGCATCCGGAGCAGTTCCTCCTACAGGGTGAAAGGGGGTAAGGTCCGGACCGTTCCGCTCAATCAGACCGTACTTGAGGTGCTTGGCTCTTTGCCGCGTCGGGATGGATTGGTCTTCAGAGGGGTGCATGGAGGGCACGCCTGTGCCAACCATGTGAGCAGGACATTCCGCCATGCAGTAAGAGCCGCGGGATTAGACCGGAGGGTTCACTTCCACTCGCTGAGGCACGGTTTTGCAAGTCATCTTGTCCAGAAGGGTGTCTCTCTCTACCAGGTCCAGAAACTCCTGGGTCATGCATCGCCAAGGGTCACTGAAGTCTATTCTCATCTGCAGGGAACCCAGATGCATGAGGTAGTAAACATGATCGATTTGGTCTAACGGGCAGTTGCGATCTGAACGCATGCATCAAGTGTTAGGTGCGCTCCGCTCGCAAGGAATGTCACCTCGGTTATGCGCCCGACGATTTTCTACCACCCTTCCGTTGGATTTCCGCCACTCGCTCGTCAAGCAATATCTTCATCATCGACTGGTACGGGACATCCGCCCGGTTTGCGATAGTCTTTATCGAATTGATGAGCGTCTCCGGGAGCCGGATAGAAATGGTTCTACTTGTCGGCTTCAAGTTGGGGAATGACGCCCGAACAGATTCAGCATATTCTATGTAATTGGATGAATCACGTTTTGCCCAGAATTTGCGCTCCTCATCCTCGGAGGCAAACCTAGGAATCTTCTTTGAGCGCTTCATCGTATGCCTTCTGCTCCTTCTTCGACATATTACGAGCGGAAATCACCCGAATCATGTTCCTTCGGATGGTGAAAACGACGAATAATCGACGGTCTTCACCAGTTCGACCAAGTAGATAGAACCTGTCCTCGGCGCTAGAGTGCTCAGGATCGGGATAGACGAGCAAAGGCTTACGGAAGAACACTTCCTCGGCCTCGGTCCATCTGACCTTGTGACGGACCCAGTTCTTATCCCTGTTTGAATCATCCCAGTCAAATCCAGTGACCTGCGAGAAATCCATGGCCGCTACCTGCAGCGTTCTGTATATGTCTAATATATACTAGGCTAGATAAGAAATCAAGATTTGTTAGCTGAATTCGCCGCAACCGTCTTCAGGCTTCGCGGGTTGGCTTTGTCTGGTGGCGTCTCGGCAATACCTTGAATAAGGACCGTCTTCAAAGTACCTCGCCTCATCTCTGGATGGTCTGGGACAGGAACAATTATCGTCGATCCTGGTACGACCTTCTGCATGATAATATGGCTCCCCCCGTTGCCGGACTTGCACAAACCCATGCCGAGAAATGATGTCGCAGACCTCTCGGCCAGAAAGGACTTTCATCCTAGGCAACCCTGACCTCTACTCTGGTAACGAACACTTCGTCGTGGAGGCTTTCACGAATCTCCTCGGCGGAAGCCGCCTCAAAAAACAACTCAAGGGCTTCCTTGAGGTTCAATCGAGCCTCCTCAACCGTATTTCCCTGGCTAGCGATATCAAGTTCCGGACAGAGGGCGACATAGCCTTTGTCTTCTCGTTCAATAATTGCAAGTGAATTGTCGCGGCGCGGACATGAGAATGCCTCCCTTCTTGGGGCCCCGTTCTTGGTAGAAGACGCCCTGCACCGTTGATATTACTACTCAGCGGGCAAATATGCGAAACTAATGACAAACCCTCTTGAGGGAGAGGATTATAGCGTGGACTCTGAGATGCGCCAAATCAGGTGGGATTAAGGAGATATGGCAAGTTGGAAAAACTGCGATTGGATAATGCTAGAAAACCCCGTAACACGTTTAGTTACAGGGTCTTAGTTCTGGGGTGTGGACGCTGCCGGGATCGAACCAGCGACCTCCTGCTTGGCGGACAGTCGCTTCAACGCGGAAGGGAGAATGGATTGCGATCATCAGGGTGAGAGGGAAGATAGCTCTCTTGATTCTAGGTACAAAGTCTCCGGTGCAATATCCTGCTCATGCGGCCACTGGACTGTCCCGAAGGCAATTCTAGCCTGTTTGAAATACTCAATATCCTTCAGTTCAATGAACACTCCTTGGTCAAGATATGGCCGGATATCAAATGTCCCCCACCTACCATCATTAAATTGAAGAACGAGGGTGTAATCATCCTGCGGTCTGACCGCTACGATCCTAGTCATTGAAGACTTCACGCCTCAAACTCATGCTGCGGAATCTGCGACTGCCGGATAATCGACTTCAGGGTACCACGCTTTAATTCTGGATGGTCTGGGACAGGAACAGTTATCGTCGATCCCGGAACGGCCTTCTGCATGATAATGTGGCTCCCCCGTTGCCGGACTTGCACAAACCCATACCGAGACATGATGTTGCAGACCTCTCGGCCAGAAAGGACTTTCATCCTAGGCAACCCTGACCTCTACTCGGGTAACGAACACTTCGTCATGGAGGCGATCTCGGATTTCTTCGGCGGATGCCGCCTCAAAGAACAATTCAAGGGCTTCCTTGAGGTTCAAACGAGCCTCCTCAACCGTATTTCCCTGACTGGCGATGTCAAGTTCCGGGCAGAGGGCGACATAGCCTTTGTCTTCTCGTTCAATGATTGCAGTGAATTGTCGCGGCGCGGACATAAGCATGCCTCCTTATAGGAGCGCGTTTCTCGGTAGAAGACGCCCTGAATCAAAGAAGTTACTTCCCTGTGGGCAAATATACGAAACTAATGACAAAGCCTCATGCAGAAGAAGATGATAGCGCGAATTTTGAGATGCGCCAAATCCGGTAGGAGTATAAAGATTTCGCGAGTTGGACACATTGCGTATGGATAAAATCAGAAAACCCCGTAACGTGTTATGTTACGGGGTTTTCTGAGAATTAGGTAGTGGACGCTGCCGGGATCGAACCAGCGACCTCCTGCTTGTAAGACATCGGGAAAAAGAAGAAACCCCGAACCCGGAGAGCAATCGCCACTTACAGAACTTGAAAGACCTGCTTTTTCGCTCCAGCAGTCACCAGTGGAGTCACCACCACCAGCTGGATTTAGTAAGAGATTAATACGGCTCGCTCAACAAATGACCGTACAAGCAATGTGGCAACTGCAATAGAGAGGTGCAAGCAACAGCACAGTCAGGCGAGATTGTTCTGCCATCGCTGCAATTCTGCCCGACCTTAATCATGCGGTAGACTATACACTTTCTATTTCCCAAGCCCATCGATGTTCTCGCTCACCAGCACCAGACTTTCCTGCCTGGTATTGATTTTATCATGTCTTTCTTGTTCCTCCAGACCGAGCATATAGCCGGGATAATTTCCCAAAACAAAAAAATAGGATCCCGCTCTCCACCTGGCAATCGAGATGCACCCCGGCCTTTAGTTCGACGAATCTATCGGGGTAGGAACTCCGTTACCGGTTAACTTGATGGGACCCATTATCGCGCATAGTACTCCGCACATTCATCCTCTCTGCCTCGAATCACACGCTTTCCTTTTAGTGGCCCCCGTGATTCTGTAACCACCGTACACTGATTTTCACCCTTCCCCGTTTCGTAATAGACCACAACCCAGTCATCAGTTTTCTCCAACTTGTGTGCCGTCGCAGTATTCGAAAACATCACGGTGAACTTGCATCCTTTGTACTCACGAGCCATCAGCGGCAACCACGCACGCTTCTCTGGGTTTAATAATCGCGGTGCGATCATCTTGAGTTTGCCTGCAGCGGCTTGCTTGCGGTATTCCTCATCGATCTCCAATATTATGGCAACAGGCAGTTCAATCGTCTTGGCGAACGAGTGCTCGGATTTCTTTCCCTCCACTTCCGGAACTTCCTTCTCCAGGTCCCGCAGGAGTTCAACCTCTCCTTTCTCGACATATTCCTGTATCAGCCCGGCCAGCTTTTCTCCAACGCCCTTTAGTCCCGAAAGACCTTCCGTACCTTTGTCCCGAACGAGAGTTACCAGAGATTGTCGTACGCTTGATACAGATGCTGCTGCCGTGCGGTAACTGCGAACACGGAAAGGGTTTTCCTTTTTCGCGTCGAGCAAGTCGGCTATGCGATTCAGGAGATCGGGAATGTCTTTGTTTGTGGTGGGCTTGCTGGGCATGGGCTAGTTCATCTGCACTTTGTTCATGCGATGACAATGCGCTTTCTGTTTTTCCGGACCGTCAACGTGTTCAATGACCAGGACCAGGTTCGTACTACTATAGTTTCTCTTTAGACTGTGCTGGCTGTGTTTTCATTACTCAGCCTCTGTTCGGCAATACTCTCAACCGAAATATTCAAGTACGTCAGCATTCGTTAGCATGCCAGAGGAAGAAATTAGCCTTTGAAGTCCTGATGCTCCGAGGGTGTATTGTGGGTCGCGTAACTTGCGTTCGAGTATGGTTAGCAGAGCTTGAACCTCAACAAAAACAACGTCTCTCACGTCTGTCTCAATTCGGATAGTTCTTATAGTCTCGTCAAAGTCGCCCCTGAATGAACTTGAAATCACCATGAAGTAAATAGTTTTCACACCTTGGTATTTCAAGCGTTCGCTGTGTGTAACAATATAGTCTTTGATGGAACGATCATCAGTGCCAAGGGAATAACCGTCCTTGCGGACCTTTGCATCAAAGATTATTGCATAGTGATTCTCCGGCGAAATGGCTATCCCGTCGGGCATTCTACCATAACCTTGACCCAATGCTTCGACAACGAACCCAAACATCTTGAATAGAATGGCGATCCGTTCTTCAAACACTTTTTCAACAGACCTGCCGATTTGTTCACATAGCTTTGCCACTTGCTCATCGTTCACTGCCAGTAGCGGCAGAATTGAAACCACAGGTGGGACATATCCTTCGGGTAGCCCCGGCAAGCTGTCCTTTCCTGTCACTATTGGTTTCTGGGGTGCCCCTTCAGTGATGATCACTGATTGCTGCTGCGATTTCCACCAGAAGGCATGTTCAACATCCCACAATGAGACACTATGACCTTCCAGCGAATGAAGGCGTGCACGCATAACCGTTGCCGCTCTACCGCGTAGAGCCACGCCTGCGCGATCTGGAGTGCCGGGTCGGGGTTCTTTCCGGACAGTATAAACTTCTGGAAAAGCGGACCGTCGAGAAAGTAACGGTCGGCGAGCGTTTCCAGCGTCCGGCGCATCCGCATGTCGCCGTAGGGATACTGCTGGGGCAGGTACAAGGGGGCGCACGACCCGATCATCCCGCAATCGATTCCCCGTGAAGGGGCCGCAGGGATCGCTCAGGACGCTATTGTTCCAGGAACTTCTTCAGGGTATCAAGCATCCCTCTCCACATGGTTTCGGAATGAGCTCGCGCCTCTTCGGTCGCATTCTTGTCCTGGTCCAGGGCAACGAGGGTTTGAGGCCCATCAGCCGACAACGTGATCGTTACTGTGTGATAGCTTTCCGGTTTCTCCGGCAGTCCGGACAGCGCGCTGAAGTGGCTATATTGTAGTGTTCGTTCCGGATCGAATTGAAGGATGACGCCTTTGTCTTCGTACGGCTTCCCTTTCCAATTGCCCTTCCAGACGATAGGACTTCCTTTGTGCCAATCGGTGACCACGGTTGTACCGAACATGTATTGCTTGATGGCTTCGGGGTTTACCAGCGCATTCCAGATTTTGGAACGTGAGGCTTTTGTCGTCACGGAAGCCCTGGCGATGAGATTTGATTCCATATGTGAATCCACTCTGTGACTTGTGGATGGTATTATTTGCTCGATTTCTTCTTCAGAATCTTTATCTCGGTTTTTTCCTTTGAAATGTCCTGACGTATGAGTCCGAACAGGCTCATATAGATATTGGAAACGAACACCAATGAAAATCCGGCGATAACATACCCTCGCCAATCACTCATCAATAACTTATACTCGGTGAAGAAGAGAAAGAAGATGGTTACGTAATGGCTTAAGCAATACTCACACGTAAATGGGTAGTACATCTTTCTTTCGAACAAGGTCTTTCCATGCTTACTCCGGAAGAGGCAAAACTCTCTCAGTTCACGAAATATCTCCTCCTGGGTGATGGTCCACGCAACGCAAGCGATCGGCATGGCCAGGAGAAACAGCCAGATGAGTTGAAGAGAGATTTCCATATACTCGACTTTGCCGAGAGAACGTGGAACAAGAATGTGCCGGGGCTTCACTACCCGGAAAGAGGTTCAATCGTGACTAGCCCTTTCGTCGAAGTACTGAAAAGGTGAAGCTCCCGCAGCCGTTATTACATCCTCCATTGATAGTCCCGCTTCAAGACGGGCTAATTCCTCTTTCGACGGGTGGGTTGATCATCCGACATGTTGGCGAACTTTCTTTTTCCCCTTTACTACTTCTGGTAGATGGCTGAAGTTCGTAGCCTTATCCTTCCCCTTTATCTCCCCTTTAGAGATCTCGCCCCGTTCCGCTTTAGCGTGGAGGAGCCTCTGTTGGGCCTTGGAGGCGTATGGTTTGTAAGGAGGCATTATATTATCCCCACTTTATCGTCTTGGTTTTACTCTACTTGGATTTCGAGGTGTATAGGGTCAACCCGTTCCGGCCCTCCTTGAACAATGGCTGTGTGGTCAATTGAACTCCGTGGTCGCGATCAGGTCGTGTAAGACTTGGCGCCGTCGGTTGATGGACGGTGAAATGTGTCCGACGATCTGATAACTAGGAAACCCCGCATCCTGGTCAGGCTGACCCTTTTCGGCCACTAATCACGTTATACAGGATGACGATAATGGCGAGTACCAGAAGAATGTGAACGAAACCGCCCATGGTGTAGGAGGTTATGAGGCCGAGGAGCCACAGGATTACCAGTATAACGGCGATAGTCCAAAGCATGACAATTCCCTTTCTTGTGTGTTGAAGGGCAAAACAAAACTCGCGATGGAGAATGGACCTCATTGCGCGTTTTTCCTCCATCGCACGACAAGGAAAAGCTACCGAGGGAACGCCACAAAGGTAATAGGGCGAAAGGGGGATAAAGGAGTTAACCCCTTCTGGGGCAGAAAGGTCGTCCTGGAAGGGTATGAACTAACTATTTTTCCATCCTTTTGGTCGATTGCCTTCCATTCCAATCACTGATATACTTGCTGACAATATCGGTATAGTCCCCGCCCTGAGGGTCGCATTTGAAAATCCGGGCTACACAATTGCGACAAAAGGAATCTACGCCATGAGCTGGAATCAAATTGAAGGTCAATAGAAGCAGCGGCGTGGGAAGGCCATGCACCATTGGGGAAAAATGACAGATCGGTCCAAAACAAATGGATGATTCAATGGGACCTAAAGCAACTACGCCTAAACCCAAAACTGCGAGGTCTGAGTTTCGCCTGCGACACGTCTTCGAAGGCAGGACAAAGTGGATTCTCTTGATCGTCCTGGTTGTGCTCGTAGCCTTCCGCATCGCCCTTCCCTATATCGTCAAGTCGTATGTTAATAGAACTCTCGCCGACATCCCCGGCTATCCCGGATACATTGATGACGTCGATATGGATCTCTGGCGCGGGGCGTATGTGATCAAGGATCTCAACATAGAAAAGGTAGACGCGAAGATCCCCGTCCCCTTCTTCTCATCAAAACAAATCGATCTTTCCATTGAATGGGCTGCCCTCCTGCATGCATCATTGGTAGGTAAGATCAAGTTCATCGATCCAAGAATCAGCTTCGTCCAGGGACCGACCGAGAAGGAATCGCAAAATGGAGGAGGGACCAACTTCATCGAAACGATAAAGAAACTCTTCCCGGTGAAGATCAACAGGTTCGATGTGCAGAACGGGGAAGTTCATTTCAGGAATTTCCACTCAAACCCGAAAGTGGATATTCATCTTGATAGTTTGTTTCTGCACGCCTCAAATCTGACTAACAGCAAGAGCCTTTCGAAATCGCTGGTGGCGACAGTCGATGCAAAGGGAAAAGTAATGCGCACTGGCAGGCTCCAAGGACACCTTGATATCGACCCCTACGCAGCACAACCGACGTTCAAACTCGATTTTCAAGTCGAGCAAGTTGAGCTGACAACGATAAACAACTTTTTTGACGCGTACGCTTCAATCGATGTTAAATCGGGGGTTTTCCAGATGTATAGTGAGGTGGCAGCAGCAGACGGAAATTTCACGGGGTATGTGAAGCCCCTCTTCAAGGATATGACAATTCTCGATGTGTCGAAAGATGCGAAGAATCCGCTCAAGCTTATATGGCAGGCACTGGTTGCGGGAGTGGCGGCGCTTTTCACAAACCATTCGACAGATGTCATCGGAACGACAATTCCACTCAGTGGAACATTCGAGAATAAGAATATCGACATTCTCTCCACCCTCGGCGGGATACTAAAGAACGCTTTCATTCAGGCCTTGTTACCGGGGATTGACAGGACGATCTCGCTGAAACCAGTTCAGGCTAAATAGAATGC
>Ga0182021_10002059_pt1 | contig 23486 bp, 14 predicted proteins | sample 612E3MmetaG_FD_120493 | JGI IMG/M metagenome (GOLD analysis project Ga0182021, IMG submission 120493) | Permafrost microbial communities from Stordalen Mire, Sweden - 612E3M metaG (Illumina Assembly) | ecosystem: Environmental > Terrestrial > Soil > Wetlands > Permafrost | place: Sweden... | reverse complement strand
GACGAGTCCGCGGACAACATCTCTCACATGGATCAGGCTGACGTATTTGTCCCGGAATCCCACCACCGGCTGGAGCCCCATGCTCATGGTATGGAAAAACTCAAAGATGTCCCGGTCGCGCGGCCCATAAACCGCAGGGAGACGGCAAATCGTGATATTCAGGCTCGAAGCCAGAGAGATACACGCTTCTTCCGCTTTAAGCTTGCTTCGGCCGTAGCTGGTGATAGGGTGGGGCGAAGCTTCCTCGATGATCGGCGTGATCGTCGGGCTCGGTCCAACCGCAGTCTGGCTGCTTACCAGGACGAAGCGGGAAAGACCTGGACTGACTTCACGGACGGCTTCAAGGAGGTTCCGCGTTCCCGTGACATTTGCCCGGAAGTACTCCTCCTCGGTCTTTGCCTTGGTCAATCCGGCGGAATGGTAGACAAATCCAACACCCTCGACGGCGCTGCGAAGCGCCGCGAGATCGAAGAGATCTCCCTCCATATACTGCACGGGAAGTCCCTTGAGCCAGTCGAGGCTGCTTGTTTTCCTTATCAGGCATCGAACTTCATGCCCGTTCTTGATGAGAAGCTCGACCAGATGACTTCCGATGAACCCGGTGGATCCGGTGACAAGCACTTTCATGAGGGGGCGCCGCTTGAAATCGTTGATTTACTTTCAGTTGATTGACTTTCAAAAGTCGTTCCAGTATATTCAATAGACTTTTCAATAGCAATCAAGCCGACCCAAGAGCCTCTACCTACATGACATCTTCAAGCCATCCCTCTTCTGCTGTCGAACCGCGGAAAAAGACTCCTTTGGCCGATTCGGCGAAGAAGCCCATCGATCTCTTCCAAAAATGCTGGTCCTTTACCCGCGCTGACGATATCAAGGCTTTAGGTTACTATCCGTATTTCCGTCCCATCCAGGAAAACGAAGGCCCTGTGGTGATGATCGAAGGGCGCAAGATCATCATGGCGGGCTCAAACAACTACCTCGGCCTTACGGCAGACCCCCGGGTGAAGGAAGCCGCCATCAGAGCAGTGGAAAAATACGGGACCGGCTGTTCCGGATCAAGGTATCTGACTGGAACACTGGATCTCCATAATGAGCTGGAGGAGAAGCTGGCGGTATTTTTCGGGAAGGAATCGTGCCTCCTGTTCAGCACTGGGTACCAGACGGCTCAGGGGATCATCCCGACCCTCGTCCAAAAGGGGGAATACGTCGTTTCCGACCGGGATAACCATGCCTGCATTGTGGCCGGGAACCTCATGGCGAAAGGGGCATTTGCCGAATTCGTGAGGTTCAAACACAACGACATGGAGGACCTCCGGCGGGTCCTGGCCCGACTTCCGCATGATGTGCCGAAGCTCGTGGTCTCGGATGGGGTTTTCAGCACCACGGGGACGATCGTAGACCTGCCCAACCTCGTAGCCTCCGCGCGCGATTTCAATGCCCGGATCCTAATCGACGACGCCCATTCGACGGGGGTCATCGGCAAGGGGGGACGCGGCACTGCAAGCCACTTCAACCTCGAGAACGAGGTTGACCTGACGATGGGCACATTCAGCAAAACCTTTGCGAGCCTTGGCGGCTTTGTGGTCGCCGAGCGCGCCGTGATCAACTACCTCAAGCACCACGCTCCAGCACTGATCTTCAGTGCAAGTCCGACCCCTGCTGCCGTTGCCGCAGCGCTTGCTTCGCTGGCGATCCTTCAGGAAGAACCCTGGCGAATCACCCGGCTAGTCGCCAATGCCAGAAAGATGCGCGAGGGGTTCAAGGCCATGGGTTTCCAGGTCATCGATGGGCAGACAGCTATCGTCCCCGTAATCATCGGGGATGATACGCGGACGTTCATTTTCTGGCGCGAGCTCTTCGACGCCGGCGTTTTTGTGAACGCCTTTATCAGTCCGGGCGTCCCGAACGGCATGCAGATGCTCCGCACGAGCTATATGGCCACGCACGAGGACGAGCACCTGGATGTCATCCTGGAGACGTGTGGCGCAATCGGGAAGAAACTGGGCATTATTGATTGAGCGGATCGCCGCGTCCCAGCCTCCCCTCCGTTCTGCCGCTCCTCTCTGCCCGTGCGCCGCACCCGCGCCTCTCCGACCCGCTTCTGGGGCGACCGGAAGCGCAGGGCCTCTTTGCCGATTGTTCGACATCCCGCACGTCTCCTCCGGGTGTCCGCAACGCTCTCCAGGTATCACGACACGAACAGGCCGCCCAGCTCCATGAACTCCGAAATCACAATCCGCCGCGCCACCTCGCCTGCCGATGAACGCGCTTTCATCAGATTTCAATGGAAGATCTATACCAGGTATGCCTACTGGGTTCCCCCGCTCCTGATGGACCGCAAAAAGCTCATCGACCGTAAGGGGAATCCATTCTACAGGCACGCCAGGATGGAGCTGTTCCTTGCGGAACGGCGGGGTGAGATTGTCGGCCGGATCGCCGCCATCGTGAATGACAACCACAATAGGGAACACAAGGAGAACATAGGCTTTTTCGGTTTCTTCGAATGCGTCAACGACCAGGCTGCGGCGAATGCGCTATTGGACGCGGCACGGGAATGGCTCCAGGCACAAGGAGTGACGGCCATGCGGGGGCCGGCAAGCCCTTCAGTCAACGACGAATACGGTCTTCTGGTCGACGGGTTCGACCGGATGCCGTATATCCTGATGAGCTATAACCCGCGCTACTACATGAGGCTTCTCGAGACATACGGTCTTCGCAAGATCAAAGACATGTTTGCCTACGAGGTGGACCATGAGACATCTGTCGGCGACCGCCTCCAGCGGATATCGGACACGGTGAAGAAGCGGCAGGGGTTCACCTTCCGCACTCTGAACATGGGGGACTTCGACAACGAGGTGAAGATCATCCATGACTTGTACTCCCGCGGCTGGGAGCACAACTGGGGCGAGGTGCCTCTCACCCCGGAAGAGTTCGACTACATGGCGAAGGACCTGAAGCCTGTGGTTGATCCCAGGCTGATCATCATTGTGGAGCTGAAGGGGAAGCCGATCGGGTTCGCCCTGTCGCTGCCAAACCTGAACGAGATCCTGATCCATAACAGAAAGGGTCTGCTGCTTCCGGCCCTCGCGCGCCTGCTGCTGTTCCGGAAGCGCGTCCGAAGCGTCCGGATCATCATCCTGGGGGTGCTGCCGGAATACCAGGGGACCGGCGCCGGGGCGGTGCTCTTCTACGAAACATCCCGCCGGGCCACGGAAAACGGTTACCCCCACGGCGAAGCAAGCTGGGTGCTGGAAGACAATGTGATGATGAACCGTGCGGCTGAGTTCCTGAACGGGACGAGGACGAAGACCTATCGTCTGTATCAGCTCGACTTTGTGAAGCAGTAACCTGCGGCCAGCGATCCATCCACCAAGAACTCGAGGTTGCGATGTCAGTCAAGAAAGTCGAGAAAATCTGGATGAACGGCACCCTGGTCGACTGGGACAACGCGCACATCCATGTGCTCTCCCACGTCATCCACTACGGGTCGAGCTGGTTCGAGGGGATCAGGTGCTACGACACGACGAAGGGATCAGCGGTGTTCCGCCTCGACAGCCACATCCGGAGGCTTTTCGAATCGACAAGGATCTACCGCACGGAAATCCCGTACAGCGCGGCGCAAATTGAGGAGGCAATCCTCGATACGATTCGCGCCAACAGGATGAAGGCCTGCTACATCCGTCCCATCGTTTACCGCGGGTACGGAGACGTCGGGGTCAATCCTCTCCCGTGTCCTGTGGACGTGGCGATCGCCGTTTGGGAATGGGGAAGCTATCTGGGTCCGGAGGCGCTTGCCAAGGGGATCGATGTCTGTGTCTCCACCTGGAACCGCCCAGCGCCCAATACGCTGCCTGCCATGGCGAAAGCAGGGGGCAACTACATCCTGTCCCAGCTGATGAAGCTCGATGCCCTGCAGGCCGGATTCAAGGAGGCGATCGCACTTGACGTCCACGGGTACGTGAGCGAGGGAAGCGGCGAAAACATCTTCCTCGTCAAAGACGGTACGCTGTTCACACCGCCCCTGTCGAATTCGTTGCTGCCTGGAGTGACTCGCTCTTCGATCATCCAGCTCGCAGGCGATCTGGATGTTCCCGTGCGTGAAATGCAGATCCCGCGCGAAATGATCTACATAGCCGACGAGCTGTTTTTCACGGGTACAGCGGCCGAGGTGACCCCCATCCGGTCCGTCGACCATGTCACTGTGGCCGACGGAACGCCGGGTCCTGTGACCAGAAGGCTGCAGGGCGCGTTCTTCGACGTGGTGCAGAACGCGGCGGACGGCCATGGCTGGCTGAAATTTGTCTATAACCACTGACACCGCTTTTTTCCGCAGGGCTTCTTCGCAGGACTCATCCAGGGAGGTTCGCCATGAAGACAGCTTCAGGAAAGAAGAAAGCCGCGCCCGCCAGGGGGCGTAAAAAAGTTGCCGCAGGAGTCCCACGGACCGCAACCAGGGTTTCCGGCCCCCGCCGGTCGAAGATGGCAGCCAAAGCCGTGCCGGGGGCCGCGGGTGTTCACCCTGCCGGTGCGCCCGCTCCGGGGGACAAGCCCTCTCCGGCTTCACCTCCTCCGGAGAGTTCCCTCCACATCGCCAGGATACTCGTCCCGATCGATTTTTCGGTCCATTCGAAGAATGCGCTCAAGTATGCCGTTCCTCTTGCGGAGCAATTCCAGGCATCGCTGCGCCTCGTCTTCGTCGTCGAGCCAACGATCTATCCCGCCGACCTCGGGTTCGGACAGGTGGTGTTGCCGGGTGTGGAGGAGGAACTGCGGCAGAAGGCTGCCGAGGAGCTGAACGGATTGATCGAGCGGGAAATCGGAACCCGGGTGAAAGCGGCTGCCTCGGTCAGGACAGGGAGTCCTCACCGGGAGATATTGGACGAGGCTGAAGAGCAGGATGTGGATCTGATCATTGTGGCGACACATGGGCACAGCGGAGTAGAGCAGATTCTCTTCGGCAGCACGGCCGACCGCATCGTGCATCACGCGCACTGCCCGGTGCTCACCGTGAGGCCGCTTGAGGAGTGAGGCGGGTCAATCTCCGTCAAGTCTCCATACCCGGTGTGCGCCCGGCCTTGACGCCGTTCGATGCTGCGTCAACGGGACCTCACAAAAAGGTCTTGACTTTCAAAACAGTACCTTGGAGTAGATTGCGAAGGAGAGGGCGCCAGAACAGGAATGTCTGAGACTTCGAATTCTGGCACGAAAGTCTGACTTCGGGGGGGGCTATTTTTCCCGTTCGACGACGAACGCCGCAAATCCTTCGAGTGCCCGCCTGCTTTCCGAATCGGGGAAGCACGCGAGACGCTCTGCCGCCATCCGTGCAAACTCGCGGGCCCGGGCCGTCGCATAGTCGAGTCCGCCGTACATCTGGACAAAATCCACAATCTTCCTCACGTTCATCCGTTTCCCACCGCTGCGGATCATCCCCAGGATTTCCTTGCCCGCGCCCTTCGGGGCGCGGCCGAGTGAATAGATGAGGGGCAGCGTCAGCTTCCTCTCGCTCAGGTCCAGGCCGACGGGCTTGCCGGTGATCGATTTCCGTCCAACATAATCGAGCAGATCGTCCCGGACCTGGAAGGCCAGCCCCACGTACTCGCCGTATTCCCTCATCAACAGGTGCTTCGCCTCGTCGGCAGTCGCGCTGACAGCGCCGATCTCGCAGCATGTCGACAGGAGGGAGGCGGTCTTGTCGCTGATGATCCTCAGATAGGTGGCCTCGTCCATATCGAGCTTTCTGCTCTTCTGGATCTGGTGGATCTCCCCCTCGCTCATTCTTTTCACCGCGCGGGAAGTGACCTGAAGAAACCTGTAGTCGTCGTTGTCGAGTGAGAGAAGGAGCCCTTTTGAGAGGAGATAATCGCCCATCAGGACGGCGATTTTATTCTTCCAGACGGCATTGATCGATGCGAGTCCCCGGCGGGTATCGGCCTCGTCCACAACGTCATCGTGGATCAGGGTTGCCGTATGGAGGATCTCCACGAGAGTCGCTCCCCTGTAGGTTTTCTCGTTGATTCCTCCGCAGAGGTCGGCGGTAAGGAGCACGAGGATGGGACGTACCTTCTTGCCCTTCTGCTTCAAAAGGTATTTCGTGATCAAATCCACCAGCCCGATCTGAGACCTGATGGACTGCCGGAAGACGCGGTCGAAGCCCTCCAGGTGATCTTGAACTGGGCGGATGATGTCTTTGAGATCCAAGGGTTCAGGCACCTTCTGCTGCTCAGTGGACGCCATCCCGGCCGCCGGGATGGCCATTGCATGCTTGAGGAAGCCGGGTTTTGGCACGACACCCGCCCTCGCCTCCCGTCCCTATTCTCATGAGGGGCTACCGGGCACCGTCGACCAGAGAGGCACACCCCCATCACGCGCTCGAAACGCGCCGTTCCCTTCCGGGCAGTAGAGGCGATCAGGATCACGAGGAGATGCTGCGACGGCTGTCTTAGAACCTCCCTGCTTACCCGGCGTTTTCCCTGGCTTCCTTCTTTTTCCTTCCGCGCCACGCCCAGGCCGAGACCAGGATGCTTATCTCGTACAGGAAGAGGAGGGGAATGGCAAGCAGAATCTGGCTCACGGGGTCGGTGCCCGGCGTGAGGAACGCGGCAAGAATAAAGATCACGACAATCGAGTGCCGGCGGTACTTTCGCATGAACGACGGCTGGAGAATGCCGATCTTCGACAGGAACCACGATACCATCGGCAGCTCGAACACCACTCCCGCGGCCAGGAGCACGCTGACGACGAAGCTCATGTATTCATTGATCGCGATGTTGTTCTGGATCGTCGCGCTACCGAATCCGGCGAAGAAAGTCAGTGCGGCCGGGAGCATGACGAAGTATGCGAATGCCACGCCGAAGAGGAAGCAGAACGTCGAGAAGAAGACGATGGAGCGAACATACTTGCGCTCCTTGGGCATCAGGCCCGGGGCGATGAAGGACCAGATTTGATACAGGACATTCGGGAGGCTGAGGAGCAAGCCGCCCACGATGGCAACCTCCATATAGAGGAAAAGCTGGCCGAATGGTTTCAGGTTCTGCAGGTGGATGGGCTGCTGTCCCGGGGGCGGGTTCGTGTTGAGACGGACGATGGGGCTGAGCAGGACGGTGTTGACAAGAAAATCAATGAACACCCAGCAGAGGATGGTGCCCAGGACGATCCCGATGAGCATCCAGATGATGCGCCAGCGGAGCTCCTCGAGGTGCTCGAAGAAGGACATCTCGCCCCCTTCGGGCTTCGGCTCGTCGTCAACGCCCGGGTATGTGGAAGAATCCGCCATGGCTGAGTGTTGTCGCCCGATCGTTGAAGGGTGTTGTCAGTGGTAGGATGTCATGACCGCAGGAGACGCCGCCGCCGCGCCGCTCGAGAGCGGGAAGCGCAGGCAGAGATCCTCCACCTTGCGGGCCACACGCTGCTCCACTTCCGAGCTGCCGGGGGAGCTGAGAACCTCATGCATCAGATCGCCCACCTGCTCCATTTCCGTTTCGTTCATCCCGCGGGTGGTGAGCGCAGGCGTCCCGATGCGGATGCCGCTTGTCACAAGCGGGCTCTTGTCGTCGAAGGGGACGCCGTTTTTGTTCACGGTGATGCCGGCGCGGTCCAGGCCTTCCTGAGCGTCTTTGCCGGTCAGGTTCCGGTTGCGGAGGTCGATCAGCATGAGGTGGTTGTCCGTGCCGCCAGAGACGACATTGTACCCGAGAGCCATCAGCCTGCCCGCTAGGGCCTGCGCATTGCGGATGACCTGCCGTCCGTATTCCTCAAACCCAGGTTCAAGCGCCTCGCCGAATGCCACCGCTTTGCCGGCGATCACGTGCATCAGCGGCCCCCCCTGGATCCCGGGTATCACCATGGAATCGAGGAGCTCGGACATGCGTTTGGTGCGGCCGGATTTCGGCGCCACCTGGCCAAAGGGGTTGTCGAAGTCCTTTCCCATCAGAATCAGGCCGCCGCGGGGACCGCGCAGCGTTTTGTGAGTCGTGGAGGTGATCACATGGCAATGGGGGACCGGGTCATTGAGAAGTTTTTTCGCTATGAGGCCCGCCGGATGCGCGATGTCGGCAAAAAGAAATGCGCCGACCTTGTCGGCCACAGTCCTGAACGCTTCGTAGTCGATGTTGCGCGAGTAGGCGCTTGCCCCGACGGTGATCATTTTGGGTTTCTCGCGCAGTGCGAGATCCTCGACCTGATTGAAGTCGATCAACCCGGTCTCGCGGCTCACCCCGTAGGCAACGAACCTGTAGAACTGGCCCGAAAAATTCGCCGGCGAACCGTGCGTGAGGTGGCCGCCATGTGAGAGGTTCATTCCCATCAGGGTGTCGCCAGGCTTCACAAACGTGAAATAGACGGCCATGTTGGCCTGCGAACCGGAGTGGGGCTGCACGTTCGCATAGGCTGTGCCAAACAGCCTGTTGGCCCTGTCGCGGGCGAGATTCTCCACGACGTCCACCCATTCACAGCCGCCATAGTACCGTTTCCCGGGATACCCTTCCGCGTACTTGTTCGTGAGCGGGGTGCCGACGGCCTCCAGGACCGCCGTGCTCACGAAATTCTCGGAGGCGATCAGCTCGAGCTTGGTGTTCTGGCGGTGAATTTCCCTGGCAATCGCCGAGAACACCTCCGGGTCAGCCTGCTGCAGGTGTGTCATTGTTGGACTCTCTCATTCTTCCGGCATTCGGATGAACCAGAACTCGGCGACCGTGAGTGTTGCCCTGAAGCGGAACACCCGGTCACGCACCAAGCCGGGAGCAAGCTTTCCGCGGACGCCATACTCTGCAGCCAGGCTGAGCCTGCTTTCCCGGCTGATGGGCATCGTGATCCCCCCTGTAACGAGCCATTCGTTCACGGCCTCGCCGCTGGGGTGGTAATACGTCGTGGCATAGGTTGCGCCGAGCCGGAGGGCCACGAGTTCCCTCCAGAACGCATTGGTTTCGGTTGAAGGAAGCTTCTCGATCCCCACGCCGATCCGGGAGCTGTTGCGCAGATCCACCGGACTGGCGCCGTTGATGGCCGACTGCCTCCACAGTTGTGCTCCGAAGTCGGCGGCCAGGAGATAGCTGTTGCCCACGGTGTAGGCCACACCCACCGCATAGGAGAGGGGGAGGACAAACTGGCCTGGCGCTTCAGCGGTCGTATCGAGCTCGTTGCCGAAGGAAGTGGCGGTTGTGCCGAAGCCCAGTGTCGTTTGCTGCGAGGTGGTGAGGGCCGTTCGCGAGCTCACCGTAGCTCCGATGGAGAGCGGCTCCAGAGCACGAGCGATCCCGCCAAGTCCGCTGAGCAGCATGCTGAATGTCGCGCCGGCCCCCTTGTACGAGGTGGAGCGGCTGAACTGGCCCCCCTGGATAGACGAAGCCGCCGGGACAAGTGTACCGACGTAGTCAATGGAGCCGGAGTAGTAGTTAAGCGATGCACCGACGGCCACAGAGGGGACCGGCATCCATGAGACCCCGAGTTTCCCGACACCGATGCCGCCGGATCCCACGTGATGGAACGAGTAGGGGACGGTGTCGGATGGAGTGATCCCCGTGCCGTGCGTATAGGTGTCGTAGTCGACGTTGCTGTACGGAAGGAATCCGCCCACGATCGCGATGCCATGCTCGGGTGAGACGGGGATTGCCAGAGTGGCTCCGTTGAACGTCGCGTGGGCCAGATAACGTGAGCCGAATCCGTCGGACGATGAAAAGCCCTCGTAGAGGACCGATGCATCGACCCGGGTCCGGTTGATACGCGACCAGCTGGCGGGTGAACCCGGGTTGATGTAGTTGGCGGAAACGATGCCCATGCCGGTGTAACCCATGCCGGCGCTTCTGATCCCGAAGTTGTCCCGCAGGTCGCCGATTCCCATCATCGAATATATCGAACCGCCGCTGCCCGCCGGTGCAGGCAGGGCGAGAACTCCGGTAAGAAGGCAGAGGAGGATTCCCCTTGGCAGAAAAACGAAGGGTTTCAAGGGCGCCTCCCCAGATTAATGGAGGAATAGACGATGCGCATGCGCGGGTGGAGAGCCGCCGTTCCTGACCGGACACCGTACAGGCGGATCAGGTCGAAGGAACCAAACTCAGTGATGCTGGTCGACCGGAGGACAAGGCCGTAGTTGGAGCGAATCCATGACTGGGCGATGTGGGTCACATCGCCGGCGATGGTTGTAGCCGATCCGGACACAGGGAGCAGCGTTGAGCTGGAGCCTTCGAAGGTCGTCAGGACGGTTCCCGTGGCTAGGTGCGCCGCGAGGCTGGTGTCCACCATCCTGTTGACGAACTGCGTCTGGGGCTCCCGGTCGACCATGAGCTGCGCACTATTGACGACGCTCCCCTGTCGCAGGAACGAGAGGTCGAAGTACAGCCATCCTCGATCTGCGATGCCCGACTGGATAGACACGGTAGCGGGATCCGTGGGGACGGGTGCATCCCCCGCGAAAGTATTAATTCCGCTCGAGAAGTTGGATGTATCAAGAGAGGTTTGACTGGCATTTCCCGCGACGATGCTCACGAGAGGGACCCTCGAAACGGAGTCTCCGGAGAAGGATTGGAACCCCACAATGACATTCGAAGCTGAGGTGGGGACAAGGGCGATACCGAACTTGGTCACGTCGGTGCTTGTCGATGTCCGCAGCCATTCGCGCACCATCGTGGTGTCGAGCGGGACTGAGATGACTCCGGAATCGGCGGTCACGGATCCGATGTACGAGCCCCGGAGTATCGAGGGGTCATAGATCCCGGCCTGGAGGCTGTCCCAGTCGAGGGTCGTGGGGTCCCACTGCCGGTTCATGCGGTAAACGTTGAATGCAATCGTTCCTCCCGCGGGACCGATGTGATAGTCCATGTAGAGCTGCAACGTCGCGGACAGTACCGACACGGTGTCGCGGGCAGGGAAAAGCCCCGGGGTGAACTGGATCACCGAAGCCGCATAGTAGCCTCCGCCTGCGCCGACCAGGTCTCTGACACCGTCCATCGGTAAGCGGGTCCGGAACGTGCTATCGTGCAGCGCATAGACCAGTGTATCGCGTATCGTCGCGGCCGGGAGCGTCGACGGGGCGAGCAGTGCGTTCTGCTCCGTGGGGTCTTCGCCGCATGAAATCAGTGTGAAGGCGAGAACCGCACTGCAGGCGATCCGTGCTGCCGGGCGGCGCCATCGTGATTGTCGTTCAATCATTCCTGGTGGTGCTTCCTGATGTCTTGAGGATGAAGTCGACCGCGGCCCGAAGATCCCGGGTGACGCAATCGGGTTGAGCGGCGCCATCGCGTTTGAGCTCCGAGAGCGCCTGGCGGCCGTATCCGGTCAGCACGAGGATGGCCGTTGCGCCTGCGCGCTTGCCCGCCTCGATATCGGCAAGACGGTCGCCGACAAGAAATGACCGTCCGAGGTCGATATCCAGATCTCGTGCGGCGTCTTCCAGCATGCCCGTGGCGGGTTTCCGGCAGCGGCAGGTGATGTTGTAGGGCGGCAAGCCCTCTGTTGGATGATGCGGACAGTACGAAATGCGGTCCAGATGCGCCCCGGCCTGCCGGAGCTCATCGTTCAAGCGTGCGTGAATAGGCACAAGGTCGTCTTCAGTAAGATATCCCCGGGCGATTCCCGACTGGTTGGAGATGACGCAGATGAGAAAACCCTGGTCGTTCAGCAGGCGGACGGCCTCTGCCGCTCCCGGAATCAGGACGAGCTGGTCCGGCCGGCTGATGAAGTTCACCTCTTCATTGATGGTGCCATCCCGGTCAAGGAACACCGCAGAATTCCGGCCGCTCAATTCTTCACCAGGTTCCGGTACAGCTGGAGGTACTTTCTTGCCGAGGTCTCCCAGGAGAAATCCTTCGCCATGCCGTTCTTCATGAGCTTCCGCCAGACGTTCTGGTCTGCATAGGTCTGGATGGCACGGCGGATGGCATGCAGCATGTCGCCGCTGTCATATCTCTTGAACTTGAATCCCGTTCCGTTTCCCGTCGATGGGGAGTAATCATCGATCGTGTCGTCGAGGCCGCCCGTGGCGCGGACCACTGGCACGGTGCCATACCGCAGGCTGTAAAGCTGGTTCAGCCCGCACGGTTCATAGCGTGACGGCATCAGAAACATGTCGCTGCCTGCTTCGATCAGATGAGCCAGGTCGTTGTCGAAGGTCAGCGATACGGCGATTTTCTGCGGGTATTTCCTTGCAGCTTTTTCGAACAGGTCGTGATAGCGTTTCTCGCCGGTCCCGAGAATGATCAACTGGACATTCAGTTTCATCATGTCGTCGAGGACCTCACCGATCAGGTCGAATCCCTTCTGGTCTGCGAGACGGGAGATGATGCCGATGACGGGAGTCTTTTCGTTGAACGGGAGCCCCATCCGTGCCAGCAGGGCCTTCTTGTCTTCCAGCTTGAGGTCGACGGAGCGGGAATCAAAGCGGTGGGGGATGAGCGGGTCCACGGACGGATCCCACACGGTGTAGTCGATGCCGTTCACGATGCCCGTGACGTCGCTTTTTCGTTTCTTCACGATATCCTGGAGGCCGCACCCATACTCTTCCGAGGTGCGGATTTCCTCCGCGTACTTTTCGCTCACTGTCGTGATCGCGTCGGCGAACACGAGACCCGCCTTCAGGAGATTGACGTTGCCGTGCATCTCCACTCCCTTGTCCGACATGAGCTCGGGGGGGAGGCCGGTTTTCGGGAATGACGACTTCGGAAAGATTCCCTGATACGCCATGTTGTGGATGGTGAAGACCGTACGGGTATCTTTATAGAAGGGGTCGTCACGATAGAGCGTCTTGAGATAGGCCGGGATCAATCCGCTCTGCCAGTCGTTGCAGTGGATGATGTCCGGCTGCCAACCGAGCCGTTTCAGGACTTCGAGGGTGCCGCGGCAAAAAAAGATGAAGCGTTCATCGTTGTCCGGATAGTCTTTTCTGGTGTCGGCGTCGACATAGAGGCCGGGCCTTCCGAACAGGTGCTCGTTGTCCACGAAATAGACCTGGACCTTCGTATGGTTGTTGATAATAAAGGAGGACTTGATGCTTGCGGGATACCGCTTGCTGCCGATGGGGATTTCGATGTCCTTCAGGCGGATCATCTCGTGGAGGCGCGACTTCCGCTCGTTAATGCTGCCGTAGCGCGGCATGATCACGCGAATCTCGTGATCCATCTGCTTGATAGTCTGCGGAAGGGCCCCGGAAACATCCGCCAGACCGCCCGTCTTGGCAAAGGGTTCCACCTCGCTTGCGACAAAGAGGACATTCAACGGTTTTGCCATACACGCCTGTCTGTGGGGAAGGAGGCTGGATCGTCCACGTCTCCGTAATTTAGCAAATTCGGGCCAGAGAATCAACGCGCCGTGCCGGCGAACCAAGAGGGCGGGAGAGGAGGGAACCAGGGCACCGCCCTTGACTTTTCGTGCTTCATTGGTTATATTTTTGTGACTTGCTCAATATGCAAACGGGGTATCTGCCTAGCGAGTGTTCGATAACAGGTTTCAGAAGTGGAGCGATCTTTGAGGTTCGCCCTCGGCGCCGGCAGACCGGCTCCGGTGAAACCTTGGTGAACACGTCATCGCCGGGCGGCGACTCACGTTATGTTGCCGCCGAATGTTATGAGGTTGGATAACGTTCGGCGTTTTCGTTTTGGCTCTGAAGGAAGAACCTACGATCGTATGCGTTCCCGACACCTTCCCTTCCGGACGTCCTTAGCCGCCCTCGCGCTGGTGTCAGCACAGAGCTTCGTGCAGGCTGGAGAGATTTCCGTCATCCGCTCCGACGCGAGGGGTTTCGTGTTCGAATACCGCCCACAGTACCAGCCTGTCCGGCATGTGGGTGCTGCAGGGCAGGATTTCGTCATCATCGATTTTCCGCAGGCGGCATCCTGGGACCCCGCCAGCAGGCCCGGGGTTCCCGATCTTCGATGCCGGCGGTTTGGCCTCAGTCTCCCCTCCCAGGATGGGAACACGGTCCAGGTGCTTGCGGCGGACTACGAAGACATGGTTTCCTCGACCCTGGCCCCCGTTCCTCTGGTTCGCACCAAGGACGGCATGATGGAGAGTGCAGCCTTCAGTCCCGACCAGACAGCCTACGGGCGCGCCGGCTTTCAGCCGTCGTCGGTCGCGTCGCTCGCAAAGGGGAGCCGGGTGCGGAGTCAGCTTGTCGGAACGTTGACCGTTGCCCCGCTCCAGTTCAATCCGGCGGCACGGACCATCCGGCGGTACACCCGGATAGTGGTTGAAGTGGGGTACGGCGCGGCGGCTGTGCGGGCGCCGGGAAACCCCGACGCTAAGCTATTGGGGGGGGCTCTTTTGAACGGGGTCCTTGCTGCCGTTGCCCGGCCTCTGGCGAAGACCTCGGCGGTCACTTCAAGTGTTTTGAAGGGCGGCAAGTGGTTCAGGATCACCGTCAACGATGCGGGTGTTTACAAGCTGGATCCAACGTTTCTCGCTGCAGCTGGAGTGAGCATGACAGGGCTTGATCCCCGCACGATCAAGATTTACGGGAACAGCGGAAGAGAGCTTCCTGAGGACGTCGGCGCCCCGCGGCCTGTGGACCTGGTCGAGAACGCGATCTACGTAGAAGGGGAAGCCGACGGAAAATTCGATCCGGGCGACTACGTGCTCTTCTACGGGAGGTCCGTGCGGAGCTGGACCTACGACCCGGTCGTAAAGACCCTGAGGCATAGAATCAACCACTACACGGAAACCAATTACTACTGGCTGACGTACGACGGAGCCCAGGGGAAGCGGATGGCCGTTCAGCCATCCAACGCGGGAACGGCGACATTCACGCCGGACCGCTTTCGCGACGGCATCGCGGTGGAAGAGGAGAAGATCAAGCTGACGACGATCACGTCGGGGAAAGCGTGGTACGCCCGGCTCCTGGACGACAAGAGCCCGTCGTTTACCTACGTGCAGGCTCTTCCGGGTCTGGTCCCTTCCGATGTCATCCGCTACAGGTACAACCTGCTTGCGCACTCGGACAACGGGGCCGGATTCACAGTGCGGGAGGGACAGACCTTCCTCGGATCGTACGGGTTCGACGCGTCGCTGGGCTCGACCTATGCGGTCGAAGCGGCGTATGAGGCGACCGGGAGCTCCTCGCTTGCTGGGAACTCGAGCCAGGTGAGCTTCACCTTCAATGCAAACGGTGTGGGGTCGGAAGGCTACATCGACTGGCTGGAAATCCTCTATCCGAGGTTTTTCTTCGCCTCGAATGACTACCTGCATTTCTGGTCGCCTGACACCTCTGCGGTGGTCGAGTATCAGTTGCAGCAGTTCGCCGGCAAGCCCTTCATTTTCAATGTCACCTCGCCGCAAGACCTCACCGTGTTGGGAGGAGTGACGGGTTCGTACACGTTTCGTGCTCAGGAGACAGCCGGACACCTCTCCGAATACGTCGCGGCAGCTCCGGTTTCCTGGAAGCAGCCCCCCCTCATGGAGGCGGTGTCAAACCAGGATCTTCGCGGCTTTGCCGCGGGGGCGGATTTCATCATTCTGACCAGCCCCGAGTTCCGGCAGGCCGCCGACAGGCTGGCGGCGTATCGGGAACAGCCGGCGCACGGGGATTTGAGAACCCTGGTGGTGGACGTGAATCAGATCTACAATGAATTCGGGGGGGGGCTTCCGGACATCACCGCGATCCGGGACTATCTTAAATACACGTATGACAATTGGACGCGGAAACCGCAGTTTGTGTTGTTCTTCGGCGGTGCGTCGTACGACTACAAGGCGATCCTCGGCAGCAAGTCGAGCTATGTGCCGACCTGGCAAACCGACCTTTCGACGGATGATGTCGATACCTGGTGCACCGACGATTACTTCGCCGAGTTCGGGGGCAACTTCACTCCCTCGCTGGTCCTGGGCCGGATCTCATCGCGCTCCCTTGCAGAGGCGAACATCGTCGTCGACAAGCTGATGCGATATGAAGACCAATCGGTGCGCGACAACTGGAAGATGCGCATCTGCTATGTGGGAGACGATGCATGGACGTCGGAGGGGGGGGAGACCGGCGACGGCACCCTGCATAGCGCAAATTCGGAAGTGCTGGCCAGTCCCCAGTACACGCCGGAGGAATTCGAGAAGAAGAAGATCTACATCGCGGAATATCCGACTCTGACGACGGCGCAGGGGCGCCTGAAGCCCGGCGCGTACCAGGCGATCATCGACCAGATCAACCAGGGCATCCTCATCTTCAACTACACGGGCCACGGCAATCCGACGCAGCTGGCACATGAGAATATCTTCAATGTCCAGACCTCCATCCCGCAGCTCGTGAACACCAACCGGCTCGCGGTCTTCTTCCTTGCGACCTGCAACTTCTCGCAGTTCGACGATCCCAAGCGCTACACGGGAAGCGAGATCCTGATGAACAAACCGGACGGCGGCTCAGTGGCGGTGATCTCCGCTTCGCGCAAGGTGTATGCGGACGCCAATGCATCGCTCAACGAGGGGACGTTCGCCAACCTCTACGCACGCGATGCATTCGGGCGCGTGGCGGTCGAACGGCCGGCGCTCGCCCTGTTCCAATACAAGAACCAGCAGGGAAACTACGAAAACGACCAGAAGTACCTGTATATGGGCGATCCGACGATGCGCCTGCAGTTTCCCTCGGGATTTGCTTCAATCGACAGCATCAACGGGGCACCGGTAGACAGCGCCGGTGGTGCGGCGCGGACCGGGCCTCTTCAGATCCGCTCGCTGTCTCGTGTCACTGTCGCAGGGACCATCCGCACTCTGGCGAACCAGGTGGATCCGAGCTTTAACGGGCACCTTGCCCTGGTGGTCAACGACGCAAGCCGTACGCAGACCATCGTCAACTTCTATCCCGGCGTCAACTGGAGCTACGTTGCCACCGGAGGGGTGATCTTCCGCGGTGAAAACTCGGTCACGAACGGGAGATTCCGGGCGACCTTCATCGTCCCGAAGGACATTTCGTACGGCGACACGTCCGGCCGGGGGCGGGTCGTCGCGTACTTCACCAGCGACGCACGTGATGGACAGGCATACACAGGCAACATCATCGTAGGGGGAACCGACACGACTGCCGTCAACAACGGGAAGGGGCCTCAGGTGGCCGTGTATCTCAATTCCCGTTCGTTCAGGCCCGGGGACCTGGTGAACACCCATCCCCTCCTGCTCGTGGATCTCGCGGACTCCGCCGGCATCAATACCTCGCGCACGGGCATCGGGCACAGAATCGAAGCATGGCTCAACAACAGCTCGCAGAGCAGCGATCTCACTGACTCCTATGCCAGTAAGCTGGACAACTACCGCGAGGGGTCGGTCCAATATCAGCTGAGCGACCTGCCGACGGGTTCAAACACGCTCAGGGTGCGCGCCTGGGATTCGTTCAACAATTCGAGCGAATTGGAGACGCAATTTCAAGTCGCCTCGGATGAGCAGCTCGCCATCACGGATGTTCTGAATTACCCGAACCCGTTCGCTTCGGGTACCGCGTTCACTTTCCGCCAGAACCAGTCGAGTTCCCTGACGGTCAAGATCAAGATCTATACGGTGGCCGGCCGGCTGATCCAGACGATTCAGACCGCCACGGCGGGCGAGCCCTATGTGAAGATCCCGTGGGACGGCCGCGACCGGGACGGCGACATCCTGGCAAATGGCGTGTACCTGTACAAGGTAGTCGCAAGCACCTCAGACGGACGATTTACAAGCGAAGCCCTGGGCAAACTCGCCGTCGTGAAATGAATGGGCATAAGATCACAGTATCGTTGACTCATTTTTTTGGAGGAAGCATGAAGACGTCTGTCCGCGGAGGAACACGACTTGCCGCAGGCCTCTTGGTACTCCTGAGTTCGGCTCTGCCGCATCTGGCGTTCGCCCAGGGCGAGTCGGCAGTGCCATTTCTGCTCATCGCCCCCAATTCCCGGTCGTCGGGCATCGGCGAGTCGGGCACGGGGTCGGTGGACGATGCCTCGGCCATTTTCTGGAACCCGGGGCAGCTTGCATTCATGGACGGGCATGAGATCAGCATCACCCACGCGAACTGGCTGCCGCAATTCCAGCTCCCCGACCTGTTCTACGATCACCTCAACTACATGCAGCGCGTCGATGCAATCGGCGGAACCATCGGGGCAAGCATCACGTATCTCAGCCTCGGCGAGTTCCAGATTACGAATTCCAGCGGGCCGGAGGTGGTCGGGAAGTTCCGGTCCTATGAATATGCCGTGACGGCGGGCTATGCGACGAAGGCCGCCGACGATCTGGGCCTCGGCATGAACCTGAGGTTCATCCACAGTGCCCTGTCACCCGTCGGGACGGAGGGAGAGCAGGGAAACGGAATCGCCTCCACGGTGAGCGTGGACCTGGCCATGATGTGGCGCCCGAAGGTCCTGAACGTCCCGCTGCTCGGAGACCTGGGCAAGCACTTAAGCCTCGGCGTAAACCTCACGAATCTGGGTCCGAAAGTCACCTATGTGGACGCCGCCCAGGCGGATCCCCTCCCCACAAACCTGAGAGTTGGATTAGGGTACAAGATCCTGGATGACGAATACAACTCCATGGAGGCCACCCTGGATTTTGCCAGGCTGCTTGTGCGCCGGCGGTCGGACGGAACTTCCGACGCTCTGCCCAAGGCTCTGGTTACGGCGTGGGGAGACGGAGGCCTGCGAAAGGTGATCCCGAGTGGAGGCGTGGAGTACTGGTATGGCTCGCCCAGGCTTATTGCGCTGCGGATCGGATACTTTGATGAGAGCGCGGACTTTGGGAATCGCAAGTTCCTCACCTTCGGGGCGGGCATTCGCTACGACATCTACGGGTTTGATTTCAGCTACATCTCTGCAGGGCCGGATCATCCGCTCTCCGATACGATCCGGTTCTCGCTTCTGATCGCCTGGGGGGAAGAAAGCGAGACCAGCACCACCGAAAAACCCAGTAAGTAGCGCCGCATCCGGCCTTCCCGCTGTGGCGGGACCGATCCCGCACAGGCAGGACAGATCCCCCACCAGCGGGACTCATCCCGCAGTACCGCCCCGCTGGGACTGCCCGGGCGGGATCGGCACCTTCTCACTACAGGACCCCAACCGTGTTCATGCGTCGCCTGCTCCTGATCTTCCTGTCAGTCCCTGCGCTCGCTGCCGCACAGCGCATGAGCCACCAGGTTGCGGCATCCATTCACGACGCTCTCCGGTTTCCCGCGGAGTATGCCGCCGCCGCTGAGACCGTTCACGTCCTTGCGGTGATGGTCCAATTCCAAAAGGACACCGATCCGAGCACAACGGGTGACGGGACGTTTGTCCTCTCTGCCGGGCCGGCCGACACCACTCTCGACGCACCCCCGCACGATGTGCGGTCTTTTCGGAGCCATCTGCTGTTCCTTGAGAACTACTATCGAAGAGTGTCGAAGGGGAAACTCCTCGTCCGGTGGACACTCCTCGATTCCGTGGTAACCCTGGGTGCGCAAATGGCGTCGTATGCGCCCCCCTTTGCCGGCTCGAATGCCCGTGTGGCGGACCTGGCCCGGGATTCCTGGCATGCTGTGGACTCTCTGCATCTTGTGGCCGATTTCCGCGGGTTCGATTGCTTCGTGGTGTTTCACGCCGGCGCAGGGCACGATGTGGACCTTGTCAGCCAGCTCGGCTTTGATCCGACACCCAAGGACATCCCTTCCTTGTACTTCGGCCTGAATGGCTTCAGGGGATTCTACGGACCCGCATTCCAGGGGATACCGGTGCAGGGCGGTGCATACCTCATCAGGAACACGATTGTCGTCCCCGAGACCGAATCGCGGCTGTTGCCCGGCGTGACGGGCGACGTGTTGCTTGAGCTGGGCACCAACGGACTCCTGTGCGCCTCGCTGGGCAACTTCCTGGGACTCCCTGACCTGTTCAATACGGTTTCGGGGGCTTCGGGGATCGGCCGGTTCGGCCTCATGGATGGCCAGGCGATTTTCAGCTTCAGCGGCGCTTTTCCGCCGGAACCCTCTGCCTGGGAGAAATACTGGCTCGGCTGGATCCAGCCCATCGATACCTGGGTCGGAGAGCCCGCACTGACACTCCCGGCTGTCGCGCTAGCGGATTCTGTCTACAGGGTGCCCATCAGCGGCCAAGAGTACTTCCTGCTCGAGAACAGAAGCAGGGATCCGCTCAGGACCGGGGTCACCGTCACGACATCGCTGAACGGAACGACGCGACAACAGACCTTTACGCGCGATGTGACGGGCTTCGGTGCCTACGATATCGCCGGCCTGGCCGGCGTCGTGACCGACGTGACCGTCCCCGACTGGAGCCTTCCGGGCGCCACGGACCCCGACGGGACTTTTTATGACGGGGGATTGCTGATCTGGCACATCGACGAGTCGGTCATAACCAACGGCCTGGCCACCAACTCCGTGAACGCAAACCCAGCCCACCGCGGAGTATCCGTGATTGAAGCGGACGGATCCCAGGACATCGGGCAGTCATACGGGCTGCTCTCACCTGGATCCGGAAGCGAGCAGGGTACTCCACTGGATTTCTGGTTCCAGGGAAACATCGCACCGCTGTACAAGAACCTGTTCTCGCCGTCGACCATCCCGGACTCGCGGAGCTACCTGGGGGCGAACACGCACATTACCATCGGTCCGTTCAGCGCGCGCGGACCGCGCATGTCCGTCACCGTTCAGCAGGGGGATGCGGACGTTGCACCGCTCCCTGGTTTTCCGAAGAGACTGGGGCAGAAGCTGAGTGAACGGGGGTTGATTTTCGGGCCGGTCTTTGGCTCGGCTGCGAACGGACCGGCGCTGTTTGTCTCAACAAGGGGTCCTCACCTTCCTCAGGGCCAGGTGTCGGATTCAGCGTTCTCCCAGCCGGGGCGGCTCTTTGCATGGAACGTGTCGGGGGGACGGATTTTTCCCAGCGGGGCTTTCACTGGGCTCTTCGCCCAGCTTGAAGGGAGTCAGGAGTTCACCGCCGGACCGGCCGTTGCGGACATGAATGGAGACGGAGCCCCGGAAGTGGTTCTTCCTATGATGGACGCGGGGACGAGGACATATGCCCTTGTCGTCTACGACACGCGGGACAAGGCGCCGGCCGACGGGCTCGCCGATCAGTTGTTTTCGATTCCGATGCCTGGTCCCGTCACGGTTCCACCGGTCTACGGTGATTCTCTGCTCCTGGCCGGAGACGCAGGAGGAAGGGTGTTGATCATCGGCAGGACGGGGGGGGTGGTCGATTCGGTGATGGCCTCGCGGGATACCGCCGGCACGGCGGGCATCAGTAAGCTCCAGCAGGCGGGGGGCTTCCTGATCACCGCCGTTGACGGGACAGTGACGGCCATCGTCCGCGAGCCGAACGGCGCGCACCTGGGGGCGGACAGGGTGTTGAGGATCGGTCATCCTATCGCAGGAGCGGGGGTGACCGCCCTCGCGGGGCAGGTTCCTCTCACGGCAATCGCCACCTCCGACGGTTATCTCTACCTGCTGGACAACACGCTTGCGGTGCAGCCCGGTTTTCCGGTGAACACAGGGGGGACGATACAGTCACCGCCTGCGTGGGCCGACATCGACGGAGACGGCGTACGCGACATCGTTGTCGCGTCCGGACAGAAGCTTGCGGTCTATAATCGTCGGGGTGTTCTGCTGGATGGTTTCCCCGTCACAGTGCGCGCAAATGAACCCATCACATCCTCTCCTGTCGTGGGAGACATCGACGGGGACGGGTTGCCCGACATTGCGGTCGCGACCGGAGACGGAGTAGTGGCGGCGGTGGACCGGCACGGCAGCATGCTCCGGGGGTTTCCGCTTGCGGCCGGCCGCGGTCAGCAGACGCTCGCGCTCTTCGATGATAACCCCATCAGAGATTTTGGCCCTTTTTCGTTTCCCACCGGCCTTGCGGTTGCCTCGTCGGAGGAAGGAGACGTGAGTGCGTGGAGCACCGGTCCCGCGACGTTCGTTCACCCGGTGAGGCCATGGCCGCTCTATCTGCACGATGCAGCGCACAGCGGGATCGATGCAGCGCCGCTTGGGAACGGACCCCCCCTCTCCACGTCATTTTTCCCGAAAGACCGCGCCTACAACTGGCCGAATCCGGTCTACAACGGGAAGACGTTCATCAGGTATTACGTCGGCGACAACGCCTCGGTGAAGGTAAGGATCTTCGATATCGCGGGCGATCTTGTGGCCGAATTGAACGGCCAGGGTGTCGGCGGTCTCGACAATGAGATTGCCTGGGATGTCTCGAGCGTGCAGAGCGGGGTATACCTTGCAAGAATCGAGGCGACCGGCGGGAGCGCTACTGCCGTTCAAATCGTGAAGATCGCGGTCGTGAAATGAGATTCAAGCCTGCCGGTGGCGGAGAGGAGAGAGGCGCCTTCAGGGCGGCCGGCGCACGAGCTGCCGTTCTGACCGCGTTTCTGGCGCACGGGGAACGGGGCAGGGCACGGCGTTCTGAACAAGAGTGGGCATGGCAGCACTGCGGACTCCATCCGGGGCGAGCGCGTGGCCGTCATGGCTCCCTGAAGATGGAGCCAGGGAGTCGCAGCATCGAAGTGCGAAGAAAAGGGTTGAGTCATCTACCGGAGCACGCATGCGCTGTTTGCAGGAGCATCTGATGCGTTGGTTCTGCCTGGTCCTTCTTGGATTCCTGGCCGGGGGCTCGCTCCGCGCCCAGGATGAATACTACCACCCCGAGCTTGAATGGAAGACCATCGAGACTGAGCATTTCTACGTTCACTATCACGAGGGTGCCGAGAGAACGGCCCGGGTCGTCTCCAAGGTGGCAGAGGATGTCTACGAACCGGTCACCTCGTTGTACGACCATAAGCCCGACGGGAAGGTCAGCTTCATCATCAAAGACGTCGACGACATATCCAACGGCGCGGCGTACTTCTTCGATAACAAGGTCGAGATCTACGCTCCCAGCCTCGACTTTGAGCTGAGGGGCACGCATAACTGGCTCCGAAACGTTGTGACGCACGAGTTCACGCACATCGTCCAGATCCAGACGACGATGAAATTCGGGCGGAGACTCCCGTCGTTCTACTTCCAGTGGCTCGGGTACGAATCCGAGCGCCGGCCCGATGTCCTGTATGGCTACCCGAATGTGATCGTCTCCTATCCTCTCTCCGGTTTCGTCGTCCCCGTCTGGTTTGCGGAAGGGGTGGCGCAGTACAACCGGACCGACCTGCACTACGATTCGTGGGACACGCATCGCGACATGATCCTCCGCAGCTACGCGCTCGAAGGCAAGATGCTGACCTGGGAGCAGATGGGGGTGTTCGGCAAGACCAGTCTCGGCAATGAATCCTCCTACAATGCCGGTTTCGCCTTCGTCGGCTATATCGCCCGCACGTATGGCGAGGAGAAGCTCCGGGAGATCTCTCGCAACCTGTCGAAGCTGACGACCATCACCATCGATGCGGCGATCAAGCAGGCTGTGGGAAGGGATGGGGCTGACGTGTACGGGGATTGGCGCCGGGAGATGGAGAGGGACTACGCGGCCCGCGTGACCCCCATCCGTCAGCATTTGCTGGGGGGGGTGCCGTTCGTGACCGACGAGAACGGCGGTGTGGTCGACCCCGGACAGCGCCAGAAGCCGGAGACCTTTTTCTCG
>Ga0182021_10002055_pt1 | contig 23503 bp, 24 predicted proteins | sample 612E3MmetaG_FD_120493 | JGI IMG/M metagenome (GOLD analysis project Ga0182021, IMG submission 120493) | Permafrost microbial communities from Stordalen Mire, Sweden - 612E3M metaG (Illumina Assembly) | ecosystem: Environmental > Terrestrial > Soil > Wetlands > Permafrost | place: Sweden... | reverse complement strand
TTCCTGCTGTCTGACCGCTTGTGGGGGCACTCAAGGTCAGGTTGTTGCCATTCGTTATGGACAGAGTAGCGTAGCCGCTTACCCCGTCCGCCGTAGTAAGGACGATGGTGACGCCCGTTCCAATGAGGCTCGCCCCGCCAGCGATGTTAAACTGGCCCGATTTTACGTAATAAGTACCCGAGTTCAAAAGGACGTTGGCGCCATTGGTTATCGTCAAGCCGTTGCAGTAGCGCCCTGGGTTCAGCGTCGTCTGGGTGGGCGTCCAACTCTGGCTAAAGCCGTCATAATCGCAACCCGCGCTGGACGGCATGGAAACGTTTGCGTAGGGGTCTGTAATGGCGGACTGACCTGTTTTCAGGCTTGTAACGTTCACGGTCGACCAGACGTTGTTGAGCCCCCCCACGATCGATACCTTTGGGGCGTTGAGGGTACCGCCCGATTGCAGCGTCAAGGCTGCCGATCCGGACGCATTGACGGCCATTCCGCACCCGGTCATGGTGACCACAACGCCGCCCCACAAGCCAACCCCGATTGCCGGTCCGCCCCACTGGCTCAGCCCAACGGGATCCAACTCCAGCATGCAGTAGCCGCCGTCGCCGCCCGATCCGGCGAGCGCCACGGCGCGGGCGCTCAGATTGTACAGGGAGACGCCCAGCACCCCCGCCAGTTTCAGCGTTTGCGGCTGGGTCACGATCACCTCGACGGCGCTCGAATTTGCGGTATAGCTACCGCTCTTGGGCGGGTTGTTGACCGTGACGGTCACATTTCCCGAGGCGTTGGTGAAGCCCAGCGCCGCCGCGATGCCATATGCTTCCGTGGAAATCGGGGATGGATAGCCCTGCGTCAGCGCCACCCCGGCGCCGAGCGCCGCGGAATCGGCCGCGGTCTGCATCTGCCGGTGCTTGTACATGAGGAAGGGAATTTCGGTGCCGAGCCCGGCCATCGCGATCAGGATGACCAGGAGGATGCCCATCTGGATCGCGACCGAGCCGCGCCTGCGGGACCTCGGCGTTCGCGAAAAACCGGCAATCCAGGGAAACATGCCTGTTAAGACCCGCTACAAACTTGAGCACAGTACGCCTCTAAGCTTATAGCCGGGCACTCTTAACGGTTGCCTTGGAATACCGCTGCAATTGCCGGCATCGCGTCTGTTCGCCCGCCTCATGAGGCTCGGTTGCCCCAAACGCAAAAAGGGCCGGGAAATCCCGGCCCTTTGTCAGATTGCGAATAACTTAGAAGGAGTATTTAAGCGTGCCAGCGAAGGCCGAGCTGCATTGGTAAACGCCAGGGCAGCCGCCCTTGATGTCTGTATCCCACCAGCGAGCATCGATAGAAATCGACTTGTAGGTCGCCGTCAAGCCCAGGTTCCCGTAGGTGTAATCCAAGTTCGAATCCCTCGCGAAGGAGATGTGCCCAATCGTGCCGCTGGCCGCAAATTCCACGTCCTGGATCTTTGCAATCGGCTTGGAGGCCGTTCCCTCGACGGTAATTGTCTGCCCAGACTGTCCGAAGTAGTCCGGCGACCAGAAGAAGGTGCCGCCCAGGGTCAAGTCCTTGAGAACGGTTACGCTCGCGCCGGCCTTGATCTCCTGATAGTCCGGATCGAAGGTGGTGCCAGGGATGGTCTTATTCCAAGCGTAGTTATAGGTGATCACTCCGATGTCCAGCGTTACATCGCCAACCTTCGGCTTAATGCCCGCATAAATGTCGAACTCGGCCCTCGCGTCGTGAACGGCGCCGTCTGGGAATTTGAAGTCGACGTTCGAAAGGAAGGTTCCGGCATAGAACCAGCCGTAGCCGATGTCCGCGCCGCCCTGGACCGCCGGATCGCGACGGGTCTGGGACTGGCCGCGGAAGATATAGTCGTTGGTGCCCTGAATGTAGCCGGTCGCGGTCCACGAATCGGCGGCCGCCGGTGCATCCTTCATGCTCACGCCAAGATCGGCTGCGAAAGCAGGAGCAGCTGTAATCAGAAGCGCGGCGCCAGCCAGCAGGCTCGCCCTCAATCCCCCAAGTGCCACGGTATCACTCCATCAAGTTATATATTGCCCGGAGGTGAATATCGCGCGGTTGCCGCTTGCCGGCAATGCCGCTGTGGCAGGGAAGCACATGGTGACGGGGTATTGTTGCCGATGTGCAGCATTGCGCAAAATTGCATCAGCCCTGACCGGGACTCGGCACGCTATTTGCCCAATTTTGCGGCAGGAAGCTTTGCGGAAACTTATGGAACGCAGCTTCGTACCAGCTTCCTGTGTCCATTATTACACCCGCCATCGGACCGCGCGCAGCTCAGCCCGCCTTCGGCTTCCGGGAAAATCGAATCAGCTCGACTTTCCCGGCCGTAACCACGCCGCCGTTCAGGAGCCGATCCAGTATATCCAGGAAAGCATTCACCTTTTCCGCGCTGTCGAGGATCTCGATGACAACCGGCAGATCCCTGGACGTTTGGAGGATCTTGCCTATGCGCAGGCCGCTCGCCCGGCCATGCCCGAATGCTGCGCCTGCACCACGATTTCCTCGTAGAGCGGGCGGCCCTTATATTTGTCTTCCTCGCCCAGAAATATACGCAATCGCAAGGCTGTCTCGATATGGCGCATGCTGCTTCTCCGCTGCCATGCCGGCAAGGGACGGCGCGGCGGCTGGAGAGTTGGCGCCAGTCCTTGAAAGAGGTTCGTAATGGGTGGACGCATTCTGGTTGTCGAGGACAATGCACTCCTAGCGATCGAGCTTGCGCAAGCCCTCGAAGGCGCGGGTTTCGACGTCGCGGGTCCAGCATTGACTGTAGCGCAATCCATGGCGCAAATCGAGAAAAGCGGCTGCGATGCCGCGGTGCTGGACATCAGCCTGCGCGGCGAGACCTCCGAGCCGGTCGCCAGGGAGCTGCGCGCCCGCGGCATCCCGTTCATAACCATGACCGGCTACGCGCGCACGCAGCAGCCCGCGGCTTTCGAGGGAGCGCCAACCTTCACCAAACCCGTCGCCATGGAGCAGGTCATCGGCGAGTTGCAACGCTGCCTGCGAGCGCGCGCAGGCTGATTTCGAATTATGCCTCCGCAGCGGCTTTCCCGCGAAAACGCTTAGGCGCTTCCGTAACGCCCGGCCGTGCCTTGAACCAAGCGAATCTCCCCTCATCCTTCTCCCCCTTGGAGAAGGGACGCCTGAATGGGACTCGGAGCGTGCAACACCGTCCCCTCTAAGAAGAAACTAGCAGCCTGAGGAGGAGCATCCGACGCTGCACAACCAGTTTCAGTCATGAGGGTCTGCCGGGCCGGCCGGTGTGTAACTCCCATGGGGAGGGACAGGGTGAGGGGAGATCCGCTCCGTTCAGGGCACCACCGAGCGCCCTCACGGAAGGATTTCCAGCACCTTTTCCGCCGGGCGGCACAGCCGGGCGCCCTTGTCCGTCACCACGATTGGGCGCTCGATAAGGACCGGATGCGCCACCATAAAACCGATCAGCTCGTCATCCGTCCACTTCGGGTCGTCAAGCCCAAGCTCCGCATAAGGCGTGCCCCTCTGCCTGAGCAGTTCGCGCGGCTTCATCCCCATCGCCGCAAGCAGCTCCTTGAGCCTCTCCCGGCTCGGCGGCGTCTTCAAATACTCGACGATCCCGGGCTCCCCTGCCTTTTCCCGGATCATGGCGAGCGTGTTCCGCGACGTTCCGCAGGCGGGATTGTGATAGATGGTTACGGTCAAGGCAGTCTCCGCAGTGTGCTTAAAGGTGCCCAGCCTGTATGACGATTGCGCGGTGCATCCGCAAACCAAACCGCCGTGAGCTTTTCCCGCATACCCAAAATTAACTTTTCCAGCGTCTCCGCCGGGCCGTTTGCAAAGGCCGGCGTGTGCTCTTGAATTTCGCAGTAATTTAGCAGAAATATCTTGAGTAAGCGTTAAGGGCCTATTTCACCAAATAGGTTATTGATATTGCGTAATATTCACGCCGCTAGCTATCGGCGACGGCTGCGGCGGCAGGCCACTGCCTTGATTAATTTCAAATATTCGTTTATATTTAAAGGGACTTTTGAGACGTAGAATTCAAGTAAAAATGCAAAAAAAACACCCCAAAAGCGGGAAAAATTTTATCGGCCATGCGCGTTTACCATAGCCGTGTTAACCATGATGGATGCATGGCTGGTTTAATACTTATTTAAGGGGAACATTTGCGCCCCGAAGTCTTTCCTCTGCGACAAGGACAGGATAAGGGGGAACTTCACGGGGTTGCCGGCCGGATCGCGGCGCGCCACCCTGCTGCTCACAGGGCGGCGCCCACGTGCCGCGCGGTACCGAAAGGGAATGCTCAGTACTCGCCGCGCGACGGAGCCGCTTCCAGGAAGCTCAGATAGGACGCCACCGCTTCGATCTCACCGGGCGTCATCAGCCCGACGATGCCAGGCATATGCGGGGAAACAACCGCGTAGCCTTCGGCCCATTGCTCAAGCCGCCGCTTCAGATAGTAATAGGACTGCCCGCCAAGGCGCGGGAATTTGCCGGTGCCTTGCGCTTCGGGGCCATGGCAGAACTGGCAGGCGGGAAGATTGTTCGACGGCTTCCCGTGCAGGAAGATGTCCTCGCCCTCTGCCGCATGCTCTTTGTTGCCGTCCTTGGCCGCCTCGGTTGGCATCCCCGAGAGATAGGCGCCAAGCTCGCAGTAGGAATCCGGCAGAACCTTCGCCGCGACGTGCGACATGAACTTCAGGGAGAACGGATTATTGCGGGACTTATCCCTGAACCGCTCTAACTGGTAGACGACATAATCCTGATGCTGGCCGGCCAGCCTGGGCGCGACCGCCTTTCCCTCCATGCCTGGGCCGTGGCAGAAAGCGCAATTGCGTACCACGTACTCCGCTGGATCCATCTGCCATTCCCCGCCCGGATGCTTCCGGCAGTTCCTGTGAGATTCCGCGCTAACCGCCGCCGCGAAGAACGGCGCAATCGCCAGGACCGCAATTGTCAACCTGAAGAACTTCATGATCTCGGCCTTCAAACTTTGTGCTTCGTGCCTGACAGGGAAACTCTGTTATTTCTGATAGCTGAGGAAGGCCGCGACCGCCTTGATCTGCTCTTTGTTCAAGCTCTTGGCGATCGGCTGCATGGTATTCGGATCTGCCGGCGTCACCGGGTCCTTGGCCCGGTGGCCCTGCACCCAGTCGTTCAGCGCTTCAACGGTATAGGAATAGAGCTGACCCGCCACCCGCGGAACCTGGTCGCTGCCGTGCCCATCCTCGCCGTGACAGGCCGCGCAAGCGGGGATGTTCTCGTCCGGCACGCCGCCCTCGAAGATCTTCCGCCCGGTTTCAACCAGACGCTTCGGGCCATCGGCCGCGGGCGGCGCGTCCATCTCGCTGAGCCGCTTCGAAATCCGCGGCCACAGAGCCGGTGCGCCATGCGTCAGCACCGGCCACATGAACCGCTTAGCATTGGGGTCGTCGCGGGTGTGCTTGCCGATGGCCTTGAGCTGGTTCTCAAGATACACCTGGGTCTGCCCGGCAAGCCTCGGCGCGATATAGTACCCGATGAAGCCCTCGTAGTGCCTGCCGTGGCAGTTCCTGCAATATCCAAGTTTTTCGTCAATGTCGCTTGCTTGGGCCGCGGCTGGCATGAAAATCGCCAAGACCGCCGCCTGCACTGCCAATCTGAAACCGCCGGCCCTCATGTTCTTAGCTCCGCCCCCGTGCTATTTTTGTTTCGGCCTGTTTGCTGGGTATTCCTTTTGTATTCCTAAGAGCTAGAACATCAGCCAAGTGTAGAGGAAGACGGTGTCGTTGCCGCCAGCCTTCAGGCCCGTCCCGTTGACGTCATTCCAGACGCCATCGAACTTGTCGTAATGGGTGTACTGGACACCAATCCGCGCATTGAACCACGGCCAGATATCCGGACCGCCATTCATGAACGGCAGATAGGCCAGATCGAATTTCCAGTACCTGGAGTCCGGCGAGCCATTGGCCGTGCCGTACAGGGCCATATCGGTGGTTCCCCAGGTGTTGAAATATCCCGTGGTAAAGCTGATCTTGCGGTCGTAGATATAAGTCGCTGATATATTGAAATCGTTGAGTGTATCGCTCGCGTTTGGAATAGTTGTTGGATCTGCCGGATCGGACAGCGCCACTTCTACGTTGTTCTTCTTCCTCTGCCAGATATAGGCCGCGCGCACCGTGACGGCGTGCACCTCGCCGATCCACTGGTACTGCGTGTCCAGGCCGATATTCAATGTGGGGTCGCTGACGCCTGCCGGCGTGAGTTCTCCGGCTGTACGTTGATTAGCGTACATGCCGAAGGTGCCGAACATCAGCGAGTTCTTGTCCCAGGTCTTTTCATAGGCCAGCCGCCAATAGGGCGCGGATCCGTCCAGCCTTGAAGCCGCGGGATCGTATCCCCCGTTCCAATCGGTGAGGATGCGCTTGGGAAGGCTGCCATAGGCCGTCAATTCAATATAAATGCTGTTGTTCAGCCAGACATAGCCGCCGACACCGCCGACTTGCTGGCCGTATGCGCTCGTCCCAAGCATGGTGCCATTGGCTGGCGCCGGGCCGACGGCTGTATCCATGTAAGGGAAGGTCCACGCGGGGACGGTATTCCACACATCCTGCACGCTTGGATTGTTGTTGGCCGTAATACCGTAAACGACACTCGTCCCGTTGATGACCCCGGTCTTCGCGTAGCGAATATCGACGTTATCCCAAGCGAACGCGTTGGCCACGGGGTCGTAAGTCGCCTGAGCGAACGCGCCTACGTCGCAATAAAGCTGACCGGCGACGAAGATGCTCTGCTGACCGGGGTACCAAGCGTTGTTACTTACGTTGGGCGCAGCCCCCATGGCCGCCTGATTGTCCGAGTTCTTGACCATGGTCTTGGTCGTCGGCAGGGTCATGAGGGCCAGAGGAAGCTGCGTCTCGTCCGACTTCGCCGAGCCGTCGTTGCAGCGCGTGCCGCCGGAGGTGTAGCCCATCAGCTTGAACTGGCGGCCGTAAGGTGTCAGCTCGGGAAAAGCGGTGTGGCAGGTTGCGCAGGGCTGGCCGGTCTGGCGCGCGTAGGAGGGCACGGCGTGGGCCGCCGGAGTTTCGATAAAGCCGACGGCCGCGAAAGCAGCAGCGGCGAGCGCGCCGCGGGCAAGCCATGGATTCAGAGGAATATTGCGCTGGTAGCCCGACTCATCTAAATAAGTCAGCATGGCCTGCTCGCGCGAACGCTGCTGCACGCTCATAAGCATCCCCCCACAAATTATACGGTTAGCATTGCCCAAATTGCCAACCTGCCCTGCGACAACTTAGCCCGGGGGTGGGGGTGAATTCTTGATATATGTCAAAACTCCTGTGGCTTCTCTCCCACAGAAAGACAACATACGGTCACAATCCCGGCCTCGTGGCCGTTTGCTATCCATGCCAGCAAAACATCTTCCCCGCGGCACAATATATGCTCGCTACCAAAGTCGAACTACTCACCTTGCGAAGAATAAATTGCCTATCATAACAGATGCGGCATTGGCGATGCCGTTGCAATCCGGCAACGGCTCTGCCCAGGCGATCACCCGATGAAGACAAGAGCGCCAGGCCAGCGCTAACGGCGCCGCACCCTGCTTTCACCGTAATAGGAGCCAAAGTCCGGGCACCTGTCTTTGCGGATCGTTCCGCGGCGCCGTTCCCGCGAAAGCGGAAACCCACGGCAAACGCTTGCGGAAGCTGTGTTTCTTGCCACCATAGGCTTTCCTGATTACGCATATTCGTCAGCCAATTTCGGTGGGCTGCGGAACCTGAGCGGGGCCTGCAAACCGAGGGACCATCGTGTTGAAGCTGGCATCGGCAGATAAACCGACGCTCGAATCCGGCGAGTTGGGCGGGTTGTGCCTGAGCGGATGCTTGCCACGCTCCATCGGGTAACCCGTGTCCAATCAATGAGTTGACGATATGTTTTGTGCCCCGCAATTCAGGCTGACGATTGTGCGTAATCAGGTAGGCTTTTGGGGGCAGCCATGGATTCCCGCATTCGCGGGAATGACGCCAAATCGCCGGCAAATTTCCATCATGTTAGCGCGCATGCGCATGCGCGGGTATGACGGTAGTGCCGCGTTTCACCGGCAATTGCTTGCCCGGAGTTTTGCTCCAGTTACCTTTCAGCCTTGCTCAGGCTGCCGGGCTGCCCTGCGCACTGGCGCCGGCCTGTTTGGGCCATACGGCGCGGATGACGGTGACAACGAACATCACGCCGCCCGCGAGCGCCACGAAAGCGCCGATCCCGTGCAGGAACATCCCAATAAAGGCGGGGTCGGTCAGATCCTTGAGCGACGTGGGCGTCTTGCGGGGAGCGCCATGCTGGCCCGCGAAGAACATGAAGGTGGACGCCACGATCTGCCCGCCGCCCCAGAGCTTAATCTGAAGACGTAGCCACAGGTTGTTTTCCGGCGTTCGATTGAGCGCCGGCAGGCAGAAGCTCAGCATCAAGCCAACCGCGCAGAGGCTTACTCCGGTTATAACGGCATGATAATGCGCCGGTGTGCGCGCGTCCGAGCCGGAGATGAGATTGCCCATCACCCCGCCCATCGCAAATATCGTCATGGATAGGGCCAAGGCCAGGAAGGCGGGATTGCTCCACGGCAGTGGCTGGCGCTCCTTCACCCGCCCGATTCCAAAGAGCACAGGTATCCCCACCATCAGCACCGGCAATGCCATAACGAATTGAAGCTTGCTGAAGGCCTCCCGGAACTGCGCGGAGAATACGTCGAATTTGTAGAAAAAGAAAAAGCCAGGCAGCGTGAACGCCAGAAGCATAAGCACCGCCGTCCGCAAGATGTCTGCTCCGATGGCATCCTCGCCAAGGCTCAAGCGGGCGAGAATGAACCAGCCGGTCAGCATGAGCAGGCAAAAGAGGAACTGCAAGGCGTGCCCGCCGCCCCAGAATATTACCTCGTTCAGCTCTTTCGACGGCGTGGCGCCCCATACGGCATAGGTGGCGATGCCAAAGTAGACCAGCGCGATAAGGTAAATGACGGAGCCGGCGCTCATTGCAAACGCAAGCGGCGGCATCTCCCTCCAGCGCGCAGGAACATTTGCCAGGAGCCGCGCGACGGGCATGGCGATGCCGAGCGCAAGGAGCACGAGGCCGTCGTAGTATGCCCGGTGCAGGATCACAGGAACGTAGTTATTGAGCGAAGCGCCGCTCGCGTGATCGAAGGCCGTGAGACACAACAAGGGATATGCGCATGCGACCGCCATCGCCCCAACACCGCCGAGCGGGGCGAAACGGACTTTCTCCCCGCCGATCTCCGCCGTAGCCATCGAGACCAGCAGCGCGAAAACCGTCAGAAACCAAACGACGAGAGAGAACACGACATGGATGACAAGGCCCTTGGCGAAGGCATCCAGCGGCCAGAAGCCCAGAGCCTGTATGCCGGGAATGCGCGAGGGCGCAAGCAGCAGCACCATGATGCCAGCCAGGGCCAGCGACCCAATGGCCAGGGCCGCCCAGGCTCGAAGCTCCTCGCGTGGCACGCCGGCTCCGGAAATCGTGGCCCGCCCCGCGGCGGCGCTGGAAAGGCTGGTCATCGGATGCTTCTACGCCCCCGTGTAGGGATAGATGTGAATTGCCATGACGTAGACCACGACGCCGGACACCGACACGAACAACCAGACCGGCAGCGCCCAGCTCGCGACCTTGCGGTGCGCGGAGAAACTTCCGCCAAGGCCCCATATCAGCGTCATCGGCACGAGCAGCGCCACGGCCGCCGCCATCAGGACGTGAACGCCCAGCAGCGTGAAGTAGATGGGCCGGATCACGCCATGACCGCCGAACTTCGCAAGGCCCGCGTTGAAGTGATAGGTCAGGTAGATCGCGAGGAACGCCGCGCCAAGCACGGTGGCAACCAGCATGCCGGCCTTATGGCTCCCTCTGTCGCCGTGCCGGATGAACCAGTAGCTCGCGAGCAGCACGATGATGGTCGCGGTGTTGATGACGGCGAGGATATGCGGAAGGGTATGGATTTCAATCATGTACGCTGGACTGCTTTATGGGCCGAATTTGATGACTTTGTACACGAAACTCACATACATGAGCGCGGAAATGCCCAACAAGATAAACAAAGGGAGGTTCATGCTGCGGGGTTTCTTATTTTCTTCGGACTGAGCCATGGTGGAGTTCCTCTTAAACGGGCTGCAACCGCGGCAGCGGGAGAAGCGCGCCGCGGTTGCTTTGGCTGCCCGGATTACTTCGCGTAATTATAGGGCGTCCAATCGGCGGACACGGCGACTTCCTCGGGGAAGTTGCCGGGTCCGATCGGGTAGCTGGCATGGGTCCACTCAAGCGACTTGGAGCCCCATGGATTCCTGCCTACGTGCGCTCCCGCGAAGGCGGAATAGACCCATCCCACGATCATCAGGAAGATACCGGCCGCGGTAATTGCGGCGCCATAAGTCGAGAGGTGATGGTAGAATGTCCAGTTCTCCGAACGCACCGCGCCCACGACTTCGGGCGAATAATCCCAGTAGCGCCGGGGCATGCCGTCCACGCCGATGATGAACAGCGGCCAGAAGGTAAGCTGGGTGCCGATAACGTTCAGCCAGAAGGCAAGTTTGGAAACCGCGTTGTCCGCGGTGCGGCCGGTCATGGCCGGGAACCAGAAGTAGACCGATGCGAACACCGCATAGGCAGCGAACAAGCCCATGATGAAGTGGAAGTGGGCGTGCACGAACGAAGTCCTGGCAAAATGCACCGTCATGGAGACGATGGCGAGCGGGATGCCCGTCAGGCCGCCGAACAGCAGCAGCACGAAGCAAAGTCCAGCATACATCATCGCCACGTTATACGTGATGGCGCCCTTATAGAGCGTGCCCCAAAGCGACAGCACCATCAGGCCCACGGGCAGCGAGATCATCAGCGTGGTCATGGTCATGCCGATGCGCAGCCAGTTCGGCATGCCGGCAACGTACAGGTGGTGAACCCAGACTTCGCCCGAGATCACGACCAGGCCGCACATGCCGCCATAGACCGCTGCCTTGTAGTTGAAGATGTTCTTCTTCGCCATCGTGGCAACGATGTCGTATACGAGGCCCATCGCGGGGAGGAAGATAACGTACACGGCCGGGTGCGAGTAGAACCAGAACAGGTTCTCGTAGAGCAGCGGGTCGCCGCCTCTCGCCGAGTCGAAGAAGCCCGTGCCGACATACTTGTCGAGCAGCAGCAGCGTCACCGCGGCAGCCAGCACTGGAACGAAGATCAGCTGAATGGTGAGGCCGGTGAGGATGCTCCACACGAACATGTTGAGCTGGTTCCAGCCCATGCCCGGAGCCCGCATATAGATGATCGTCGTAATGAAGTTCACGGCGCCCAGGATCGACGAGAAGCCGATCAGATGCACGGTGAAGACATAGAGCGCGGTGTTGCCCGCCGTCTTGATCGAGTAAGGCGGATAACCCGTCCACATCACGTCCGGCTTGTCCGGAATGACGAAGGTCAGGAGCGCCAGGATGATTCCGCAGTAGAACAGCCAAACGCTCAGCGCGTTGATCCGGGGGAAGGCCACGTCCTTCGCGCCGATCATCGTCGGAACGAGGTAGTTCGCGGCGAAGCCCGTAAGGCCCGGAATGAGGAAGCCCAGAATCATCGCGGCTCCATGGAAGTAGAGCGCGGTGTTATAGGCATCGCCGGTCGTCATGCGCTTGCCGATATCGCCGACGAAGTATTGGATAAGTCCAGACTCGCCGGGCGCGAACTGCTCGATCCGGATGCCGATCGCCATAAGGCCGGCGACTATGAATGCCGCCATCGAGCCGATCAGGTAAAGAATGCCGACGCGTTTGTGGTCCGTCGTGAAGATCCACGCTCCGATACCCCCTCCAGAGTGGGCTGGCGCGTGGTCGTAAGTGGCCGTTGTCATAATCTTTTCCCCTTTAACCTACTTGCTCGCCGCGCCGTCGGACTGGCTTGCGAATTTCAAATCACCCGCGGATGCACTCTTGTGCTTGCCAAGCCACGCCTGGTACTCGGCGGTGGGAAGTGCTTTAACCTTCGTCGCCATCTGCGAATGCCCGGTACCGCAGAACTCCATGCAGTCGACTTCCGTCACTAGCGGCTTATCCGGGTAGAACCACAGATAAGTAATGCGGCCAGGGATCAGATCTTCCTTCAGCCGGTACTCGGTCATTCCGAAGGAGTGGATCACGTCGTCCGAGGTCATGCGCAGCACAACCGGCTTGCCCACCTCGACGACGAGTTCGCTATCGGTGACGCCCTTGCCGTAGTCGAAGTCGAAGTACCATTGATGGCCCGTTACCTTCACTTCGACGGAATTCTCAGGCACGACGCGCTGCACGTTCCAGAGCGTCCAGCCCTTGCCGAACAGCAAGAGGTCGTCGGCCAGGAACAAGGCGCAAGGAATGAGTATCCATCCCCATGCGGCCGCTGGGCTGAGGTTCACGGCCTCGCCCACCTGGCCCGGCGATTTCGCCCGGTAGCGGATCATCATGTAGACCGCGGCCAAGCCGAACGGTATGCCGATGAGCAATAGGTCGTAGAAGACTTCCTGCCAGATCTCGTTCCACAAATGCGTTGGGCTGATTATTTTCTCTGCCGCCATCGCTGGAAGACTCGCCAGCGGCAATGCTAGAGAGCTTAGCAACAGTCTTTTAGGCCATTTGTGCATGGTTCGCCCCTTTCATAACTCTCCCCTTCCTTCTCAATTTGTAGAAGATCAACGAACCGGATAGGGTCAGCACCCCGAACAGCAATGCCCCAACCCCGACATATAAAGGGATGTTGAGCTGGTACTTGCCGTCCTTGAAGTTGTAGCTGTAACAAAGCGTTAACAGCAAATTGCCGACCTCCGTGACCCGGATATGGTCAAGATTGGCGTCGAGGAGCGCCAACTCCACGTCGCGCGAGCTTGCGTCTTGCTGATAAAGAACGCGGCTCAATTTGCCTTCGGGCGAGAAAAACAGGAACGCTCCCGGATGAAGGAAAGATTTATCCTGCGGCGACCAGAAGAACTTAAAGCCGACCCGTTCGGTCTGCTTCTTCAGGTCGTCCTCGCTCTTGAAGGTCGCAAGCGTCCATGCACTTGCCAAGCTGGCAGGCAGGCTCAAGTGTTCCTTGAACGCAACCGCGGTCTCCTGCGTGTCATGACGGTCGAAGGATACGGTGAGGATCTTGAAGTCCTCTCCGGGCTTCATAGCCTTCACGTCCTTCAGGAGGCCGGCGAGCGCGCTGTTGACGGCGGAGCAGCTTCCATCGCAGGTGTAATAGGATAGCACCAGGATGAACGGCTTTCCGAGCATCTCCTCCCAACGGAACGTGCGGCCCCGATCGTCGGTAAGCTGGGTGTTGGGGTCGATCTTGTTCCCCAAAACACCCCGCTCGTCGATATACATGAGCCTTGGATCGATGTCGGAGACGGGCGGGCGCCACCACTGAGCACCAGCAGTCCCAGCGCTCGCGCAAACGGCGAGCAGCGCTATCGCAACCACGCCCAGCTTGGAGGAAAACCTGCCCATCTTCCAGCTCCGCCCGCCTACCAGAAGTAAACTTGAGAGGCGACGAAGAACCACACGATGTCGACGAAGTGCCAGTACACGCCGGCCAGCTTGACGAGCGACTTGTGCACCGAGCCGATTATCGAGCCCACCAGCACCGCGAGGAAGGTTACGAGGCCAACGACAACGTGCGTGGCGTGGAAGCCGGTCAGCGCGTAGAACGGCGTCGAGAACTGGTTCGTGCCGGGCTTGAAGCCTTCGTGCCACAGATGCGTGTATTCGTAGCCGGTGCAGAAAACGAACGCCACGCCGAGAACGATGGACACGAGCACCCAGAACAGGAACCCGCCCTTGCCGCCTTCCTCGAAGCATTTTTCGGCCTGATGATAGGTCATGCTGGAGGTAACCAGGATCGCCGTCATGATCAGCGGCAGCACATGGTTGAGTTCGGGCGTGCCGGCCGGCGGCCAGGCTCCGGCGTCCATGCTTGTCGAAATGCGCAGTGTCCAGTAGGCCGCGAACAGGCCGAGGAAGATCAGGATTTCGCCAAAGATGAACAGGGCGAGGCCGAGGCTGTTGAACGCCGGCACGGTCGGCTGCCCCATCTCGCTCATCCACTTGGCGATGCCGGCGAGGGCCAGCGGCACCATAAGGCCCGCGCACACGATCGCCGGCAGTTGGGCCTCGTAGACAAAGAACAATGTGAACGCGAGCGTAAAGCACAATGCCGCCGCCGAAATCGCCGCCGGTGCCCAGCTCCATTCCCAGTGATGGGCATGCCCATGTGTGTCTGCATGTATAGACATAAACTAGCTCTCCCCGTTACCCTTCCGTTAGTCCCAAACTTCAACCCCAGATTAAGGCCGCGTCAGACAGGCGGCCTCTGGCTTACCGCGCGCGGCTTGCCCGCAAGCTGTGTGCGTCCTACCCCTCCATTGCCGGCATGCTTGACGCCCGCGGCTCTCGCCCTAAACGGCGGTGGCCAGCAGCGCCACAAACAATGCGGCCATGTAGAAAATGGAGAAGCCGAACAGTTTATATGCCGCGCGGTTGCGCTGCTCCGTTTCGTGTTGGCGCTGGATGGCGAATGCGCGGACCAGGAAAATCGCGCCAAGCACAGCCGCCAGGACCGTATAGACCACACCTCCCACACCCAAGAGCGGCGGCAGGAAAGAAGCTGCAACAAGTACGGCGGAGTAGATGGATATCTGGCGGGCCGTCTCTTCAGGCCCGGCGACCACCGGAAGCATTGGGATGCTCGCCCGCTCGTAGTCCGAAGAACGGCATATGGCGAGCGCCCAGAAATGCGGCGGCGTCCAGAGGAAGATGATGAGGAAGAGCGATATGGCGCCGAGGCCCACGCTTCCGGTTACGGCCGCCCAGCCGATGACTGGCGGTAAAGCGCCGGCAGCACCGCCAAGCACGATGTTCTGCGCAGTCCTGCGCTTCAGGAACATGGTGTAGAACGGCACGTAAATGGCGATGGTCAGGGCCAAGAGCGCCCCGGCAGCGGGATTGACCAGCAGGCCCAGCGTGAGCACGGACAAAACCGACAGCAGAACGCCCGTGACGAGCGCTTCCCGCGCCGCAACCCGGTTGGTTGGGATGGGCCGGCCCGCGGTCCGCTGCATGATGCCGTCGATATCGGCATCGAACCACATGTTGAGCGCGCCGCACCCGCCAGCGCCAGCCGCCATGCAGAAAAGCGTTGCCGCCGCATGGGCAGGATCGATATGGCCGGGGGCCACGGCCATCCCCACGCCGCCGGTGAAGACTACCAGCGACATGACGCGGGGCTTGAGCAGCGCCAAATGATCTGGAACCCGGCCGGCGAGACCGCCGGGCTTGCCCAGCTCACGGTCAGCTAACACCTTGACCACTTCGGCCATTGCCCCCCCCGTCCGCTTCCAACATGTTTCTTTCCCGGCGTTACCGCCGGTTAGGGCATTTTGCAGCCCCTCCTGGACAGATTGTCGCGTTTCCGAAAGGGCCGTGTTGATTTATATCAATCCCAGCTTCTGTAAAGGACCATTTCCCTTAACCTTTGGTCTAGCCGCCTCCCCCAAGCCCAGCCTTCCCATCGGCTCAACTTATTGATAAATCACATGCATTCTGTAGCGGTGGCAGTTCCCCCCATCGCTCGGCCGCGCCCCCGCAGCCTTGAGCGGTGCTTTGACATTGCGCAGGCCTGGACAAGTGCTGCCTTTTGATTTTCATTGTGTACTGCACAGCCATGGGCAGGTCCGTGGTGCTGGAGCCCTTTTAGCCTTTGCTGAAGCAATTCCGGGGTGGAGACTGCGGCGCGCCGGCGTGAATGGAATACATCTATCCTTCCTTCTATAACAATAATGCGCGGAGGCAGATCATGAAGAGTACAGGCTTGCGATTGGCATTGTCCGCAGGGCTTTTGGCGGTTGTTTTTCCCGGCGCCGGCAGCGCGCAGGACAGCGGCGATAAACAAACCGTCGAGGCGAAGATTCGCTACTGCAAGGATTGTCACGGGCAGCAAGGCCAGGGCTTCCAGGGTGCCTACCCCGTGCCCAGGCTCGCGGGCCAGCCCTTCGCCTATCTTCAAGCCAAGGCGGAAGTCATAATGGAGCATCGGCGGGATAATCCCACCGCCGATACCTTCGTGGCCCCGGCCCTGGCCAGCATGAACCCCCAAAAGCGCGGGGAGGTGTTCGAACACTTCACCACGCTCAATCCCCCTCCCGCCGGCCCCGGCCCGCAAGAGCTGGTACCTGCCGGAAGAAGGATTTATGAAGAGGGCGTGCCCCAGGACAACGTGCCCGCCTGCACCAGCTGCCACGGCCCCGAAGCCAAGGGCTCAGGCATGGTTCCCCGTTTGGCGGGCCAGATCTATCCTTACGCCGTGAAGGTGCTCTCGCACTGGGCCATCGTTAACAACGAGCGGGCGAGAGAAGGCGCATCGGCGGTGAAATCGCCCGTCGAACACAAGCTGACGCGTTCGCAGATCGAAGCGGTCTGCGCCTATATCAGCAATCTGAACTAAGGCGGCCGCTCCGTCAGCGCCCGCGAAACGCGAGCGCTGGCGCGGCCACCAGAAAGAACAGCGCGGCGAGCGCGATCACGATGGACGGCCCGGCGGCGGTATCGAACCTCAGCGAAAGGTAGAGCCCGCCGCAAACCGCCGCCGCCGCGCCCGCGCCCGCCAGAACCGCCATCTGCTCCGGCGTTTTCGCGAACGGCCGCGCGGCGGCTGTCGGGAAGATCATGAGCGAGGTGATGAGCAGAATGCCGATCACCTTCATGGCGAGTGCCACCGTCACCGCGATAAGCAGGATGAACGCCGTTCCCGTCCGCCGCACGGGCACGCCCTCGGCGGCGGCCAGGTCCTCGTTCACCGTCATGGCCAGAAGCGGCCGCCACAGCCAGAAAAGCCCGGCGAGAACCGCAACCGCCCCGCCCCAGATCCAGGCCAGATCGGTCTTCGAAACCGCGAGGATATCGCCGAACAGATAGCCCATGAGGTCGAGGCGTGCCCCGCCCACGAAGCTCGCCGCGATCAGTCCAGCCGCCAGCGCTGTGTGCGCCAGGATGCCTAACAGCGTGTCGTAGGGGATTTTCCGCTGCGCCTGGAATGCGGTGAGCAGCAGCGCCATGGCAACGGCGGTCGCGATCACGCCCAGCGTCAGGTCGATGCCCAGCAGGAAGCCCAGCGCCACGCCGAGCAGCCCCGAATAGGCGATCGTCTCGCCGAAATAGGCCATCCGCCGCCAGACCACGAAGCAGCCGAGCGGCGCCGCGAGAATGGCGGTGCCGATGCCGGCCAGCGCCGCGCGGATGAGAAAATCGTCAAGCATCGCGTCCCTCTCATCCACAGCCACGTCTTCCCGGAAAGGCGCTTGCGCATCATCCGGGACGACGAATTAGATACTAACCGCCGCACGCGACATCGCCGGAAAGCGTGTGGGTGTGATCGTGGTGGTGGCTGTAAAGCCCGAAACTGCGTGCCGCCTCCGGCCCGAACAGCCGCACATATTCCGGATGGCCCGCCACCGCGCCCGGCACGCCTTCGCAGCAGATATGCCGGTTGAGGCAAACCACCCGGTCGCTGGCACCCAGCACCACCTGCAAATCGTGGGAAATCAGCAGGATGCCGCAGCCGCGCCGCTGCCGGATGGCCGCGATCAGCTCGTAAAGCCTTGCCGCGCCGGAAAAGTCGACGGCCTGCGCCGGCTCGTCCAGCACCAGGAGATGCGGTTCGCGCGCGAGCGCCCGCGCCAGGGCCACGCGCTGGAACTCGCCGCCCGAAAGCTCGCCCATCTGCGCATCGATCAGATGCGCGGCCCCCGTCTCGCCCAGGCACTCATGCGCGCGCGCCCTTGAAACCGGCTGCGTCAGCGACATGAAGCGCCGCACCGAAAGCGGTATGATCCAATCGGACGTGCAGCGCTGCGGCACATAGCCAACCCGCAAAGCCTCGCGCCGGCCGACCGTGCCGCTCGACGGCGTGACCAGGCCCAGCAGCATCCGGGCAAGCGTGGTCTTGCCTGCCCCATTCGGCCCGATCAGCGTGACGATCTCCGAGGGATGAACGGCGATGCTGACCCGGTCGAGCACGGTCTTGCCGTGAAGGACAAGCGAGACGCGGGATGCGGCGGCCAGGGCTTCAGCTTCGGGAATCGCCGCCTCCCGCGCCTCCAAGGCTTTCTCTTGCGGCCGGTCTTGAAACCCGGGGACCGTCAGCATGAGGCTGGCCTCCCGGTGCACTCGCCGCACGTTCCGTCGATTTCGACGATAGTACCAAGCGGATGAAACCGCGCCACTTTCGCCACCTCGCCAAGCGCCCGGAAGGCCTCCGGCGCCTCCGCCTCGGTCACGCACCCGCAATCGCCGCACACGAACGTCACCGTCTGCCGGTTCCCATCGTGCGCGGTCATGCAGGCGAAAAAGGCGTTGCGGCTTTCGAGCCGGTGCACGATGCCCGCCGCCTGCAGCACATCCAGGATGCGATAGACCGAGACCGGCGCCAGGCGCTTGCCATCCTTTGCCAGGCTTTCGATCAAATCGTAGGCGCTGATGGGCTTGTGGCTCGCGGTTACGTGCTGGAAGACCTGCTCGCGCAGCGCCGTCCACTTGATCCCTTTCTCCAGGCAGCGCCGTTTCGCGCGCCCGAGCGCGCCCGAGACGCACGCGCCATGATCGTGATTGTGCGCGGGAAATGAGGGTGCTTTCCGGTCGTTCATGCCTATTATGTAATGTTATTACGTCACCCAGGTCAATCCGTTCGCGCGCCATCGGGGGCCGCTCCGGCTCAAATTTCGCGGGAAGTTGAACAGCCATGAAACCGGCGGCGGCATTTCTTACCGGCTTGCTGTTACTCACAGCGCCTCCACCAGCCGCAGGGCTCGACGGCGCCGCTATCGCCGCCAGGCTGCTCCAAGCCTATCCGGACCATCTGAAGGCGGTGGAAGGCAACGTCCTCGTTTGGCGGGACGGGACCCGCATGCCCCTGGACGATGGGGCCGGGCCAAAGAGCTTCGAGGCCCTTCTCGCCAAACCGGACCTCAAGGATCAGTTCTCGATGGAGTACAGGCCGGGCAAGCCTGACACACCGCCCGCGGAAAATTCCGGCCCCGGCCGCGTCCGTTACGAGCCATTTTTCAAGAAAATGTACGGCGGCTGCGAAGATCGCGCGATGGCCCGGAAGCTTGTAACGATCGGCTGGCTGCCCCGGCATCGCGGTGGCAAAGCCGCCGTAACCACGGTAAACAAGGTTCACGAGCACCTCGAAGCCGTATCGAGAGAATTGGACGAGCTGCCGGACAGGTTCATGAAATACCTGATACCGCTTTCCGGCACCTACAATTGCAGAACCGTCGCGGGAACCGGCCGGCGCAGCATGCACGCCTACGCGGCGGCAATCGACATCGCCGCCGCCCACTCGGACTATTGGCAATGGACGGCCGGGGGCGCGCGGGGCAAATTTCCCTACCGCAACCGCATTCCCCAGGAGATCGTGGACATTTTCGAGCGGCACGGCTTCATCTGGGGCGGCAAATGGTATCACTACGATACGATGCACTTCGAATTCCGGCCGGAGCTGGTGCAATAGCATCCATAAACGCCGGCGGGGCCAAAGGCGCCGTCTTGAAAATGAAGCCGAACTGATGCACATTTCCACAGTGTAAACTGTGCAGCCGGCGCATTGCCGGGAATGTTGCCAAGAGAAGGGTCTTACCGCTGAGGCTAAACGCGCTGAAACAGGAGCCCAAGGGACTCGCCCCGCGCCGCGCTAAAAGCGCCGCCGCGGCTTCTACCGCACTCGCTCACCTGATCGCCGAAACGCTCGACGACGCCAAGGCCGAGGAAATCGTCACCATCCCGCTTGAGGACAAAACCTCGCTGGCCGACTACATGATCGTCGCGTCCGGGCGCTCGCAACGCCATGTGGGCGCCATCGCTGACCGGCTCCGCGATAAGTTGAAGGAGAACGGCATTCGCGATACAAGAGTCGAAGGAATGCCGCTCTGCGATTGGGTCTTGATCGATGCGGGCGATATCATCGTCCATATCTTCCGCCCGGAAGCCCGTGCCTTCTACAACATCGAAAAGATGTGGGGGGCCGACAAGCCGAAGCTGGAAGCGGCGCAGTAGCGCCCGGACAAACGGACGGCTGGAATGAAAGTCTCGATTCTGGCCGTCGGCCGGCTCAAGAGCGGTGCTGAGCAGACGCAATTCAACCGCTATTTCGACCTGTTCAACGCGTCGGCGCGCAACTTGCGCATTCCGCCGCTCGGCATCGTCGAGATCGGCGAAAGCCGCGCCGCGACACCGGAGGAGCGCAAGGAGGACGAAGCGGCGGAGCTGCTGGCAAAGCTAGGGGGGCAGCGGTTGATCGCCCTCGACGAGGCCGGCAAGGAGGTTACCTCCTACGAGTTCACCGCCATGTTTTCCAGGCTGCGCGACGAGGCGCTGGACGTGGCCTTCGTCATCGGCGGCCCGGACGGCCACGGCGATGCGCTCAAGGCCGCCGCGCACTTCCAGCTCTCGCTCGGCCGCATGACCCTGCCGCACGGGCTGGCACGCATCATCCTCACCGAGCAGCTCTACCGCGCCGTCACCATCATGCAGGGGCATCCCTATCACCGGGGATAGGGGCAGGCTTTATGTTTCCCGGGCCGGGATGGCCGGGACCTTGGGGGCTGAGGCGGTGCCAAATTTAACATTTTGGGCTGCCTTTCTGGCGCCGTTTCGAGGGGCGGACGGGGCTTTTCGATTTTGATGAAATATAGCAGATGCGCCTTGAGAAAACGTTAAGGTGTAACTCATTGATGCATAAGGCTTTTTATCGCCGCATTGGCGCGCGGGCGGCAGCCGGTGCCGTATAGATTGGTTAATTTCAAATATTGGCTTATATTTAACGGGGTTTTTGAACCGTATAAATCGCGCGAAAACAAGCAAAAAATCGCCGAAATGCGCATGAAAAACGCGTGCGTGCCGCGCGTTTACCTTAACCGGATTAACCATGATAGGGGCATACGCCAGATATACGATTTGGCAACTTGGCGCGCGCCGTTGCTGCCCCAATCCTATATCCGTCCCGAATGGTACGTTTGGGTCGACACCGGAAGACGTTAGGCACCAAGGTCATAGCTGCAATACACACAAGACCGGAAATCGGCCGATCATCGGCTGGCAACGGTTTAAGAAGGCCGTAGACGTCGCAATCAACGGTGTGCCGAGGTCAGGCCAAAGCCCGCAATGAAGGCTACCCAAAGCAAGCAAACGCCACCTTCAGGAAAAATTCTATCGTCTGCGGTGGCAGCTCAAATCCTTTCCAGGTGGGTTGTCCAAGTCTTCTGGCATGAACGCATCGCCAAGCGGACCATTAGGGAATAGTTCGGACGGGGGTGGGTTTTGGCACATTGTTGGCCAATATTCGTACCAGATCGATTCAATCTTGCCATCTGCGGCTAATTCAGTGGGTCTGACATTACCCTTGGCCATCTTGAGCACGTCCGCCCACTCATAACGAACTGAGAACGTATTGATAAACCAACCGTCTTTTTTTCTCAAGGCCATCTTGATAATCAGGTGCTTGCCCGGCGGGGTGAAGCTCTTATCGAGAACCAAATGGCCTATTCGCATAGCGACCTCTGCTGTTTCCAGCGTTTGCCGCTCACCGGAATCGCCCTCATTTCCGGTGTATTGGACCGTGATTGAGTGATGGTAGATCTCGTCCTCATAATTCTCCGTTGCGATGCCATGGCCGGAAATCGCTGGATCACGGAGCATGCTAGAAATCGCGAACGTTAGCTCCGTCGCTTTCGGTTCTCCGGCTTGGGATGCCGACAGCGTCGCAGCGGTCCAGACGATGAAAGCGGAGTTGACGAAGACCAAAAAGCTGAGATATGAGCGCATAGTGTCCCTGCAAATAGTTCGGCAGACATAAGTCATTGCGCAGTGCCCCGATGACCTTCATCATTTCGTCAGAAACCAAACTGACTTTATGGATGTCGCTGAAAAGCTTGCCGTATATTAACCTCTGGCGATTGAGGTTGTCTACGATCCGGGCGATTGCGGGTGGCATCGTGGATATCGGGTTTACGAATCGTTCGATCAGACTGGCATGCTTGGTCCAAGAAGCAACCTCAATTCCGTACGGAAAGCTTAGGAGGCTAGCTTGCCTGTTCGACGGCTCCATGTACTCCGGCTTATGCAGGTTAGCGCGCTGCTTCGCTTCCTGAAGCAGCCGAACGCTGTTGTTTCTGAACTTGCGAGAAATGCGACAAATGTCTGGCTCGTTTTCCCTACCAGCAGCGATGATCGCTGCCCGGAGGGAGCGGCTCGGATTACGAATGCGCGCGTCCGCGACTTTTTCAAGAATTGGAACGTCCATGGAATAACCTGTGCCCTTAGGCTGAACTTTTTTCTTTTTGGAAGCATACCCCATTGATCCTGCGATGATATTTTTCGCAGGAGGGGGTGTTTACTGGGTACGGCGGCCGGAGCGGGCCGGCTCGGCGCCGCCGGTGAGGGACACGCCAAGCAAGTCCAGCGCTTTCTGCTGCAAGGGCGTAGGCCGGGTAGTCATCGCCAGCGCATAGTCCGGGTTGATCACGGCGGTGGCCTCATTGAGGCACAGGGTGCCGAGATCGGCGATCAGCGTGTGGAAGCTGTGCACCGGCTGGCCGTCTTCAGTCCGCTTGCTGGCGTCCTTGGCCTTCGCCCGGTCCGAACGTGGCGCCTTGGCGACGGGGCTGGGGCGGGAAGCGAGCGCGGCCTCCTTGTCCTCATCGTCGAAGAGCATCGGCGCCAGCTTTTGGCGCATGTGCCATTCGACATAGTAGGTCAGCATGCACAGGAACACATGCGCCCTCACGCGATCGGACAGCCAGTGGTGGATGGGGCGGATTTCCAGGTCCACGGTCTTGAGCGAGCGGAACGCCCGCTCCACCTGGGACAGGCTTTTGTAGGCGCTGACTGCGTCTTCCGCCCCGATCGCCTCTTTGGGCAGGCTGGTGCGGATGACGTAGAGGCCGTCGAGCCGGGCTTCGGCGGCAATCCCGGCCACCTTGCGGCGGAAGCTGAAGCTGGCGTCTTCGATGGCGAGATCGAAGTGCTTGGCCATCTTGTGCTTGCCGACGACGGCGCCCACCGCGATGCCGATTTTGTCCTTTCCGCGCAAGGGGTTCCGTTTGTGGTTCACGGCCGCCGCGATGACGGCGAGGTTCTTCTCCGTGGCGTCCAGAAGTTCGCGGCGTTTCCTGCCGCGCTCATGCGCCAGTTCGCGGTTGCGGCAGACCACCAGGCGCTCGCCCGGAAAATCGGGCGAGCTGATTTCGGCCATGTCGCGCTCGTCGAACAGCGACATCTGCAGCGGACCGTTGTCCGCCGCCAGGGCTTGGATTGCCGGAGCGCGAAGCGCGGTGATCCAATCGAGCCCGGCAGGCTCAAGCTCCTCGCGGAGACGCGCATCGGTGATCATGCCACGGTCGCTGACCAGCACCACCCGGCCGAGCTTGAAGCGCTGTTTCAGTTTCTCGATCTGCGCGGCGAGGGTTTTGGGATCGCCCGTGTTG
>Ga0182021_10002054_pt1 | contig 23504 bp, 19 predicted proteins | sample 612E3MmetaG_FD_120493 | JGI IMG/M metagenome (GOLD analysis project Ga0182021, IMG submission 120493) | Permafrost microbial communities from Stordalen Mire, Sweden - 612E3M metaG (Illumina Assembly) | ecosystem: Environmental > Terrestrial > Soil > Wetlands > Permafrost | place: Sweden... | reverse complement strand
TCGACTAGGTTAGTTCTCAGCCCTGACTGACTGTGAGGGGGCGAACTAAGCGCAGACTGTACATGGAACAATATAAAAACATGTTAGCATTTCCCGGGTATGTTCCAATAGTCCTGTTAGTACATTATTATTGTGATTGCGCTATAGCGGATTATGCGCTGGCACGATGGTGTATCGCCGCAGGCGTATGAAGAAAACGCAGGTGAAGTGGGAAGGTATTGACGGCACTTTCAAGCAATTTATCGGAGTGAAAAAAGGAGCCGTAGGGCACGCTTACGGATGATGCTCTGTTGAAGATTGGCGGCAAGCGGGAGCACCTCGAAGAAAAACTTCAAGAGCGTTACGGCTACGGCAAGGATCAAATCCGCGAGGAAGTCGATGATTGGATTTGCCGCATGTCATCCGTCGAAAACAGTAAGGCCGGCGCCGCGCCGCATAAGGGCTCCAGGTAACGTTCACAGGCGTGGCGGTGCCGTTTTGAAGCCTCAAAACGCTCGCTTGCGCCTGATGAGCCGGCAGCGCCTCCCTTCGCCACCGTTTTTTTGCGCGCCGATCGCTGGCTCAGGGCATCCTGGAGATGGTACGTAATTGTTACACGCAGGGACGGAACTCCGGCCACATTACCTCCCAGGCACTCTGGCTTGCAGCCTCACCCGCAAAGGCGCGCGATGACGGCATCAAGCCTCGCCAAGTTCTTGCTCACCACGCCCACCGCCTCCCCAACGAAAAGAGCGCGAACTCGCCATCGAGTTCACGCCCCAAGAATTGCCGTTTCTCTGCCTCTTGATTTCTAATTTGTGGGCAGTCCGGCTCTTCTAATTGACTGTATTACTTGCGGTCCTATGGCCCTATTTGGTGTTCCATTCCTTGGCACGCGCGTCGTACGCGGCTTTTTCGGTGCTCTTGAACTCCGGCGCCTTTACAAGGGCCTCCTTGGTGAGTGCAACGACGATCATAGGCTCGCCCTTGGCATCGGTCTTGGAAGTAAGCGCTTCGAAAAGGATGCCCACGCTCTTTTCGCCGATACCGAGGAATCCACCGACACCGATGACAACCGCACTGATGTGGCCCTTGCGATCGAAAACGAGGTCCTTGATGTCGCCGACGACCTCGCCAGAAGCGTTTTGCACTGGCCGGCCTAAGAACGCTCCCGCGAGCCGTTCTTCGGCCGGCTGCTGAGCGATAAACTTTGTGACTGCGGGGGGCGTGTCCGTGGCCATCTGCGCGACCGCCAGGCCAGAAAGAGAAGCTGCAGCCAATCCCAGACCACCGGCAAGCATCATGATACGACGACTCATTGTACTATCCTTTACTCTACTTTCGATGCAGCACCCCACCCGAGTGCGGCCGTCCGGGACTCTCCCCAATGCATGGTGAAAGACGCGCGGGCTGCCGTGTCCTCGACCAGGTTAGTTCTCAGCCCTGACAGACTGTGAGGGGGCGAACTAAGCGCAGACTGTACTCCGGACAATCTAAAAACATATTAGTATTTCCAGGACATGTTCCTGTAGTCCTGTTAGTACATCATTAGAATGATTGCGCTATGACGCCTTATGCGGAGAGTCGATCATGTATCGCCGCGGGCGCATGAAGGACACGCAGATGAATTTGGATCGTATTGCAGGAAACAGGAAGCAATTTTCCGGGGTAGCAAAGCGCAGTGAGGCACGCTTACGGATGACGATCTGTTGAAGATTGCCGGCAATCGGTAGCACCTCGAAGGAAAACTTCAAGAGCGTTGCGGCAAGGATAAAATCCGCGGGGAAGTCGATGATTTGGGGAGCCGCGTGTCACCCGTCGAGCACACTAAGGGCCTGTGCGAAATAAACGAACGAAGGAAGCAGGAAAAGAATCCGCGAATAGGGGTAGCGTTTGCGGCGATGAAGGACACAGGAGACTTACGCCGCCGCTTTATTAAGGCTTGAGCCTTTTCTGGACGAGCGTGGGCGCCGCTTATTCGCCGCCAACGAAGCGTTCGCCTAATTGAATCGATAATTTTGCGTCATGCCCTCAGCGATTCCGCCACGCCCAAAGGGTGACCAGCGCTCCCACGATTGCGACGAGATAGTCCGCGGCCGGCACGGGAGTGAGGCCCGCCACAACGCCGATATGAAAGCCAAGAAAGGCCCCCGCGATGCCCACCAAGGCCCCCGTGAAGTTGCTGGCGCGCGTCCCAAACCAGCCGCGCCCATAGCGAGTAACCGCCAGCCCGGCAATAATGCCGATGAGTGTCACAATAATGAGGATTTGCAAGGCAGTAGTCATTCCGGTCTCTCCTTTGCGATGAAAGTGGCGTCCCGATCCAGCGCCTCCTGAAGATGACGGGGATCGATGGTCACCATCTCGATAGAAGCATTATAGGCTTCCACCGGCACAAAAATCATGGTTGAGATGCGGCGGTAAACTGGAAACGACAGTTCCGGTATGATTTCTTCGCCGGTCACGACCCGATAGTTTCCCGGCGGCAACACCCGATCGACACCCTTCAGCTCGAAGGGGTAGCTGAAGACAACGGTTTTGCTGTGCGACCGCGTCATCTTTGGAGATGCGCTGCTGCTCGCGTCTGGTCAGTGCCCAGGGCAAGCGTGGCTAGTGCCGGTATTGCCAGCCATACGTTCATTCGCGAGGCGACCTGGCGCGCATCCAAGACAGCCGTTGCGATGACTTCGTCGTGATCGATGGCTTCCTGCACGGCCTGGGCATCCTCAGCGTCGAGCCTGCCGGCAGCAAAATCGCTGATGATCTCCGTCGTAATACCTGAATTTGCGATAGACATCTTTGAACTCCGGAAAACATTTCTTTTCTGAACGGACACGCCCAGCGTGAGCGTTGCAGCTGCATCAGAGTTGCGCTGCAGCCTAAAGATGGGAGCCGCATGTCTGCGCCGATAGGACCGGAAAATACTCATTGGGAAATATCCGGATACCTGGAGCACAGCACAATCGACGATAAGGTCCGTCAGATGGGCGAGGGATGGCTCGAAAAACAGGCTGACAAAGGGGAAGCCGTTGCGCCCGATTTTGGGTCAAATGCGGGCCAAAGAGATGCACGCAAATGAAAGACGCTGTTTCTAAAGGCCGTTTTAAGGGGAAAGACGGCCTTGGTAAGGGAGAGGTCGAGAGTTCAATCCTTTCTTGCAGCACCATCAAAACCTCAAGGGAAATCGATAGTTCGAGCATCGGGCTCTCCTCCGGCACGGGGTTCCAGGCCATGGCGGGCGGGAATCGTTACAAATCCGAATTGATCCTGTGCTATTTTTCCAGCAGGTTGCGGAACAGGCTGGTTGCCAACTGGTCTGGCTGCGGAGCGAACGCCGGACTTCCAGCCGCGGCCATTTTGCTGGGGAGGGGGGAAGATTTCGATGGAACCGCTCGTATTGGGCTGGCGCGAATGGGTTGCGCTTCCGCAGCTCGGCTTGCCCGCATTGAAGGCGAAGGTCGATACAGGTGCCAAGACCTCGGCGCTGCACGCATTTTCCATCGAGACATTCGGCCCGGCGGATGCGCCTCTTGTGCGTTTCGGCGTTCATCCTGTCGATTACAATTCGGACGTGGAAATCTGGTGCACGGCCGAGGCGATCGACCGCCGCTATGTGCGCAGCTCCAACGGGCAGGCCGAGAACCGCTACGTCATCCAGACGCGGCTTCGAATCGCGGGCCGGGAATGGCCCATCGAAGTGTCGCTTTCGAACCGGCACACCATGGCGCACCGGATGCTGCTCGGCCGCGGCGCGCTTGAGGCGCAGCCTATCAATATCCGGCCCTGGTGCGAATATCTGCAGGACAATCTCAGCTTCGATATTTACGAGGACCAGGCGCCGACGCCGCCCCCGAGGCGGTCGCTCAGGATCGCGCTCCTGACCATGCAGCCCGGCAACTATTCGAACCGGCGGCTGATCGAGGCGGCGGAGGCGCGCGGTCACGTCATCGAGCCCATCGACACGTTGCGCTGCTACATGGACATCAAGCCCATGGCCAGCGCGGTGCATTACGAAGGCAAGGCGCTGCCGGCTTACGATTTCGTCATCCCCCGCATTGGAACATCGGTCACAGCCTACGGCACCGCCGTTGTGCGGCAGTTCGAAATGACGGGCGCGCAGGTATTGAACTCCGCGCAGGCAATCGTGCAGAGCCGCGACAAACTCTTCGCGCATCAACTCATGGCGATGCACAAGCTGCCCATGCCCGACACGGCTTTCGCCAGTTCGCATAACGATACCGAGGATCTCATAAGGATGGTTGGCGGCACGCCGCTGGTGATTAAGTTTCTACGCAGCACGCAGGGCAAGGGCGTGGTGCTTGCCGGGAACCGGAAGGACGCCGAGGCGCTCATCGAGGCGCTGCGCAATGCGGAGGCGAGCTTTCTTGTGCAGCAGTTCATTTCCGAGTCGGCCGGGCAGGACCTGCGCTGCATCGTGCTGGACGGCAAGGTGATCGCGGCCATGGTGCGGCGCTCGGCCACTGGCGACTTCCGCGCCAATCTGCACATCGGCGGCATTGCCTGCGAGACCAGGATCTCGCCCGAGGAGCGCAAGCTCGCCATCAAGGCCGCGAGCAAGCTCGGCTTGAAATTCGCGGGCGTGGATATCTTGCGGTCCGCGAAAGGGCCGCTGCTGCTGGAGGTGAATTCCTCGCCAGGGCTCGAAGGCATCGAGAAGGCCGCGGACATCGATATCGCCGGGCATGTGCTGGACTATATCGAGCACCGCACCTTCCGCGTCAGGCCGCGCTTGAAGAAAGCCGCTTGACGCCGCGGCCGCTCAGTTCAACCCCTTCAAGCCCTCGGAGAGGCCACCGAGCGGGGCGGGAAAGCCGATGCCGGAATCCGGAGTTGGGAACACGATGAAGCTCGCGGTTTGGCCGGCGGTGAGCTTGTTCACGAGTTGATCGTCGATGATGACCTCGGCCAGGCAGCCGAATTTCCAGCATTTGAGGAACTTCACATTGCCGACGTCGGCTCCGTCGACGCGCAAGCCGAGGCCCGCTGGCAGAACGACACCCAACGGCGCCACGATGCGCAGGATCTTCTTATCGCTATCGAAGGAGCGCATGATCAGCACGGTCAGGAACATGTTCGGCTTGTCTTCAAGCTTCAGATCCTGCACCAGCGCGCATTTGTCCTGCTTGGCGCCGGCGAGCTGGGCGCATTTGAGCTTCCAGGCGCCGTAGATGGCTTTCACCTGCCCGGAGCCAACCTCCGATTGAGCGAAAGCTTGGGCTGAAGCGAAGGCGAGGACAACGCAAGCGGCGATGAGCTTTGTCAATCGTAACATAACCAGGTTCCATATTGTGGGCTGCGAAACATCCGCCACCGCAAGTCCTCAAGGAATAGGGCTAAATTGAGACTGACGTGCCTGGCCGGCGAAGCAAATTGCCTGCACGGCAAAGGAGCCGCAGCCAGCGGGCTTGGGCTTTAGCGCATTGATTTATGGCAAAGTTTACCTGCCCGAACAGCAAAAGCTCCCTCAAGTCCTGCGCAGCGGGGCGACGGGGACCAACGCACGGTGCCGCGCGCTTATCCCCCTTGCCGGCGCCGCAACGCTTCTGGGTTTTCAGGTGGCTTTTGTGTTCGAAGACACGCCCGGAACCGGGCAAATTCAATTTCAGCGAGCCTGCTCCGCGATCATGGCGGCGATGCGCGATTTCGACGCCGTTATGCACGCTTTTCTCACTGGGGTTGTGCAACTGGCGATGGGGCTGCTCAGCCGAACGCTCTGCGGCTACCAGCAGGTTTCCGGTTCTCGCGGGCGGCATTCCGGCTTGGAAGCGATCGCCCGGTGCCGGCATTTCGCCAGGGGAGGCAGGCGATTCCTGTATGCCAATATCTACGTGTGGGGTGGGTAGGTACGCCGGGGCTGGATAGTAACGCCGCACCCAAGACAACCGGCAAGAAAACAACCGGCGCGACATCGTAGGTTGCAACCAATATCGCCAATCCCGCTATGGTTGTCTTTCTTCGGTATTGCTGTGATTAACTCGAAGTCCAACCGCAACATCATGTCACTCTTCTGCATCACCGCACATTAAGTTGTGACGGGCGATTGTTGCCGGAGCACGAATCACGGCAAACGTCGACGTAGGGATAATATTCGCTTAACCGCGAAAGCATCTCGCAGCTGGATGGGGGTCTGCTGCGCGCTGTACGTTATCTCCTTCAGGGGTAGCTGCAAATCAAGGGATTCTACATATGACACGCGTGTCTTCCGCGCGGCCGGTCGCTGCTGGCCTTTTTCTTGGCGTAAGCGTTCTAACCCTCACCGCCGCCGCGCTCGAACCCGCATACGCGGCCTGTTCCAAGGGGACAGGTAAGTATTCATGGCAGTGCGGTACGAACAATACCGCCTCTGGTACCAAGTCCTTAGCCATCGGCAAGGACAACACTGCCTCCGGCACGAAATCCTTAGCCATCGGTATGGACAACACAGCCTCGGGCACGGAGTCCGCCGCCATAGGTGTGCACAACACAGCCTCGGGCACGGAGTCTAAGGCATTCGGCGTGGATAATACCGCTTCCGGCACCAAATCGCTCGCCGTCGGAAAAGACAATACCGCTTCTGGCACGGAATCGGTTGCTATCGGCAAGAACAACACTGCGTCAGCTACCGGCGCCAAGGCCTTTGGCAAGGGCAATACCGCTTCCGGTACGAACTCCCTCGCCATCGGCAAGGACAACACCGCTTCCGGCACGAAGTCTAAGGCCATAGGCAAGGATAACACCGCCTCGGGCACGGAATCCGTTGCCATCGGCAAAGACAACACTGCGTCAGGTACCAAGTCGCTTGCCTTCGGTATCGACAATACAGCGTCTGGCACGGAATCCGTTGCGGTGGGCGTTCATAACACCGCATCCGGCACCGAGTCGAAGGCGATCGGTCTGAACAACACCGCTTCCGGCACGCAGTCCAAAGCCATTGGTGTGAACAACACCGCCTCGGGTGGTCAGTCCGTTGCCTTCGGCGTTAATAACACGGCCTCGGGTGCTGGGTCGAAGGCGGTTGGTCTGAACAACACGGCTTCCGGTACCGGGGCTAAAGCGTTCGGCGTGGATAACACCGCGTCTGGCACCAAGTCGTTTGCCTTTGGCGTAGACAACACCGCATCTGGCACCGAGTCCGTTGCGGTTGGCGACCACAATACCGCGTCGGGTACTGAGGCCAAGGCGTTCGGCTCGGGCAACACGGCTTCCGGCACCGGCTCCTTCGCCAAGGGCAAGAACAACACCGCATCCGGCACTGACGCCAAGGCCTTTGGTAAGGACAACACTGCTTCCGGCACGGACGCCACTGCCATAGGCAGGGACAATACGGCTTCCGGAACCGGCGCCACCGCCATCGGCAGGGATAACACTGCCTCCGGTACTGACGCTTATGCAAAAGGCAAGAAGAACACTGCCGCGGGCACGGGTGCCAGAGCCACTGGCGAGAAGAACTCGGCGCTGGGCACAGAGGCAGCGGCCTCGGGCTACGAGAACACGGCGGTAGGCTACAAGGCGCAAGCCGAGCACTCCGCTCTCTCCGTTGCCGAGGGCGCGCACGCCAACGCCAGCAACAGCTTCGGCTCGTCGGCCATCGGCGCATTCGCCAACACGGAAAACAGCTACGGCTCAACGGCGCTTGGCGCCGGCGCGAGCGCGAGTTCCAGCTTTGGCTCGACCGCGGTCGGCACTGGCGCAAACGCGAGCTTCAGTCAAGGCTCGACCGCTGTCGGCACCGGCGCTTCGGTCGCAGGGCACGACAACGCGACCGCCATTGGCGGTGGTGCACATGCCACCCGCGACAATCAGATGATGTTCGGCACCGCGTCCAACACCTACACGGCTCCGGGCATCACCTCGTTCCAGAGCAAAGCCGAGCAGAGTGGCCCGCTTGAAGTCGTCACCTCCGACGCCCACGGCAACCTCGCTTCCGACGGCGGCTACATCTTCGGCAAGCTCAACCAGATCGACAACAAGGTCAACAGGGCTACCGAAGGCGTTGCCCTCGCTCTCGCCATCTCGCAGCCCGTGTTCCTGCCTGGCCAGGAATTCGCGTTCCGGGCAGGCTGGGGCGGGTTCGAAGGCCAGCACGCGCTTGGCTTCAGCGGCGCGGGCATAATCGGCCGCGACTGGCTTGGCACAGGCACAACCGCTGTGCTCGATGCGGGCATCGGCGTCGGCACCGAGTACAACACTGTCGCCGGCAAGGCAGGCATCACCTTCGGGTTCGGTGCAACTCCGGCAATCCGCTAACCCCGCGGAAGGAGGGCCGCAAGGCCCTCCTTTTCCTCCGTCCGCCCCTGAGAGAGGGGTGGCTCGTGCCTTTAGTAACCCTCCGGACCAAGGGCCGGCCGGTGTCAGCGGTACGCCCAGCGCCAGAGATGTCGCTCCGCTGTCAGACCGGCCGGCCAGAAGGGGATATGTGATGCGAGAGCTTTTTTGTCTTGCGGCCGTGACCTGCGGGCTTTCCCTACTGAACACGGCAGCCCGCGCCGCCGAGAATACTGCGCAAAAGGCGCCGGCACCGCAACAGCAGGTGCAGCAGCAGGCATTCGATCCGCTCGTGGCGGCGATGGTCGTCAAATCCACCGTCATCGCCCTCCAGCACGCCAATCAAACCGGCAACTTTACGGTTCTGCACGACATGGGCACGCCGGTCTTCCGCGAGCGCTTCGACGCCACGAGGCTTGCGGCAACATTCTCCGGTTTGCGCGCCAGGGGAATCAACCTCACGCCTGCGTTGATGCTCCAGCCGGTTCTCGAAAAGCCGGCCGAGGTCAACGCGCAAAAGCAGCTCCATTTGGTGGGCTATTTTCCCACCCAACCGCTGCAAATCCGCTTCGAGATGGTGTTCCTGCAAATCGACGGCGTGTGGCGTGTCGACGGACTTGCGGTGGATGCCCAGGGTGCGCAAACCGCGGCGGGGCCTCAAGCGGGGAACGTGATCTACAGGCCGGCCGCCCGCGAAGCGAAGGCGAAGTTCTAGGCAGTAAATCTGCGATCCACACGATGCGTTATAACCCCCTCCCCCTCTGGGAGAGGGGACGCCGGTTCAGGGGTTCCTTCTCCCGTTGGGAGAAGGACAGGATGTGGGGTAACGCCCTCGGGCCATGGCACACCGGCGGCCAGCGGAATGTTTCGTCCGCGCCGTCTCCTACCCGCTAAAGCTCATGCCAGGCAAGTTGGCTGCCGGCGTTCGAAGCGCGAAGCTGGCGGGGCATGGCTGCCCGCGATTGCTTTGTCCGGACAGTGACCTGCGCCGACCTGTCCAACCCCAACCCGGTCCCTGCCGCCCGCATCGCCTCGTATGTCTCGATGGCGGTATCGGCGACAGTTATCGTCTGGCGGTCATGGCAGCGGATCATGACGGTTTGAACGAGTGAAGACCGGGCTTCCTCCGGCATCCGCGGCAAAATCTCCGCCTTGCCCCGCTGCCCGTGGAGGCGGTCAAGCGCACGCATGGTCTCCTCGATATAGCGGGCGGCCTCCTTGGCCTTCGTTTCTCCGCTTGAGGACTCCTGAGTAAGGGCGACGAGGGCACCGCATTTGGTATCGTCGTCGATGGTTTGCGCAAAGGCGCCCGATCCGGCGAACGTCAGGAGTGCGGATACGGCTAGACTTTTCAGAACTTTCATGGCTCGTCTCAACTCACTTTGCTCTCATCAGCGATAACTGGAAGGCAAACCAAGCCAAAGATTGGGACCACCAACTAAATACCACCTCTGGATGTGGGATAGGCCTTCTACCACGGTTTACACTTTATTAACTAAAAGTGATTCGCAAGGCGAAAGGAAGGCGGCGAGCTTTGGATGGCTGTCCCGCCGCGAGCGTTTCCTGCTTGACTAAGCCCAAGATGCGGCTGCATCAAACGGCTCTTGCTGTGCAGCGTTAGGCCAATCGCCTTGAAATCACATCGCGCAATGTTGCAATCTCCGCTTGAAACACGGGGCGTCATCGTCAAGCGGCCGCGCCGCCGCTGCGGTTTTGTGCGTCCTTCTGCCGGATTGGGCCGTTCGAAATGATGTATGTCTCCACGCGCGGGAAGGCCGCGCCCGCGGGTTTTCAGGAGGTTCTGCTGGCTGGGCTGGCACCCGATGGCGGCCTTTATATGCCGCAAACCTGGCCGGAGCTTCCAAGCCTTCCCGCGCAGGTACCCGGTCCTTACGCAGCCGCCGCCGCCTTTGTCATGGCGCCATTTATGGGCGGCAACCCAGGACATGACGAGCTATTCGCTCTTGTCTCCGATGCGTATGCGGGATGGAGCCACCCCGATACCGCGCCGCTCACCGAGATCGGCCGCGATCTCTTCCTTCTGGAGCTGTTCCACGGCCCCACGGCTGCCTTCAAGGACTTCGCGATGCAGGTGCTGTCGCGGCTTATGGAGCGCGCGCTCAAGCGCACCGGCAGCCGCACCACCATTCTGGGCGCCACCTCCGGCGATACCGGCGCCGCCGCGGTGGAGGCGTTCCGCGGCCGTCAGGACATCGAGCTGTTCATTCTGTTCCCGCATGGCCGCATCAGCGACGTGCAGCGCAAGCAGATGACCACCGCGCCCGAGGACAACGTCCATGCCATCGCCGTGGAAGGCACGTTCGACGATGCGCAGAACATCGTGAAGACGCTGCTTGGCGACGAGGATTTCCGCACACGGCACGCGCTCTCTGCGATCAACTCGATAAACTGGGCGCGGATCGTGGCCCAAACCGTGTATTATTACACGGCAGCGGCAAAGCTGGGGCCGGGAGCGCGCCCCAATTTCGCCGTTCCGACCGGAAATTTCGGCGACATTTTTGCGGGCTTTGCCGCCCTGAAGATGGGACTTCCCACGAACAGGCTCGTAATTGCCACAAACGAGAACGACATCCTAGCCAGAACCCTCGAAACCGGCCGTTACGAGCCGCGCGACGTGATGCCGACCGACAGTCCGAGCATGGATATTCAGATATCGAGCAATTTCGAACGCCTGCTGTTCGAGGCAAGCGGGCGCGACACCTCCTTTGTGACCGGGGCGATGGCGGATTTGCGCCGCGACGGCGGCTTCAGCATTCCGCCGGCCACCCTCGGGCCGATCCGCGAACGCTTTACGGCCCATCGCGTGACACGCGAGGAGGCGGGAGCAGCCATGAACCGCCTCTTCCAGGACACCGGCATTATCGTCGATCCGCATACCGCGGTTGGTCTTGCGGCGGCGCAACGCGAGCAGGCACGCGAGAAGGGGCCTACGGTCGTGCTCAGCACCGCCCATCCGGCGAAATTCCCGGATGCGGTGAAGCGGGCCACCGGCCGCGAGCCTGAGGTGCCCGCCGCCCTTCAGCGGTGTCTCGAAGGCCGCGAACGTTTCGAGATCATGCCCAATTCCGCCACGGCCATCGCATCCTATATTGACGCTCGCGTCCCCCGCTCCGGCGGCGCCGGCGGTTTTATTTGAGGTTCATTCAATGACAGTCCAAGTCAGCCAGCTCAGCAACGGCCTTAGGGTGGTAAGCCACCGCATGGCGGGCCTCGAAACCGCGACCGTGGGCGTGTTCGTCAATGCGGGGGCCAGGGCTGAAACGGACAACGAGCATGGCGTCGCGCATTTTCTTGAGCACATGGCGTTCAAGGGCACGCCCACGCGCACGCCCATGCAGATCGCCGAGGAGATCGAAGGGGCGGGCGGCGCGCTCAACGCGGTGACCTCCTCCGAGACGACGAACTATTACGCACGCGTGCTCGGCAGCGACGTGGAACTCGGCGTGCGGCTGATCGGCGACCTTCTCCTGAACCCGGCGTTCTCGGACGACGAGATGGACCGCGAGCGCGAGGTGATCCTGCAGGAGATCGCGGCCACGCAGGATAGCCCGGACGACATCGCCTTCGATCTGGCGCTGGAGGAGGCCTATCCCAACCAGCCGCTCGGCCGCTCGATTCTGGGCACATCGCGCACCATCGAGCGCCATGCGGCAGCCGACCTCAAGCGCTTCCGCAACGAGAATTACGCGGCCTCGCGCATCGTTCTGAGCGCGGCTGGAGCCGTGAGCCACGATATGCTGCACAGGCTGGCGGAAGAGCTGTTCAGCGGAATGCCGGTGGAGGCACCGCGGCCGCTCAAGCGCGCACGGTTCGAAGGCGGCCACGCCCAATCCGAAAAGCGCTTCGAGCAATGCCATGTGATCTACGCCTTCGAGGGCTTCCCCAACGGCCACGATAGCGCGTTCGCGGGCCGGATCTTCACAGGCATCGCTGGCGGCGGCATGGCGTCGCGGCTGTTCCAGGAGGTGCGTGAGAAACGCGGGCTTTGCTACGACATCCATGCCTTCGACTGGGGCTACTCGGATAGCGGCATCATCGGCCTGCATGCGGCGACGAGCCCGCAGCAATTGCCGGAGCTTGTCTCGCTCGCACTGGGCATTTTCGGTGAGCTTGCGGACAAGGGGCCGGCGGAGCACGAGATGGCGCGCGCGAAGGCGCAGCTCAAGGCTGGCCTGTTCATGAGCCTTGAAAGCTGCGAAGCCCGCGCAGGCCAGCTCGCCTGGGACCTCATGGTATTCGGCCGGCCGCTTACCAACGAGGAACTGATTGCGAAGATCGACGGCGTGACCCGCGAAGACGTTCAGGCCGTGGGCCGCAGGCTGCGAAGCAAACCTGAAATCGTGTCCGTTTCGGTCGGCGCGCGAGGGGCTGCCTCCGCGGTGGCCGACGCGGCGGAAGCCTTCCTTTCCGGCACGCTGGCTCCAGCCTGATCCCGATGTTCGGCGGCGCGCGCTTCTTCTTTACCGAAACGAGACCCTACATCGAGGGCGACGGGGTCTATTTGCGCGAGCCGCAAATGCCGGACTATCCGGCTTGGGCCGAGCTTCGTGCCAAGAGCCGGGAATTCCTGGAGCCGTGGGAGCCACGCTGGCCGCGCGACGAACTGGAGCGCAACACCTTCCGCCGGCGCATCCGCTATTATTACCGCGATGCGCGCCAAGACCTCGGTTACGCCTTTTTTCTGTTCAGAACCTCTGATAACGCCTTAATTGGAGGCGCGACATTGAGCAATATCCGCCGCGGGGTGAGCCAGACCTGCTCACTTGGATATTGGATTGGAGCGCCCTATGCCCGGCAGGGCAATATGACCAGGGGTGTCCGGGCCATTAGTTGGTTCGTTTTCGACGTTCTGCGTCTTCACCGTTTGGAAGCGGCATGCTTGCCGGAGAACAAGGCATCGGCCGCGCTCCTGACCAGGACTGGTTTTCAATATGAGGGCTTAGCCCGGCGGTATCTGAAAATTAATGGCACATGGCAGGATCATTGGCTTTTTGCATTGCTGGCGGAAGACCGGCAACCGTGACCTTCGCGATTGGGTGGGAAGCAGCCAGATGACACGACCCCGGCAGCGCGGAGACATCTCCGGGCAAAGTTCCCTTTTCGCAATCCTGGCGGCAATTGCCGTTCTGTTTTTTGCACTTGCGGGCTTCAATACGGGCGCGCTCGCGGTTGAGCCGATCGTCATCGGCCCCACCGACGAGAAGATCGACGTAACCCTGCTCGGCGAATTCTACGAGCGGCGCGGCGACAAGCTGAGCGTGGACACCGCCGCCAGCGGCGACATGGTTGGCGCGCGCATGACCGTCTCCGCCAAAACGGCAGGCACCAATCCGAGCTGGGTGGTCTTCGCGCTCTCCAACCCGACCGACAAGCCGATCATGCGCTGGCTGACGGCGCAGAAATACGACATCATCGCCTCGCATGTGCTCAAGCCGGACCTCGACGCGCCGCGCATCACCAACGTGACGCCGTCGCTGGGGTTCAAGCCCGAGCGCAACGACGACTACGACCACCTCGACATTTACCGGCTTTCCATCGAGCCCGGAACCACGGTGACATTCATTGTCGAGCTGGCCTCGGCATCCGTTCCAAGGCTATTTTTGTCCTCGCCCGCGAGCTTCGGCAAAAAGCAGCGGGACATCAACCTCTTTCACGGAATCTTGCTCGGGATCACGGGGCTGCTCGCGATTTTCCTGACCGCGATCTTTGCGGTCAATCACAAGGCGATTTTTCCTGCCGCGGCGCTGGTTGCGTGGTCGGCGCTTGCCTATCTCTGCGTCGATTTCGGCTTTTGGCATAAGCTCTTTCAGCTCACTTCCGAGGACAATGGTACCTACCGCGCCGCCTCGGAGGCGGCATTGGCCGCAAGCCTCGTCATTTTCCTCTACACCTTCCTCAATCTCAGGCTCTGGCACAATTGGATCAGCATGGCGTTCTTCGGCTGGATCGCGGGCCAGCTTGGCCTGATCCTGTTCGCCCTGATCGATGCGCAAGTGACGGCAAGCCTCGCCCGGCTTTCCTTCATTCCCATCGCGGGCTTCGGCAGCGCGCTGATCGCGTTCCTTGCCCTTCGCGGCCAGGAGCGGGCGCTGGCGCTGGTGCCGTCCTGGATGCTGTTCATGGTCTGGCTGTTCGCCTGCGCGGTCACCATCCTCGGCAAGGTCTCGGGAGACCTCGTGGTGCAAGCCCTTTCGGCCGGGCTCGTGCTGTTCGTGGCCCTGATCGGCTTCAATGTCACCCAATACGCATTCCAGACCGGCGAGGCCGGCGGCAGCGGCGAGGACGCGGGGCAGTTCAAGCTGCGCGTGATGGCGCTCGAAGCATCCGGCGCCAGCGTTTGGGAGTGGGATGGCCGGCGCGACGAGATCGTTACCGGGCCGGAGGTCGAATCCGCGCTTGGCCTTGAGCACGGAACGCTCAGATGCCCGCTCGACAACTGGCTGCAGCACCTTCACGCCTCCGACCGCGAGCGGATGCGCCTGACCTTGTGGACGACCCGCGAGCGCCAGGGCGGCGACATCAATCTCGAATTCAGGATGAAGCGGGCCGATGGCGGCTATCTCTGGTATGAGCTGCGCGCGGGCGTCACTCAACAACGCAATACCAGGGCGCTTCGCGGCGTTGGCCTATTGCGCAACGTCACCACGCAAAAACGCGCCCAGGAGCGCCTGCTTCACAATGCGATCCGGGACGGGCTGACGGGCCTGCCCAACCGGGAGCTGTTTCTCGACCGGCTTCAAACCGCAATCACCCGCGCCAAGGACGAGAATACGAAGCCGACGATCTTCTTCATCGACCTCGACGCACTCAAGAGCCAGGCGCGCTCGCCAGACTTCGCGACAAACGACGGCGTGCTGCTGACGATCGCGCGCAGGCTCACCCGCCATATCTCGCAACAGGACACGCTTGCACGCGTGAGTGCGCTGCAATTCGCGATCCTGATTTCCGAGGATACCGAGCCGCGCCACATCGCCATGCTGGCCGAGCGTATCCGGCGCTCGCTGCGCACCCCCATGAAAGTGGGCGGGCGCGACCTCGTGATCACCGGCAGCATCGGCATTGCCATGTACGATGGCACGCAGGAGACCGCCGAGGACCTGCTTCGCGAGGGCGAGAGCGCCATGTACCGGGCCAAGCGCGCCGGCGCGGATCGCATCGAGCTGTTCAAGCCCGAGATGCGCGGCGCCACCGACGAGCGCTCGGTGCTTCAGGCCGACCTCAAGCACGCTATCGAGCGGCGGCAAATCCACATCCTTTACCAGTCGATCTTCGAAATCGCGGACCAGCGCTTGGCCGGCCTGGAAGCTTTCGTCTTATGGGAGCATCCCACGCTTGGCAGGCTCACCCTGCCGGAATTCGAGGCGGCTGCTGAGTCGGCGGGCCTGTCGGCGGAGCTTTGGGCCTACATTTTCGAGCGCTGCATCCGCCAGGGTGCGCGCTGGCATCGCATCCTGCAACGCGACGACCCGCTTTACGTCAGCATCAACATGACGAGCCAGCAGCTCTTCCACCACGATCTGGTGCAGAACCTGAGGCTCATCATCGGGCGTGAGACCCTGCCGAAGAACGCGCTCAGGCTGGAGATCGCCGAAAGCCTGGTTAACTCCAACCCCGAGCAGGCCATTGAGATCATAGATTGGCTCAAGAGCCTGAATGTGAGCGTGGCACTCGACGAGTTCGGCGTGAGCTTCTCCTCGCTCTCCTATTGGCACCGGCTGAATATAGACGCGATCAAAATCGACCGCTCGCTGGTCGCCTTGAGCAACAAGGAACGGTCGAGCGCCATGGTGCTCAAGGCCGTGCTGACCATCGCACATGAGCTGAGCAAGGACGTGGTGGCCGTCGGCGTGGATAGCGACGAGGACTTGGCTTACGTGCAGGCGCTCGGATGCGACTACGGACAGGGCTTCTTCTTCTCGGAGCTTATGACCGAGCGCGAGGTCGTGCACATGCTGAACACCATCGCACGCTCGGTCCGCCGCGACGACAAGGAACAGGAAAAGGAGGCAAAGCGCGCCGAGCGCAGAGCCGCGAAGGAACGCGAGCGGGAGGAAAAGGAAAAAGAGAGGGCGCTTGCCTTGGCCGAGGCTGAGGCAAAGGATAGCGCGCAGGCCGCCGCCGAGGAAAAACGGCGCGATGGCGGAGCAAGGCGCCGGCCTCGCTTGGGCCTGGGGAGCAACCCCGAAGAAGCAGGCCCTGGGGCGGAGAGGCCGCGCTCCAACGTTCCGGTTCCGGAGCCAGCCCGCTTGCTGCCCGGCGACGTGCCGCCGCCTCCTGCCAACGCGGAGCAGGGCCGCTCCGTGTTTCCCTTCGGCCGTAGAAGAAAATCATAAAGCGCAATCCCCATCCAGCAACATGCGCGTTGGAAACCGCATTGGAGCTGGAATAACGCTTGATCGGCGGGCGTTCGCGAATTATGTTCGCAACATCGCTCGCCCCGTTCGTCTAGCGGTCAGGACGCGGCCCTCTCACGGCTGAAACAGGAGTTCGATTCTCCTACGGGGCGCCAATAAAATCAATGCCTTAAGCGGCTTATCCAAACCTCCTAAACCTAACCCAGCGCTGCGAAGGCGGGGTTTAGTCCCTTACCAACCAAATCTTGTCACTTTGCGCACGGAATCGGTCACGCGAGTGCGGGAGGTCGGCGCGGCCAAGGTGAGCGCGTTCGTCTATGTGGGCGACGCGATCGAGGAAGCCCCGGACGAGCTTTGCAATCTGGCGGGCCAGCTTGGGCTGCTCTCCATGCCGGCCTTCATGTTCCAGGAAGGCCGCGACCGCGAGACGGGCACCTGCTTCAAGGAAATCGCCCGGCTGACTCGCGGCGCCACCTGCTGCTTCGGGCCGGGCGCGGCCGCAGAACTGCGCGAACCGCTCGAAGCCGTGGCGGTTTATGCGGCCGGTGGACGCGTGGCACTTCAAGACTATGCAAAAGGCCGTGCCGGCCCTACTTTGCTGCTCGAACAAATGTGCAAGCCTTAGTACACCTCGCAGGGAGCCTTCACCCGCGGCGCCGTCATCGCTAGGCACGGAACGTGCCATGGCGATCCAGACGATAACGCGGTGGTTCGTGCTCCTGGATTGCTTCGCGCCGCTCGCAACGACGGGCCGGAACTTTCCGCGGGCGGTACCAGCGGCTTCCTTTCACGCGGAGACGGCCCATTCTTCCCTTCATCCTATCGCTGCTTGTGCTGGGCGCCATCCTGTATCTCATGGGATGGCTGCCAACGGCCGATGCGGGCATATTCGGGCGTTGGGTCCGCAAGAACACCGTGGTTCTGTTTGCCGCCGGGGCCGCGCTGGTTCTCTCCCGGGGGAATCCGGGGCTCGCCATTCTCGCGGGCATGCTCGCCTATTCGCTTTCGCAAAAATCGGGCTGGCCGTTCCGCGGCGGCGCTACGGGCGCGCAAAGCGGCGGCGTCTCGACCATGCGGACGGCCTATCTCGAAATGGCGCTCGACCACGGTACGGGTATCATGTCGGGCCATATGCTCAAGGGGCGATTCGCGGGCCGGGCGCTTTCGAGCTTCACGGCGGCGGAGCGGCTGGATTGCCTCGCGGAGTTGCGCGCGAACGATGCACAGGCCGCGCGCCTGCTCGAAGCCTATCTGGACCGGGCCTTTCCCGGCTGGGACGGGGGCGGCGCGGAAATGGGCGCCGCGCCGCCATCGCGCGCCATGGGGCCTGAGGAAGCCTATCTCGTGCTGGGCCTCACCCCACGTGCCACGCGCGCCGAAATCCAGGCCGCGCATCGCAATCTGATGAAGCGATTTCATCCCGATCAGGGCGGCTCGACCTATCTCGCCTCAAAAGTGAACGAGGCAAAGGACGTGCTTCTCAAAATTGTGAACGCATAACCATGGGAGACCCTGGGGACAACCTGACAACGGACGTGGGATAATGCTTCGCCGGTGTGGATAAAGTCCGGGCCGCGAGGTTCAGCTTGCGCCAGGGGGCCGTTTACCCTTTAATACTCTCGGCTTGGCATTTTACGCCGAATCGATGGCAGGGCCGTTCCCAATTTGCGGCTGGGTGCGGGATATTGAGAGAAACTCTCCTGCCATGCTGGCGTTAATGACGCAATGCTGACAGAAAAATGGCCGGAATTTGCTGGTAGCTGTGCAGGAGCTCTTGCGGAAAGGCCATATTTTTAAATAAACTATCGAATGCCAAGTGAGGGCGAAGGCAGGCGATGGTCCGAGCGGGGAATAAAACTATGAATTCGGGGTCCGCGGAGGTCTGCCTTTCCGCGTTGTTCGTCGATTTCGACAACGTGTACCTGTCTCTGCGGCGCCAGAGCGAGGAGGCCGCCGGCCGCTTCGCCCGTAACCCGCAAGACTGGATGAGTCGAATCGCGCAAGGCGGGCTTATACGTTACAAAACCCATCAACAGGCAATGCGCCGCCGTTTCGCGGTCGCGCGCTGCTATGGCAATCCCGGGCGCATGCTCGTGAGCCGGGGCGGCCCTCACGATCCGCACGCCTTTTCCACCGTCCGCACCAATTTCATGATTGCCGGCATCGAGGTTGTCGACTGCCAGCCGCTGTCCTCCCAGTTCAAGAATGGCACGGACATCAGGATCGCCTGCGATATACGCGATTTTCTCGAACACCCGACCCGCTTCGAGGAGTTCGTGATTCTCTCGGGCGACGCGGATTTCACCCCCGTGCTCCATCACCTTCGCTCGCACGACCGCCGCACGGTGGTCTACGCCAACGAGAATACGGCCGACATTTACAAGGCCTTCAGCGACGGCTGGATCGAGGAACGGGAGATGATCTCGTTCCTGATGGACGAGACGAGCCCGGTCATGCTGGAGAACCAGCGCGCATCGCGGCCATCGCTTGGCTATGAGGGCGCCAAGGCGCTCACGCAAAGCGTCACTCAGCGGGCGCCAGCCTATCCTGTTGCCGCCCAACCAAGCCACAGCCCCCTCGGCAACAGCTTCGGCGCCTACGATGAAGCGTCCAAGCGCCGTCCGGCGGCCGCCGCCGCGCCAAGCTCCGCCGTCCAATCGCTCATGGACGATTTCCAGGCCATCGGTGCCGAGATCTTGGGGCTGGTGATCGACGTCGTGCAGACCTCGGAAAAGCCCGTGCCGATCGCTTACCTTGCCGACCGCGCACAGAAAATTTTGGGCCACGCCAAGACGCTGGGCACGAACTGGGCCGGCTCGGGCGGCTTCCTGGCCTTCCTCAACAGCACGCTGCCTGAAAACATCAGGCTCACCGACAAGCCGCCGCATTTCGTCTACGATCCAAGGCGGCACCGCATCGAGGACCCTGCCGCTCAGCAACCTCAGAGGTTGCAACGTCAACCAGACAGCAACTCATCCAAGCTGGCCGAGCTGCAGCACTCGATCACCCGGATCTATGAGGCCTGCAAGGCTCCGCCCCTGCCGCCAAGCGAGTACCAGCTTCTGTTTACGCTGATCGCGACGGAGGTGCACGAGCGCGGCTTTGCGCCAGTCAAGACGGCGCAATCGGTCGTGGCGCGCGCGAATCAGGAAGGCCTGCGCATTGCCCTGAAGGATGTGGCCTTCGTGCTCGATGCCGTGGACGAGATCGACCCCTGGCTTGAGCATACACGCTCGCCTGCGGCCGTGGCCCGCGCCTACCGCGATTTTGTGCTGGCCAAATGCCTCCACGCGGGTGTGAAGCTCACCGACGACGAGCACCAGCTCATTCAGGTTTGGTTCGGTGCCAGCCAATGGGCGCCCGGCGTGCAGCCTGGCCTGACCGGAAGCGGCCATGGCGGCGGACCCGCGTTGACCTCCGAGCAACAGCAGCGTGCGCAAGCGAGAGAGCGGAGTTTTCTCTCCGAATCGGCATTACCTTCGCCGGATCAGCGCGCGGACATCCCGCTGCCCGCCGATTTCGACTTCGAGAGCGATCTGGAACTGCAGCAGCAACAGCAGCAAAATCAGAAATCTGCGGGCCAGCGCTTCCGGTTCAAGCACTAGTACAGCCCGCCGGAAGTTCGCGTGGCGACGCGCGCCGCCAATGGGGTGCGAACCTCCGGCGGGCTGTATTAGTACGCCTTATCCGCGGGAAATCCCGTGAGCGCTCGCGGCAAACGGGGGCGGAATTTCTTGCGGGGCGCACTAGCCGAAGATCGCCCCCTACCTGTGAGCAATCAGGATCACACCTTGGCTGGCGAATGGAATGGGCATCGCGAATGCCACATCAAGCCTGCCCCCCTGCTCATCTACCGGAAGCCCGATAATGAAACGCTGCACTTGGCCTGGGCCGGGTCGCACGGCGATCTGTTCTAAGCCCTATGCCCGGTCCTGTGGCCACCGATCTGCCACGATCCCATCCCGGAAATACGCCTTGGACGGCGCGCCTGGGCTGCCCCGCGCCGTCAGAATGAAACTTTTTTTGTCACGGGCTGAGGGCCTTCCCCTGCCGTAAGTGGCAGAATGTCTCTGTTCAGGATGAAACTTTCACTGGGCAGCCGCATCCAGCGTTACCTAAAATCAAGGGGTTACGCATTTTTGAGGATGAAACATTTTTGGAACCGAACATCGCGCTTGGCAAATAGCCGATGTGTAAAAATCACACGTCAAGCATTTTTCTTTATCTGGCCTTATTTTCGTCCAATCGCTGCGGCATACATATCACATCGCAAGACGGCAGATGCTCCGGATCGCCCCCACCCAGAACGGAGCCCCTCCTGCGAAGTTGAGTAAAGTAAAGTTGCGTTATGTTGTGTTTTATGGCGTCAGTCCGCGTAAAGTTGTGTTGAGTTAAGTTGTAGAGCGTGACGGTTACGTTGTAGAGTTTAAGCTGTTGCGTCTGTGGTGTTCCAGTAAGCGCGTGGCCGGTATTGCGTGGCGCTAACATTCCCCCTCAGTACAGTTTGTCAGCGTAACCTGTTGTTAACGAGTTTAGTTTAGTAGCGTTAACAGTCAAAAGGAACGGTAGACACGGTAAGAGTTACCCCTGAGAGACGAAGCCCCCTGCATGGCTTCCCCCCCCCGCTCGCCATTGGGCTTCGTCTCTCCCTTTCCTTCCCACCTACGCACCTCCCGATTTTGGACCATGGATTGTTAGAGGGGTTGCCCCTTGAACGAACCCGCGCGGGATAAGAAAAAGCCAGTTTAGCAAAAATGGATGGCCGCGATAGCCCTGGCGATGGGCAAGTCTGCCAGCGGGCAGACGGGACTTAGGTTGGTATATTAATGCTTTATGCACCCGTTGGTTGTACTAAGGCAGATATGACCGGGTTTCAGTAGCGTGATCGATGACAGGGCTGTTCACGAGCATATTCCCGCACGGGACAGGCTTTCTGCACCGCGGAAGCCGCACGGCTCTGGCCCCGCCCGAAGCCGCATTACATCCTGGCTCCGCCGCTACGAAAGCAATTCTCCACTCGGGCCAGGTGCTCAAAAGGCGGGTCTGGGCGTACAGCGTCACCTTCACGCTAACGATATTCATTCTGGCCGCGACCCTCATTTTCGAGCAGCGCAGGCTGGCTTTGGAAGAGGCGCAATTCAACGCCGCGAACCTTTCCGCGGCCTTCGAGTTAGAGGTGCGCGACTATATCGACAATACCTGGGCCGCGATGAAAAGGCTGGAAGCCAGAATCGCGGCGGAAGGCCCCAAGCCCGCGCTGGCGGACTGGCTCAAGCAGCGCGCGCCCGATGCACGTCACACACACATGACGATCCTCGATGCCAAGGGGAAGGTCGTATCCTCCACGGTGGACCCCAATTGGGTGGGTGCGGATTTGTCGGACCGGGAGCATTTCAAGATCCACGCGGCGAACCCGGATGCCGGATTCTTCATCGGCGCGCCCGTCATGGCACGCGGGTCGCATCGCATCAAAATCCCTATGTCCATCCGGCTCAATCAGCCGGACGGAACTCTCGCCGGCACCCTTTTCGCCACGATCGAGCCGGAGTTCCTCACCATCCTCTATCATTCCGTCAACCTGGGCCAGACGGGAACGCTGATGCTTGTGGGCACCGATGGCGCCGTGCGCGCCTACCTTTCCCGCAGCTACGGAGGCGGCAGCCTGGCAACGGCCCATGAGGATGGCTCGGGGGATGGCTCCGAGCTTCCCGCCCTTCGCGCCGCCGCATTCGAGTCGAGAGGCGCCTATGAAGGCCACGCCGCGGCGGATGGACTTCATAGGCTCTACAATTGGCGCAAGATCGAAGGCTTCCCCCTGCTCGTCATCGTCGGGCTTGGAAAGGACGAGGCGTTCTCGGCCTCGACCTGGCAGAAAAGTGTGGCCGTTGCAGCCTGCATCCTGGCGGTCCTTTTCTCGCTCGTCATGCCGTTTCTGCTCAGCCGCGAAATCTCGAAACGGATCTCCCACGAGATCGAGCTGAATAGCGAGAAGGCGAATTTGATTTTGGCTAATTCCGCCCTTGAGGAGGAACGCAAGGCACTTCACGCGCTCAACACGCAGTTCCGTCAGGCGGTCCAGCGAGCGGAGGAGGCAAACCGCGCGAAATCGGGTTTCCTGGCCTATATGAGCCACGAATTCCGGACGCCGATGCACGCCATCCTAGCCTACACGAAAATGGCGCAGGAAGATGTGAGATCGGAGGACCCGGCAAAGATCGAAAAATATATCGGGAACGCCCGCACCGCGGGCCTAAGGCTTCTCGATCTGCTCAACAATATGCTCGACTTCGCGAAGCTTGAAGCCGGCAAGATCGAGCTTCAGACCGGCAAGGCCAACCTTTTGGATATCATCGAAGGCAGCCAGCGCGAGCTGAGTTCGCTTCTGGAGGAAAAGAGGCTCCGCGTTTCCATCGCCACCAAGTCGAACGATACGGGTGCCGTGGTCGATTATGCCCGTATCACCCAGGTCCTGGTCAACCTGTTTTCCAACGCGATAAAGTTCTCGCCCGTGGGCGGGCGTATCCTGCTGGAAATATCGGATGCGGAGTTTCCCGATGGCAGCCCGGCACTTCAATGCAGCATGTCCGATCAAGGGATGGGTATTCCGGAACAGGAGCTGGGCACGATTTTCGACAGGTTCAGCCAAGGCAGCAGCTCGAAAAAGAGCAGCAGCGGCACGGGGCTCGGCCTTACGATCTGCCGCGAGCTAATCAACTTGCACGGCGGGAAAATCTGGGCGGCGAACCGGCCCGAAGGCGGCGCTGTCTTCACTTTCACGGTGCCGAGAGGAGTGCCGGAAAAGGTGCCCGCCTCCCTCAATGGCGCGGCCCAGAAGCTCTCTGTCTGACCGGCCGGGTCTGCGCCGCCACCACAGGCGCGGACTTG
>Ga0182021_10002053_pt1 | contig 23504 bp, 18 predicted proteins | sample 612E3MmetaG_FD_120493 | JGI IMG/M metagenome (GOLD analysis project Ga0182021, IMG submission 120493) | Permafrost microbial communities from Stordalen Mire, Sweden - 612E3M metaG (Illumina Assembly) | ecosystem: Environmental > Terrestrial > Soil > Wetlands > Permafrost | place: Sweden... | reverse complement strand
CTCGAAGCCAGGTTCGTGAACATCACGTGTTCGCCGTTGCAGATTCGTAGCTCGCGGGTGCATGTCCCGCTTCGATCATCACCGGTTTGCCGGAGATGTTCAAAGTGGTACGGTCAACCCATACCGCGAGGCCATCGATCACTTGGTCGAAGGAACTGTGCTCGATGTCAGCGAGTTACCCACGAACCGCATAATCCTGCATTTCAACGCAGCACCTTCCTTCACCGGAGACGGAATGGCGGTGTTTGACTAGGCGCACCGCATAACATGCCGATGAAGCGGACGGGCTACGCCCGCCGCTTATCGGCAAAGCGTTCGGCAGACGCCGCGCTGGACGATGTTGTGAACATCGTTCATACTCACGTCATGACGAAGCGCTTGCAGGCCATCGGAAACAGTGCAGGGATTATCATCGATCGGCCCATTTTGGACCTGCTCGGGATCACGCAGGAGACCGACCTGGACCTCAAGACTGACGGAAAGCGCCTCATCATCACGCCGCTTGAGAGCGAGCGCTCGGGACGCGGACGACTAGCGAAGGTGCAAGCGCGCGCGTTGCGCCGCCATGCTGAGACATTCCGCAAGCTCGCGAAATGAACGACGAGCCTGTTTTCTTAGCGGTCGACGTTGACGGACTTGAACGAATCCGAGTTTGGCAAGTAGGCCGATGCGACGAAGCGTTGCCTTGGCTGCCTTTGCGCTGTATGGTGAGTGTATGGCGCGTCTTACTTCGACCACGGTTCGACTAGAAGAGGATGATGTCCGGGCTTTGAAGAAGGCTCGTGCTGCAGGGCATACGGCTTCCGAGCTTGTCCGAAAGGGGTTGCGCGTTGTGGCCTCACGGTACTACTCGGGCCGCCGGCCCCCCACGACCGGTCTATTCGAGTCGACCGACAGCAAACTCGGCGACGAGTCTCTACTTTTCAAGGATCTCAAGGATTGAAATCGGCGCTTGTCGCAGATACCGGTGGACTCCTCCGCGCACTCGCCTGCGACCGAGAGGGCGCGCCAAGCTTTCCGGAGTACCAGGAGGCGCTAACGTCAGCGAGTTCGGTGATCGTTCCCGGGCTCGTTCTCGCCGAGGTTGACTACTTTCTCAGAGACAACCGTGCAGCCATGAGAAGGCTGGTCGCAGATATCTTCGATCCAGGAACACGATACGAGTATGAACTACCGCTTCCGGCCGACATCGCCAGATCCCTAGAACTGGATGCAAGATTCGCAGGGCTCGACCTCGGCTTGGTTGATGGCACCGTTGCCGCAGTTGCCGAACGACGGCGCGTTTACCGAGTCTTGACGACCGATCGCCGCGACCTTGGTGCCATACGAATTGGCCCTCGCCTTTCTCAGGCCCTTGAATTGGTTCCATGAAGGCTTGAACCCGACGGCCCTTCGGCCCGCGGGTCAACGGCAAATCGTGATGCCGATTCACTCGGCGATGATTTCGTTGAGCCCCTCGATCACTTGCGCCATTTCTTCCTCCGAAGCGCGAGCCAGTTTCTTCCCGATTCTCGCCACCGAGAGCGTGCGCACTTGACTGATCTTGATCCACGAACGTTTTGCGAGCCCCGGTGCCTTGCATTCCAAGGTCAATGGAAAACCGGCGCGAGGTTCTTGGCTGGTCATCGCCATAGCGATCACCGTGCCGGATCGCTCGTTGAACACATCGTGGCTCAGGATCAAGACGGGACGCGTGCCCGCTTGCTCATGACCGCGGACGGGGTTCAGTTCCGCCCAGCGGATGTCGCCTCTCAGTATTTGGGCCATGCCGCCGCATCCATTGCGAGACCTTCATCGGCCTCTGCCTGTTCCTGTTTTACATCCAGCTTTGCCGCCTCACGCGCCAGCCTGGTATGTTTGAGTCGATTGATCTTGTCGGCCAGAGCTGCCTCGACGGCTTGGCTTCGATTTGGGAATCGGTCCGCGGCGATGAGGGCATCCAGATCTCCGAGAATCCGAGCGTCGATTGTCACGGCCACTTTTGCCTTTGCCATGGTATGACAATATATCATACTCCATCCCTGGTGCACGAACAGCAGAACAAGCTGTTGCAGCGCTTGCTGCGGCGCACGGGTCTCCGTGCTAGCGTGGTAGCCGATCATGACCCCCCAAAGCCGTCCGCCCAGCAATCCTTCGGAAAAGGACATCCAGTTCGGCATGGACGTGGAGTCCATCCGCAGGACCTTCATCCGAAATCTCTTCTGCCATCGGGGCAAGTTCCCTGAAGTCGCCCTGCCCAACGACAACTACCTGGCGCTGGCCTACACGGTTCGGGATCGCATCATGCAGAAGTGGATCTGCTCGGCCCGGACCTATTTCGAACAGGCCTCGCGCACGGTGGCGTACTTGTCGGCCGAGTTCCTCATCGGTCCGCAACTGGGTCAGAATCTGCTTAGCCTGGGCATCTCCGGAGCCACGCGACAGGCCATGGACGAGCTGGGGCTCTCGCTCGACGCTTTGCTGGAACAGGAAGAAGAACCGGGCCTGGGCAACGGCGGCCTGGGGCGCCTGGCCGCCTGCTACCTGGATTCGCTGGCCTCGCTGGAAATCCCGGCCATCGGCTACGGCATCCGCTACGAGTTCGGCATCTTCGACCAGGAGATCCACGACGGCTGGCAGGTCGAGGTGCTCGATCGCTGGCTGCGCCTGGGCTACCCGTGGGAGATTTCGCACCCTGAGATCGCTTTCCTGGTCAAGCTGGGCGGCCATACCGAGGGGTACACGGATGTGACCGGCCGCTACCGCGTGCGCTGGATGCCTGACCGAGTGGTCAAGGGCATTCCCAACGACACGCCGGTTTTGGGCTACAGGGTCAACACGGCCAACATGCTGCGCTTGTGGCAAGCCGAGGCGTTCACCTCGCTGGATTTGCAGGCCTTCAACGTGGGCGACTACACGCGCGCCTGCGAGGAGCAGGTCCACACCGAGAACATCACCAAGGTCCTTTACCCCAACGACGAGACCGAAGCTGGCAAGGGCCTGCGCCTGCAGCAGGAGTACTTCTTCGTGTCCTGCTCGCTGCAGGACATGATGCGCATCTACCTGCAGAAGCAGAAGACGCTGGACCATTTTCACGAAAAGTACGCGGTCCAGCTCAATGACACGCATCCGGCCCTGGCCATCGCCGAACTGATGCGCCTGCTGGTGGACGAGCACAGTCTGGAATGGGAACAGGCGTGGGACATCACCACGCGGACCATGGGCTACACCAACCACACGCTTCTGCCCGAAGCGCTGGAAACCTGGCCCATGCCGCTGTTTCGGCGGCTGCTTCCGCGACACCTGGAAATCATTTTCGAGATCAACCGACGCTTTCTTTCCACGGTCGAGGCGCACTTCCCCGACGACCCGGGGCGGGTGGAACGCATGTCGCTGATTGACGAGCACGGCGACAAACGCGTGCGCATGGCCAATCTGGCCTGCGCGGGCAGCCATGCGGTCAATGGCGTGGCGCGGATCCACTCGGATCTGCTCAAGCAAACCGTGCTGCGCGACTTCTACGATCTGTGGCCCGAAAAGTTCACCAACGTCACCAACGGAGTGACACCGCGCCGGTTCTTGTTGTTGGCCAATCCGGGGCTGGCGACGCTGATCACCGATGCCATCGGCGACAAATGGCTGGAAGACCTCAATGGCCTGCGCGAGCTTGAGGCTCGGTGTGACGACGGCGATTTCTGCGAACGGTGGCGCCAGGTCAAGCGGGCCAACAAGCAAGCCCTGGCGGCCTACGCGCAGCACGCGCACGGCATCGAGCTGCTGCCCGACACCATGTTCGACGTGCAGGTCAAGCGCATCCACGAGTACAAACGCCAGCACCTCAACGTGCTACACGCGGTGGCGCTGTACCGTCATCTCAAGCGCGGTGGTGATGCCCAGGCGCGAACCATCATCTTCGGCGGCAAGGCGGCGCCCGGCTACTACACCGCCAAGTTGATCATCAAGCTGATTCACGGTGTTGCCGAAGTGGTGAACGCCGACAGGGAAACCAACGATCGTCTGCGCATCGCCTTTCTGCCTGATCTCAATGTGAAGAGCGGCCAGCGCATCTATCCGGCGGCCGATTTGTCAGAGCAGATCTCCACCGCGGGCATGGAAGCCTCGGGCACAGGCAACATGAAATTCGCCATGAACGGGGCGCTGACCATCGGCACGTTGGACGGGGCCAATGTGGAAATCCGAGAGGAAGTGGGGGCGGAGAATTTCTTCCTCTTCGGCTTGACCGTGGCCGAGGTCCAGCAGCGCCTGGCCCAAGGCTATCGGCCGTGGGAAATCTATCAGGAGAATGTTGAACTGCGCGAGGCGCTGGGTCTCATCGCCGCGGGCGATTTTTCGCGTGGCGATCCCGCGCTGTTTGCCCCCATCGTGCGCTCTCTGCTGGAAAAGGATCCGTTCCTGCTGTGCGCGGACTTTCAGTCGTACCTGGATTGTCAGGCGCGCGTGGGTGAGTTGTACCAACAGAAGCAAGCGTGGACGCACATGTCCATCCTCAACACCGCCCGCATGGGCAAGTTCTCGTCGGACCGAGCCATTCGCGAGTACTGCGAGCACATCTGGAAGGTGGAGCCGGTCAAAGTCTCACTGCGGTAGCTACCGCATCCCCACGAAGAGCAACGGAATCGCCACCGGTATGTCCTGCCCGACGCCGCTAGGAAAGGGGCGCGAGGCGACAGCGCGGATGCAATTCGCCAACTGCGCATCCTGGGCCACCGCGACCTCGACATCGCGCACGCTTCCGTCGGCCACCAAGATCCATTTCACATCAGCGCGGGTTGCCGTCACGCCCCGCCGCCGGGCCGGCTCATAGCACATGCGGAACAGAATCTTGCGCTGGGATATCTCCTTTACGATACTCTCGTCCAGCGTCGACGGGGCCGCCGCGACCGCAGGCGCGGCCGGGGGCGCCGATTCGGGCGGCTTGTCCGGCTTCAAGATCCTGACCCGGTGCTCGGACGCCGCAGCCACGCGGTCAGCCGGTTCGATGGGCGCCACACCGTGAAGATGGGCCACGTCCGCGACCTCTCCGCGCGTCGCTGCCAGGCCGGCCAGGCGCGGGGCGACCGCTGTCCGCTGTCTGCGCCGCCCATGTCGCTTGCCCAAGCGGTCCCTGGAAGTCCTGGGCGCTGTGCTTCCTTCCAGTGACGGCGACGTCGGTGCGTCCCCTGCCCCGCTGCCTGCCTCTTCCCCGACCGCTGCCTGGGTTGTCAGCACCAGCCCCAGGCCTGCCAGCCAGGCAATCAGAAGCGGGGACTGCGCACCCGCAAGGCGCGGTCGAGACTTCTCGCTCACGCCGTCACCTTTCGCAGGCACCGAACGTCATGCGAGCGATCGCGCCATCCACCCATGGGTCTGCGAGATCTCCGACAGTCCAGATCGACACCTCGGCAGCTAACCGAACCGCGGCGCCAGCATCGGCGGCTGGCGTGACAGCCGAGATGAGAAAGGCCAGGCTCACCCCTTGATAATAGGCCGACAAGGCTTCCGCCGCTTGTTAAGGCTATGCCTAGCGCCAACAGGCTCTGGTCCGTGTATCATGCGGGGCCATGCGACCATTCCATTTCTGCCTTTCCCTCACCCTGACGCTAACCTTCGGCTGCCACAACCGGTCCCCGGGGGACGGTACCGCGGTTCTGGCACGGGTGGGCGATAGTGTCATTACCGCCCGTGATTTGGAAGCGCAGGTCACCTTCTTCGGCCACTCCAAGTACCTCATGGAGCACTACTCAAAACCCGAAAAGAAGAAGGAGGTGCTCAACGGCCTGATCCAAGCCGAGGCGCTCTATCAGGAGGCCCGCCGGCTGGGCTACGACCGCGACCCGGCTGTGAAGCGTGATGTGGTGAATCGCATGCTGATGAAAGAGGTCGATTCGCGGGTGAACACACAGGATATCAGCGACACCGACGTGGAACAGTACTACCTGGCCCATCCCAAGGAGTTCTCGCGGCTCGAGCAGGTGAGGTTCACACAGATCGTGGTGAAAGACCGGAACAAGGCCGTGAAAGTCGCCGCAGAAGCCAAGGCTCTGCCCAAAGGAAATATGTCTGCCCTGCGGGCACTGGTGGCCAAGGACTCCGAAGACGAAGCCGCGCGCGCGCGCGGCGGCGACTCGGGTCTCATCGAGCGCAACGCCTCCAGCTTGCCCAAGGCCGTGGAGGACGCCGCTTTCGCGCTGGCCCAGGTCAATGACGTGTCCGATCCCATTCAGACGGAGAGCGGCTACACCATCGTTGTCCTCCACCAAAAGCAGCCGGGCTTTTCCAGATCGCTGGCCGAGGCCAAGTCGGATATTCAGTCGCGCCTGACCTACGAAGGCCGCCAACAAAAACGCAACGCCCTCATCGCAGACGTCCGAAAAAGGGCGAATATCGAGATTGATGAGGCGCAGCTGGCAAAGCTAACGCTGCCCCTGCCAAGTTCCGGCCCATCGACCGCCGCCCCGGACAAGCGCAGCCCAGGCCCAAGTCCGGGCGCGCCTCCGCCAGCTCCCGCGACGCCCGGACACTAATGCGGTATCCTTCCGGCCAAGATGACAGCGCAAGACTTGGATCGCGCCGCGTGGTTTAAGGGTGCAAGCGTCGAGTGCAGCATCGACTCGTCGCCACCCGATCGGCCTTTTCGCCTGGTCTTGCTCGGGGCTCCGGGTGTCGGCAAGGGCACCCAGGCCGAACTCATAAGCCAGCGCCTGCGGCCCTGTCACCTGTCGACAGGAGATGTGTTTCGCGCCGCCAAGTCGCTGCCCGCCAGCGAGCGCACGCCGGCCATCACCCAGGCCCTGGCGTGCATGCAGCGGGGCGAGTTGGTGCCCGACGACACGGTCATCAATATCGTGCGTGAGCGCAGCCGGTGCATGACCTGCCCGGCCGGCTTTCTCCTCGACGGCTTTCCGCGCACCGTGCGCCAGGCCGAGGCCCTGGACGTTCTGCTGACTCAGCTGGGGGTGAAACTGGACGCTGTCTTGAGCTACGATATGCCTCTCGAACAGGTGATCGCGCGGCTGTCGGGCCGACGCACCTGCGCAGGCTGCAAGGCGGTGTTTCACGTCACCGGCCGCCCCCCCAAAGTCCCGGACGTGTGCGACAACTGTGGCGGTCAGCTCGTCCTGCGGGAGGATGATCGCCCGGAATCGATCCGGGTGCGCATGCAGGCCTACCAAACCAGCACCGCGCCCCTGACGGACTACTACCAGAAGGCGGGCCTGCTGGTGTCCCTGTCGGCCGCGGGCGCGCCGGAAGAGATCTACCAACGCACGGCTGCCGCGCTGTCGTCCTTGCGCCGATAGGAATAGTCCCAGGATGGCAGGACAATTTCCATGGCCACCATTGCCGACCTGACCGAACACCTGGGCAAGCGCGACGGCTCGCTGGGAGCGGTGCTCGAGATCTTCCCGGACATGATTTTCGTCGTCGACCAGGAGGAACGCGTCCTGCACGCCAACGCCCTGGCTGCGCGCGCCTTGGGCGGAACGTCCGACGAGTTCATCGGGCGCAAGCTGAACACCCTGTTTCCTCCCCCTCTGGCCGAGAGGCACAGTCGCTTCATCCAGCAGGTCTTTCGCACGGGCGAGATTGTCGTGACCGAGACGCATCAGGAACTGCACAAGACGCCGGTGTGGATCGACTCGCGCCTGGTTCCGCTCAAGGCCGCGGGCGGCGAGGTGCGGGCCGTGGTCGGCATCATTCGCGACGTGAGCGTTCGCGTGCGCGCCCAGGAGGCCTTGGCCGAACGCGAGGCCTACCTGAGAGCCGTGCTGGACAACTTCCCCTTCCTGGTGTGGCTGAAGGACGTCGAAGGCCGCTTCCTGGCTGTCAACGAGGCCTTCGCGCGCGCGTGCGGCCGGGCGCGCTCAGGCGATGTGGTGGGCCTGACCGACTTCGATGTATGGCCGATAGAACTGGCGCAGCGCTATGTCGACGACGACCGCAGCGTGATGGCGACCCGCAAACAAAAGGACGTGGAGGAGCCCATCTTCATTCAGAGCGCCTCCCGTTGGTTCGAGACCTTCAAGACGCCGGTTCTCGACAAGCGGGACAACGTGCTCGGCACCACCGGCTTCTCGCGCGACATCACCGAGCGCCAGCGCCTCGACGAGCAACTGCGGGCCCAGCGCGAACAGCTTCGCGCCCTGGCCGCCCACGTAGAATCCGTGCGCGAAGAAGAGCGGGTGCGTATTGCGCGAGAGATCCACGACGAGCTGGGCCAGGCTCTCACTTGCATGAGCATGGACCTTGCGTTTCTGGAGAAGCAGCTCCCCAAAGACAATGCGCAGGCCGCCGCGCGGGTGTCGGCGCTGGTGACCCTGGTCAAGGAGACTGTCAAGACGGTACGCCGCATCTCCGCGGAACTGCGCCCCAGCATCCTGGATGATTTGGGTCTGGGCGCCGCGATGGAATGGCTCGCACACGACTTCGCAACCCGCACCGGCATCGAATGCGCGGTGTCAGTGCCCAGCAACGTCATGGTTGCGGCGGAACGAGGCACGGTCGTGTTCCGCATGTGTCAGGAAGCTTTGACCAACGTGGCCCGCCACGCTGGGGCCACCCACGTCAGCATCGATCTGATGATCGACGAGGACGCCTGCCTGACTCTGGAGGTACGCGACAATGGTCGCGGCATTACCGAGGAGGAGATCCGCCGTCCCGATTCGCTGGGCCTGCTCGGCATGCGCGAACGCGCGGCGCTTCTCGGCGGCGTGGTCGAAGTGAAGGGCACGCCCGGGCAGGGAACCTCGGTCACGGTCCGGGTGCCGCTTGAGGGCTCGCCGGGAGACAAGCGCTAGGTACGGCTTGTCGGGAAATTCCCGGCGCAGATCGGCCCGCGTGAGCGGTAGCGGTAGCGGGAGCGGGAGCGGGCTGCGTGCAGCGGCTAGCGTGCGGGACTTGCGTGAGGGCGACGGGCGAGCGCGAAGCGCGAGGGGTGGGCAGGGTGGGTTGTCCGTCCCGAAGCCCCCTTGTGGGGTGAGCGCCCCCGTCCCGCTCACGCTCTCGCTAGCCGCGACCCGCTAGCCGCGATTCGACCTAGCCAGCGCCCCCGAATTTCCAGACAAGCCGTAGGTACCCAGTCCACGCGGCATGAGTTATGGTGTGGGCTTGGGAGATTGACTCCCCCACCCCCCAAACATGCGAATCCTGGTAACTGGCGGCGCTGGCTTCATCGGCGCGAACTTCCTCAATCTCTTGGTGCCGCGACACCCCGAACACCACTTCGTCAACCTGGACGCGCTGACCTACGCGGCCAATCTGGGCAGCCTGGAGGCGGTGGCCAACCGGCCCAACTACACCTTCGAACGGGTCGACCTGTGCGATTTCTCGGCGCTGCGGGCCGTGTTTGCCCAGCACAAGCCCGACGTGGTGGTGCATTTTGCGGCCGAGAGCCACGTGGATCGCTCGATCACGGGACCGCGGGCCTTCCTGCGCACCAACGTCGAAGGCACCTTCAATCTGCTGGAAGCCTGCCGCGAACTGTGGCCGCCCGGCCAGGGACTTTTGCATCACGTCTCTACCGACGAGGTGTTTGGCTCGCTGGGAGCGACCGGCCTGTTCCACGAAGAAACCCGCTACGATCCGTCGAGCCCCTATTCCGCGTCCAAGGCATCGAGCGATCACCTGGTGCGCGCCTGGCACCGCACCTTCGGCCTGCCGGTGCGGGTGAGCAACTGCTCGAACAACTACGGGCCGCTGCAGTTTCCCGAGAAATTGATTCCCCTGTTGATCCTGAATCTGCTGGAACGCAAACCCTTGCCGGTCTACGGCCAGGGACTCAACGTGCGCGACTGGCTCTACGTCGAGGATCACTGCGAGGCCATCTGGGTCATCATCAACGCGGGCCAGAACGGCCGCACCTACAACGTCGGCGGCCGCAGCGAGCAGCGCAATATCGACGTAGTGAAAAAGCTGTGCCTTCTCATCGCCGAGGAAAGCGGGGCGCCCGAGGCAGAACTTGTGGGACTGGTCCGTCATGTCCCCGACCGGCCGGGACACGATCTGCGCTACGCCATCGATTCCTCTCGCATCGAGGCGGAGCTGGGCTGGAAACCGCGCGAGAGTTTCGAGAGCGGACTGCGCAAGACGGTGCGCTGGTATCTCGCCAATCGCGCCTGGATCGATTCCGTGCGCACCGGCGAATATCGACGCTGGATCGAACTCAACTACGGGAGCCGCTGACCATGGTGAAGAAGGGAATCATCCTGGCCGGAGGATCGGGCACGCGCTTGCACCCGCTCACGCGTGCGGTGAGCAAGCAGCTCATGCCGGTGTACGACAAGCCTCTCGTCTACTACCCGCTCGCGACTCTGATGCTGGCGGGAATTCGCCGGGTCCTGGTCATCACCACGCCGCACGACGCGTCCCAGTTTCAGCAACTTTTGGGCGATGGCTCGGCCTGGGGTCTGCAGATTCAATACGCCGTGCAACCCAGCCCCGACGGGCTGGCCCAGGCTTTTCTCATCGGTCGCGGGTTCATCTCCGGCGATCCCTGCGCCCTGGTGCTGGGCGACAACATCTTCTACGGCACGGGGTTGGGCGGCCTGTTCGAAGACGTGGCCTGTCGCGAGTCCGGGGCCACCGTGTTTGGCTACTTCGTGCAGAATCCCGAGGCCTATGGCGTGGCCGAGCTGGACCGTGAGGGACGCGTGCTCAGCATCGAGGAGAAACCCCAGCAGCCGCGCGGCCACTATGCGGTGACGGGCCTGTACTTCTATGACGGGCGCGTGGTTGAGCTGGCCGAGATGCTGCGCCCCAGCCCGCGCGGCGAATTGGAAATCACCGATCTCAATCGTTTGTACATGCACCGGGGACAGCTTCACTTGGAAAAACTCGGGCGCGGCGTGGCCTGGCTGGACACTGGCACACACGATTCCTTGCTGCAGGCGGCCCAGTTCATCCAGACCATTCAGGCGCGCCAGGGCCTGATGGTGGCGTGCCCAGAGGAGATTGCATTCCACAAGGGCTGGATTGACAGGGACCACCTGCGCCGGCTGGCCGAGCCTCTCGGCAAGACCAACTACGGGCAGTATCTGCTGCAGCTCCTGGAAAGGGGCCAGCAGTGAAGGTCACGCACCTAGAGATCCCCGAGATCTTGCTGGTCGAACCCAAGGTGTTCGGCGATATGCGCGGCTACTTCGTCGAGACCTTCCAGGCCGAGCGCTACGCCGAGGTGGGCATCCGCGAGCGCTTCGTGCAGGACAACCTGTCTCGCTCCACCCGCGGCACCCTGCGCGGCCTGCACCTGCAGCATCCCAGAGGTCAAGGCAAGCTGGTATATGTCGTCGAGGGCGAGGTCTTCGACGCGGCCGTTGATGTGCGGGTGGGTTCGCCCAGCTTCGGCAAGTGGGCCGGCACGCGCCTGTCGTCGCGCGACCATCGCCAGATGTACATCCCGCCCGGCTTTGCCCATGGCTTCTGCGTGGTGAGCGAGCACGCCCTGTTCGCGTACAAGTGCACCGATGTCTACCTGCCTCAGCAGGAGCTGGGCGTGGCGTGGAACGATCCCGCGCTGGGCATCCCGTGGCCGGTCAGTCAGCCCATAATCAGCGAGAAGGACCAGCGCTTCTTGCCTTTGGCCCAGATTGATCCGGCGCGCTTGCCGCGGTGGAAAGGCTAGTCGTGTCTGCCCCTGTCCTGCTGCTCGGCGATCGGGGCATGCTGGGCCGAGCTTTTCGCGAGCTGCTCACTGCCAGGCAACGACCGTTCACGGGTTTCGATCTGCCCGGGCTGGACATCGCTGAGCCGAGGCAAGTCGGGCCGATCTTCGAGAAGCCCTGGTCCGCGGTCATCAACTGCGCGGCCTACACCAACGTGGACGGCGCGGAAGCCGACGAGCCGGCCGCCCTGCGCGCCAACGGCACCGCTCCCGGGGTGGTGGCCGCGGCCTGCGCGCGTGCCCGCATCCCGCTGGTCCATTTCAGCACCGACTACGTCTTCGCGGGCAACGCCAGCACACCGTATGCCGTGGATGCGCCTCTGCAACCTCTGGGCGCCTACGGCCGGAGCAAAGCCGCCGGCGAGATCGCCATCCGAAAAAGCGGTGCCGAGTTTCTCATCGTGCGCACAAGCTGGCTGTACGCCCCCTGGGCCAACAACTTCGTGCGCACCATGGCTCGCCTGACGCGCGACAAGCCCGAACTGAAAGTGGTCAGCGATCAGCGCGGCCGGCCCACCAGCGCGCAACACCTGGTCGCGACTACCCTGGCCCTGGTCGACCGCGGGACGCACGGGACCTTGCACGTCACCGACGGCGGCGAATGCACCTGGTACGAATTCACCGTCGAGATCGCGCGCCTGCTCGCGCGCAGCGCGATCATTCGTCCCTGCACCACGGCCGATTTCCCCCGTTCTGCGCCGCGGCCCGCCTACAGTGTGCTGGATCTCGCGCCGACCGAGGCCATCCTCGGTCCCATGCCCGACTGGCGGAAGAACCTGGCCAGCGTGGTCGCGCAACTGGAACCGCTTTAGGACGTGTCACAACAGCGGCGGGTGCGCCAATCCCCGGTCACCTATCATTCAAGGCCGGTAGACGCGTAATCGAACGAAACGGCCGGGCTCACCGTCGTTGGCCACACAACCATCAAGTCGTTGAAGTAGGAAGGCACCTGTCCGAGTACCGCCGCACGCCACCCCGATTGCGCCAGCACCATTTGCCCCACTTCGGGGATCTGCGAGACCATGTCCTGGACGGTATCGAGCGTTGGAGTGGGAGCCCATTTGGCACCATGGGGTGCTACTCGCACTTCGACAGCAGCACGTTCACGGCCACAGGATACGGGGGATCCTCACTGCTCGTCGTCACCGCGATGTCAGTCACGCCGTCACCATTGAAATCGCCCGCTGCAATGGACGTCCCGTAGTCCATAGCCCCGCCAGCCACGCCGTAGGTCACCGGTGCGCCGAACGTTCCGTCGCCGAGGTTCTCAAACACCGCCACGGGCACGGGGTCGACCAGCGCGCCCTGCGAGGTGTGCCCGATCACCATCGCGAGGTCGGGTTTGCCGTCGCCATTGAAGTCGCCGGTGACAATCTGATACACGCTTGGGATGTTGGCGATGGGATAGCTGACCGGCCCGTTGAGGCTGCCATTGCTCGCGCCGGTAAACACCTGCAGGACGGTGGCTTCGCTGGCCGCGTTGGGGTTCAGGATGGTCGTGGTTGCGACATCGTCTTTGCCATCGCCATTGAAGTCAGCGACGGCAAGGCCGTAGGCGATCCAGTCGGGGCTCGCGACGTAGGTGACTTCGCTGCGTAGGGTGCCGTCGCCCGCGTTGAAGAAGACGCCAATCCCGCCAGCGCTCCCTGAGGTGCTGAGTTCCGCGATATCGAGGTGGCCGTCACCGTCGAAGTCGCCGCTCGCGATGTCTTCAAACCCATTCGGATTCGCATAGATCACGGGCGCCGCGAGGGTGCCGTCGCCCGCGTTGAAAAACACGTTCAACGCGAAATCGGTCGGCTCGGGCGCGGGCAAAGCGATGAGGCCGTCTGGGGTGATATAGCCGCCAGCCATGACGTAGTCGTAGCCTGCAAATGCGAGGTCGGGGTGGCCGTCGCCATTGAAGTCGCCCACCGTAAGGTAACCGTAGGATTGGGGACTGGAGTACGTGACCACCTGCGAAGCGAACGGGCCGTTGCCGGCCCCGAAGTCGATCGCGAGCACGCCGTTGCCGGTTCCGACGTCGATCCCGTAGAAGCTGTCCACTTGGCTCGCGAGATCGATCTTGCCGTCGCCGTTGAAGTCGGCGGCCACCAGGCTGCCGAGATTGTTGCTGCTGACACCGTACGATGCCGACAGTGCGAACGTGCCGTTGCCCGCATTTGCCAGGAACTCGGACGTCGCCTTGTTGTCACCGCGCTCGCTAACCACGAGGTCGAGATGTCCGTTGCCTGTACGATCGACGGCGAGGATGGACATCGGTTCGTGGGTGGTCGGGTAGCTCACGGCTGGTGCGAACCCCATGAAAGTGCAATGGCGCGTGTCCAGGCCGGTGTCGGTGGCCGCGTCGCCGTAGGAAGCGAGTTGAACATCGCTTGCAGCCGCATCGCCAGCTCGTCCGGAACCGGGCTGCAGAGGATGCCGGCCGCCGCAGGCCGAAAGGGATAGTACCAAAGCAGCGTAGAAGCCTTTGCGCATGGCTAGGTTGAGTCTAGCAAGGGTCGCGCCAACCGACTGTTCCGCTGATACCGCGTGGTTAGCTGACGAGTCCCTCAGTTTTCTGATGGACCGACTGGGCGAGGTCATTGAAGGACAGTTCATCCCAGAAGCAAACGTCCCTGTTGCTGGTCGAATTCAGGTGGGATTGCTCCGCTTTCAAAGCCAAATCTTCCATAGATCAGGCGAGCGACGCGCAGCCCGCAGCGGTCAGGGTTCTCTTTCAGATCGTTGGCTGCGAACACGAGCCGCTCGGGATCGATCTCCAGCACGTCATTCTCGAACGTCTTTGGTCCCTCCGACAATCGAGCTGGCTCTCGCGGCGAGCCTGGCGACAGCGACCAGCCTCGAATGCCGCTGATGACGAGACCGGCGACCACCTGCAGGTTTGCATGCGCCTCAGCATGGCGCCCAAGGATCGCGGCCATCAGACGAAAGACTGACACCGGGTACTCGACCAGCGCGTACGGCGCGAAACTGGAGACGGCTCCAACGAGCTGCCGCAGGCTATCGCTGTGGACCCTGAAAGTTATCTGACCCTGTTCCGTGATCTGAGTCCTCATGTAGTCATCGTCGTTTCCGTGCCTGACCTGATCGCCAAGAAAGCGTGGCGCCATGTCGTGAACGAAGTCCCACCCCGAACGACGGTTACCGGTTGCACTCGGGTCGGTTAGCCAGGTCCGAAACTGCTGCTTGTTCTGCTCGTCGTTGAAGTCGATGTCCAGCGACTCAGTCGGCACGAGCCGGAGCCAGAGCTGGGGTTTTTCGAGTGCGACGCTGGCTTGATCCTTCCGTAGCTTCTCCGCGATCTCGGCCACGCGGTCTTCTCTTGTCGAATGAGCCTTGAGGGCCTCGGCAAATTTCCTGCCAATCTCCTCGCGCGACATCTCCCGCAGTCGAGCACCAATGCGGATCCAAAAGCGTCGGCCACCGTCCCGTTGGGCGTACGGAGGATTCTTTCCCTTTTCGACGGTCACGTGAATCAATCCGCCCTTGGCATCGAGCTTGACCTCATCCGTCTGATGCTGTGGCTCGACGGTTTCGATCAGGTGGTCCCGCAGCGAGATCAGAGATCGATCGATGTCGGCGATTTGTTGGAATCCGACCGCTCTGCCCTCCTTCTCTTCGACCCCGATCCAGATGTCGCCCCCACCGGCATTCAGAAAACCCACGACTTCCCTACCGATGTTCGCAGGCCTTCGCAGTGCCTCCGCCTCCTTGAATTCGCGGCGATCGTTCTCGTCCTTCCCAGCAAGCTCTTCGGATCGAAACCACTCATGCTTCACCGCCCGCGTATCGTTCTGGTGCCAGCAGGAACTCGTGCAAGGGAACGATCTTGATGTCGCCGGTTGCATGGGACACGAGGCCACCATGGACGAGAACTTTTCGGTCGATGCCCAGCTTGCTCATGGCCTGTCCCGCCCGCGCCAGCTTGCGAGGCTTTGCATCAATGCTGGACGTGACTTCAATGCCTACGGCATGGCCGGAATAGCGGACGACAAAGTCGATCTCGAGATCCTCGTCCAGGCGGCCGAAGCTGAGCACTCCATGTTCGGACCGGGCCACCTCCCGCAAATGACGGAACACCGCCGCCTCGAACACGCGCGCGCGGATATCGGCAACCCCAAGCGGTTCGGGGGCCGACGCGAAGGCAGTGATGAGCCCGTGGTCGCTGGCGAAGATCTTGGGCTGGGCGCGAAGTTGCGTGTGCGCTTTGGCTCGGACAGGGCGATCCCGGTCGAGCCTGGCAATCAGACGGGTCCCTTCCAGCACCGAAAGCCAGTCGGCCACTGATTTCCGATTGGCTTCCAGATCGTCGGCACGTTTTGCCTGGTTCCAGGCGTTGCCTGAGCCGTTGATCAGGTAGACGAACAGCCGACGAATGCGCTCGATGTCCACGCCCGTCTGGCGCAGATCCCGAAGGATGGCTCTGTCGGAGATGTCCTCGCGAATTCTCTGACGAGCCTCGCGGACCGGCACCATGGCCTGGATGTGTTCTGGAAAGCCGCCCACCTCCAAGTACCGCTCGAACGCCTGGGGATCGCTGACGGTGGTTGGCACCGCGTCTTCGTCCCGCAGCGATCCGAGTCTGAGAAACTCAGCCAGGGTGAGACCTTCGATGGGGATCGCGTCCCAGCGACCCTGACCCGACTCGACGCCGCCTTGGCGTAGCGATGTCGCGGCCGAGCCGGTTACGATGAAGCGCGACCCAGGCCCAGCGGCTCGCCGTGACTCGTCGACCGCGCCCTTGAGCCACTTCTGCCAGCCGAGGGCATTTTGAATCTCGTCAAAGAAGAAGGCGCGAGGCTGGTCCGCGGACAATCCCACCGGACGAACCGTGACGACCTCCCGCGGTGACACGGCGGAAACCAGCCGCTCGTCGGAGAAGTCGAAGAACGTGATATTGCCGGCTGACCAGCCCCGCCCCAGAAGGTCGTCGACTAGTTGCAGAAGAAGCGTGGTCTTGCCCACCTGGCGAGGCCCTAGCAGCGCCGCCGCGCGGCCACCGTGGAGATCCCCCAGGTACTCAAGAATCCGGCTGAAGGCCTGCCTTCGACGCCTAACCCGCAGGGTTTCCCTATGGTGGGGGTTCGACCACCAGCGGTTCTGGTCGTGCAATATCGGGGTTATGTCCATCGTGATGGACCAATACTATCATATTATGTCCATTGTGCTGGATAGATGCGCCACGCTTGTCTTCGGCGCGTTTGTGGCGCTCGTCTGGATCGCACGGCGGCGGCTGCGATAGCGACGCAAACCGGACTGCCGCTAGTGTGACTGGCTGGCCTACTGATGGACCAGGGCGATGGCTGCCACGGTGCCGGGACCATGGCACATCAGGCACTGCTCGGCCTTGGTCTGGGCCACGGCGCGCGTCTCGTAGAACGATCCGCCCATCATCTGCATGTGCGAGATCGCGGTGGGGGCATCGTGGCACGAAGAACAGGCGGCAGCGATGGGCGACTTCACCAGGGTCGTGGCAGCGGCCACACAGGGCGCCGTGGGCGAACACACGCAAGGAGCTGTGCTCGTGCAAGCGGTGGTACCAAGGGTTCCGCTGGTCACATTGGCCGTTGCGAACACATTCCCGTAATCAGTGCCGTCGGTCTTCACATAGGGCGAGGTGGAAATGTTCGGCTTGATCACGCCCGCGGCCACTGTGGACATCAGCAGATTGGAAACCGCAGAAGCCGACGCCGCGGCGCTGAAGTCGTAGGTGCCGGGAAGGTGGCACTGCTCGCAGTTGTTGAGGATGCCCGGGTAGGTCACGTTGGCGAAGTACGGATCGGCATTGGCGGTCGTACAGGTGGTCGGATAGGTGGTCCCGGTCGGGCAGGCCGCCTCCCAGTTGAAGCCCACGGTCCGTTCGGAAGCCCCGTGAATGCTGTGAATGAACGTCGACGAACTGACGGACCAGCCGCCGTCGGTCAGGTTCGGCTTATGGCAGAAGGCGCAGGTCGGCGCATCGTTGCGCTGACCAGAGTGGAAGGTCGGATTGACGCCCAACTGCGCGTGGCAAGCGTTGCAGTTGGAATTCTTGACGATCAGGCGTCGGGCGGCGTAGGCCTTGCCGCTGGCCGCATCGGTCGCCACCGCCGAGACGTCGGGAGTCGGCAGAACAAGACCGCCGCACTTCTGGCCGACAATGCAGCCCTTGATGACTGTGGAGTCGCCGTACGGGAAGGCCGGCAAGTTGATCTGAGTGAGCGGCGGGGCACTGCCCAGGCTGTAGGTGTATCCGACCCCACCGGTCAGCATGGTCGCGTTGTCGGGGACAGTCACACCAGTGAGCGTGATGGTGTAAAAGCCGGTGGTCGCGTCGAAGGTCATGGTCCCAGCACCCGTGCCCGTCGCGGTCCCGTTCCAGATGGTCTTGATATAGCCACTGGCACTGGCGTTGAAGTCAGCCGGCGCCGTGATGCTATCCTGGGGCACGGCAAACACGAAGTACACGCTGGGCGATCCCACGAAGCCGTCCATGATTTCTGTCGCCGCGCTTGGGTCATTGAACACCACCGGCGTGGTGCCGTTGAGGAGGAAGCGGAACACGATGCTGGGATTGCTGTTGGCATCACGGGTGACGCTCTTCACGAAGTAGCTGAGCGCGGCCTCTCCGGTCGGCGTGAAGCCCGCGGCCGGGACATAGCCAGCGTTGGTGTTGGCGTTGCTGCCGCCCAGCCAGGTGGCCAGCGGGTCAGGCGCTGCGACAGTCATGTGGGCATCGACCACGCTGACTCCCGCCTTGGTCGCAGGTCCAGTCGGCGGGTGGCAAAGCGTGCAATTCGAGTCGTCCGCCATCGGGCCGCCATCGTGCGCCTTGCGCTTGGCAGGCACCGCCGCCGCTGCCAGGAAGCTGATGTCATCGTGACAGGCGCCACAGGCGCGTCGGCTGGGCTTGTTCTGGAAGTTGTTGGCCTGGGCCACGCCGCGGTGGCACTTGGCGCAGTTGCCCGCGTCCTGCGGAAAAGTTACATCGTAGGGGGTTGCCATGGCCGTGTACTGGCCGCCGTTGAGCGTGAGCTGGTCACCCATGTGGATCTTGTGAACGAAGACCGGCAGGTTGATGTACGCCTCGCCGTTCACCTTGACGGCATTGCCCGCCCATGCGCCGGTTGTGGCGTCCACCACACCGGCCCCGTCCAGGTCAACCGCCGGGGTGGTCGCGGTTCCCGGGATCGCGGTGAAGCGCCGCTGATCGTTGTGGCAGGTCACACAGATGCGCAGGTCGTAGCGAGCTCCGCCGTGGAAGGCACCGGTCCCGCCAGCCTTGGCGCGGAACGAGCTGTGGCACTCGAGGCAGGAAGCGCCGTCGGTGTTCTCGGCCTGACCGGTGACGTCCTTGCCCGTGGCGGGAATGAAGTCCTTGACCACGTTAACCGGGGCAAACGGGTTGCCCGACTCGGACACAATCATGGTCAGGCGGTGCGTGGCGGCCGGATCGTAGGTGGTCCCCGCGTTGACTGGATCGGTGACCTTCTTGAGGAAGGCGTAGGAATAGGTTCCATCGCCGTTGTCGGTGAGCGTGCCGCCGGTGGCAGTTGCAGTGGCCGCGGACTCCGTTCCGGCGGTGCTGGTGGCATTGGCCGCCATGTAGCTGACCCAGGTGTCGTTGGCGCTGCCATTCACTCCGACAAGCGCAAGGTTGGCGGCCACCTTGGTGGTGGCGGGAACCAGCTTGAGCAGCGCAAAACGCATGTCAGCCGGAGGCAACTTCGTCACTACATTGCCACTGCCGTCAGTGACCCTGAAGGCAACCACGGGCTGGCCACTGGCGGGGACGGTGACGCTGGTGACAGTGATCTGAAGGTCAAGCGCGGCCTTGCTGTCGGCGCTCATGGTAGCGAAGCTGACCAGGGCGTCTTTGACGTTGAACGTGACCGTGCCGCCATCGCCAGCCGGGCAGGTTACGGTCCGGGTTCCGTCGCCATTGCTCACGACGTTGCAGGACTGGCCTGGCGCTCCGTTGGTGCCGTTGGTCCCGTCCGCCCCGCTGGCCACGAACGACGAGGTGCCATCTTCGCACTCAATCTGGGTGCCGCCATCGACCTCCGTGACGGTGCACGACTTGCCGTTCGACACCGTGGCAATTCCGCCGTCGGCACCACACCTGATCGTCTCGGTCCCGTCAGCATAGGTGGTGACAGTGCAGGAGGTTCCTGCCTGGCCCGCCTTGCCATTGTCGCCAGTACATGCCGCCGCAAGAACCGCCGCGGCGAGTGTCAGATATCCGAGTGCAGCGCCTACCCTCATGGTCTTAGCTCCTTGTCGATCAGAGATGACGATGGCGGAGTTTCATTACCAAGTTACTCTATCCCGAGCGAGATAGTGGCCCTTTGCGAGTAGCAATTCCCTAGCAATTGCGCAAGACATTTCGCGCTAACCCGACTGGTATAGTAGGGCTATCAATGCTAGTGGCGCACCGTGATAGCGCACCAATCGCCGTCGCCAGGCTTTCGGTTCATCCCAGAGGCCGGCCGGCGACTAGCTCGATCTCGCACAGCCATTCGGGCCGACAAATATCCGCGACCACAATGGCGGTCGGCACGGATGCCGGCAGGCCCGCGGCCTGCGCGGCCCCACGAAACTCCGACAGCAGGGATGCCCGTTTGAGGTAGGCGGTCACGCTCACGGCGTCGGCCAAGCCAAGTCCAGCCTGCTCCAGCACCCCAGCCGCGTGAGCGAGCATGCAGCGCAACTGCCCGTTGGCATCGCCGGGGGCCACGATGCGCCCCTGCCGATCGATGCTGGCTGTCCCCGACAGAAATACCAGGCTGTGCCGGGAGTCGCGCAAGAGCGAGCCGCGGGCGAAAAACGAACCATAGTCCCGAGCCTCACCCATAGACGCGGGGTTCATCGCATGGATGGTGGTTTCGCCGCCTCCACCTACCACGTACAAGTCCATGGCCAAGGGGTACCCGCTACCGGCGAGGGCAGCCTGGATCCCTGTGCTTGCGGGAAAGCGAACCAGACCCGCGGCTTCGAAAAAGCGTCGGCGGCCTTGGTTGAAGGCCGCGTAGTCGCGATCGATATCCCGCAGGTAGATCCAGGTCCGCACCACATCGAGGAAGGAGAGTCCCCGATCGGTGAGCGCATGCGACGCGGAGGCGAACATGTCGTAGGCCAGATCGGCCAGCGCGATGTTCCCGCCGGTGCTCAAGCGCGGTGTCAGCGACAGCATGCGCAGGTGGCGGGCGCCGGCGCGCAACACCGTGGTGCACAGCGGCCCGGGCAGGGATCCCTTCCACACCACGCTGCAACGGTCGGAGCGACGCCGCGAAGCGTGCAGCTGCATCTCGCAAAAGCGATGGCCTGCGGCCGGGGGCTGGATCAGGAAAGTCAGCGGCAACCGTTCCGCGTCAGGTTCGTTCCAAGCCGCGGCCAACTCGTGGCGCATGCTCCAGCAAGGCTGCTCCCGCAAGTACACCCAGCCGGCCGCCACGTCCGCCGGAACAGCTCCCAAGGCACGCAGACCCTCCAAGGAGGTTTGCGCCATGGCTCGAAACTGGGCTCGATCACCCTTGGCGGCCGACTCAGGAATGGCGTGCACGAAGAGATCGCTGGCGTCGGCCCCGTCGACTTGGGCAATCTGGAAGGGCGCCTCGGGGCGCCCGCTGCGCGAGCCCGGCATAGCCCGGCAGTGTAGCAGCCTTGAGCAGCGAGCGCCTTGCTTTGCCCCGTGGAATGTGGCCTGCGCACCGGTCGCAGTTAGCGTCTTCTCCGAAACCGAAGGGCGAACACGAGTAGCCCGAGCAGGGCTAACCCAGTTGAGCCCGTAGCCGGTCGTCCGGCGATCCGACAGGAGCAGCCGCCACTGGTCTGGCCGGCTTCGGTCGAGCCCGTCGTGCCGCCCGTGCTGCCAGGTTGCGGAGTTCCGCCCGTGATCGCTGCGCCCCCGGTCTCGGCCGGGCCAGTGTCGCCGGCGCCTCCCGGCACACCGCCGGTCGCTGTTTCTCCGCCAATGACGACGCTGCCGCCGGTCTCCGCTCCGCCGAGTGGGACCATGCCCCCGCTGTCAACCACGCCAGTTGTTCCACCTGTTTCTGTCACGCCGCCTGCTCCCGTGTTGCCACCGGTTCCCGGTGCTCCGCCGAGTACCGCGCCCCCGCCCGTTCCCGGAGTGCCGCCGGTTCCCGGTGCACCTGCGCTCCCGGTGTTTCCGCCGGTTCTCGTGGTTGCACCGCCGCTCCCAGTCTTCCCGCCGGTCACCGTGGCGCCGCCGCTCCCGGTCTTGCCGCCAGTTCCCGTAGCTCCGGCAGCGCCCGTGGTTCCGCCGGTTCCCGTGGCTCCAGCCGCTCCCGTAGCTCCGGCAGCGCCCGTGGCTCCGCCGGCCCCGGTGACACCACCGGTTGCGGTGCCGCCCGTGGCTCCATATTCATAGGCGCCCAAGTCCGGGGCCGAACCCACAAATGGCAGTTTGACGTCCGTGCCTTTGTCGATCATGGCGCTGCCAGCAGCCAGTTTCATGAAGTCCACATTGGGCAAGCTGCCGTCTGCCTGGCGCGGGCCCAGCGCGGGTGAAGTCGTCTCTATCGTCGCTCCCGTCCCCGAGACGCTGGGATCCACGATGCTGAGAAAATCCTTGGCCGCTGGAGTGATATTCAGATCCCAACTGTTGAACTGGGTGTCGACCCCGTACCCGGTGATGTATTCGTTCTTGTTGGGGAAGGCGATGTTGTTCCTCATGATGTGCGCTTTCGCCCCCGTCAGGGTGACGCCGTCCGTTCTTGTGCCGCCGCCGTTGGGTTCACTCCAAGTACTCGCCAGCAGGTTGAATTGGGTTCCATTTTGGAACGACGTATTGTTGTACCAGGTGTTCCCGCCCGAGGAGTGATTGGCATAGAACCCGCTGGCCTTGCACCCCCAGGCAACGTTGTTCTGAACCAGATGCCTGATGCCGGTCTTGCTACTCCCTATCTTGAAGCCGTTGCCATTTCCGTCGGCGGGCCTGCCAGCACCGTAATTGGAGAACCCAGAACCAAAGGCCCAGGAGTTTTCAATGGTGACCGGAAATTCCTGGTTGATGAAATCGTAACCATCGTCCGAGTTCCACCACGCCCGGCAGCCCCTGATAGTCGTGCTGGTCCCGTCCCCGGCTGCTTGGTAGTGGACACCGAAGCCATCGGCATTCTGTCCGTCGCCTTGCGCTGAGGTCGGATCGTAGTTGTCGTGCGAATCGCAATTGAGGTACAGGTGCCCCCCACTTCCGTGGCTGATGAATATCCCGCTGCCGGCATTGTGATGCGTGTTCATCAACTCCATGATGTCGTTGCTGGCGTTACTGATCACTATGGCGTTGATGGCGCTGGTGTCCTCCGTGAGATTGCAGATCTCGATTCCTTTGAAATGCAGCCAGCTACCCGTGACAGTGAACCCGTTGGGATGACCGCTGGCTTTGGAAAAGTCGAAGACCGGTTTCTCACCCGGGGAGGCCCAGTACTTGATCCGGTTGGTGTCCGAGGTTCCGCTCTTCGAGAACGTGAAGCCACCGCCGGGATAGTAGGTTCCTCCGCCGATGTAGACCGTGTCTCCCGGACCCGCGGTGCTGGCCCCCTTGCTCAGGGTGGCAAAAGGGCTGGCTTGGGTGCCAGGATTCGAATCGCTGCCCGTGGTGGCCACGTAGTACTCCGCGGCCAGTGCTTGCTTGGCGGCCAAAAGTCCCAGGGCGAACACAAGACCCGACAGCAGCGAGAGTCGCTCCACCTTGGCGGACAGCTTTCTTGCGGATTTCATCAGGGGCTCCTTTGGTGCGCTACGGGAATCCAACGGCTTGGGCAGCTGCTCACAGACAGTTCCTAGGGACATAGGGGAAAGGACTGCCTCAATCGGGTCAGCGCTGGCCCGACGAAACGGCTAACGCGAACCGGAAGCTTGG
>Ga0182021_10002052_pt1 | contig 23505 bp, 17 predicted proteins | sample 612E3MmetaG_FD_120493 | JGI IMG/M metagenome (GOLD analysis project Ga0182021, IMG submission 120493) | Permafrost microbial communities from Stordalen Mire, Sweden - 612E3M metaG (Illumina Assembly) | ecosystem: Environmental > Terrestrial > Soil > Wetlands > Permafrost | place: Sweden... | reverse complement strand
GGTCTTCCCGGCCGGCACGCGGCTGCCCTCCCAGGACGAGCCGCCGGTGACCGCGGAGGTCCGCTATGTTCCGAAACATAATATCGGCCACCTTCGCTACCTCGAATGCTCGGCGGTGGACGAGACCGGCATGCCGTCCGCGGGCGTGCGGCCCTGGGCGGAAATCCTGTTTCCGTACGAGCCGGGCGTCCCGGTCACGGCGCCCCTTTCGCCCGCTCGGATCACGTGGCGGGAAGATTTGGTCGAGCCGATCGCCGAAACGTACACCTGCGACAGCGACGGCATTGTGGCCGTACGCGTCAGCCGGGCCGACGGCCAGGCGCGAACCTTCGAGGTCTGCGGAACGTGAACGAGCCCGAGCAACGGCGCGTCGGGACGCGCAAGGACGCGCCGCCGACGGGCACTCCCGCCGGCGCGAGCGTTGCGCCGCCCGGCCCCGGGCCTGAGCCCCTGCACCTTCCGCCCGATCTCCAACCCTACGAGGGCGTGATCCGGCGGCGGCAGGAAAGAGCACGGCAGACCGAACAGCGCCTGACCTGCGGGAGAATGTCCCTCACCGACTTCGCCTCGGGGCACGAGTTTTTCGGCTTGCACAAGGCGGACGGCGGGTGGGTGCTGCGCGAGTGGGCGCCCAACGCCACGAGCCTGGAACTCGCCGGTACGTTCAACCAGTGGACGCCGACGCCCCACTACCGCTTCGCCAAGGACGATCGCACCGGCACGTGGGAACTGCGCCTTCCGGCGGGCGCTCTTCGCCACGGCGACTTGTACAAGTTGCGCCTGGGCTGGAACGGCGGCGCGGGCGAACGCATCCCCGCCTGGGCCCGCCGCGTCGTGCAGGACGACACGACCAAGATCTTCAGCGCCCAGGTCTGGGATCCGGCGGAGCCTTACGCGTGGCGGAAGCCCGGTTTTCGCCGGTCGGCCGAAGCGCCGCGCATCTACGAGGCCCACGTCGGCATGGCCCAGGAGGAGCCGCGGCTCGGAACCTATCGCGAGTTCACGGAGAAGACGCTCCCCCGCATCGTGGACGCCGGCTACAACACGATCCAGCTCATGGCGATCCAGGAGCATCCCTACTACGGCTCCTTCGGTTATCACGTCAGCAGTTTCTTCGCCGCGTCATCGCGGTTCGGTACGCCGGAGGACTTGAAGCGGCTCGTGGACACGGCCCATGAGGCGGGCCTCGCGGTCATCATGGACATCGTGCACAGCCACGCGGTGAAGAACGAAGTGGAGGGGTTGAGCCGGTTCGACGGCACGCTCAGCCAGTACTTTCACGAGGGGCCGCGCGGCGACCACTTCGCATGGGATTCGCGCTGCTTCAATTACGGCAAGACGGAAGTCCTGCATTTTCTCCTGTCCAACTGCCGCTTCTGGCTCGACGAGTACAAGTTCGACGGGTACCGGTTCGATGGCGTCACCAGCCTGCTCTATTTCGATCACGGGCTGGGCAAGCAATTCACGTCCTACGACGACTACTACGGTCCGAACGTGGACGACGACGCGTGCGTGTATTTGTCGCTGGCCAATCGGGTGATTCACGAGGTCCGCCCCGACGCAATGACCGTGGCGGAGGACATGAGCGGCATGCCGGGGCTCGGGGTGCCGGTCGCGCGCGGCGGGTTGGGGTTCGACTACCGGCTCGCCATGGGCATTCCCGACTACTGGATCAAGCTCATCAAGGAATCGAGCGACGAGCAGTGGCACATGGGCCATCTCTACTACGAGCTAACCAACCGCCGCCTGGACGAGAAGACCATTGCCTACTCCGAATCGCACGACCAGGCGCTGGTCGGCGACAAGACGATCCTCTTCCGCCTGATCGACGCCGAGATGTACACGCACATGAGCGTCTTTCAGAACAGCCTTCGGGTGGACCGCGGCATTGCCCTGCACAAGATGATCCGGCTGGTCACGTTTGCCACAGCGGGGTACGGCTACCTGAACTTCATGGGCAACGAATTCGGGCATCCCGAGTGGATTGATTTTCCGAGGGAAGGCAACAACTGGAGTTACCACTACGCCCGGCGGCAGTGGCATTTGAGGGACGACCAGAATCTGCGCTACCGGTTCCTGGCCGAGTTCGACCGTGCCATGATGGCCCTGGCCCGCGAGTTCCACGTGCTCGACGTTCCCGGTCCGCACTATCAGTTCGAGCACGTGAGCGACCAGATTCTTGGCTTCGAGCGCGCGGGTCTTTTCTTCCTGTTCAACTTCAATCCGACGCGATCGTTCACGGACTACGCCTTTCCCGTGTTGCCGGGCCGGTACACGCTGGTGCTCGACAGCGATTCCCCCTTCTTCGGCGGGTTCGGACGGGTCCTTCCTAGTCAGGAGTACTTTACGCAGCCGTCCCCGTTGAACGACGGAAGCGGCCGCCACATGGCCATGGCCTATCTCCCCTCCCGCTCCGCGCTGGTGCTGAAGCGGGAAGCGGGCCGGTAGTGCTCATTTCTGAATAGGAGATCAAGACAATGAACCGACATGCATTGACGACCGCAGGTGTGCTAGCGGCGGTGGCTCAGTTCGCCTGCGCCCAGGGGGCAACATCCACCGAGCCGGAGGGGCAGATCCCGATCATCGAGGTTAGCCTCAGGATCGTCCAATTCCCGAAGAAGACCATCGAGGCCCTCTCGCGGACCAATGCCATTGATCAGGCCTCCATCCTCGCGCTCTATAGCGAGGGAGAAGGAGAACTGATATCCGCACCGGTCGTACGAGCCCGTCCGGGGAGTGAGGCGTCCGTCCGCGGGGTAGTTGAGTACATCTACCCGACCAGTTTCGCCGACTATCCTTCGGGTCAGCCGGCAGGAGTGACGAATGAACTTGCTCAGTCACGAACTGGCCAATTGACCAACACCGTGGCCGAAACGGTGGTTGTTCCGCAGGACTTCGCGACGAGAGAGGTCGGTGCGATTTTGACCGTCATGCCTGAACTCTCCCCGAACCGACAACTTGTGCACTTGACGTTGACACCAAACCAAGTGTTTCCGCCCACCTGGAAGGACTATGGTATCAGGAAGGTGTCAGGCGCGCTTACAGGGAGGACCTGTGAACAACCGTTCTTTCCTGTATTCACGTTCACAACTCAGATCACGATGGTGCCGGATACAACTGCCTTGCTCGCCGGCGGCACGCCCAATGCCGATGGCACCAAAATGATCTACGCCTTGGTAACGGTCAAAGTCTCCGAGGTCGAGGGCAAACCCGTGCCGAAGTGAGGAAACGTCATGTAGGGCTGGCGCTTGCGCCACGCCGGGCACCGGCACGCCGCGAGCGGCGGCCCTACGAAGACAGAATGCCCCCTTCACTGACTCCTCCCGCGAAAAACAAAATCGTTGTCCCCGCCCCGGAACTTTGTAGTCTACCGTCTTGATTACCAATAAGGGGCTCGAACCCCTGGGGAGGCACTCATGGCGTCATTGGCGGTCATTCAAAAGCTGGCAAAGAAACACGGAACTCCACTCTTCGTCGTGGACCACGACGAACTGCGCCGCAACTACGCCACGTTCAAGAAACATCTGCCGCGCGTGCAGGCTTACTACGCGGTCAAGGCCAACCCCGACCCCGCCATCGTGAAAACGCTCTTCGACGCCGGGGCTAGCTTCGATGTCGCCTCCATGCCCGAGTTCAAGATCGTCCATCGCTACATCAAGCACATGCCCGCCAAACAGCGGCAGGACTGGATCTGGGACAAGATCATCTACGCCAACCCGATCAAGGCGGATGAGACCTTGCGCGAACTCAATCCGTACAAGCCGCTGGTGACCTACGACAACGCGGAGGAAATCCGGAAGATCAAGAAGCACGCCCCCAACGCCGGACTCGCGCTCCGTCTGAAGGTCCCCAATACCGGCGCCATGGTCGAACTGTCGTCCAAGTGCGGCGCCGCGCCCGGCGAAGCGGTGGACCTGATCCTGGAAGCCGACAAGGCCGGCCTGGTCGTTGAAGGGATCAGTTTCCACGTCGGAAGCCAGACCACCAATTTCGAGAATTTCGTTCAGGCCATCAACCTGGCGGCGGACGTGTTCAAGGAAGCCAAGGATCGCGGCTACACGAAAATGAACCTGCTCGATATCGGCGGCGGGTTCCCGGCGCCGTACGACGACAGCGTGAAGCCGTTCGGCGAACTGGCCCGCAAGATCAACGCCGAGATTGACCGGCTGTTTCCCAAGGACATCCAGATTCTGGCCGAACCGGGCCGATTCATGGTGGCGACCGCCGGCACCGCGGTCTCGAAAATCATCGGTAAGGCCGTGCGTGACGGGAAGCTGTGCTACTACATTGACGACGGGGTCTACCACACGTTCTCGGGCATTCTCTTCGACCACTGCCACTACCACGTGGAGTCGTTCAAGAAAGGGCCGAAACAGATTTGCACCGTGTTCGGGCCGACCTGCGACGCCCTGGACGTCATCTCCATGGCCGAGGAACTCCCGACGAATCTCGAACGCGGCGACCTGCTTTACAGCCGCAACATCGGCGCCTACAGCGTCGCCTCGTCAACCTTCTTCAACGGCTTCCCACCGGCCAAGGTCATACACGTCAACCAGTGAGGGTGCCGCAAGCCGGGTTGCACTCACGCCCCAATCGTGCTTCCCCACCGGCACGGTTCTGACTTCGCACTTAACCACGCCGGGATCAGTTTCCTCAACGGCCAGGGTTCGAGATGGCGGCGGCCGAGCGCATCGAGCGCAATCCACGCAAACGAAATCCAGTGCTCGCAGGCCGCCGGATCGGAATCCGGGGCCAGCGACGGAACGTCCATTCGAAACACGAGATTCACCTCGCAGTGCCGCTGCCCCTTCTGGACAAACTCGTGTTCGACTGCGCCGAGGAAGCCGCCAATGCGCGCTTTCACTCCCAGTTCCTCCTGGATTTCGCGAGCCAACCCGACGACCGCCTTCTCCCCGAATTCCACGTGCCCGCCCGGAAGAAAAGTGTTGACCGCGCCTTTGCTCTGGCACACCAGCAACCGGCCCTTCTTCACGCACACGCCGCGCACCAGGAATTCGACCATCTTCTCGTGTTTCATCATCCTCCGCCTCGCATTTCAAGCACTTCCCCCGCCAAAAACAGAGACCCCGCGATGCAGACGACTCCGTCCTCGGACAACGCCCACTCCTTCGCCTGCATCAGAGCCGTCGCCAGATCAGCCGTCCCGGCGATCCACCCCTCGCCGCGGGCCAGCAATGCCAGTTTCGCCGGATCCACGCTGCGGTCGGTCCGGATCGGCACCGCCCAGCAACGCTTGATGACGCCCCCCAACGCCTTGGCGAAACCCAACGCATCCTTGTCATCGCACATGCCCCAGACAAGCCCCGCCTTCTTCTTCCGGCAAAGGTCTTTCAGTGCCGCCGCGAGAACGCGGGCTCCGTCGGGATTATGCGCTCCGTCGAGGATCACCGGAGGAACCTCGGACAGCACCTCCAGGCGCGCCGGCCAGCGCGCCTTCGCAAGGCCTGCCGCGACCGCTTCCACGGGGACCGGAACGCCCTCTTCGCGCACGCACTCCAGCGCGGCCAAGGCCGTCGCGCAGTTCTCCAGTTGATGGCGACCGAGCAAGGGCAACACGAACGTACCGAAGTCCTCCGTCGCGGTGGCCGCCGCGACCTTCTGGCCCGCCAGGGACTGCGATACCCGCCGCACCGTGGCCGCGGTCGCGGCGTCCACAAAACGCGCGTGCCGCGCGTCGGCCGCGGCCTTGATCGTCATGCGCGCCTCCGGCGGAGTCGCGCCGCAGACCACGGGACGGCCCGCTTTGACGATTCCCGCCTTTTCGCCGGCGATCGCCTCGATCGTGCGGCCCAGGTGGACGGTGTGTTCCAAACCGATCCGGGTGATGACGGAAACCAGCGGCGTCACCACGTTGGTCGCGTCGAGGCGGCCGCCCATGCCCGTTTCCACAATCGCCAGTTGAACGTGGTGGCGTCGGAAATGTTCGAAGGCCAGCGCGGTGGTGAACTCGAAAAACGTCACGTCCCTGCCGCTCGCGTCCTTGACAGCCTGAGCGTGCGATTCCATGTCCTCGAAAAGCGCGGCGAGTTCTTCGTCGGCAATGCACTCGCCGTTCACGCGGATGCGTTCGTTGAACCGGAGCAGGTGGGGCGACGTGTAGAGTCCCACGCGATAACCGGCCTGGCGCAGAACCGCGTCGAGCAGGGCGCTCACCGACCCTTTGCCGTTGGTCCCGGCGATGTGGATGCAGGCGAAAGAACGCTGGGGATTTCCGATCCGGGAAAGGAGATCGAGTTCCGTTTCGAGCCCCGGCTTGATGCCGAACGTGCGCAAAGCGCACAGGCGCTCCAAAGACTTCTTCAGGTCCCGCATGGGTCCAATATGTCAACATGGGGCGGGCGTTTCGAGCAAATTACAAAAGCACATCAGGCTTATGAGATTGACACGATGCCCCGTCTTTGAGAACTTTCGCCCCCATTGCCGAAGACCGGTAACGCCCTAAGATAACTCAGTCGGAGTTCTCGGCGCGAACTCCGATCCTGGCCGCCGCCGCGGGGACCTGCGGCGCAACCTGTTCAATGGAGGAATGCCCCGGTGGATCCGATATCCAGACTCGCCCCCCCTTTGGATCCGTCCTTCGAGGCCCCTATCCTGTTCAACCGGTCCTATCGGGCGGCCGCCCGCAAATCGGGCAAAGCCGTGCCGATGGTCATCGGTATCGAACGCGAGGCCGGGCACGTGTCCCGCTTCGAGACGACGGTGCTCGACGACCAGTCGCCGGACACGCACCAGTACGTGGAGCGAACGCTCAAGTTCCTGCTCTGGGCCCGCGGCGGGTTCCGCGTCGTCTTCGGCGGTCCCCGGCCCCTCGCCGAGCATCTGCGCCAGGCGTACTCGCCGGCCGGCGCCCGCGCCTTCGACGCGGAGATGATGCGGCGCGCGTACGAACGGCCGGTCGAAGTGATCGGAGCGGCGCCCGGCGACGTCCCGCCGGAGAAACCATCCCAGTCCCGGCTCGGAGGACATCTGGATGGATGCCGGATCGGGTTCGACCTCGGCGCCAGCGACTACAAGGTCGCCGCCGTGCGGGACGGCGGGGTCGTGTACAGCGAGGAGTTCCCGTGGGACCCGAAAAGCCAGCCCGACCCGGCGTACCACTACGAGCACCTGAACGCGGGTCTGAAGAAGGCGGCCTCCTTCCTGCCGCGCGTGGACGCCATCGGCGGCAGTTCCGCCGGCGTCATCGTCAACAACCGGATCATGCTCGCCTCCCTTTTCCGATCCGTGCCCGACTCGCGTTTCGACGGCGCGCGCAACCTCTTCCTGCGCCTTGGCAGGGACTGGGGCGTCCCGATCGAGGTGGCCAACGACGGGGACGTGACCGCGCTGGCGGGCGGCCTGTCGCTCAAGGCGACCGGCATCCTCGGCATCGCGCTGGGATCGAGCCAGGCCGGCGGCTATCTCGACCCCGCGGGTTGCATGACCGGCTGGCTGAGCGAACTCGCTTTCGTCCCCGTCGATCTCCAGCCCGACGCGCCCGCGGACGAATGGTCCGGCGACCGGGGCGTGGGCTGCCTTTACTTCTCGCAACAGGCCGTCAACCGCCTCCTGGCCCCGGCCGGCATCTCCGTCCCCCGGGACATGGGCGTTCCGGAACGCCTGAAGTTCGTGCAGGACCTGATGGCGAAAGGCGATCCGCGCGCGGCCCGCATCTACGAAACCATCGGCGTCTACTTGGGCTACACGATCCCCCTCTACGCCGACTTTTACAGCATGAGTCATGTGTTGATTCTCGGCCGGGTCACGAGCGGCGCGGGCGGCGACCTCATTATCGAGTCGGCCCGCCGGGTGCTCGAAGCCCTGTTCCCCGAGACCGCCCAGGCCGTGGCCCTGCACGTGCCGGACGAGAAAAGCAAACGCGTCGGACAGGCCGTGGCGGCGGCCAGCCTGCCGGCCGTGAAATGAAACGCCGAAACCGGGAGAATGACGGATTATGAACCTGAGTCTTTCGTCCTCGGACGTCTTCGTCCCCGATCGCGTGCCCGTGCAGGACGCCCTGAAGCGCACCACGCACCTGGGAATCGGCGCCCACCAGGACGATCTCGAACTCTTCGCCCTGCATGGCATCGTGGACTGCTTCGGCCGCGCCGACCGCTGGTTCACCGGCGTCACCTGCACCGACGGCGCGGGAAGTCCCCGCAGCGGCGCGTACGCCGACTGCTCCGACGAGCGCATGAAGGACATCCGGCACGAGGAGCAACGCGCGGCCGCCGCCATCGGCCGCTATTCCGCCGTCATCCAACTGAATCACGCCAGTTCGACGGTGAAGAATCCGGCCGACCCGAAACTCGCGGACGACCTGCTCGCGGTCCTGCGCGCAACCCGGCCCGCCCTCGTCTACACTCACAACCCCGCGGACAAGCATGACACGCACGTCGCCGTGGTTTGCGCCGTCATCCGCGCGATCCGCCGCCTGCCGAAGGCCGACCGGCCGCGGAACGTCTATGGCTGCGAAGTCTGGCGGTCTCTGGACTGGCTGACCGGCCCGGACAAGGTCGTGTTGGACGTAAGCGGTCACGACCATTTGGGCGCGGCGCTGACGGGAGTGTACGACTCCCAGATCGCCGGCGGCAAGCGCTACGACCTCGCCACGCTCGGCCGCCGCCGGGCCAACGCGACGTTCGCCGAATCGCACGCCGTGGATACCGCCACGGAGGCCGTCTACGCCATGGACCTCACGCCCCTGGCGCAGGACGAGCGAATGGACGTTACCGAATTCGTGATGGAACGGGTGCGCCGCTTCGGGCAGGATGTCGCGACCCGCCTGAAGAAGAAGGGTTGAGGATTAAGGGTCAAGGGTTGATGGTTCTCAAGGAACAAACAAACGGAAAGGTCAGGAAAGAGACTATGCAAGTTGCGTTTTACGGACACGTCCGGCAGTACACCAACCTCAAGAGCGAGATTGACGCCAAGATTAATGAAGTGCTGATGAGCGGTCAGTACGTTCTCGGCCCTATGCTGAAGAAGTTCGAGGCCGAATCCGCGCAGTATTTCGGCTGCAAGCACGCCATCGGCGTGGGCAACGGCACGGACGCCATCTGGCTGACGCTGATGGCCATGGGGATCGGGCCGGGCGATGAGGTCATCACCCACCCCAACACGTTCTTCGCCACCGTCGAGGCCATCTGGATTGCCGGCGCCACCGCGGTCATGGTGGACTGCGACGCGACCACCCGCTGCATTGACCCCGCGAAGATCGAGGCGGCCATCACGCCCAGAACCAAGGCCATCCTCCCCGTCCATCTCTACGGCCAGTGCGCCGACATGCCCCGGATCTGGGACATCGCGAAGAAGCACAAGCTGGAGGTCATCGAGGACAATGCCCAGGCCATTGACGCTCACGGCGGCACGTTCAAGCAAGGCGAGAAGAGCGCGGCCGTCTGCACGAGCTTCATCATCCAGAAGAACCTCGGCTGCTTCGGCGACGGCGGCATGATCTACACGAACCGCGACGACCTGAACGAGAAGATCCGCAAGCTCCGCAGCCACGGCTCCGTCAAGCGCGACCGCCACAGCTTCGGGTTCAACAGCCGCCTCGACGATCTCCAGGCGGGCGTGCTCAGCGCCAAGCTGAAGCACATCGGCGAGTGGAGCGACCAGCGCGCCCAATGGGCGGCCCGCTACACGGCCGGCCTGAAAGGCGCCAGGAGATTCACACTGCCCCACCAGGTCCCCGGCTACCGCCATGTCTACCACCTCTACATCATCGAGACCGTGGACGCCTCCAAACGCGACGCGCTCGTGAAGTTTCTCAACGACAACGGCGTGGACGCCAAAACGCACTACTCCATCGCGATCCACAAGCAGGAAGGCTTCCCCTGGGGCAAGCCGTACCGAATCGTCGGCGCGGTTCCGAACGCGGAGAAGAACGCGGCAAGCTGCGTCAGCCTGCCCATGTTCCCGGAACTGACCGCAGACGAAGTAGACTACGTGATCGCCAAGTGCATGGAGTGGGACAAGGCCCAGAAATAACATGAGCAGAATCTACTCCGTCGTGGTGGTCGGGATGGGAAAGCGCGGCAAGCACCATGCGGCCGCGTTCAACGCCAACCCGCGCTTCAAGGTGACCGGCCTCTGCGATATAGACGCCCGGCGCCTCCATGAAGCGGCCGCCGCCCTCGGAAACCCGCAAACGAGTTCCGACGCGGCGGCGCTCACGGCCGCCCTCAAGCCGGACGTGTTCTGCTTCTGCACTCTGCCGCACCTGCGGCGGGACTTCGTCCGGATCGGCGTCGAGAACGGCGCCAAGCTGATCGCCTTTGAAAAGCCGGTGGCGCTGACGAGCAAGGAAGGCATGGAGTTGAAGGCCATGCTCGCCAAGGCCGGAACCAAGGCGGTCGTCAGCCACCAGCACCGCTACGGCGTCCACTACCGCAAGGTGAAGGAAATCGTTGCCGGCGGCGCGCTGGGTCGGGTGCATACCGTCTACGGCAGCAGCACCGGCTGGATGACGCACATGCTGTCGCACCTGATTGACTACACGCGCTGGTACAACGGCGAAGCCGAGGCCCAGTGGGTCATGGCCCAGGCCGCGGGCCGGAGCAAGTTGACGGATAACCATCCGTCGCCCGACTACATCGCGGGCGTGGTTCAGTACGCCAATGGCGTGCGCGGCCTCTACGAGGCCGGCGCCGGCGCGCCGGACCAGCCGGAAGTGGCCAAATGGTGGGGCAAATGCCGCATGGGCGCCCAGGGAACCGAAGGGTTCGCCGAGGTGCTGACCAACGGCGGCTGGCGCGCGGTCACGCGGCGCGACGGCTACCAGAGCGGCGAAGGCGCCATGAATTACGACGCCGACATGCCGCCCTACATCCAGGACATGGCCGATTGGCTCGACGGCGCCAAAATTCACCCGTGCAACTTTGACAGCGCGTACAAGGGCTTCGAGATCATGATGGCCCTGTGCCGGTCCGCGGCGCAAGGTGGGCAGGTCGCCCTGCCGTTGACCGACGGCGCGGACGAGCAGGCCCTTCTGGCGATGAGCCTCGCCGAGCGGAAGGTTCTCTTCTCCAGCCCCGTGAACGCGCCGGAATACAAGTAGCATGGAGGTTATTGTTCACTTCGATGATGTCGGCCACGGCCCCGCAACGGCGCCGGCGTTGCACCGTGGTCGCGGACGAAACGGCGGCGAGCCTCCTGCAAGGCAAAGAATACTACCGCTGGATCTTCGACACCGAACCCGAGTGGCGGGAGTTCAAGAAGTAAATCCTCACGCGCGCTTCGCCGCGCGCATGTAAGCGGAAAGAACGGCATTCATTCTGGTTTGATAGCCGCTTCCCAGTCCCCGAAACCACTGCAAGACATCAGGCTCGATGCGGGGAGTATTGAGATAGTGACTCGCTATGGAGGCACGGGACCGAGGGGAATGCCCACGACCGTCGCCGCCTTGCGCATAACCTGATCCGATGTCATGAGCGGATAGGCCCCGCGACACTTGCAGGAGGCCAAATGGATGGCGTCCAACGTCCGGATGGGGGTCTGCCTCTGGCATTGCTCGATGATGCGGGTGGCGAGGCGCAGGACTACCGGGCTGACGGGTTCAAGATGCAGCAGGGATTACTCTGCGCTTTTCTCCAGCCGGACCCAGGACTGCCGGCCGCCCGTGGGAAGTAATGGTGATTTCCGCTGTAGTCACGCGGGGTCACACTGTCAACTCGGGCAAAGGGTCTTCAGAAGTGGCCTTGCGCCCGGCGCGAAATTGGTTTTCTTCCGAGGATTGAGGGTGTATAAAGGGATTCGAACTTGGCACCAAAATCGGCATCGAAGTTAGTGACTGATCTCGCGAAACAGGATCTTCTTTCTTCAACCCTCAACCCAAGAACTACCTATGAAACGCCTCTTCTTCGCCGCTCTTCTCGCCCTCGCGATCGCCGCGCAGGGCGCCGACTACGTCATCGCCATCAGCATTGACGGCATGGGCTCCAGCTACATGCAGAAGCTCGTGGACTCGGGCAACCTGCCGCACTTCAAGCAACTCGAGGCGCAGTCGGCCTGGACCGCCGACGCCCGCAACGACTTCGATGTCACCGTCACCCTGCCCAACCATGCGTCCATGATCACGGGCCGCCCTGTCCTGGGCGCCGCCGGCCACAGCTGGACCAATAACACCGCCCCCGCCGCGGGCGTGACGCTCCACTCCAACAAGGGCTCCTATGTTGCCAGCGTGTTCGACGTTGCCCACGACAACGGCAAACGCACCGGCCTGTGGGCCGGGAAAAGAAAATTCTCCCTGTTCGCCGTCTCCTACGACGCCCAGCACGGCGCGCCCGACGTCACGGGCAAGGACGACGGCCGCAACAAACTAGACGTTTTCTTTTGCGATAAATCTGCACCCGAACTGACGGATGCGCTTCTTTCCACGATGTCGAGTCAGCCGTGCCAGTTTGCGTTCGTCCATTTCGCGGAAACCGACACGGCCGGCCACATGAGCGACTGGGGCAGCGCGGACTACAACGATGCCCTGGAGTTGCTGGATGGCTGCGTCGGACGGATCATGGACTTCGCCGCCACGAACGCTGCGCTCAAGGGAAAGACAACCCTGATCGTCACCTCCGACCACGGAGGCAAGGATCGCAATCACATCCAGGCCGACGATCCGCTCATCTACACGATCCCCTTCTTTGTGTGGGGCGCGGGCGTGACGGCGGGCGATCTCTACGCGTTTAATCCGGTCACGCGCCGCAATCCCGGGACCGGCCATCCGGCCTGCACCGAGCAGCCCCAACCCGTCCGCAATGGCGAAGTCGGAAACCTCGCCTTGAAGCTGCTCGGGCTGGGTTCCATCCCCGGCTCGGCCATCGGCGCCCAACAGGATCTGGCGCTCACCCCGCCCCAAACCCGAAAACCCTGACGACAGAGTGGAGGCATAAGTCCGGTCCTTATCGAGATCAGCGTCTTGAGTGGGCTTCCCGCCAAAGGCAGGTCCGTTCCTGAAACGTAAGCCCGCGATAGTGAGGAAACAAATGAAGAATGACACACAAAGCCAGACGTTGGGTCCCGACACCACCTACGCCCGAGCAGACCAGCGCTTCTGGCTCGCCCGCCTCTGCGGCCTGCCGCTGGGCCGGGAGGGCGTGGACAACGGACCCGCGGCAACCCAGGGCGTGGCGCTGCTGAAGGTTGACGGGCTGCGCTACGAAGCCGGCCAACTCGCGCTCGATCACGTCGAGGAGGCGCCGGCCGCCATGACCTCCCGCTGGCGGATCGGGGAAACGCCGCTGCGCCTGACCGTCGCCTGGAAGGGAGATCCCGCGACCGGCATCGTCAGCCGCCACGACACGGTGACCAACACCGGCGCCGCGCCGGCAGTGCTGTCGCGCTGCCTCGCGCGCATCGCCTTGCCGCCGGGCCGCTACGAATGCTACACGCAGGAAAGCCGCTGGTGCCGCGAGAACCAGGGCGCCTGGCAGCCGCTGCGCACCGGCCTGCGCCAGAGCCATCTGTCCGGCCGCACCACCGAAGGCGGCACACCCTTTCTCGCGGTGCGGCCCGCCGCCGGCGAACAGGGCCTGGCGTTCCATGTCCTGCCGCGCGGCAATTGGACGATCCGGGTCAACCCCGTCGCCGACGGCGGGGAACTTCCCTTTGCGGTCGTCGAGTTAGGCCTGGCCGACGAGAACCTGCACCGCGCGCTGCAGCCGGGCGAGACCTTCGCGCTGCCGGAGATTCTCTTCCAGCCCCTGCCGCTGGGCGAAGTCCATCCGGCCGCGCCGGTGCTGCACCGCTACCTGCTGGCGCATGGCTTCCGCGACGCCAAGCCCGAAGCGCCGGTCATCTACAACACCTGGTTCGACCAGTTCGAGATTCTGGACGTGCCGCGGTTGCGCGCCCAACTGACGGCGGCCAAGGAAGCCGGCTGCGAGGTCTTCGTGATCGACGCCGGCTGGTACGGCGCGGGCGGACCCGATTGGGGGGCCCAGACCGGCGACTGGCGGGAGAAGACCGAGGCGGCGTTCCGCGGCCGCATGAGCGAATTCGCCGACGAGGTCCGCGCCGCGGGGCTGGGGTTCGGAATCTGGATGGAGCCGGAACGTTTCGGCGCCCAGGCGCCCGTTCGCGCCGAGCATCCGGAATGGTTCATTCCCGTCGGCAGCCAAGCCCGGATGGACCTGATCCAGCCGGCCGCTTACGCGTGGCTGCGCGGCGAGATCGGGCGGCTGGTGGAGACGTACCGGCTGGCGTGGATGAAGATCGATTTCAACTTCCGCCCCGATACCGACGCCTCGGGCGCGGAACTCGCCGACTACACCGCCGCCTGGTTCAGCCTGCTCGACGAGGTCCGCGCCGCCTATCCGGGCACGTTCTTCGAGGGGTGTTCGAGCGGCGCCATGCGGTGCGATCTGGAAATGACGCGCCACGTCGACGGGCATTTTCTGAGCGACACGGTGAACCCGACCGACATGCTGCGGATCACGCAAGGCGCCTGGTTGCGCCTGCCGCCCGGCAGGATCGGCCGGTGGGCCGTGATCCGCTGCGTCGAGCGGGCGGTGTGCGACTACACCCGGACCGTGAACGACTCGGCGCCGGTCATCCTTGTGCCCGGCGGCGGCACGTGGAATCAGGCCGAAAGCGTGGGCCTGGACTTCGCCCTGCTGGCCGCCATGCCGGGGATGATGGGCGTCAGCGGCGATTTCGCCGGCCTGCCCCCGGGCCAGCGCGCGCGGGTTGCCGAAGCGATCGCCTTCTTCAAAGAGTGGCGGCGATTCGTCACGGGCGCGGTCGGGCATCTATTGACCCCGCCCCTGCCCTTCGAATGCCGCGAAGGCTGGATCGCTTTCCAACTTCAGAGCCTCGAGGGCGGGACCAGTCTGGTGTTCGTCTATCGCCTGGGCAACGCCGGGGTGCCGCCCGTGTTGCGCTTGCAGGGGCTCGAAGGCGCGCGCCGGTATGCCGCGCAGTGGGGCCTGGGCGCAACGGCGAAAAGCATTTCCTTGGACGGCCAAAGCCTCCTGCGCGAGGGATTGCCCCTGCAAGAGTCCGGCGTCTGGCAGAACCGGGCGGCGGTGTGTGTGGTACAGATCGATGAATGCGCTTGACCGACTGCCGCTGTTGCCCCGTCCCCGCCGTGTCAGGAACGCGGACGGGGTTCTGAAAGCAGCCGCGCTTCCGGCGGCGGCGGCGGAAGCGACCGTTCCAGGCCTCCCCGCCCAGGGCTATCGGCTGACCCTTTCGCCCCAGGGCATCCGCCTCGAGCCCTCCGACGCCGCCGGCGCCTTCTATGGCCGCATGACCCTGCGCCAGATCGAGCGGCTCTGTCCCGACGCCCTGCCGTGCGGCACGATCGAGGACGCGCCTGATATCCCTATCCGCGGCGTCATGCTCGACATCAGCCGCGACAAGGTGCCGACCCTGAACACGCTGTTCATGCTGATCGACATGCTGGCGGAATGGAAGGTCAACCATCTCCAGCTCTACATGGAGCACACCTTCGCCTACTACAATCACCGCGACGTGTGGGCAGCCGCCAGTCCGCTGACGGCCGGCGAAGTGCGGGCGCTGGACGCCTATTGCCGCGAACGTTTCATCGAATTGGCGCCCAACCAGAACTCCTTCGGGCATTTCGAGCGCTGGCTGAAACATCCGCGTTACCGGCCGCTGGCCGAGTGCCCGGACGGCTTCCAGAGGCCGGACGGCGCCTGGCGGGCGGCGACGACCCTGAATCCGGTCAATCCCGCTTCGCTGGGGCTGATCGCGGAACTCTACGCCGAGCTGTTGCCGAACTTCTCGAGCCGCCGCCTCCACGTCGGCTGCGACGAAACGTGGGAACTGGGCAAGGGACGCAGCCGGTCGGACGTCGAACGGCACGGGCTGGGCCGCGTCTATTCCGACTATCTCGGGAAGCTGAAGGAACTGGCGCTTTCGCACGGCCACACGCCGCTCTACTGGGGCGACATGGTGTGGAACCATTTTCCCGACCGCGTCGGCGCGCTGGATCGCGAACTGGTTCACGTGGACTGGGGTTACTACCGCCTCTATCCCTATCGGGAGCACGGGGAGAAGCTGGCCGGCGCGGGCATTCCCTTCTGGTTCGCGCCCGGCACGTCCACCTGGTGTACGCTCACCGGCTGCAACGAGGCCGGCATCGGCAGCAACCGCTCCGCCGTCCGGGCCGGTGTCGAATTCGGCGCGGGCGGCATCCTGAACACCGACTGGGGCGACTTCGGCCATTGGCAGACCCTGCCGGTCAGCTTCATCGGCCTCGCGGCCGGCGCCGCGATTGCCTGGCATGAAGCAGGCAATACGGACGAGGCCATTCGCGCGGCGCTCGATCCGCACGTCTTCCGCGACGCGGCGGGCGTCATGGGCCGCGCCGCCTACGATCTTGCCGACACGTGGACGCACGTTTCCGCGAACGCCACGGCGTCCCACCATCTCCACCAGATCCTGCAGGACGGCTTCTCGTGGGTTCCGCCGGCCAACGTCACCGCCGCCACGCTCGCCGACGCCGAAGCGCACCTGGCGTCGGTCGTGGACCGCATGCGCCAGGCCCGGATGGCGCGGCCCGACGCGGAGTTGATTGTCGCGGAATTCGCCCACAACGCGCGCATGGCGGCGACCGCCTGCCGGCTGGGGCGTCTGGCGCTCGCCCGCGAGACCGGGTCAGGCGCGCGGGCCCGGCTCGTACCCGACTTCGAGGCAATTCTGGAGGAACATCGCCGCGTATGGCTGGCCCGGAATCGTCCCGGCGGACTCGCCGACAGCCTGCGCGTGCTGGAAACCCGTTTGAAGGAATGCCGGCAACCCCAAGGAGACCCATGAGCTACCCGATCGGAATGGACTGTATCAACTTGAAGCCCACGCCGCGTCCCGGGCATACGGAATACTCGCTGGAGTACTCCCTGTCGGCGCCGCAGATTGCCGCCTTCCTGGGGCCGGAAGGCGACCCGAACCGGTGGCGCACGTTCTACAACAACCTGGACTTCGATTTCATGTGGGGCACGAATGAAGGGCCGGATCCTTGGGGCAAAGGGCGAACCACGAATATGGGGCATGCGGAATATGCCAAGGACGGATCGGACCTGACCGCTGCCTCCCTTTGCCCTTTCCAGGATGTGGATGAGGTGCTCGCCTTCGACGCCTGCCAGGAATACGGCCTGCCTGATCACGATGCGCTGGTGAGTTTCTACGAGAAAGGCTATCAGGATGGGATGGCCAGCCTGCCGGACCAGGTGCACACCGGCGGCTTCTACAATACGGTGATCTCCGGCGCCATCCAAGCCTTCGGCTGGGATATGCTGCTGATGGCGGCGGCGGACCGCGAGCGGTTCGCCAAGGTGCTGCAGACGTTCGGCAGGCGCACCCTCCACTACATGACCGCGCAGGCGGACACCTCCATCGAGGTCTTCATCCAGCACGACGACTTTGTCTGGACCGAGGGCCCGTTCCTGGATCCGCCGTTCTACCGGAACGTAATCATCCCGCTATACCGGGAAGTATGGAGCATGCTGCACAAGAAGGGAAAGAAGGTGCTCTTCTGCAGCGACGGCAGGTGGGAGATGTTCATGGAGGATATTCGCGCAGCCGGGGCCGACGGGTTCATCTTCGAGCCCTGCAACGATTTCGAGTGGGTTGTGAACAACTTTGGCGACACCACCTGCCTCGTGGGCAGTGCCGTGGACTGCCGCACCCTGACCTTCGGCACATGGGAACAGGTGAAGGCGGAGATCGACAAGACCGTCGCCCTGATCCCCAAGTGCCGCGGCCTGATCTGGGCGGTCGGCAATCACATCCCGGCCAACATCAACCCCGACATGATCGTGCAATACCTGGACTACACGCGCCAGCATTGGACGCGAAGGCAGCGCGTTGGCAAGGGCCTGACCCAAGAAGGAGCGAAGTCATGACACCGCGGGAAAATTTGCTGGGCATGTACCGGCGCACAGGATATCAGCACGCACCGGTATCGTTTGGCCTCTGTCCCTCGCTTCAGGAGACCTACCGGAAGATCGCCGGCGATACGCCGATAGAGGAGTACTTCAACTATCCGGAAGGGTTCTGCCTGGGCTGGGTTCCCTGGCCGGAGTTCAAGCAGCGCCCCGGTATCGATTGGGCGCGTTACTTCGACACGCCTTTGAAGCCGGGAACCACGTTCAACGTGTACGGCGTGGCGAATGAACCGGGAGGCGAGGCGGCCATGCACATGACCTACATGCGGCACCCGCTGGGAAGGGCCACATCGATCGAGGAACTGCAAGCCTACCCCTTCCCGGAGATCGACACCGTGAACACCGGCCACATCCGCAAGGCCGTGGCAGAGGCCCACGCCAGGGGCCGGGCCGCCTTTGCCTCCATGCAGTGCACCATCTGGGAAACCGCCTGGTACATTCGCGACATGACCCAGTTGATGATGGACATGACCACGGAGGACGAGAAAGCCACATTCATGCTCGACAAGATCACGGACATATCCTGCAAGCACGTGGCGCTGTACGCGGAAGCGGGCGTAGATGTCGTGGAACTCGGCGACGACGTCGGCATGCAGAGCACGATCATGATGTCGGAGGAGATGTACCGGACGTGGCTGCAGCCGCGCCTGGCCAAGGTGATCGCCACCGTCAAGCGGATCAAGCCGGACATCCTGATCTTCTATCACACCTGCGGTTTCGTGGAGCCGTTGATCCCCAATCTGATCGAGGCCGGCATTGACATTCTCAATCCCGTCCAGCCTGAATGCATGCCCTTCGACCGGATCCACGCGAAATACGGCAGACAGCTTTCCTTCAACGGCACGATCGGCACGCAGACCACCATGCCGTTCGGCACGCCGAAGGATGTGCGCGCCGTCGTGCTCAAGAACCTGGAACTGGCCGGCCCCTCCGGCGGGCTCTTCTGCTGCCCCACGCACTTGCTCGAGCCGGAAGTGCCGTGGGCGAACATCGAGGCCTACGTGGCCGCCTGCAAGGAGTTCCGGACCTCCGGGGGCTAGGAGACTGTCGGACTTTCCGCGTGTGGCTATTGTGGCGCAAGAAAGAGCCCGAATGTCTTCAGGGTCGGGCATAAGCGGGACTGGGTGATTCGCAGGCGGACCTTCTCTGTCGTGATTGGCTCGAACCGGTGTAGCCATTTGTAGCCAACCGTCGTTCCGCGGACGAACTCATGCCATTGACCCGCGTCCCACCCGTCGATGGCATACTGTTCGATGCGCTGCCCTTCGGTAATTTGCTCCTGCAGCATGGCGCGATTGAAAGTCCTGGGGCCGTCCAGATCGAATTCCAGCGTGGCGGCGGTGACCCCCTCGTCCGTCGCCCAGAACGTGTCGGGCTTGCCGTCCACGGCCCTGCCGGCGCCGAACCAATCGCAACCGTCGCGCACGTTGGAGGCGCTGGCCCGCGCGCCCAGCGCCAGGTTGGTCTTGTACGTGGCATCGAGCACAGCGCGCAGTTCCATCAGCCGCGCCATATCAAGGTCCGGAATGCGCCCCGTTTTCGGATCGGGCGGCAGGTTGAGCAGTAAGACCGAGTTCCGGCCGACCGACCGGTAGTAGATATCCAACAGTTCGCGGAGCGATTTGACCTTCGAATCCTCAGCCGGCTTGTAATCCCAGCTCGGCCGAATCGACACGTCCACCTCTGCCGGGTACCACATCAGTTGGCGGGCGCCTTCGATCTGCGAGCGGCTGCCAAGGTCAGGCGCCATCAGGTCGAAATTGGCGAAATTGTCCCTGATGCTGTCGTGATCAAACGCTCCAGCCGGCACCACGCTCCATTCTGACTCGCGGGCAAAGCCTTTTTCGTTGCCGACCCAGCGCACGTCCGGGCCGCAGATGGCGATCACCGCTTCGGGTTGAAGCTGGCGGATCAGATCATAGTAGCCGTTCCAATCGTAGTTCTGCTTTCTGCCTTCCGGCCCGCCGTAGTGGCCATCAAACCAAACCTCGTGGACGGCGCCGTACCCGGTCAGCAGTTCGCGCAACTGCGTTTTGAAGAAATCGTTATAGGCGGGCGTGCCATAGGAAGGTTCACGCATATCCCAGGGGGAAAGATAGAGGCCCAGTTTCAAGCCGTATTTCCGGCACGCGGCGGCCAGATCGCCAACGACATCGCCCTGACCGTTCTTCCAGGAGCTGCATCGCACCGAGAAATCGGTCATGCGCGTCGGCCACAAGCAGTAGCCGCGGTGATGTTTGGCGGTCAGCAGCACCAACTTCATGCCGGCGTCGCGGGCCACGCGGGCCCACTGATCGGCATCGGCGGCGTCCGCCTCGAAGAAGTGGATGAAGCAGGTGTACTCCATGGCCTGCCAGGCGAGTTGCCGGGCGGATGGCGTAATCCGTGCCGCTTCTTCTATTCGGTCAGGAGGCCGCTTTTGGGCCTGCGCCGGCACACGCCCGGCGATACCAGCCTGGGAAGATGTCTTCATGATGTGCAGTGTTTGCCTTTCGGTAACGATTCCTGCGGCATCGCCACACAAGCGCAGCCCGCTAACGTTTCATTTCCTTCGCGCCGTCAACCTTCACATCGCCTTCCTTCATGACCGCCTGCACCTCGGCGGGGGAGAGCGCCTTGCGGTAGATCCGTACGTCGCTCAACTGGCCTCGAAACAGACGCCCGACCTTGACAGTCCGGCCAAGTTTGCAGGCCGGATCCGACAGGCGCGCCAGGAGAGTCTTTGTCTCGCGGCTCCCTTTCTCCTTACCGTCAACGTAGCAGACGGCTTTCTGCTCGTCGAACGTCAGCACCACCTGCTGCCATTGACCCGCTTCCAGCGGAACCGATTTGGGCGCATCGTCAGGGCTCCCTTCCCTCCGCCCCAGGCCCAGCAACAAGTTGAGAGTGCCGTCCTTCTCAATGACCACGCCCAGGTAGTCTTCACTACCTTCCGCGCCGTTCGCATCCGCGGCTTCCATGCCCTGCTCCGTTAGGAACAGCATCGAGAATGGCTTGTCTTCTCCCTTGGCGAACAGGGTCGCGGACTTCTGCGCCGCCGGATTCACGCGGAACGATATCGTAAAGGGCAAGGCGAGCGCCTCTTTCGATCCAGGAATCTCCAGGACGCTGTCCTTCCCGCCATCGAATCTCACGGCCGCACGATTGTCCGCAACCGTCCAGTCAGCGCCCCCCTGCAGTGCGCCGCGCAACTTGCTGCCCGAATCGTCGGCCGCCACGCGCCCCTTTCCCTCGTCCAGCTTCCACCAGCCGTAGAGCCCCGCATAACGGAACGTCTTCCGCGCATCCGGCGCGATGGCGTTGGGCTTGCGCGCCCTGTCCCGAACGTTTTTCGCCGTGAGCGCGTATTCCACCCCCAGGGATAAAGGCGAGGTGGTCAGCGTTACGGTCCGGCCATCCTTCCCGATCGAAGCCGCCACCACCTTGATGTCGGGCGTGATCGTGTAGTTGGACGCCGTCTCTGCGTCTTCCTTCAGCACCGGTTCGCTGAAGGTCACGTTACACCGGTCCGCCCGTCCCGGCGCCGTAACCGTACTGAGGGCCGGCGGGACAGCGTCAACAGGCGCCACAACGATCATGGATCGGGAAGCGACGGTCTTGCCCTGGTCATCCTTGAGCTGCAGGGAAACCTTGTACGTCCCAGCCTTCTCGTAGGTATGAGCCGCCGTCGCATCGCCAGCCATCACCCCGTCCCCAAAATCCCACTGATATGAAACGATCTTCCCCGATAGCTTGGCGGCTGGCGCACCGTCAAAACGAACTAGCAGCGGAGCTTCGCCGCTTGTCGGTTCCGCCACGAACGCCGTCGGATCCTGATACGGAGGCAGCACCACCACGTCGTCGCGGCGCGATTCAGGGGTGACGTTCAGGGCAACCAGTTTGCCGCCGCGAACCGTTCCTTCCACGGTCGTCCGCTGTGGCGCGTGAAGCTTGAATTCGACATCCCACTCCGGCGGCCAGGCCGGAAGCACCTGGAGCTTCCCATCGTCCGCCTGCAGCAGCATACACTGCCATGCCATCAGCAGGTTGCCGCCGTGGTCCTGGTCGGGCGGATAGTCATTACCGCCAGTCCAGAATGCGGGAAACCGGCTGCCGCCCTGTTTCGCGCCGGCGCGGCGAATCACCATGTCACGGGCCGCCTCCGTCAGCCCCAGGAAAGCGGCTTGAACATCATCCTGGCACCAGCAAGCGCCGCCGGCCTTGACACCTCGGCGTTCGTAGGTTGCGCGACCAACGTCGAGGTCCGGTTTTCCGATGCCGTAGAAACGGAAGGGAAAGACGGTGTAAAGTTCGGTGTTCTCGCTATTACTCCGACCGGAAAACACTTCGCCGGCCGGCAGAACAAAGGTGGTTCCGTCCTCTTCCGTCATGGGAATGGGCGGCACTTTCGCATCGAGCTTTGTCCAGAAGGCCCTGCGCTCAGCGCCGGTCTTGTCCGCCGCAATGGACAGCAACCCGCGCAAGACCCAATGGAGTCCGGCAACGTCGGGCGTCGAGTCGGCGGCGTCCTGCCACGTTTCCAGCGCCTGCCCCGGGTACATCCGGATGCGTCCCTTCCCGTCGGTCTTGTAGTGCTTGTCGAAGAACTCCAGTAGCGAGTCGCACGCCGGCAGCAGCTTGTCGCGCAGGAACGGATCGTCACCGGTAAAGGTGTAGTAATCGAGCAGCATGGCCATCAGTTCCGGCGAGGAGGTGTAGTAGCGGCTGATCCAACCGCTTCTTACCACGCCGATCGGTTCGTGTTTGCCCCCGTAGTCGCCGTCGTTGTGCAGGCCCCAGACATGCATCGTTTCCGGAAAAAACGCGCCGCCATGCCCGTACCAGGTCTTCGTCCGATACTCGGCCAGGGGCAATGTGTCCAGGTAGGTGCGGAACAGCGGCATCATGAGGTCGAAGTCGCCGCTGGCCAGCATGGGCCAGTAGGCCAGTCGCGTATTCTGCCACCAGTAGCAACCGCCCCATTCCCGGCCGTCGGGGTCGCGGACGCCCCAACCGACCGTGAAGATCGAACCGTTGAACTTGATCGCGTGGACACCCCGGCCGCCGCAGGCATTGATCCAGCGCTGCAGCGTGTAGCCGCGTGTCACCGTCTCCGCCTGCGGCGACCCTGTGGCGCGGATCCAACTCCGGTTCCAGAACTCGTTCCACCAGGCCCGGTGGGCCGCCTTGTCCTGATCGAGACGGCTTGCGGCATGGGCGCGTGTGCTTTGATCGAGCCGATCGAGCCACTCCTCGACCCTTTCGGTCTGCGCGCACAACGGGTGGATCGAAACCGTGAAGCGCTTCCGCGCCTCCGCGGATTCCAGCGCCACGGCGTCCTTGCGGACCAGCCCCTCGCCCTCGATGCAGCCGCCAAACGTGCGGTTCAACAGCGGATCGGCGGCCTTCGGTATCCAGCTCTCCAAGCCTTGGGTCGTCAGATTGACTGGCCAGATGGACTTCGCGTTGCGGTAGTACCATGCCACGCGGTCCTTCCATCCCTCGTAAATCGTGTCGGCCGCAGCAGGCTTGACGTAGTAGTGCCCGAACCCGCCCGAACCGGGATTCGAATCCGGTTTCGTGCGCCAGGGGTCCAACACGGCCGCCAGCGCGATGGGCG
>Ga0182021_10002051_pt1 | contig 23514 bp, 27 predicted proteins | sample 612E3MmetaG_FD_120493 | JGI IMG/M metagenome (GOLD analysis project Ga0182021, IMG submission 120493) | Permafrost microbial communities from Stordalen Mire, Sweden - 612E3M metaG (Illumina Assembly) | ecosystem: Environmental > Terrestrial > Soil > Wetlands > Permafrost | place: Sweden... | reverse complement strand
GCAGTATACCGCGCAGACAGGATGTTCCGGAGAGTTCGAATCCGCGACGGTGCTGTTGGTCGACGCACGCCACTCTGTGAAGCAGCGGCAGCGCTGCGGAAGGTTGTGGCTCCCCGTCGTGGATTCGAACAACCTCGCCCCAGGGGTTCCCGGTAACGGCCATCGCCGGCCATCGTGATATTGTGGACCTTTGGACCCGAAATGAGCGACTGGACACGTAGAGATCTGTTTAGAGCCGGCATCGCGGCCTCCGCCGCGGCGGCGGGGCAGCCAGCGGCGAACTCGCAGCCACAGCCGGTGCAGGCCGCCGGCGGCGTGGGCCGGGAGCGGCTGCTGCTCGATTTTGACTGGCGGTTTCACCCGGGGCACGCCGACGATCCCGCCAAGGACTTCGGTTTCGGCTCGAACGCCGGTGCTTTCTCCAAGTCGGGCGGCTTCGTGGCGCCGGGCAATGCGGACTTCGACGACAGTTCCTGGCAGAATGTCGATCTGCCGCACGATTGGGCCATCGAGCTGCCGTTCGAAAACGCGCGGGCGCTCACCGACCACGGCTCGTATCCGTTAGGGCGCAACTACCCGGCTACCAGCATCGGCTGGTACCGGCGCGTCTTCGACCTGCCCGCGGCCGATGCCGGCAGGCGCATCGCGCTGGAATTCGACGGCGTGTTCCGGAATTCCATCGTCGTGTTCAACGGCCACTATCTCGATACCGTCGTCAGCGGGTATGCGCCGTTTAGTTTCGATGTCACCGATCTGGCCACCTTCGGCGGCAAGAACGTGCTGGTGGTGCGGGCGGACGCCACCCTCGGCGAGGGCTGGTTCTACGAAGGCGTGGGCATCTACCGGCATGTCTGGCTCGCTAAGACCAACCCGGTGCACGTGGCGCAGTGGGGCACGTTTGTGCGCGCGGACGTGCGCCCGGGCGCGGCCACGGTGAAGATCACGACGGAAGTGAATAACGATAGCGACTCGACCAAGGCCTGCCGCGTGGTTTCGCGCATTGCGGGTCCCGGCGGGAGCGCGGTGGCGGCCGTCACGGCCGCGCCCATCTCCATCCCGGCGTGGAGCCGCCGCGAGTTCGAGCAGCAGGTGGTGGTCAACGGGCCGGCCCTGTGGTCCATCGAAGAACCGAATCTGTATCGCCTGGCGACCACGGTGGAGGTTGCCGGTGCCGCGGTGGACCATTGCGAGACGCCGTTTGGCATCCGCTCGGTACGGTTCGATGCCGAAAAGGGGTTCTTTCTCAACGATAAGCCGGTCAAAATCAAGGGCACGTGCTGCCATCAGGACCACGCCGGCGTGGGCTCGGCGCTGCCCGACCGCATCCAGTATTTCCGCATTGAGAAGCTCAAGGAGATGGAGTCGAACGGGCTGCGCACCTCGCACAATCCGCCGGCTCCGGAGCTGATGGATGCCTGCGACAAGCTCGGCATGGTGGTGATGTGCGAGACGCGCATGATGGATTCCTCGGCGGAAGGGTTGAGCCAACTGGAGCGCGTGATCCGGTGCCATCGGAACCATCCGAGCATCGTCATCTGGTCTCTGGGCAACGAGGAGCGGGAGCAGGGCAACGAGCGCGGCGCGCACATCGTCGCCACCATGAAAAGGATGGCCAAACGGCTCGACGGCACGCGCCCGTTCACGGTGGCCATGAACGGCGGGTACGGCGGCAAGGGCGTTTCCAACGTGGTGGACGTGCAGGGTTTCAATTACAACGAGCCGGCCATCGACAAGTTCCACAAGGACTTTCCGGGCAAGCCGATAGTCGGCTCGGAGACCGCCAGCACGGTTGCGACGCGCGGCATCTACGAAAACGACAAGGCCAAGGGTTACGTCCGCGCCTACGACACCGAGAAACCGCCGTGGGCCGCCACCGCCGAGTTCTGGTGGAAGTTCTACGATGAGCGTCCGTTCCTGGCGGGCGGCTTCGCCTGGACCGGTTTCGATTACCGCGGCGAGCCGACGCCGTATGGGTGGCCGTGCATCAACTCGCACTTCGGCATCCTGGACATGTGCGGCTTTCCCAAGGACAACTTCTACTACTACCAGGCGTGGTGGGGTTCGAAACCCGTCCTGCACCTGTTCCCACACTGGAACTGGAGCGGCCAAGAGGGGAAGGAGATCGAGGTCTGGTGCCACACCAACCTGGAGCAGGTGGAGCTGTTTCTGAACGGCCGGAGCCTGGGCGCGCAGAAGGTGGTCAAGAATACGCACGTGGTGTGGAAGGTGAAATACGCGCCTGGGGTGATTGAGGCGCGCGGCTCGAAGGGCGGGCAGCAGACGCTGACGGCGAAACGCGAAACCACGGGCCCCGCGGCCAAAATTGTGTTGCGGCCGGACCGCGCCCGCATCGCCGCCGATGGCGAAGATGTCTCCATGGTGACGGTGGAAGTGGTGGATGCGCAGGGCCGCGTGGTTCCGGTGGCGGACAATGAGGTGCGCTTCCAAGTGTCCGGCAGCGGCAAGCTTCTCGGAGTGGGCAACGGCGACGCCAGCAGCCACGAATCCGATAAGGGTGACCAGCGCCGGGCGTTCAACGGCCTGGCGATGGCCATCGTACAGGCTGGGAAGCAGGCCGGCGAAATCCGCGTCGAGGCATCCTCGCCAGGCCTCGAAAGCGTCACGGCGACCGTGGCATGTGAACCGGCGAAGCCGCGGCCAGCGGTATAATAGAAACAAGGGTGAGGGGGGCAAGTACCGCTCGCCCCAGTTTGGCCGCATGAAAACGATAAGCTGGCTGGTCACGGTTGGGTTGATGGCATCCGCCGGGCGGGTGATCAACTTCGACAACGCGCCGCTTGGCAGGCTCCCGCCCGGGTGGACGGTGGCCATGACCAACCGAGGTGGCGCACCCCGCTGGGAAATCCGTAAAGACGGGAGCGCCCCAACTCAGCCATACGTCTTGGCCCAGGTTTCGAGCGATCCCACGGGCGACCGCTTCCCGCTCGCCATCCTCGACAGTGTGACTCTCCGCGATGGCGACGTCAGCGTGCGCATCAAGCCGGTGGCCGGGCGCGAGGACCAGGGTGGCGGCGTAGTGTGGCGCTACCGGGACGCCAACAACTACTATTTGGCCACGGCCAACGCGCTGGACAAGAATGTGGCGCTCTACAAGGTGGAAAACGGCCGTCGGCTTGCGCTGACGCCGGGAGTCAAGCACGACATTCCTTCCAACGGCTGGAGCATTCTCAAGGTATCGGTCCGCGGCAACCATTTTCAGGTGTACCTGGACCACCGCCGCATCTTGCAGGGTTGGGACAACACGTTCGCGGCTGCCGGGAGAGTCGGCCTGTGGACCGAGACGGACTCCGTCACGTACTTCGACGATTTCCGCGTGTATCCGAAGTAAGTGCCGGGCATGCCCGGCCCCTATAGCAACCGGAAATTCACTTCGATCGAGGCCTGCACAGGCACCGCCATGCCGTCACGCATGCCAGGTTTGAATTTCCATTGGGTGATGGCGTTGACTGCCTGCTCGTCCAGCCCGTATCCCACGCTCTTGCGCAGTTGGACGTCGGCGGCTTTGCCATCCGTTCCAACCACCACGGAGAGCACCACCGTGCCCTGGACCTTCGCGGCGCGCGCCTCGAACGAGTAGCTTGGCTCGAGCTTGTACAGAAGCACTGGCGCGGCGACGCCGTTACCGATTTTGAAGACATCGGCGGTTGTCCGCGGTTTGGGCGACAATTGCGCGACACGCGCCTTGCGGATCTCGCCGGCGGACGCGTCCATGGCTTCGGCTTCGCTGACGCGGCCCTGCTCGCGCAGAAGGTGGGCGAGGAATTCCATGGTGATGGCTGCCTCCGGTGAGTTCGCCTCCTCGAGAGCTAGCGCGGCTCGATAGAGCGACTCGGCGGCTGGCGCTTCGCCTTCGCGGTGCTGCCTGACCACGGCCTGCCAGGTCATCGCCGGTCCGGCCACAGGTCCCGATGGCGCCACATTCCGGGCCCGCTCAAAATAGTCCAGCGCTTGGGCGGGGTCCTTTCCGTATCTGAAGGTCCCGAGATACAGAATCGCGACAGCCGTTTCAGGCCGGTCGCCCAGCGCCGCCACAGCCCTGTTGTAGTAACCGAGTGCCTCGGTGAGGTGGCCCTGCTGGCGTGCCTGCTCACCGAGCTTTACGAGTCCCACGGGGTCGTCCGCGCTTTGCCTGGCGGAGAACTCCACGGGGATGGCGATGGGCGTGGTCTGCCGCACCGGCGTCTGTGCCCGCATGGCGGCGAAGGGAGCCACCGCGGCCACGGCCAGCAGCATGGCGGCCAGCGCCGCCGCGCGTCCCGGCGCGTGGCGCTTCACACCCGAATCCAGAATGGCCCGCAGCCGGCCTTCAAGCTGCGACCGCCGCGCCATGGCCACCGCCGCCCACGCGGTTGCCGGCGCGGATTGCATGGTGCGCGCCACTTCCAGCAAATGGCCCGCGTAGTCCGACGCGCGGGCGCCGGCGTTGAGCACCAGGTCGTCGGTAGCGCGCTCGCGTTCCTTCAGAAACTCGCGCCAGGCGGACCACGCCAGCGGGTTCCACCAGTTGAGACTCAAGGCCGTGCGCGCGAGCAGGTGCGTGCCCGCGTCGCCCCGGCGCACGTGGGCCAGTTCGTGCAGCAGCACGATGCGGCGGCGCTCCTCGCTCCACGCCGCAGCTTCGGGCGGCATGAAAACGGCGGGCCGCAGAAGCCCGAACGTCATCGGCATGCTACCCGGGCGGCCTTCGAGAACGCGCACGCGGTGGCGAATCCCCAACTCCTGGGCCAACCCGCGTGCCAGACCGTCATCCGGGAAGCCCGGCGCGGTGCGCTCGATGCGCCACACGGCGATGAATGCCGCCATCATGCCTGCGAATGCCGTGGCGGCACCGGCGGCCCACAGCAACATCAGCCAGATTCTCCAGTCGCCATAGCGCGGCACATGGACCGCGCGGCGGGTCGTGGCGGGCCCGAGCAATGACGGTGAAGGCGGCTCAACCGCCCCGGAGCCGGTGACCTGGAAGACCGCAGCCGGGTCAAACGGAAGCAGCGCTCCGGACGCCTGCACGCGCAGAACCGGCAACGAAGCCGAAAGAAATGGCAACGCCAGCACGGCCGCGGCCGCGGCGGTCCACACCAGATGCCGCAAGGCGGCGGACCGCCCGCGCAGCGCCCACGCCGCCAACCATGCCGCGCCCAGCACTACCGTGCTCTTGAGCGCCGCGCTCACGAAAAAGGAAAAGCATTCCGACACATTCCAGATCGACATCTATTTGCCCTCCCGCTTAGCCTGTTCGATCATTCCCGACATCCGGTCCAGTTCCTCGCGCGTCAGGCGCGCGGCGGAAACATCCAGCAGCGCCGCCACAATCTGGTCGGGCTCTCCGGCAAAGAAGGTGTCCAGCAGATGTTTCACCGCCGACCGCTTGGCCTTCTCGCGCGCTACCGTTGGCATGTAGACGTATTTCAGCCCTTCCGCCTGATGCCTGGCGTGCCCCTTTTCTTCGAGCACCCGCAGCATGGCGCGCACCGCCGAATAGCCGGGCGCGCTGCTCATGGCTTCTCGCACCTCCGATACCGACGCCTTCTCGCGCTGGTAGAGGATGTCCATGATCTGGCGCTCCCGCCGGCTCAGCCCGCCCAGCGCGCTCACCGCCGCGCCTCCTGCTGCGTTTTTAGCATCATGCTAAAAAAATAGCACGATGAAGCGGGCGTGTCAAGGGGATTATTCCCGGCGTGTCGCGGCCACGCCGGAGCGGGCTGTGTCCAGGTCGTAACTGGTCTGAAGATTCATCCAGAATTCCGGCGTCGTGCCAAAGCGGCGCGCCAGCCGCAACGCGGTATCGGATGTGACCGGCCGGCGTTGGTTCACGATCTCGCTGATTCGCGTCACCGGCACCCGGAGGCCGCGTGCGAGCCGGTTCGTGCCGACGCCGAATTCCGCCATGAACTGCTCTCGCAGGATCTCGCCGGGGTGGATCGGTGTCCTGGGAAGCTGCTTGGGCATCGGGGATCTCTCGTTCAATGATACCGAGGTCGTTGCGAGAGAATCGGTTGGCAGGCGGCACCGCCTGCCCCACAAAAGCACAGGCCCTTGCGGGTCGGGGTGGGACAGACGCTTTCGTCTGTCGACCTTGGTAGAGCCCTACCCCACTCCTTTACAATGGTTCTTCATGCCTGAATTCGACGTGGTGGGCGTGGGCCTCAACGCCACCGATACGCTGCTAGTCGTGCCGCACTTCCCGGCCTATGCCGGGAAGGTGCCGTTCCATGAAGAGGTTGTTTCACCGGGCGGGCAGGTGGCCAGCGCACTGGTGGCGTGCGCGCGGCTGGGGCTGCGCACCAAGTACATCGGCACGGTCGGGGACGACGAGCGCGGCCGCATCCAGATGGAGAGCCTGCGCGCGGAGGGCGTGGATCTCCAGCACGTCCAGCTTCGTAAGAACTGCGCCAATCAGTCGGCGTACATCATCATCGACCGCAGCACGGGCGAGCGCACGGTGCTGTGGCGGCGCGACGATTGCCTGCGCATCGATCCCGAACAGATTCTACCGGAGCAGATCGCCGGCGCGCGCCTGCTGCATATCGACGGGCACGACACGCCGGCTGTCGAGCGCGCGGCGGCCATTGCACGGAGCCGCGGGATTCCCGTCACCGTGGACGTCGATACCATCTATCACGGTTTCGACCGCGTGCTGCCGCAGGTCGACTACCTGGTGGCCAGCTCGGAGTTTCCCACGGCCTGGACCGGCCAGAGCGATCCCTTTAAGGCGCTGGAACTCATGCAGTGCGAATACGGAATGAAGGTGGCGGCCATGACGCTGGGGGCGCACGGCGCCCTGGCCAGGGTCGACGGAAAGTTCTTCTACTCGCCCGCTTTCGTGGTGAATTGCGTGGATACCACCGGCGCGGGCGACGTGTTCCACGGGGCGTTCTGCTATGCTGTGTTGCAGGAAATGCCGATGCGCGAAGCCCTGGAGTTCTCCAACGCCATGGCGGCGCTCAATTGCACGGCGCTGGGCGCGCGTGGCGGAATCCGCGGTGTGGAAGAGATTCGCGGCCTGATGGCGCGTGGGGAGAGGCGCGTCGAACCTGAATTCGCGGCCGGCGCCGCGGTCGTCACCGGCCAATGATATTTCCCGTCAAAGTCACGCAGCCGAGCTACTCGAAGCCAACCGTCACGGTGCTGCTGATCGTGGCCAACGTCCTGGTTTTTCTGCACGAGTTCTGGCTGGAGATGGTGGACCCATATTCACTCCACCATTTCATGACTCTCTACAGTCTGAGACCGGCGTATTTTCATTTCTCCAATATCTTCACCTCCATGTTTGTGCACGCCAACTGGATTCATGTGATTGGCAACATGTTGTTCCTGTGGGTATTCGGGGAGAACGTCGAGGATATTCTGGGCCACGGCAAGTACCTGCTGTTCTACCTGTTATGCGGGCTGGCCGCCGCTATCGCGCAGATGGCCATCGACCCGTTCTCGCGCGTTCCCATGGTGGGCGCCAGCGGGGCCATCGCCGGCGTCATGGGCGCTTACCTGGTGAAATTTCCGCGGTCCCGGGTGGTGATGCTGTTCTGGTTCTTCTTCTTTACCACCTTCGATCTGCCGGCCTGGTTCATGCTGATCTACTGGTTCGCCTTCCAGCTTCTCGGCGGTGTGGGAAGCCTCGCCGGGGCGTCTCAGGGCGGTACGGCGTTCTTCGCGCACGTGGGGGGCTTTGTGGCGGGCATTGTCCTGGTCCATACGATGGGTGCGCGCCAACCCTACTGGCGCCGCCGCGACTTGCAGTGGTAGGCCACGGACGGCAATCGCACTTGACAACTGTATAGTGTTCCTGTACACTATACAGTTGATGGCGCAAATCCCTCGAATCCGTTTCGATCCCGCCTCCGGCATTCCGGCCGTTCGCCAGATCGTGGACAACTTGCGAGTCCTTTTGGTGGAGGGCCAGCTTGTCCCCGGAGCCACGCTGCCTTCGGTCCGCAGAGTGGCCATAGAATTGGGTGTTCATTTCAATACGGTGGCGGACGCGTACCGGCAGTTGGCGGCCGAAGGATGGCTGGATCTGAAGCACGGACGCGGCGCGGTGGTGGTGCCGCGTATCGTCCCTGCCGTCACAAATGAGGCTTGGAGTGCGGATTTCCGCAACCGGCTGCGCGGGGTGGTGGCACAACTCCGCGCGGAAGGTATTCCGGTCGCTAGTATCGCGGACGAGCTGCGCGCCATGGCAAAGGTGGTGAAACGAACATGAGACTTGTCCTTTGTACCGTGAATGTCTTCATGGGAGCGCTGATGTTTGCGCTTCCGAACATGACCCGCCGCGAGTTGCTCTTTGCCGTTCCGGTTCCACCGGATTTCCGCCAGAGCCGCGCGGGTCGTCATGCGATCCGCATGTTTCGCCTTGTCATCGTGGCGGTCGTGGCCGCCGCGGCATCTGCGCTGCTGCTGTCCCCGGCCCGGCTCCTCAACGCGGCTGTCGCCGCCATGCCGATCGCCATTCTGCTCGCTGGAGGCATCTGTTTCCGCTGGCAGAATCGCGCATTGGCCTCGGCCGCCGTTCAGTTTACCCGTCCCCGCGAGGCGGAAATCGCAGTCGCGCCGGAGTATTTGCCGTGGTTCGCATGGCTCGGGGCCGGTCCATTCGTAATCCTTGCGGCGGCCGGCACATGGCTATATCTCCACTGGGACCTTATTCCAGCTCGATTTCCGGTGCACTTCGACGCGCTTGGCCACGCCAATCGATGGGCTGGGCGGACAACCAAAGGAGTCTACGGCCCCTTGTTCTTCGGCGCCGAGATTTGCGCTTGGTTCTTGGCTATGGCCCTGGCTGGCTGGTTCGGCGCACGGCGGTCGCGTTCCCGGTCCGTCATGCTGGGCGGCATGATCGCCGCCGAGTGCCTCCTGGGCCTCCTGTTTGCCCTCGTTGCCGTTCAATCGCTGTTCGGAATTCCCCTTTGGGTGATTGCGCTGTCGCCGATAGCCGGCCTGATTCCACTCATCATCGTGCTGACAAACCAAATGAGCGAACCCGGGGAACCTATGGACCCGACGCCGAACGAGTGTTGGAAGGGCGATATCCTCTATTACAATCCGAACGATGCGGCGTTGTTCGTCGAGAAACGCGACGGGTTGGGATATACGCTGAACTTCGCGAACCGCGGGTCTTGGATGCTTCTTCTGGGCTTGGCGCTGGTAATTGCGTCCGTTCCGTTTGTTACGGCTTGAGTGTGCGCGCGCCGGCTTCCCTCGAGGCCACGCTATGATTAAGGATAATGCCGCAGATCCTCGACGGGAACCGCGTTCGCGATGAAATCATGAATGATCTCAAGCCGCGCGTGGCCGCGCTCGCCGCGCACGGGCGTCCGCCCGGACTGGCGGTGGTGCTGGCGGGGCACGATCCGGGTTCCGAGATCTACGTTCGCAACAAGGTCAGAGCCTGCCAGCAGCTCGGTATCCGGTCGGAGACCCTCACGCCCCCGGATTCCGTCACGACCGAAGAATTGCTCGGCATGGTAGCGGAGTTGAATGCCCGGCCCGAGGTCGATGGTATCCTGGTGCAGCTTCCGCTTCCGCCGCGTGTGGACGCCAAGCGGGTGGCGGCGGCCATCGCCCCCGACAAGGACGTCGATGGTTTGCACCCCTGCAATATCGGTAACCTGGTGGTGGGCCTGCCCGGACTGCGCGCCTGCACGCCCGCCGGCATCCTCGAACTGCTCAAGCGCTACGGCATCCCCATCGCCGGCAAACGCGCGGTGGTGGTGGGCCGCAGCGATATTGTCGGCAAGCCAGTGGCTTTTCTACTGCTCCACGAGCACGCCACCGTGACCATGTGCCATTCCAGGACGGCCGGCCTCGCCGCGGTTTGCCGCGAGGCCGACATTCTGGTGGCGGCCATCGGGCGCCCGGCCATGATCACCGGCGAGTATCTGGCGCCCGGCGTGACGGTGATCGACGTGGGCATGAACCGTCTCGACGACCGCGGCGAGGTGGAGCGCATTTTCCGCAACTCCCCGCGGAAGCTGGCGGCCTTCGACAAGAACCGAAGCGTTCTGGTGGGCGACGTGGACCCGTTCGACGTGGCCGAGAAGGCGGCCGCGTACTCGCCAGTTCCGGGAGGTGTCGGGCTCCTGACCATTGCCATGCTCATGTCCAACACCGTGGCGTCGGCGGAGCGCAGGGCCGGCGCGTGTTGAGGGTCGGGCTCACGGGCGGACTGGCCAGCGGGAAGACGTTTGTGGGTGAAATATTGGCGAGCAGCGGCTGTCTGGTCATTCAGGCCGACGAGCTCGGCCATGAGGTGCTGGCGCCCGGCGGAGAAGCCTACGACGCCGTGGTGCGGGAATTCGGCCGCGGGATTCTGACGGCCGATGGCCTTATCGATCGCCAGCAGCTCGCCTCCCTGGTGTTCGGCTCGCCCGAACGGCTGGCCCGGCTCAATGGGCTGGTGCATCCGGCGGTGGTGCGCCGCGAGGAGGAATCGATCGCCGAATTCGCCGCCCGCGAACCGCGGGGCATCGCGGTGGTGGAGGCGGCCATCCTCATCGAGACCGGCAGCTATAAGCGATTCGACCGCATCATCCTGGTGTGGTGCGCCGAGGAGCAGCAGGTGGAGCGCGCTTTGCGGCGCGGCGGCGCGGAAGAGGCTGACGTGCGCGCGCGGATCGGCCGGCAGATGCCGCTCGCGGAGAAACGGAAGTTTGCCGATTTCGTCATAGATACATCCGGGCAAAAAGAGGATACCTTGCGGCAGGCCCGGGCCGTTTACGAAGCATTACGGAGAATCGAAATATGAAAGTCGCGCGACCATTCTTCTGGGCCATCCTGCTGGTAGCCGGATTTCTGTACGTCACTTCGGTGGCGCATTGGGACCTGGGGCGCGCATGGCAGCCGATGCGGTCCGCGGGGCGCCTGTGGAGCGAGCCCGCCTCCGCCGAAACCGCCGGATTTTCGGCCGACGAGCAGAACAATATCGGGATTTATAAGAATGCCCGCGACGCCACGGTGAATATTACGTCGGTGGTGTACCGTGAGGACTGGTTTTTCCGGGTCGTTCCCGCGGAAGGAACCGGCTCGGGGTTTATTATCAAACCCACCGGCGAGATCCTCACCAATAACCACGTGGTGAGCGGCGGCGCTGCGCGTGCGGATCTCACCGTCACGCTGGCGGATAAGAAAGTTTACAAGGCGAAAGTCCTGGGAACGGACCCGCGCAACGATCTGGCCCTGATCCGCATCGATACCGGCCGCAAGCTGCCGTCCTTGCCGCTAGGCAATTCCGACACCCTGGTGGTGGGGCAAAAGGTGCTCGCTATCGGCAATCCGTTCCGATTTGAAGGCACGCTTACCACGGGCGTGGTAAGCTCGCTCGGCCGCACCATCGACACCGAGGAGAACCGGCGTCTGGAGGGCATGATCCAGACCGATGCCGCCATCAATCCGGGCAACAGCGGTGGTCCGCTGCTGGATTCGCACGGCAACGTGATCGGGATCAACACCGCCATCTACGGCCAGCAAGGCAGCATCGGGATCGGCTTCGCCATGCCCATCAACCGCGCCAAGTCGATGCTCGAGGAATTCCAGCAGCACGGCACCATTTCACGCCCGTCGCTGGGCATACGGACCGTGTACGTGGCCGGGGATCTCGCGGGAATGCTCGAACTGCCATCGCAGGGCGGCCTGCTGATTCAGACTGTGGAGCGTGGATCGGCCGCCGAAGCCGCGGGTTTGCGCGGCCCTTCGAGGATGGTCATTGTGGGCGGTTTCCAACTGGGCATCGGTGGGGACTTGATCCTGGCGGCGGATGGACAAAACATCGAGGACAACAACACGCTGCCGACCTTGTTGAATCGCAAACGCGGCGGGGACATGATCGAGTTGACGATCTACCGGAATGGCCAGACCCAGAAGTTGCGGGTCAAGTTGGGTGAGGCTCCCCAACAACTGTAAATAGCGGGCCGCTATGCGACTGCGGAGCCTTTGGGGGCAATGTCGTTGGCGGCCACTTTATTCTTACTTCCGGGCGGCCGGCCCCGGCGTTTTACGGTGGTCTCCGACGACATCCAGGATGGCGGCCTTCCACGGCGCCTGCCACGCCCCTGTGCCAACCGCTCCAGGCTGAGAATCGCTCCTTCGATTTGTTCGCGCTCCGCCCTTAATTCGGCGAGTATCTTGGTGACATCCATTTCACTGGCCCTCCCGGCCGGCCTCGGCGAGGTTGCTGCCGCGGCCGAAATCTTAAGAAATCGCTTTTATGACTTCAGTATACACTTGATTTATATACCAATGGCTATTTATTTTCAACACGAGACTGGGAATTTAGGGACCAAACGCGAATACAAAGTACCGGATGAGCGTCCTAGTACGAAGGCGGCGCAGCCGCGTCCTGGCGGCGCTTCTTCCAGTAGAAATAGAACGGCAGCCCGAGCAGGATCAGCCCAATTCCCATGAAAGACTCACGCGGACGGTCGAAGAGTGTGGAAAACAGCAGCACAGACGCGCCCAGAATAAAAAGTACTGGTACAAACGGGTAGCCGGCCGTATGGTACGGACGGACTAGGTCGGGGCGTTTCTTCCGCAGGACGAGCACGGCGGCGGCAGTCATGCCATAAAGAATCCAACTGGCGAATATGACCAGGCTGAACAGGTCGTCGTACTTTCCGGAAAGCACCAGCACCGACGCCCATGCGCTCAGAGTAAGAATCGAGACGCCCGGCGTGTGGTATTTCGGGCTGACGCGGCCAATCGCGGAGAAGAAGTACCCCTGCCGGGCGGCTGCATAGGGAACCCGCGAACCCGAGAGAATAGAACCGTTTAGAGCGGCAAAGATACTAATCATGGCGGCGACGGCGACCGCATTTGCGCCTGCCCCATCGAATATCTTCCGCATCATTTCGGCCGGCGGGCGATCGGCGACGGCCACTTCCCCGGCTGTCAATACGTGAAAATATGCCCAATTCGCGAGCAAATAGATGGCGATCACGGCCAGCGTTCCACCGATCAGCGCGAGCGGCAGGTTTCTTTGCGGATTCCGAACCTCGGAAGAGACCATGCTCACGTTGTTCCACCCGTCATAGGCCCACAGGGCCGCCACCAGAGCGGCGATGAACCCGGCGAACGTCAGGGGCACGACCGGGGCGGATCCGGCGGAAGCGGCGTGCGCCTGGCCCAGTACCAGGCCGGAAAAGATAATCATCGCGATGAGAGCCACTTTGACGACCGTGACCGTCACCTGCACGTTGCCGCCGAGTTTGACGCCGTAATAGTTCAGCCAGCCCAGCAGGAGGATTAAAGCGATGGCGAAAAGCTGCCCGTAGCGCAGTTCGAGCGGCCCCCCGTGAGGCCCGAGCGGAAGGGGCAGGGAATAGAAGACGGTATCGAGCGGCGCATAAAAATTGGACAAGTAAACGAAGAAACCGGTCGCCAGGGTGGCAATCGACCCGCTCTTCGCAACCCACATTTGCGTCCAACTGTACAGGAACCCCCACATGGGACCGTAAGCTTCGCGGAGAAAGGCGTATTCGCCGCCGGCTTCCGGCAGGGCGGCCGCCAGCTCCGCGTAGCTGAGCGCGCCGGCGAGCGAAAGCAACCCGCCGACCACCCAGACCAGGAACACCATTTGAGGGGTGCCGGCGCGCAGGATCATGGTCTTGGGCACCAGGAATATGCCGCTGCCGATCACCGTGCCGACCACGATGGACGCGGCGGCCCAGGCTCCCAAGTCGCGCTTCAATTCCGTCACGGTGGATGGTTTGGTCATTTTGGTCTATTCCTTTGGTGGGGCAGGCGGCACCGCCCGCCCCCCCACGCCTTTGGAATACTCGGCATCGCCTTCAAACCATGATGCCATCAGCGCGGCGCAAAACGTTACCGTGGTTCCGATGAGCACGTACCAGGTGAAGGCGATAGGGGTCGCGAAGCGGACGTAGAGGATGGCCGCCAATCCCGCGCCGGCGCCCGCCATGGCCGCACCCTCGCGCGGTTTTCTGGTCAGCACCCCCAGCAGAAAAACGCCCAGCAACATGCCCGAAGGGATGGAAGCGATGGTCAGGCCCGCCTCCAGAACGGACTGCGAACGGCGCGCCACAATGGCGATGGCCAACAGCACCACGCCCCACGCGACGGTGGCCAGCCGCGCGGTTCGCAGGGAGCGGGCGTCGCCAGCTCCGCGGGTTCCCAGAAAGTCCACCACGGTGGTGGAAGCAAGCGAGTTCAGGGCCGCGCTCAGGTTGGCCATGGCCGCGGCCAGGATGGCCGCGATCGCCAGTCCCGCCACGCCCGCCGGCAAGTGGTTCCAAATGAATTCCGGGTAAATGCGATCAGTCTGCTGGGGCGCCGGCATGCCCGTGTCGCGGTAATACACGAAGAGCAAGACGCCGATCAGGAGGAATAGGGTGAATTGAAAGAGTATTACGGCCCAGCTTGCCAGCAGCGCGGCGCGGCTCTGTCGCTGGTTGCGCGCGCTCAACAGGCGCTGCACCATGAGTTGATCGGTCCCGTGGCTGGCGGTGGTGAGGAAACACCCGCCGGCGACTCCCGCCCAAAAAGTATAGGGGCGTGCGAAAAATGCCATGGTGGGCGAAAACCGGAAATCGAAAACCGAGAACTTGTGGGCCGCGCCGGCCACGGCCACCACGTGGTGCCATCCGCCGGGAATCTGGCCCAGAATGACGAAAAAACTGGCCACGGCACCGAAGACGTAGAGGCTCATCTGCACTACGTCGGTCCAGATCACCGCCGTCATCCCGCCTTCAAACGTGTAGAAAATCGTGAGCAGAAGGATGAGGACCATGGAAGCGATTTCGCCGGTGCCCAGCACAATCGAGATTACCAGCGAGATGGCGAAGACCCGCACCCCTTCGGCCAGAGCGCGGGTCACCAGGAACATCCCGGCCGTGAGTTTGCGAATGCGCTCGCCGAACCTGCGCCGCATGAGCTCGTACGCGGTGAACATTTCTCCGCGAAAATAGTGGGGCAGGAACAAAAACGAAATCACGATGCGGGCCAGCAGGTAGCCGAGGACAATCTGCAGGAATCCCAGGTTGCCCGTGAACGCCAGCGCGGGCGTGCCCACAATGGTCAGAGTGCTGGTTTCGGCCGACACGATGGACAGGCCGATGGCCCACCAGGGCGCGGTCCGGCCGCCCAGGAAGTAATCGCGCAGGGTGGTCTGGCCGCGGCGGAAATGCGCCCCGAACCAGGTGATGGCGGCCAGGTAGGCGAGGATGATTCCGAAATCCAGGTAGCGCATGAAAACAACGACTTCCAGCATAGCGTTGATCTGTTATGATTTGGGTTCGGAACTTGGCGGCCGGAAACGGCGTCAAAAGGGTTGCGCCAAGAGACTGGTTCGGCTATACTTCCGCAAGTGCCCGCCTTGCTCGGGTCGTGGCCAAGGGAGCGGCGTTGGAGTTACCATAGCGGATCGGCAGCCCGTTGCGGTCGGTTAAGAAGGAAACAGGCAGGAGGCTCACGTGCACCATTTTTATCGGACGTTGAAAGGGATAGCGGCGGTCGCCGTTATGTATGCCGTCGTCATGGCGGGGACGGCACAGCATGCTCGCGCGCAAGCGGCGGGCGGCCAGACGGCGGCGGCCCAAACGGCGCAGCCCCAGAAGAAGGTCAAGGATCAGGGCGAATACGACATTTACAACACCGTCCTGAAAGACGCGGGGGCGCAGACGTGGCCCAAGCTGCTGGCGGATCTGGACACTTGGGCGCAGAAATATCCCGACTCCGATTACAAAGACGATCGGCTGTACTACTACGTTCAGGGCTACACCGGGGCCAACCAGCCGGCCAAAGAGCTGGATGTCGCCGGGCGGTTGCTCGCCAAGGATCTCAAGACCGTCTTCCCGGATCCTAAACAGGTCCTCACGGTTCTTTACATGACCTGCGTCAACGCCCAGAAGGCTCCCGCTTCCACGGTGGACCAGGTCGTGACAGTGGAGGGGGGCGCGGTGGGCGGGGTGCCCACGGTGACGATTTCCACCTCTTCTCTTACCGCGGTGGGCGAGAAAGCGGCGAAGGAAATGCTGGAGTTCGTACCGACGTACTTCGTGGCGGCCAACAAGCCGGCGGCTACCAGCGATGCGGACTGGACGAAGACCGGCAAGGACTTGACGACCCTGGCCGACGGGACGCTGCGGGTAATCGCCATGCGGCCCGGGATGGAGCTTCTTCAGAAATACACTGCCTCCGGAAACAAGGACACCAGTTTCTGCGCGCCGGCCGAAGCGGCTCTCGCCAAGGCCTTACAGCAGTTTCCCGACGGCGCCATCATTGCCTACAACTTGGGCCGGGCTCAGCTCTGCCAGCGGGCGGCCAACCCGGACAAGATCCCCGTCGCGATCTACGAGTTCGCCCACGCGGCGGTCATCGATCCCTCCCTGGGTGGCAGCACGGACCCGAAAGCGGTCGAGAACTACCTCAACACCATCTACACGAACTACCACGGCGCCGACGAAGATGGCTTGAAGCAGCTCAAAGAGCTGGCCGCGAAGTCGCCCCTCCCGCCGGCCGCTTACAACTTGGAATCGGCGGCCCATATCTCCCAGAGGAAGGAAGAGGAATTCAAGAAGACCAATCCGCAACTGGCGCTGTGGATGGGAATCAAGGGACAACTGGCCGACACCAACGGTGAGAAGTACTTCGACGAACAACTGAAGGGCTCCGGCGTTCCCAAGCTCAAGGGCGTCGTCGTGGATGCCCGGCCCGCGTGCCGCCCCAAAGAGCTGCTGGTGGCTATCCCCGAGCCGGACCAGAAGGGGACTCCGCAGACGGTGATTACCCTGAAACTGGTCGCCGATGAGAAGCCGGATGCCCTGGCCGGAAAGCCCGACACCGGCGTTGGCGTCGAAATCCAATGGGAAGGCGTCCCGTCGGCGTTCACTAAGGAACCCTTCATGCTGACCATGGACACGGAGAAGGGCAGCATCACCGGGCTGAACCTGACGCCTTGCGCCGCGGCGCCGGTGAAGAAAGCCGCTCCCAAGAAGAGCGCTCCCGCAAAGAAGAGCGCGGACTAGCTACGGCGCTCGAGCGCCGTGCCTGGCTGTTCCGGCTGGGGCGTTCTCGTGTTCGCCAGCACCAGGCTGAATACGAAACGCTCCATGGGGCTGAGGGAAGCGCCGGCTCCCTTCAGGTCCTGGAAGTAGTGCTGGAAGCTTTGGGCGGAGGACACCAGCCGGCCATAGGCCGGTGCGTTGCGAAACGCCGTGGCCATTAGCCCCACCGTCAGGATCCCGATGATGTACGCTTTTCGTGTCATCTCTACCTGCTAAGACGAATACGGACGCGGAAAAGTTAGCAGTTATGGGGCAGGCCATCGTTTTTTTGTGGCCTGCCCACCCCGCGCAGCCCATCACCATGTTTCGTAAGCACTTAACGAGTCGCAACGAGACCCGATCCCATGTGACGGGGAAGCCGTCTGCTATAATAGAACTTAGGATTTCCGGGTTTTTCCGGTCGCAAGTTTATGCCGCTTTATGAATACAGGTGTCATAGTTGTGGTAAGACCTTCGAGATAAGGCAGAGGTTTGCGGAGGCGCCCTTGACGGTGCATGAAGGGTGCGGCGGCGAGTTGCAACGAATCATTTTCCCGTCGGCACTACAGTTCAAGGGCTCGGGTTTCTATATTACGGACTACGGTCGCGGCGGTAAGTCGCCTTCGACCAACGGCTCCAGCGCGCACGCGAAATCGGAATCGAAGACCGAATCCAAGAGTGAATCGAAGTCCGAATCGAAGGGCGAGTCGAAGTCCGAATCGAAGCCTGAATCGAAGGGTGAGTCGAAGCCCGAGTCGAAGGGCCAGAGCCAGCCGTCCACCTCTACTCCACCACGCGGATGAAGAGAACCTTCCTGTGCCTGCTGGCGGCGGCTTGTCTGCTTACGGCGGCCCCCAAGAGACCGAAACTGGTCCTGGTAATTGCCATCGACCAGTTCCGTTACGATTACCTCACGCGCTACCGCGGCGAATACCACGCCGGCTTCGACCGGCTGTTGACCAACGGCGCGGTCTTCACCAATGCGCGGTACCGGCACTTCCCGCCGCTGACCGCCCTCGGGCACAGCGTCATACTCTCGGGCGCCATGCCTTCAGTCGGTGGGATCGCGGGAAACGAGTGGTACGACCCCGACGAGCGCCAGCACGTCACCAGCGTTTCCGACAGCCACACGCAACTGCTGGGCGGAAATGGCGGCCCAGGGTGTTCGCCGCACCGGCTGCTGGTGAGCACCATCGGCGACGAACTCAAGATGGCCGATGGCGGCAAGTCCCGCGTGATCGGGATTTCCCTGAAGGACCGGGCAGCGATTCTGCTGGTGGGCCACATGGCCGATGGCGCCTATTGGTTCGACCCCCAAAGCGGCAATTTCGTCAGCAGCACCTACTATTTCCGCGAGCTGCCGGCCTGGGTCAAGGACTTCAACGACACCCGGCCCGCCGAGAAGTATCGCGGCGCCGCCTGGCTGAACCACAGGTTGCCGGAGAACCTCAAGGATTTGTACGGCACCAGCGACGAAAGTCCCTTGGAGTCCAGTTCCTTCGGGAACGAATTGGTGGAGTTGCTGGCCGAGCGCGCGCTGACCGCGGAGCAGCTTGGGACGCGCGATTTCACGGATGTGCTGGCCATCAGCCTCACCTCCAACGACAAGATCGGCCACGACTACGGACCCGACTCCCCGGAGGCGCACGACGCGGCCGTGCAGGCCGACCAGCTCATTGCGAAGCTCTTTCAGACGGTGGACCGCCAGGTGGGCCTGGACAACGTGCTGGTGGTGCTCACCGGCGACCATGGCGCCGCCCCCTCGCCGGAAGTGAACGCCCTGCGCAAGATGCCGGGAGGGCGCATTCCGATTGCCACGCTGAGGCAAGTCGCGAAGACCGCGCTGGAGAAGAAATACGGGGCCGGCGACTGGGTCTTGGGCGCTTGGGACGTGTCGGTGTACCTGAACCGATCGCTCATCGCGAGCCGCAAGCTCGACCCCGCGGAAGTCGACCGCGCCGCGGCGCAGGCGCTCATGGCCGTGCCCCATGTCGCGCGCGTCTATACGCGCGAAGAGATCGCCCACGGCCAGATGTTTCGGGACGACATGAGCACACTCGTCGCCAACGGCTTCAACGTGCGCCGCGGGCCGGATGTCGAGGTGGTCATGGACCCCTACTGGATCGTGAGCGACAAGTCCGCATCCCACACCTCGCCGTACGGCTACGATGTGCACGTGCCGGTGATCTTCATGGGGCCGGGCATTCGCGCCGGGCGGTACGATGGCTCGATCGCGGTAAACGATGTCGCGCCCACGCTGGCCACCATGCTGGACGTGGAGACCCCCAGCGGTTCGGTGGGCCGTGTTCTGTCGGAGATGCTGGCGCCGCGGTAGCCGCCGGCCTACCGCACCTTGCCGAAACCGTAGACCACGCTGACGGTGGTGGATAGCCATTGTTGAATCGGGCTCCCGGTATCGCGCCAGGTGCGTACGGTGAAGCCCACCCGAAAGTGCCGGCGACGATCGACAGCCACCGTCGCCCTGCCGGAGTACTGTAGGAGCGACCCGTTGTAGTATGGCGCATCACCGGGCCCATACCAGATGTAACCGCCGCCCAGCCCGGCCGACAGTTCCACCCGCCCGTCGGCAACCGGAACGATTCCCCGTAGACCGTAGTCCAGAAAGCCGACTCGCCCCACCGGGTGCTCGCACCCGTACCGGGTGCATGAAGTTCCGGGCAGCCAGGCGCCGGTCCATCCGCCCTCCGCCGACAGATACTTCAGGAGACGGAGTTCGTAGCCCGCATGTAGGGCCGGACCGGCGGAGTACTCGCTGGCCAAATAGCCGCCGACCGGAAACACACCACCGCCGCCGAATTCCACGCTGTGCCGCGCCGCACCGTCCTGGGCCGCCAGGACTCGTATGAAGACAAAAAGGACGAGATACCGTTTCAAGTAGTTGGTTCCTCCACTACAAAGACCCGCCAGCCACCGAACTCAACTACAGGCCGCGGGCATAGCGCCGCCGGCGTCACGCCACTGTATAATTGAAATCATGGATTTACGTCCGCTGCATGACCGCGTGTTGGTGAAACGCCTGGATGAAGGCGAACAGAAGATCGGCGGGATCATCATCCCGGATACCGCCAAGGAGAAGCCGCAACAGGCGGAGGTGAAGGCCGTGGGCAACGGCAAGCTGCTGGATTCCGGCGAGCGTGCTGCGATCGACGTGAAGCCCGGCGACCGCATTCTGTTCGGCAAGTACTCCGGTTCCGAAATCAAGATCGAGGGCGAGGAATACCTCATCGTGACGGAAGACGAGATCCTCGGGGTCTTGGAATAGGGTGTGTTAATCTAAGGATCTACACAAGCCAAATCAGGAGTTGTTTTCATGAATTTACGTATGGGACTCGGGCCGCTGATGGCCTGCTCCGCGCTGTTGGGGGCCGCCCAGATGGCCTCCGCGCAGCCTAAGATCGTGGTGATCAATCTGCAGCGCGCGGTGCTGGACTCGGCCGAGATCAAGAAGGCCGACGCGGACATGCAGGCCAGGTACAAGCCGCGGTCGGCGGCCATCGAGAAGTTGCAGAAGGATGTCGCGGACATCGCGCAGCAATTGCAGGCCAACGCCGGCAAGTTCACGCAACAGGCGGAGGCCGAACTCACCGCGCAGGGGCAGAAGAAGCAGCGCGACCTGCAGCGCCTGCAGGAAGACCTCCAGGCCGACGTGGAGCGCGAGCGCAACGACGTCCTGCAGAAGAGCGGGATAAAGATGAGCGAAGTCGTCAAGAAGATCGCCGAAGAAAAGGGCTACGACCTGGTGGTGGACGTTTCCACCTCGGTCTACTTCAAACCGGCGATGGAGATCACCAACGACGCCATCGCCGCCTACGACAAGGCGTACCCGGCGGCTGCGGCGCAACCGGCGAAGTAAGCCGGGATCGGGGAAGAGATGGGCGATTTTCTCGAGACGTACGGCGCGGGCGACGAGCGGCGGGGGAAGATCGTCAAGCGGGTGGTGGTCTCGCTGGCGGCCTTGCTGGTGGTCGGGGGGCTTCTCTATTACGGTTTCCACACCTTCCGTCAGGAACGGCAGGCCAAACGGTTCTTCGAACTGCTGGCCGCCCACGACTACAAGCCGGCCTACGCCTTATGGGGTTGCACGGACGCCAATCCGTGCCGCGATTACCCCATGACCGCATTCATGCAGGATTGGGGCCCGCCGGCCGTCTCCATTGACAAGTTCGAGGTGCTGGACGGCGCGTCCTGTGGTTCCGGCGTCATTGTGGATGTGGATGCCGGCGCCGCCGGGGACAGGAAGCTGATGGTGGAACGGGACAGCCTGGAAATCGGATTCATCCCGCCTTGGCCGGGCGTGGTTCCCGGCCGGTGCCCACAAGTGAATCGGATCGCCGATTTCGTACGTGACCTGAGGTACCGCCTGCACGGGCGGACCTACAAGTAGGGAGCGAACTATGGACGAGCGGGCATATTACACCGATTCCGAGACCACCAAGCCGGCCGTGCTGAATTGTCCGTATTGCCGGACCGCCGAGACCTACGAGCTGCGCTGGAGCGTCCGCAAGAAGAAGGACCGCCTTCCCGGCGGCGCCGACGAGCGCGACCGTGCCAAGTTCCAGAAAGCGCAAAGCTACATGGTGCTGATGGACGACAAGGTCGCCTGTAAGAACCTGCGCTGCCGCAAACGCTTCGACATCTCCGGCATCAAGAGCATGGCGTTCCTGTAATCGCACGCTTTATCTCGAATTCGCCCGCGTTTTTCCTGGCCTTCCTATTACTTTTTCACGGATTGCCCCGAAACAAGACAAGAGTGTCCGAAAGATAGTAGAGAGTTCGCCACCTTTGAATTGACAGTCACATGGCGTGCGGGCATACTGGTGGCGGTCCCGGCCAAAGCGACTCGGCTCGGCGGCCGCTGCCGAAAGGTAAACTGTGTATGCCGCGCAAGCACTTGTTGAAGAGCCTTCTTACGATTCGCATTTCCGGAAGTATACTAATCCTGCTCCTGCTCTTTGCCGCGCCGGTTGTGGCGGGCTTGATCAACGGTCCCGCGGAGGAGCTCTTCCTGACCGGGTATAGAGGCGGTTGTTGTACCAATGACCGGATCTTCGCGGTGCAGGGCAACAGCGTCATCGTGGACGTGCCCAAGGCGACTACCAACGGCTATCCCGAAGGTCCGCTGGCCGTGGGAGGCACTATTCGCACCATGGGCCCTTATTCCCAAGACCCCGGGGGGCCATACTACGGGGCGCAGTACGCCCTGGACGGCGACGACATGGGCCAGCGGTATCCCAACCCGGTTACTGACTACAATTCTGTCAACTACTGGAATGACGGCACGACCGACGGCAGTACTTACAATTATGCCTTGGCGACCGTGGACGACCATAACTCCCGCGTATCCGTCTACCGTTTTGACCGCAATTGGGCCAACCCGCAATACCTGTTCTCGGCGGGGGCCAACCCCGTGCAAAATCCGTGGAATAATACCTACGAGGCGTACTCGGGAATCACGTTCGGCTACAATCCAGGCCAGCCTGATCCCTTCCTCTGGCTGGCCGGGTCATGGCACACGGACCGACCACCCTACCAGGACCACGACAGCTATTATGTGTTGATTTGCACCCTCGGCGGCTACTGCGGAACCTCGTTCGAGCTTTTCCAGGAAGGGGGCGCTGTCCTTCATAACGCGGTCGGCCTGGCCATGGACCCCGTTACCCACTGGCTCTGGATTGGGGACACCGACCATCCCGGCAACTTGTACGCCTATAACTTCGGGAAACTAGGCGCCAATAAGTATATGGGCTACGCCCACTACGACGCGCTCAGCAACGTTACGCTGTCCGGCGCCGAATTCCGCATGGGCAACGAAGTCGCCGTGGAGAGTTGGGAGTCCGGAGTTCCCGAACCCGGCACTTGGCTGCTGGCCGCGGCCGGCGGGCTCGTCCTGGTCTTGAAGCGCCGCCTCGCCTGACACCCCGAGCCGGAGATTGCTCGCGCACTGCTGGGCATCGGCGGCGGTTGGATAAGGCACTCCGCTTACGATAAACTCACAGGTATAGGGTTATGCGGATGAAAATGATCGAAACTCGCGCTCTCATCGACGGCGACGGGCGGATCACACTGAGGGCGCCGGCGCCATCGGATATCCGTCCGGGCGAGCATGATGTGCTGGTGATTATCGACGAGAAGGACGCCGCACCGCTACGATCTCCTCGTCTGGACTTCCCCGTGGACAGCTATGGACCGTGGCCGGAAGGACTCTCCTTGAGAAGGGAAGACCTGTATGGCGAGAACGGGCGTTGATCCGGTTTTCCTGGATACGAACATTCTTGTTCATGCCAACGTCGCCGAGTCACCCAGGCACCGCGTGGCGCTTGACACCGTCGAGCAGCTTTCCGAGGCGGGCGTTGAGATTTGGGCCTCCTCAGCAGAATTTGTGGGGTGATTCCGGTTCCGGGAGGCGTCCCAAGTTGTGATAAAGGGCGATTTCCATGGCATGGTAGGTACGAAAGCCGTAGGATCGTCTGGTAACCACTCGGAT
>Ga0182021_10002050_pt1 | contig 23521 bp, 21 predicted proteins | sample 612E3MmetaG_FD_120493 | JGI IMG/M metagenome (GOLD analysis project Ga0182021, IMG submission 120493) | Permafrost microbial communities from Stordalen Mire, Sweden - 612E3M metaG (Illumina Assembly) | ecosystem: Environmental > Terrestrial > Soil > Wetlands > Permafrost | place: Sweden... | reverse complement strand
TTGGGAAGCAGACATTCTACCACTGAATTACTCCCGCAAGTCAGATCTGATTGTATGATAAAAAGCATGGGAAAAGCAAGTCAACGATATAATCATCCATACCGACAAGTCCGTAGGTACATTTGCTTTACAAATGCATACTTTGTAAAGCAAATGTAAGGTATCCAGTCGGCATAAGTGGATTCCGTGTCGTCCCGCGCTATAAGCTGGGACCACCAGCACGGACTGGGTTTCTTTTACTCGTTTTAGTACCCATGCTATGATAAGAAAAACACCTTGCGGTGGTTAAAAGAGTAATTTGATGAGTGATACCATAGCAGACATGGAACGGATATTTCATCCTCGAGCGATAAGCATCATCGGGTCGTCCAACCATACGGGCAGTTTCGGACGGTTATTTTTAGAGGGCATGATGCGCATGGGTTACCAGGAAATTTACCCGGTACATCACAGCGAAAAAGAATTACTGGGATTGAAGGCTTATCCTAGCATCAAAGAAATTCCGGTTGAAATCGACTTGGCAATATCACTAGTACCGCGCACCGAAGTCCTCAAGGTAACTCAGGAATGCGCTGATAAGGGCGTTAAAGGCCTGCTGCTGTTTACCTCAGGTTTCAAGGAAAAAGATGAGGAAGGCAAAATAATCGAACTGGAGATAGCGCAAATCGCCCGTAAAGGAGGCGTCAGGCTCATCGGGCCGAACGCCAACGGCTTTTATTGTCCGGCATCACGCATCTGCACTTTTCCCGGCGCTTTAATGGTCGGCGGACTACCCCTGGAAACCGGCGAGTTAGCCATCCTTTCCCAGAGCGGCTCATTTGCCGATTACACCTGCCAGATTCTGGCCGGAAAGAATATCAGATTCAGCAAAGTCGTAGGTTATGGCAACGAAAGCGACCTGGGCGCCGCTGATTTTCTGGAATATTTCGCACAGGATCAAGAAACCCGCATCATTGCCGGTTACCTCGAAGGTATTAAGGATGGCCGCAGGTTCTTCGAACTGGCTAAAAAGATATCAAAGCTAAAACCAATTATCATCTGGAAAGGCGGACTGACCGAAACCGGAGCACACGCCGCTCTCGCTCATACCGGAGCGCTGGCGGGCTCCCGGCAGGTCTGGGAAGCAATGTTCAAACAAACGGGCATTATCAACGCCAAAAGCATGGAAGAGGTGGCGGATTGTGTATTGGCTTTTTACCGGCAGCCCCTACCAGCAGGTAAAAGAGTCGCGATATTGTCCGGTATGGCAGGCACGAACGTCGGAACCGCGGACAACTGCCTGATGATGGGACTTGAAATGGCGAATTATAGCGATAGTACCAACCAAAAATTATTAAATCTTCTCCCTACTATCGGGACGACAATCGCCAACCCGACAGATATTGGCGCCGGAGTACTGGTAAATCCCAAATTATATAACGAGACGGCTAAAATTATACTTGACGACGAAAATGTGGATATGTTAATTACAGTGACCGGACCGGATAACACGGCCAGTATACAAGGTCTGGCAGATGTCGCGCAGTATGCCGGTAAACCGATGGTCATCTCTTTATTCGATATCGCGGGATTAGTAGAACCGCAGGCGAAGTTCCTGCGGGAAAAACATATCCCGGTTTATCTCGAACCCAAGCGAGCAGCATTTGCGCTGGCAAAACTGGCGGAATATGCAGAATTCCGTTTTAGCCATTAACAATTCTCTTCAGGAAGAAACAAATAGAATATCAGCAATTTATCCTCGATATGTATGTACGGCTCAAATATGAAATGGAATTAGTGCTAAAGGACATCACTAATGAGGAATTAAATTAACAGTCCACGTCACAGTCGAATAGCATCGGGTGGTTAGCCCGGCATACGATGCGCAGTCAGGACCGGCTGAATGCGGATTTATTCGAGGAAGAACAACTTTGGATTCAAGAGAAATAGTATGTTAAATTCAATCGCAAACCCGATCCGAAAGATACAGGCAACGGTCACAATGCTCAGCAAGCAGCGGAATTACGCGCGCCGGAAGTTCAAACCTACCTGGATTATTACCAGGCGGTTTTTGAGAGAACAAAGTAATACATCACAACACACCTTTCCCCCTCCGACCTTCAGCGGGAAGTTATAAGCCCCACACTGGGAACCGCTGTTACGGTTGAATCGCGTTTATTAGGGACAATCAATAATTTTCAGCATGTCGGACAGGCCGGCTATGTGAAGGGTATGTTAAGGGGAATCGGCTGGTATGGGAGGTAATCATCTTGACGGTTAAGTTAATATGTTTCTCACTACCGATTATCTGATGTCTAACTATTGGTATTGAACTGAATTTATATTTGGGATTTTGATATTATGGAAGGTTTCGAATTTCGGATTTCTGTTTTACTTGATTATTGATACTTGATTATTGTGTTGCTGACCGCTGATGGCTGAAAGCTATTAGCTCTACCTTATTCCCCAAAAACCCTTTTAGCTTCAAAAGTACCATTTTCTCTCCAAATATGCTTTAATATATATTTGTTGACTAATATGGAGGAACTTATAATATGGCTACCTTAGAATTAAAAGCAACTAAAAGACACATTGCGGGCAAGAAAGTGCAGGCATTACGCCGCCAGGGCGTTACCCCCGCACATCTTTTCGGCCCCGGTGTGGAGTCTTTAGCAATACAGTGCGATACCCCCTCGCTGAGAAATATCCTCGTAGACGCCGGGCATACTCAGCTCGTCAGCCTGAAATTGGGTCATGAGCATCACCCGCGAACCGTCATGATTCGTGAAGTCCAGATTGATAATTTCAAAGGTGGTGTGCTGCATGTCGATTTCTACCAGGTGAACCTGGGAGAGGTAATCAGAGTTAATGTCCCCATTTTCCTGATAGGAGAATCCGCTGCCGCCAAGATGAAGGGCAATTCCCTGGTACAGGAACTGAACGACCTCACCGTCCAGTGTCTGCCTGGTAACATCCCCGGCAAAATTGAGGTTGATGTTACGCCATTGGTCACCGCCGACCAGATGATTCGTGTCAAAGACCTGCAAGCTATCCCCGATGTTACTATCGTCAACGAACCCGGTGTGGTAGTGGCTAGAATTGCTGTCGAAGTAATTGAGGTTGAAAAACCGAAGGTTGCTGAAGAAGCTGAGGTCACCGAAGAAGGTGCAGAGGCTGCCAAAGGTGAACAAAAGGAAGCCCCCGCTAAAGCTGAAAAACCTGCCAAGAAGGAATAACTTCTTAGTTGAGAATAATTATCAGTGGTTGAGGGGAAGCTAACGTTTTATCCCGTTGACTGGCGAGAAAAGGAGATTATTAAGATGCCATCATATGCCTTCTTTAAGAAAAAGTTCATCCCGCTGGAAGAGGCGAAGATGAGCGTCATGACCAACTTTGCCCATTACGGTACGGGCGTCTTTGAAGGTATTCGCGGCAATTGGAATAAAGAGGAAAAACAACTTTACCTCTACCGTTTGAAAGAGCACTACGAGCGGTTGATGAACGGCTGCCGTGTATTGAATATCGACCTGCCTTATTTAGTCGATGACATTTGTGATTTGACCGTCAAATTGACAGCTAAATGTAAGTTTGAAGAAGATGTTTACGTCCGTCCGGTTGCCTATAAGAGTTCTGAGGCGATGGGCGTACGCCTTCATAATCTGGAAAGTGATTTCTTTGCTTTTGTATTTCCCTGGGGCCGATATCTGGATACCGACCGGGCACGCTGTTGTGTATCTTCCTGGCGGTTCCCTACCGAAGTACCGCGGGCGAAACTCACCGGACTTTATATCACCAATGCACTTGCTAAGACTGAGGCGGTAGAAAATGGTTTCGATGAAGCAATAATGCTCACCCCGAGTGGTTATGTCGCGGAAGGGAGCGGCGAAAATATTTTCCTGGTAGTCGACGGTAAACTGGCGACACCCCCTGCTTCGGATGGCATATTAGTCGGTATTACCCGCGACACAGTCATGAAACTGGCTAAAAATGAATTAGGCATCGAGACAATAGAAAGACATATTAACCGCATTGAGCTTTACAATGCAGCCGAAATCTTTATCACCGGCACTGCCGCGCACATTACGCCGATTACCGAAATTGACCGCAGAAAAATTGCCGACGGGGAAATAGGTAAAGTCACTAAAAAACTGCAAAAACTATATGCTAACGTTATTGTAGGTAAGAATAAAAAATACTCTAAATGGTGTACGCCGGTATATAAGAAATAGAGTACAGCAGAGGCTGATATGATAGTCAATGAGTTTGTGACTGTTATCATCGTCTTTATCATCGGCTATTTCCTCGGTTCCATTCCTACTGCGTATATTGCCACGCGCTTGAAAACCGGCAAGGATATCCGCAAACTCGGCAGCGGAAATGTCAGCGGGTTAAACACCTTCAAAGAGGTCGGCCTGGTTCCTTCCATTATCGTCACGCTGGTTGACATCGGTAAAGGGGCCGCCGTAGTTGCTATCGCTCACTGGGGATTGAATCTGGACAAACCTTATGTGTTAATAGCAGCAGTAGCGGCTGTCATCGGCCATAACTGGATGGTCTGGCTCAAATTCAGCGGCGGAAAAGGGATGGGCGCCAGTATCGGGGCGCTTCTGATTATCATGCAAATCTACGGTTACTCGCTGGGGCTGGGTATCTTTTTGGCAATAGTTTTAATACCCCTGTTATTAACACATAATGTCGCACTATCGATGGGAATCGGGCTGCTGACATTACCCTTCATATTCTGGTTGAGCGGGACACATTCGGGAATGCTGGTAAGCTGGTCAGTGGCAATGGGTTTAATCATTGCCGGCAAGTTTTTGCCTCCGGCTCTGAGAGCACTTGCTAAAACCAAAAACGTTAAGGATTTTATTAAGGGACATTAGTAACAAGCGGTAAAAATAAACACAATTGAGCCGAATTCTTTCAGCATTCAGCTCAATCAATTTTCAAGCGGTCATTGCTATTTCTTGGCAGCGTTTAATTTCTTCATCAGACGCGCTTTTCGGCGAGCGGCATTATTGGGATGAATTATTCCCTTACCGGCAGCTTTATCCAGTGTGCTGATTGCCGTTGATGCCACAGCCTTTGCTTCGTCAGTTTTACCCGCGGTAATTACCTTCTCCGCCTTGGTAATACTGCTCTTGCACTCTGAACGGATTCCTTTATTGCGAATGGTCCGTTTGGCATCGGTGCGCAACTGTCTGATTGATGATTCAATATTAGGCAATTTCTATCTCCTTACAATTGTTTAGTAGCTTGTTTTTAAAGAATTTCAAATTTAAGGTGATTGTTGATCACCTACCCGGGCTACATTGATTACCCCAAGAACACCTTCGATTCTTGATAAGACGCGGCTTAATTGTCCCAAGTCTTCGATGTCGATGGTAATGGAAATCGACGCTTGCTGGTCTGGTTTCTCGGCGACATTCATATTGGCGATGTTGACCTTTTCCGCGGCCACCACTACGGTAATATCACGGGCCAGGCCGACTCTATTCCAGGCATCTACAACCACTGTCACCGGATAAGTGAGACCGACCTGACCCCAATCGACTTCAATGAGCCGTTCCTTTTCATCCTCATTAACAATATTAACACAGTCTTTGCGGTGAATACTGACCCCGCGACTTCGTGTCACAAACCCGATTATCTCATCTCCGGGCACTGGATTGCAACATTGAGACAGAGAAGTCAACATATCACCAGCACCTAATACCCTGATAGAAGATGTTGATGTTTTCACGGGAGTTGTTCCCGCAGGCTTAATTACTTCCGGCTTTTCCGGTGCTAATTTTGCAGCAATTTGCTGCGTGGTGATGCCGCCATAACCCAATACTGCATAAAATTCATCAAGGGTTTCATAGCTAAATAATTTCGCAATATTATCACGCTCTGTAAATTTAATACCGAGATGGCGCATGAACTTGTCTAACATTTCACGGCCGCGTTCCACATTTTCTGTCCGCTCTTGCTTTGTGAACCATTGCTTGATTTTGGCACGCGCGTGAGTGGTTCTAATATAACCGAGATTTGGATTAAGCCAATCGCGGCTAGGCGCGCGGGGCACTTTGCCAGATAATATTTCGATAATATCGCCGTTATGTAGTTCCGTATTGAGCGGGACTAATTTGCCGTTTACCTTGGAGCCGATGCAGCGATTCCCCAGGTCGGTGTGAATCCGGTAGGCAAAATCTAGCGGTGTAGAACCTTTCGGCAGGTCCTTAACGTCACCTTTCGGGGTATAGACAAAAACCTGGTCGCTGAAAACGTCCATCCTGACGGACTCCAGGAACTCTTCCGCACCGCTTAATTCCCGGTGCCAATCGATTAGTTGTCGTAACCAACCCATGCCGTTTTCGTAATTTTCATCCTGCTTGCCGCCCTCCTTATAGCGCCAGTGCACTGCCACACCGTATTCGGCAACACGGTGCATTTCCCGGGTGCGTATCTGAATTTCCAACGGAGTGGTGCGCTCACACATGACGGCGGTGTGCAGGGATTGATAACCGTTCGACTTGGGGTTGGCAATATAATCATCGAACTGGTCTGGCAATGGATGCCATAAATTATGTACTACCCCAAGGGAAGCATAACAATCCGGCACTGTCTCCACGATAACCCGCAATGCCAGCAGGTCGTGGATATCATCGAAGTCTTTACCTAGAGCAATGTATTTCTCAGTTTTTTGATAAATACTATAAATATGCTTCGCCCTGCCGGAAATTTCCGCTTTTATACCATCCTTCTCAAACTCCTGTTTGAGTAACGAAGTCACATCTGCAATGAAACGTTCGCGGTCGGTACGTTTGCCGGCGATTAGGTTGGCAATACGATGATATTTTTCCGGTTCCAAATAGCGAAAAGCCAGGTCTTCCAATTGCCACTTCACCTCCCATATGCCCAAACGGTGTGCCAGGGGAGCGTAAATATCCAACGTTTCACGGGAGATACGAATTTGTTGTTCCGACGTTAACGCCTGAAGGGTACGCATATTGTGTAAACGGTCCGCCAGTTTTATGAAAACAACTCTCAGGTCTTCCGCCATCGCCACCAGCATTTTTCTTAAGTTTTCCGCTTGGCTATCGCCGCTTAAAGCACTGCCGCGTCTGACAGGAACACTAGTTGTTTTTAAAGAAATCTTACCCAATTTAGTAGTGGCATCAACCAGTTTTCCGATTTCCGGTCCGAACTTTTCCACAATTTCCGTATTTTCAATGCCGCAGTTTTCCTCGACATCGTGTAATAGCGCCGCTGCCAGGGAACTGGCATCAAGCTGTAGATTGACAAGAATCATTGCCACGTGCAAGGGATGATCAATATAAGGCTCGCCGGATTTGCGTGTTTGTCCTTCATGGGCTTTCTGGGCAAACTCGTATGCCCTCTCGATGACCGCCAGTTTTTCAGGCGGCAGATAGGCTTTTGCTTTCTCGATTAACTCATTTAAAGGCACGTTCAACTCCACCAAGTCAGATTTACAAACTTAGTATAACGCAAGGGAAAAGTCAATACAAAGCCAGAAGTCACACGTTTCTAGCGACCAGCTTTCTGCTTAAGGCCGTCAGCTTTTTAATACCTGGTTTTGCGCACCAGCGTAAATGGAAATCATATTATTTAATGAAAAGACTTACGGGTCTGGTTTCAAATTTGACCGTGGTGCTATTCATCAACGATTTAGGATTCTGGCCGGAGTAAAATCACGTGAATAATGGGACCAGAATGGAACTTATTGGGGAGTATTTACCTTATTTATTCTTTAATAACCAGTAAATAATTATAGAGCCGTCTCATCTGGTCCAAAAACGTATTAAGCTCGGAATAGAAATCACGAAAATGCTGACCGAGGCTGGTTTTCATCAGTCGAGCCTCGGAGGGATGGTACCATTCCTCCTCTCCGCAGGGAGTTACCGACAGCACCGTATCGCTTATTCCATCCCAGTTTACATTCACTTTAAAGCCCGCTTTCTGTAGGGGTAAATCAAAAGTCGCGTCCACCAAAACCAGCCTGTCGTCTATCTCTACCTTACAGGCGAGATGACGGCTGACCGGCAGGGCCATGGCCATGTCGCTCAAGCGTACGGAATACTCTCCCATAATTTCCGCTATTTCATCCCAACGATGGGGATAAACAACATATAAAACCGGCAAGCCGAGCCGTCGATACATTTCGCACAAAAGAAAGTGTTTGGGAGAGCAGGAACCTTTGCCTGCTTTCAGGATATTTATATATTCCCGATAGTCCATAATTTCCGGCACGATGGCGTAAGGGATGTCCCTGATTTTATTAAAGACATTGATTCTAGCTTGAAGCGGCGTCAGACCTTTCGTCCATTCCTTGTATTTATCATCGACGATATTCACTAGCAGGTCCTGGTTTTTTATTTATGCGACTGCCACAGGATGTGCAAAAATTAGTTCCTTTTGTCACGGGAGTACCGCACTTTCCGCAGAAAGAGAGGCAAGTATCTTTGTTTTCCACGAGTTTGCTACCGCAGAAAGGGCAGAAACCGGCAGAGTAAGGAATCCGCGACTGGCAATTCGGACACAAGACGAGTAATTCGGCGTTCTTCTCTTTAAATGGAGACAATCTTTGACTCCGCCTAATTAAGAAAACAAAGAGTGCAATCAAACCGCCAAATAGACCAATCATTACGAGAAGAATCGGGATCTTCGTGAACGAATCATTTTGCTGGAACGCCAGGAAATCATAAAGACCGTGAGCGGCCATGGCGCCGATTAGCCCCAGCCAGAGAAAAACGGTAGAATTTTTTCTCTTTAACTTTTTCAGAGCCAGGGGGTAGCCCCACATTGCTGAAAACACTACGTGCGCCAGTGTTGTAATTGGCGCTCTTACCAGCGCCGTTTGCCAACCAAATAGAATCAAATACTCGATGTTTTCCACTGAGGCAAAACCCAGAGCTGCGGCTGAAGAATAAACAAGACCGTCAACGAGCTCATCGTAATAGGGTGATTTGTAAATAGTTGTTTTGACTACGAGAAATTTGAACAACTCTTCTGTGAATCCCGCAACAATGAAAGCGAGATAAACCATTTCCCCGAAAGATAAGTAATTGAGACTATCTATTGAAAAATTCCTGAAGGTTTCAATATGCATAAAAATAAAAGGAAGAAGCAAGCATGTCTCAACAAAGGTTACCGGTATGGTTGCCACCATGCCGAAGAGAAATGTACGGATTACCAGTCCTTTCGGGTCCGGACGGTATTTATTACCCCGGTAAATAAGCCAAAGCCACAAGAGGCCCGGTGCTAAACCTAGAACTGGAATCAGCAATAACTGCATAAACAAGCCTTCCCATGTTAGTCGGTTTTAATGACGATAGTATCGGCGATGTAATCATGGAGGCCGCGTTTGTTCTTAGTAAACGCAATCATCAGGAAAGAAAGACCAAGCATAAATCCGTTGAGGTAATATGCCAAACTCCTGCCTAGCCCGCGCCAGTAGCTCACCCGAGAGCGATCAGGCTTAACAACCTTTAATCTTAACGTCGCCTTGCCAACAGTTCTTCCCCATTTACCAACAGCGACAGTGTAATAAATAATTTGAATAGAATAGGTAATTAATAAGTATTCCCAACAGAATGTCCAGAACTGGACGGGAAATATTCCGCTGGATTCAATCGAATTCAGGAAAGAAAGGTCTGATATTTGTTTGAACCACTGTAACAAAAATGGAATACTCATCATTCCGGTTAAAATGCTTAATAAAATACTATCAATAAGATACGCCGCCAAACGCATCCAGAAACCGGCATATTGTATCTGATTTTCATTACCGCTGCTCAATTTTTCCGGCAGCGGCAAGCCGCATTTGTAGCAATATCGAGCCGCCGGGGCATTAGGCGTATGACAACCGGCACAAATTTTTTTATTCAGGAGGGCAACATCCGGTAGTTTTATGCCACATTTAAAACAATAAACTGCAGATGCAGGACTTACCTTACCACAATTGGAACAGATTTTGTTGGGGGTAGGCGACATTCCTCCCGTAGTTGGAGGAGATAAAATTATCTCCGGCTGTTTTTGGGTGTCGCCTGAAGAATCATCTAAAGGTTTCTGTTCCATGCTGCAAACCTCCTATCGCCACTAACCAATCGTGATAACCGGTAACCTCAATGATCTTACTAAGAGTCTCATAATAATCTGGACTAATCAATTAGTCTCAAAATCCATCGTTTTTTCGCTTTAAAATAAGTTATTAAGGCTGAATTGTAGGTCTATTCTATTATGAGACTTTTAGTAACTTACTCACAACTGAGGTATATTATCAGGATATTATCACCATATCACACTGAATGCAAACAAAATGGTTGACCGAAAATCGCTGGGGGTATAGAATACGCACAGGGCACTAATTAAAACACTAAATATAAGTACTAAAGTTTAGAATTTAAGTATTAATGTTTTGTATTTGTTTAGCATTTCGATATTAGTATTTAGAAATTCACCGAAGGTATGTATGTCAACTAAGATCGGGGAAATAGTAGAATCTACTTCAACGGAATTTACTGCGGAGTGCTACGAGCTTAATGTAATCCCTGCTCTCGGGAGTCTGGTAAAGGTAGCAGAACCGAAGGTGGAGATTTTTGGCATTGTCTGTCAGTCAGGCACTGCCGGCATCGAACCAGGCCGACATCCTGTTGCCCGCGGTAAGGATGAGGAGTCGGAAGAAGCCGTCTATCAGTCCAGTCCACAACTGATGAAACTGCTGCGCAGCGAGTTTCAGGTTTTAGTAGTCGGTTATAAAACCGAGGGGAAAATTTATCAATATCTGCCGTCCAAACCGGCTCATATTCATGCGTTCGTCCATGTTTGTAGCGCTGAGGAAATAAAACATTTCAGCCAGTCTTCTGATTTTCTCAGCATTCTAGTCAATACCCGCCTCGAAATCCCGGTAGAAGAACTGATAACGGCGACATTGCGTGAGATGAGCAAAGGACGAAGCGACACCCATGCATTCATGGTAGCTGCGGGTAAATCACTGACCTGGATTCTCAGCGGCGACTATCGTCGTCTGAAAACGATTCTGGTGAGGCTAAGACAATAATGGAAATACAACCTAATCAAAATCTAGGCATTGTGGTTGCCGGCTCGGTAGAGAAAGGCACTGAAGTCCGCTTAGATAGCTCCGCTTCGGTTGAGGACATGGTAGTGGGCCGATACGTAACTATTGAAGGCAAGAAACGGCGCTTCTTCGGGATGGTTACAGATATCAGTCTCGGTGTTACCGATGAAGAAATCACCATCTCCCCGCCCGACACAAATGATGTATTCACGGCGGAAATTCTAGAAGGTGCGGCAACCTACGGTTCATTGCATATCCTGCCCATGCTGACCATCAGTGATGCTCTTACTGGTGTTATCGAAGAACCGCAGCCGGTGAAGACTCTCCCCAGTCATTTTTCCCGAGTGAAACTGGCATCGGAAGCTGACATGGAACGGGTCTTCGGTAAAGAGGACAAATCCAATTTTAACATCGGTAATCCGCTGGATATGGAGACCAAACTATGTCTTAACCTTGAAGAACTGGTGAAACGCAGTAACGGTATTTTCGGTAAAAGCGGTACTGGTAAAACATTCCTGACTCGGCTTTTGCTTATCGGCATGCTGCAAAAGAGCAAAGCCACTAATCTCATTTTTGATATGCACAATGAATATGGTTGGGCAGGTAGTTTTGAAGGCGGCAAGGGCGGTGTCAAAGCACTAAAACAGTTTTTCCCATCGAAAGTCGCCGTATTTACACTGGATGAAGAGAACTCGAGACATCGTGGTGTAAGCACTGACTTTGTGGTCAGAATCGGATACGACGAGATTGAACCCGAAGATATCTCGTTGCTCCGCCAAACATTGAATCTCACCGACCCGGCCGTGGAAGCTGTCTATCAGTTAAAGCGCCATTTAGGTAAAGGTTGGATGTTGAAGACCCTGGATATGCCGGATTCGGATGAAACCGAAGCACTATTGCAAAGCATGAATATTCACGAAAGTACTTTCAGCAATTTAAGACGTGGACTTGCCCCCATTCGCCGTCTTCCTTTTCTAGTTCCCCATGCCCAGATGAATGCAGTGAATAGTATCCTGGAATATCTGGAACGTGGCATAAATGTGGTATTGGAGTTTGGCCGGTATCGGGATACTACCGCTTATATGCTAGTGGCCAATATGCTTGCGAGCCGTATATATAAGCGCTATCAGGAAAAAACCGAGGTTTCGATGGCTGGGGGAATTACATCGCCGACTCCGCTTGTTATCACTATTGAGGAAGCTCATAAATTCTTGAACCGGGAAATTGCCAGTTACACTATTTTCGGTACGATTGCCCGTGAGATGCGTAAGTACAATGTTACACTGCTGGTGATTGACCAGCGTCCCAGCGCCATTGACGAAGAAGTGATGTCACAATTGGGCACCAAGATTACCTGTTTATTGGATAATGAGAAAGATATTGAAGCGGTGTTGGCTGGCGTAAACGGTAAAAATGAACTGAAAACCGTTTTAGCCAGATTAGCACCGAAACAACAGGCGTTAATCTTCGGACATGCCGTACCGATGCCGATCGCTTTTAGACCGCGAGACTGGGGTACTGCGAAATCTTATGAAGAATTTAACGTAGGCAGTGCCTCAGACAAAAAAGCTGAAAAAGATATTAAGGAACTGTTCGAATGACCAGGAAAAAGGTCGGATTGGCGTTGGGGGGCGGCGCTGCCCAAGGACTGGCGCATATTGGTGTGCTGGAAGTCCTAGAGAAAGAAGGCATCCCCATTGATATGATTGCCGGCACCAGCATGGGCGCTATCATCGGCGGTATTTATGCGCGAACGCGGAATGCCAAAGCAATGAGGCCGTTGGCTATCACCTTCGGGGCTAAAAGAATGCGGTATTTTTCTGATTTCTCTTTCCCGCACGTTAATGCAGTTAAACCGCTCGTAAAAGCCGTCGGATTACAAAAGATAAAGTACTTTTCTGATTTATCGGCCCCGTGGACCGGCATAATTAAGGGCCGCCGAATTGAAGAAGAGTTGAAAATGGTCATCGGGGCCAGTACGGAATTCCATGACCTGCAAATTCCCTTTTCCTGCGTTGCGGTAGATATTGATAACGGGGAGGAAGTGGATATCAAAGAAGGCAAAGTCTGGCAAGCTGTCAGAGCCAGTTCTTCTATCCCGATAATTTTTTCCCTGGCAAAATGGCAAGGCAGGAATCTGGTTGACGGGGGATTAAAGAATCCCATGCCGACGAAAACCGTCCGGGATATGGGCGCCGACTTTGTAATCTCCGTCAATGTGCTCCCTTATAAATCTACAATTGACAACAGAGAGCCAAATATTTTCTCCATCATGATGAAAACATTCTATATCATGGATTCCAAATTTATTGAAACCTCGATAAATACAGCCAACGCGGTGATTGAACCGGACATTGTCCACATTGCCTTTACGGATTTCCAGCGGGCTGAAGAGTGCATCGAACTGGGCGCTGCAGCGGCGCGGCGTGTTATCCCGGAAATCAAGAAAAAATTAGCCTTATCCTAACCTCTGAGAGGATAATCATGCAGACCGAATCCCTTATGACACGCACCAAAAAACTATTGGCGAGCTATGACCTGCGCGCTAGAAAGGGATTGGGGCAGAATTTTCTGGTTGACGGCGGTATCCTGAAAAAGATTGAGGCGGCGGCAGAATTAACGCCAACGGATATCGTGATTGAGGTGGGATCCGGGTTGGGTGCGCTCACCGATACACTTGTCGAACAGGCTGGAAAAGTAATCGCCATCGAACTGGACAACAACCTTGCTGAGATCCTGAAAGCACATTTTCACGACTCAAACAAAATTACGGTGATTAATCAGGATGTCCTGAAAGTCAATCCATCAGACATACTGGGGAAACATACCGATTATAAGGTAGTTGCGAATCTACCTTATTACATCACCTCGGCGGTAATACGTCATTTCCTGGAAGCATCTGTCAAACCAACAATGATGATATTAATGGTTCAAAAAGAAGTTGCCAAACAGATTACCGCTCAACCGGGAGAAATGAGTCTGCTCAGTGTCAGCGTTCAACTGTACGGTAAACCGACGATAAACAGCAAAGTACCGGCGCATTGTTTCTATCCTGCGCCAAATGTAGACTCGGCGATTTTAAAAATTATGGTTTATGCCCAGCCAAAGGTGCAGACGGAAGATATTGCCGGTTTTTTTGACATTGTCAGAGCGGGCTTCAGTGCCAACCGTAAACAACTTATAAATTCCCTGTCCAATGGTTTGAAAATACCGAAAAACGAGATTATCCCGTTACTGGCAAAGGCGAGAATCGACCCGAAAAGGCGAGCTGAAACTTTGACAATAGATGAATGGGGAGTGCTTTACAAGGTGTTTAAAAAGTAAGGAGTGAACTGTAAGGAGATCATGGTCTCCCTCCTTAGAAAGGAGGGACTAAGGGAGAATTTCACAATAATAAATCCCTCATAATACATTTATTTCGTAAAGTACCTAAGGGTTTCCCCTTCGTGAAGGGGAGAGAATTAAATTCAATCACCCAAATATTCGGAGATTCCACAATAAAATGTTCACAATCGAAGCTCTGGCTAAAATCAACTTAACTCTGGAAGTCCTGGGTAAACGCCCCGACGGCTACCACGAGATTCGAAGTGTGATTCAAACACTCAAATTCTGTGACACGTTGCAAATATCTCCGGGTAAAGACATTTTGTTTACGAGCACGCTGCCCGACTGGTCGCCGGAACAGAGCCTGGTATCTAGAGCCATTAAATTGTTGCAAGAAGCAACCGGTTGCGCCAAAGGCACTACAATTGAAATTACGAAGCCCATCCCACTGATGTCGGGATTAGGCGGCGATAGTAGCGACGCAGCGGCTGTTTTACAGGGTTTGAATCAACTCTGGAAGCTTGGTCTAACGCAACAAAAATTACAAGAGATAACTCAAAAACTTGGCTCTGACGTTACTTTCTTTTTAGCCGGCGGCACTGTTTTAATGGAAGGGCGTGGTGAGAAAATAACCTCTCTGACCCCAATGCCACATCAGTGGGTAATTTTAATTTTCCCCAAAATACCCATATTACCCGGCAAGACGAAACGACTCTATAACACGCTCAAACCGTCTTATTACACCGATGGTAAAATCACAGATAAATTAATTAGTGAAATAAAATCCGGCAAGGAATTCAATACATCCTTACTTTGTAATATATTTGAAAATGTGGTTTTTACACAAGGTGAAGAACTGGCAAAGTACCGAGAAGATATCTTAAAAATCGGTGCTCCCAATGTTCACCTCGCGGGTTCAGGCCCAACCCTGTTTACCCTACTGGAAAACAAATCTCAAGCCAAAGAATTGCTCACCCAGTTGAAAAACCAGGGGATAGAAGCCATTCTGACCGAAACACTCTAATTCCTATGTAATCTAGCATCGCATTTTGTAAAGTACACCCTCACCCTAACCCTCCCTGTCAAGGGCGAGGGAACTAGAAATTATCTCCACTGGTAGAAAATAAATAATACCTATATAATAGGGGCAAATATAAAATGGGGAGGGATAAGATGACGCAAACAGATGATAATTTAAAAGAGGCTTTTGCCGGGGAAAGTCAGGCTAACCGCCGCTACACGTTTTTCGCAGAAAAAGCAGAAAAAGAGGGATTGAAACAGGTGGCACGACTATTCAGAGCGGCAGCCGAGGCAGAGACCGTTCATGCTAGAAATCATTTCAATGCGATGGATGCCGTCGGTTCCAGTATCGATAATCTTAGCGCCGGCGTAATCGGGGAACATTTGGAGTTTACCAGGATGTACCCTCTTTTCATTGATAAAGCGATGGAAGAAGAGAATACTCGTGCCCAGAAAACATTTGAATATGCGAATGAAGTCGAGGAAATTCACTATAACCTGTACCAGGAAATGCTAAAAGCAGCTAAAGCAAAACAAATTCTTAAAGACGAGCCTTATTATGTCTGCCCGGTCTGCGGGAATACCGTTGCCGGCAATGCTCCCGATATTTGCCCCATCTGCGCTACTCCCGGGAGCAAGTTTAAGAAAATAGAATAAACCCTTTCGCAAACATCACGACAGCTTAGTGAAACGGTCATTGAGGTGGGGGTATTATCAACAGATTAATTCCCTCACCTCATTTATTACCCGTACTTGTTCCGCGGAAAATCGCAGGAATTTGGTGATTTGTAATGCTTCATCGTTGGTGAGGCGGTATGTTAACAGTCCCACATAAAAATCGGGATCCGCCTTACCCGACAGTCTTGCTGCCCGGAACCGGGATGCTAACCATTCATCAGCTTTTAGAGACGGATGCAGTTCCTTTAAAACGCCTAGTTCGTAAGCGCGCGTTAGAGCTTTTTCCGGTTCCTTTTCCTTTAACACGAGTTCCAATTCCCGTCGTAGCCTGTATCCCCCTACTGTTTTTAACAGAGGGACATTTCTGCTCAATAACCTGAGCGTGTCCGGTTCGATCTGGAAACCGAGACGCTGCTCATAGCGCACGGCGCGCCAGATACGAGTAGCATCGTCGAAAAAGCTTTTTTCGTGGAGAATGCGCATACATTTTTTCTTCAAGTCATTCAGTCCGCCATAAAGATCCATTAATTCTCCATAGTTATCGGTATTTAGAGAAACTGCCATTGCATTGATTGTGAAATCCCGGCGGAACAGGTCGGTTTTTAAAGTGCCGGGTGCCACCACGGGTAAAGCGCCGGGCCGGGCATAGGTTTCCGTGCGCGCCATGGCGATATCGATAGTCCATTTGTCCAGAACAATTTTCGCGGTATTGAACATTTTGTGGACACTTAATTTTCCCTCAACCTTCTCCGCGATTTCTTTAGCCAATCCGATGGCATCGCCTTCCACCACCAGATCAAGGTCAAAGTTGGGCTGCCCTAGCAGTAAATCACGGACAATCCCTCCTACCAAATAAAGTAGCAGGGTCTTTCTCACCGTGATTGAAGCAGCTTGTTTTATCAGCGCCACCAGCTCTGCAGGCAGGTTTTTTTGAATTTGGCCGGTTAGACTAATTTGCCCAGGCATCTGTTTTCACCATATAATTTTCTTCACTATCTTACCACAACGATAGGAAGTGGGGATATTCCCCCGCAATGAGATTGCCACGTCATCCTTCTGCGAAAGGACTCCTCGCAATGGCCACGCCGTATAACAAAAATCACATCCGCACCGACTTTTATCGCCTAAAATGTACTTGTAACGTGCCACTAAATATAGTAGCCTAAAAGCAGTTGAGCTCAACTCCAAAGGATTTAGCCATGGCAGATAAACCGGAATACGAAAAAACGACGAAAGCCAGTATTCCTATTACCGGGATGACCTGTACTACCTGCGCCATTACCATCGAGAAAGGCCTGGCAGAAACTCCCGGCATCGAGCATGCAAACGTCAACTTTGCCTCTGAAAAGGCATCAATTGAGTATGACCCCAAAAAAGTCAATCTCTCCCAAATCAAGAAGACCATATCCGAATTAGGCTATGAGGTGGCAACTAAGAAATCCATATACCCGGTCGGGGGGATGACCTGCGCCACATGCGTGGCCCATGTAGAAGAGGCTTTGAAAAGCGTTTCCGGCGTAGTGTCTGCCGTCGCCAATCTGGGTTCGGAAAAAGCGACGGTAGAATACCTGGAAAGCACAACCTATGCCGATTTGAAAAAAGCCGTCGAGGAAGCCGGCTATGAATTAGGCAAGGAACTAAAGGCCCTCGAAGATGTCAGCGAAATATCCCAGCGCGAGGTTCGTAAGATCAGGAATAGATTCATTTTTGCCGCAATTCTTACCATCCCGATTGTGATCATGATGCTTACTCCATCTTTTACGGGGATGGAGTACCTGCTATGGGCACTGGCCACTCCGGTGCAATTCTGGGCGGGCTGGCGTTTTTATAAAGGCGCCTGGGGCGCGCTCAAGCACCGCACCACCCATATGAACACCCTCATCGCCGTTGGCACGTCTGCAGCCTATATTTACAGCGTGATTGCCGTGCTGTTTCCCGGTCTATTCACCTCCAGCGGCATGACAGCGCATGTTTATTTTGACACATCTTCGGCGATTATTACCCTGATTTTACTGGGACGATACCTGGAAGCACGGGCCAAAGGCCAGACCTCCGAAGCCATCAAGAAACTAATCGGCTTACAGCCGAAAACAGCTATAGTTATCCGTGACGGTCAGGAGCAGCAAATTCCCATCGAGGAAGTGCTGACGGGCGACCTGGTTCTGGTCAAACCCGGTGAACGGGTGCCGGTGGATGGAATTATACGGGAAGGCTACTCCAGCCTGGACGAATCTATGATTACCGGCGAAAGTATCCCCGAGGAAAAGAAAGCCGGAGATGAAGTGATCGGCGCTGCCATCAATAAGACCGGCAGTTTCCGATTTGAAGCGACTAAAATCGGTAAGGATACTACGCTGGCGCGTATTGTCCGCCTGGTAGAAGAAGCCCAGGGGAGCAAAGCGCCTGTGCAGAAACTGGCAGACGTTATTGCCAGCTACTTTGTCCCTATAGTCATCGGAATTGCGATTGTTACTTTCCTCGTCTGGTATTTTGCCGGGCCGTCGCCGACACTGACTTATGCCTTTCTCAACTTTGTGGCGGTACTGGTGATTGCCTGTCCCTGCGCACTGGGTCTGGCAACTCCCACCGCAATAATTGTCGGGACGGGCAAAGGGGCAGAACACGGTATTCTCATCCGCAACGCCGATACACTGGAACGCGCCCACAAAATCAACGTGGTGTTGTTGGATAAAACCGGCACATTGACCATAGGGAAACCGGCTGTTACCGATATTATTGCCGTCCCCGGCTATACAAAAGATGAAGTCCTCCGTCTGACAGCTTCCGCAGAGAAAAACTCGGAACATCCCTTGGCTGAAGCAATTACTAAAGAAGCTACTTCAAAAAATTTGTCATTATCTCCTGCGTCCGAATTTAATGCCATTCCCGGTTTTGGAATTGAAGCCGTTGTCGATGAGAAAAAACTGTTATTGGGCAATCTGAAGTTAATGCAAGAACAGAAAATAGCTGTAAATGGGTTGGAGGTGCAGGCAAATGAGTTATGGTTCCAGGGAAAGACGGTGATGTTTATCAGTATCGACGGACAGGTGGCCGGCATGATTGCCCTGGCCGATACCATTAAACCGGATGCCGTTAATGTTGTCCGGCAATTACACAAAATGGGCATCGAGGTAGCGATGGTCACCGGCGATAATCAGAGAACCGCCGAGGCGATTGCCAAACAGGCCGGCATTGACCGTGTCTTTGCAGATGTGCTTCCCGAACATAAAGCTGATGAAGTAAAGAAGCTACAAAGTGAGGGTAAGGTAGTGGCCATGGTCGGGGACGGTATTAATGATGCCCCGGCGCTGGCGCAGGCGGATGTCGGCATCGCCATCGGCACCGGCACCGATGTGGCAATGGAAACCGGCGATATTACGTTAATACGCGGTGAATTGAACGGTATTGTGACCGCAATTGCCTTAAGCAAGCGGACGATGCGCACCATCCGGCAGAATCTTTTCTGGGCCTTTGCATATAACGTGATTCTGATTCCGGTTGCCGCCGGTGTATTATATTTGGCCTTCAGAAACAGCCCTGTACCTTCAGATCTGAAATTCATCCTGGGTAGCCGCGGCTTTTTGAACCCGATTATGGCCGCAGCGGCGATGGCCTTAAGTTCTATTACCGTCGTGACAAATTCTCTCCGGCTCAGGAGATTTAAACCGGTGAAGTATTAAATCAAAGAAAGTATAAGAAAAACAAAGTAAATTGTCATTCACGATAGCGAATTTACACGTTTTAAGTAAGGCTTGAGTTAGTGGGGCGCAGTTCCCCTAATCAAACTCCTCTTCCCCTATTGGGAGGAGTCTGAGATTGGGAGTTGTGCTGCTTTTTGGTCGGGTTGATACTTAAGTCTCCGAGGGTTTCCTTGTTATTAGTATTACCAACACAATTTAACTATTATGCCTGCAATGACAGACTACTCACAAAAAAAAGACGGCTGGGAAATTACGGCCAGCCGTCTTTACAACTAAATCAATAGGTATTAGACCGTTTTTAACTTTTCGGAGATTTTGGGCACAACCTCGTAGATATCACCGATAATTCCATAATCCGACATTTCAAAAATGGGTGCGGTTTTGTCCTTATTGATGGAGACGATAATTTTAGAATCACGGACACCGACGGTATGCTGGATTTGACCGGAAATACCCAACTCGACACAGAGACGCGGTTTACATTTCTTACCGGATAAGCCAACTTCACGCTGTTCAGACAACCACTGCCACTCATGCGAAAGCGGACGAGTACAGCCGATTTCGGCGTTCAAAGCTTTCGCCAGGTACTCTACCATCGGGAGGTCTTCCTTCTTGTTCAGGCCGCGACCGATACAAACGAGTGTCCGGGCATCTTCCAGACTGACAACATCTCCTGCCTTGGTTTTCTTCTCCACAATCTTAACTTTAGGCTCTTTGGGCGTTATTGAAACTTCTACCATCTCTCCCTGAGCTGCAATCTTCGCCCCTTTCTCAAACGCTTTCGGCAATAGGGAAACAACCTTTTTAGCAGTTTTCAAAGTTTCTGATGCCACTGTATTACCGCCCAAAGTATAACGATTTACAACTAAATCATTGCCTTGAACTTCCATGCCGGTTGCATCCGTGATGCAGCCTGCATTCAGTTTCTGGGCTAAACGAGCAGCTAACTCTTTGCCGCGGCGGGAAGAACCGATGAGAATGACATCCGAATTATAGGTGTTGGCTATCTGGACAAGAGCATCGGCATAAACATCTGCATAAAAATCGGTAAACGCGGCATTCTCATTCCAATAGAACTTATCTGCGCCATAGGCAAAGTAATCCGCAGCTTTTGCTTTGGCTCCCTGGCCGAATACAATGGCCGATAATTTGGCATTAAGACTGCCCTTTACTTTACTGCCCCAGGATAGCAATTCAAATGCACCGTCATCGACATTGCTGAATATTAATATTTCCATGTTTAACCTCTCAAGACCCCCTCTTTAATGAGACTATTCACGAGATTATCCACATTTTCTTCAACTTTGCCTTCGTAGACAATCTTTTTACGCAGTTCAATCGGCGCCAGATTACTGAGCAGATTTATTTCGTTCTGCCCCAAATCACCGGCCCTCATGCCCAAAGTAGCCGCATTCCACTCCTGCAAGGGTTTACGAGCGGCTTTTAAGATCTGCATCAGCGATGGAATTCTCGGCTCGTTGATGCCGGAAGTAACCGCCACCAGAACCGGTAGTCCGGACTCGACGACTTCGAAGCTTTCTTCCATATTCCGCGTCGCCTTCATCTTGCCATTAGCTAATTCCAGTTGCTTGACATAGGTTAATGCCGGTAAATCCAGTAGTTCGGCGAGTCTGGGGCCAACCTGCCCCGAATAATTATCGGTCGAGCCTTCACCGACCATAAGAACATCGAATTTGCCCATTTTGCGAATTGCCGCCGCTAAGACTTTGGCCTTGCCCCGAGCGTCGAGATTGTTAAAGAGCGGGTCAATAAGAATCACTGCTGCATCGGCACCGGCGGCAAGGGCATCTTTAATCGTGTCTTTCAGTTTAGCTGAGCCCAGAGCGAGGGCTGTGACTTTGCCGCCTCCGGCTTTTTCATTCAGACGGACAGCCTCTTCCAGTGCGTTTTTGTCCATATCTCCGAACAATAAAGGCAACCCTTCCAGCACTGCTTCCCGGGTGTCTTTCTTGATCCGGATTTGCTTCATATCGACATTTTGCTTGATACAAACAATAATATCCATGCGATTCCTACCTTCTATTTTCTAGCCGCATTTGTATTGAATGCCGAATCCACCGCGCGGGTAATGCCAGTCTAGTTCCTCACAGGCGATTCGACAAGTGCCGCATTCCAGACAGCCGTCGAGTTCCAGCACTACATTGCCTTCTTTATCCAAAGTATAAACGTGTGCCGGACAAATGTAGATACAGACTCTTTCCTTGCAACTTTTGCATTTCTCCGGATTTACTTTAATATGCCTTTCCGAATCAGCTTTAATGGTATCTTTGGCTAATTTTGCTTTGATGTTTAATTCCATGCTACATACTCCTGAAAGCGTTATAGCCGTCTTTCAACAGTTGCATAATTTTTAGCTTCTTACGTACATCAGTGATCGCGGTACCCACCAACCGTTTCTTCGGCTGGTCGCCGATGAACATCAGTTTTTCGAGGATATCACAAGCAAACTGAGGGTAAAGCCCCATCAATCTGGGATTATCCAGGAAATGAGGTGCGTTCTTGAAAGTCTCCATGTCTTTCAGGACAAAACTCTCTTTAAGCAATCTCTCATACTCCGCCAGTGATTGACCGGAGAAGTCATTCTTACCAGTAGCAGTGATGATAGCTCTTGCAGCCGTGACACCGGAGGCAACAGCAAACTCCATGCCTCTAACCGTGATTCCGGTATTGAGTGCCAGACCGGCCGCATCACCAGCCACCAAGATGCCATCACCGTAGAGTCGCGGAATCCCGCTCCACCCTGCTTCGGGGATAACATGGGCCGAATACTCGATGATTTCGCCGCCGGCGATTAATCCTTTAATTTCAGGACGCTGCTTGAAATTTTCAAATAATTGAGGAGCTTCGATAGGCGGCTGTTTCTCCATCATATCTTTAATCCTGACGACCAGTCCAAGCGAAATGCTACTGAGATTGGTATAGAGGAAACCACCGCCAAACATTCCGCAGGTAATGGCGCCGGCATACATCCGGGCTGTTCCCTCATCGGGAGCCAGGTTAAACCGTTGCTCGATGATTTGTGGCGTGAGCTCGATAACCTCTTTTATCGCCACGGCATAATCCAGCGGTTTTTGCCGTTGTCTTAAGCCTGCCTTCTCCGCAACCAGTGACATGACACCGTCAGCAGCCAGTACAACATTTGACGGTATTTTATCCTCACCGGCAATAATTCCTTTGACCTTGGTATCATCCATGATAAGATCGTCTACCCGATTTTTGGTAATGACCATACCGCCGGCTTCCATCACTTTGTCCGCCAGCCATTGATCGAACTTAGCCCTCATAATTGTGTAGCTGTGATAGGGTTTTTGGCCGAATTTCCCACTGGAAAGTTCTATTGCCATGGATGAGCTTTCCCCCATCATGACAATGCACTCTTTAGTGACAAACCTTTCCAGCGGTGCTTGCTCCCAGATATCGGGCAGGAGGTTTCTGATGGGATTCAGATATAACCTTCCACCCGTGACATTCTTGGCTCCCGAATAGTCTCCCCGTTCCACCACCAGCACGCCAATGCCCGCTTTCGCCAGACAATAGGCAGCCGACAAACCGGCTAAACCACCACCGACAACAATTACATCAAAGTTGTCCAACGTCGAACCTCAGTCAAATATTTTCGGGATTATTATTTTTATTTGTCAACAAACTCACTACCGAAGATATCCCGGGCAATGATGATCTTCATGATGTTGGCCGCCCCTTCCGCCCCGGAAACATA
>Ga0182021_10002049_pt1 | contig 23522 bp, 22 predicted proteins | sample 612E3MmetaG_FD_120493 | JGI IMG/M metagenome (GOLD analysis project Ga0182021, IMG submission 120493) | Permafrost microbial communities from Stordalen Mire, Sweden - 612E3M metaG (Illumina Assembly) | ecosystem: Environmental > Terrestrial > Soil > Wetlands > Permafrost | place: Sweden... | reverse complement strand
GTTCGCCAACGACAACTACCCGGATATCGACGACACGGCGGAGGTCATCATGGCGCTGCGCCGAGTCGAGCACCCAGACAGGGAACGGGTGGCGGCAGCCATCGCCAGAGGCACGGAATGGCTATTCGGCATGCAGTCGAGAGACGGCGGCTGGGGCGCGTTCGACGCCGACAACACGCGCCGGCTCACGTACGAGTTGCCGTTCTGCGACTTCGGCGCGGTCATCGACCCACCGTCCGCCGATGTGACGGCGCACGTGGTGGAGGCGCTGGCCGGAGAGGGTCGCGCCGCCGACGCGCGCTGCCGCCGGGGCATGCACTGGCTGTGGCGTGCGCAGGAGCCAGACGGGTCCTGGTTCGGCCGCTGGGGCGCCAACTACGTCTACGGCGTCGGCGCCGCGCTGCCGGCGGCGGTGGCCGTCGGCGCCTCGTCTCAGGATCCCCGCCTGCAGTCGGCCGTCCGCTGGCTCGAGCGGCACCAGAACGCGGACGGTGGGTGGGGAGAAGACGTGCGTTCCTACGCGGATCCAGCGACCTGGAGCGGAAGAGGGGCCAGCACGGCCTCGCAGACCGCCTGGGCCCTGCTGGCCCTGCAGGCGGCCGGCGAATGCGGATCGGCGGCGGCGGAACGAGGCCTCGGATTTCTGGCAGAGACCCAGTCGTCTGAGGGCACCTGGCCCGAACCGTACTTCACCGGCACCGGCTTTCCGGGCGATTTCTACATCAACTACCACCTCTATCGGCTCGTCTTCACCATTCAGGCGCTGGGCCGCTGCGTGAACGGCCCACACCCGAGCTGGGGATGCGCGGCCCGAGGCCGGGCGTGACGCCGCACGACACCGGCCCGCCGCGGCTTCTCCTGCTTGCGCCGCTGGCCGTGGAGGCCGTGGCTCTTCGCGGCGCGGCGCCGGGTGCTCTCGTGGTCCGCACGGGTATGGGCCGCGAGCATGCCGAACGGGCGGCGCAGAAGGCGGCGGCTCTGCCGGCCGGCGCGGTGGCCGTCGCCGGGTTCTGTGGGGCGCTGCGGGACGGCCTCGGTCCGGGCGACGTGGTCGTCGCCACGGAGGTGCGCGCGCCCGACGGGACTACTGTCCGCTGTTCGCCGGGTCCACTGATCGCAGCGCTGGAGGCGCTCGGCATAGACAACGTCCACGCCGGGCCGATCGTCTCCAGCGAGTCGCTCGTCCGCGGCGCCGGGCGCGACGCGCTGGCCGTAGACGGCGCTCTGGCCGCCGACATGGAAAGCGCCTGGCTGGCCGGCGCGGCGGCCGGGCGGCCCTTCGCCGTCCTGCGCGTGGTCGTCGATTCGCCGTCCCGCGAGCTGACGCAGGTTTTCGCGACCTCCGCCGGCGGCCTGAAGGCGGCACGCAGCCTGCGCCGCGCCGCGCCGGCGCTGAGCCGCTGGGCGAGCGGCAGCGGGGACCGTGTGGTGCTGCTCGCCAGTCCGCGCTCGTTCTGCGCCGGCGCGCAGCGCGCCATCGAGATCGTCGAGCGGGCCCTGGAGCGCTTCGGCCCGCCCGTCTACGTCCGTAAGCAGATAGTCCACAACACGCATGTGTGCGCGGGACTAGAGCGCGCCGGCGCCGTCTTCGTGGATCACCTCGCGGCGGTACCGTCCGGCTCCCTGTGCGTGTTCTCGGCCCACGGCGTCTCACCGCGCGTGCGCGAGGAGGCGGCCGAGCGCGCCATCCGGGTGATCGATGCCACCTGTCCGCTGGTCGACAAGGTCCACCGCGAGGCGCGCCGCTTCGCCGACGACGGCTATTCCATAGTGCTGATCGGTCACCGCGGCCACGATGAGGTGGAGGGCACCACCGGCGAAGCGCCGCACGCGATCCATGTGGCGCAGAGCGCCGATCAGGTGGACGAGCTGCCGCTGAACGGCGGCGACCGGGTCGCCTATCTCACCCAGACCACTCTGGCGATGGACGAGGTCGAACAGGTGGTGACGGCGCTGCGTCGTCGCTTCCCGGACCTCGTGAGTCCAAACTCGGACGACATCTGTTACGCCACGTCGAACAGACAGCAGGCCGTCAAGGACCTGGCCGGCGAGTGCGACCTCGTGCTGGTGATCGGTTCGGCCAACTCGTCCAACTCGCGGCGGCTGGTCGAGATGACCGAGCGAGAGGGCTGCGTGGCCAGGCTGATAGAGGACGAGAACGAGCTCGACCCCGCCTGGCTGGTAGGCGCCGGCACCATCGGTGTCACGGCCGGCGCCTCGGCTCCCAACGAGCTGGTCGAGCGGGTCGTGGCCGCGCTCGCGAGCCTGGGAAAGGTGGACGTGCGCGAGCGCACGGTCGTCGACGAGGCGATGCACTTCAGGCTGCCGCCGGAGCTTCGCGAAGACACGGAGGTCGAATGCGTCGGCGGCGACCTGCCCGAGGACGGGCGGTAGACGTGCCCGTCTCCATGCGACAGCAAGTGAGCGTGGGCAGGCACCTCCTCGGCCAGCGCCTGCGACGGCACCGGCGCTTTCCGCTGGTCATGCAACTGGAGCCGCTGTTCGCCTGCAACCTGGCCTGCGCCGGCTGTGGCAAGGTCCAGTTCCCGCCCGAGATCATGAGGGGGCGCATGCCCGTCGCCACGGCCGTCGCGGCCGTCCTGGAGTGCGGCGCGCCCATCGTCTCGGTCGCCGGCGGCGAGCCACTGCTGCACGCGGATATAGTCCAGATCGCCGACGAGCTGGTGGCCCGCAAGCGCTTCGTCTACCTGTGCACCAACGGTTTGCTCATGGCCTCGCGGCTGGCGGACTTTCGGCCTTCGCCGTACTTCTCCTGGACCGTGCATCTCGACGGGCTGCGTGAGCGCCACGACGCCTCGGTGGGCCGCGAAGGTGTCTTCGACACCGCCGTCGATGCCATCAGGCAAGCCAAGGCCGCCGGCTTCCGGGTGACCACCAACAGCACCTTCTACTCGAACGACTCCCCGCAGGCCGTGCGCGAGCTGCTGGACTTCCTCAACGACGAGCTGCGCGTGGACGCCATGATGATCTCGCCCGGCTACCAGTACGAGACCGCGCCCGACCAGGAGCACTTCCTGCACCGCGAACAGACGCGGGCGCTGTTCCGCGAGGTCTTCGCCGGCGGCCGCCGGGAGCGCTGGCGGCTCAACCACTCGCCGCTGTTCCTCGATTTCCTGGAGGGCAAGGTGGACTACCGCTGCAGCCCCTGGGGCGTGCCGAGTTACTCGCTCCTCGGCTGGCAGCGGCCCTGCTACCTGCAGGCCGATGGCTACTGCGCGACCTATCGCGAGCTGGTCGAGCTCACGGACTGGTCACGGTATGGCCCGGGGAACGGCGACCCGCGCTGTGACGACTGCATGGCACACTGCGGTTACGAGCCCTCGGCGGTGCTGGCCACCACCCGGTCTCTACGGCAGGCACTGCGCGCCGCCAGGAGCGGGTGAGGCGGACGGATCGGCCGCGACCGGCCGACGACGGCCCGTTCTGCGGCGCGATACACTAGGAGAGCGCGGGGGGTCGATCGGAAAGATCAGCATGGACTCTAAATCCATGCAGGCGGGTGTAACTCCCGCACTCCCCGCCAGTCTTCCTCTCAAAAACTCCTGCTCAGGGCGAGATCTTGCGGTGGGCGTGGCGCTGGTCGCGCCGATTGCGGCCCCAAGTGCAAACATTTGCAAACATGCGCTCAGAAATCGGTCAGAAGTCGGTCGGGACTACCGCGCTCGCGACGTCCGCGGCGAGGTCCTCATCCCGCTTGGCGATCGCGTGCGTGTAGATGGCCAACGTGATCGTCGGATTGCGGTGGCCGAGACGGGCTGAGACCTGGCTGATTGGCGCACGGCGCTCGTTCAAGGCGATGGTCGCAAAGCTGTGGCGCAAGTCGTGCAAAGTGATGGCCGGCAGTCCCGAGCGCTTCATAAAGGCCAAGAAGGTTCGGGAGACTTCATCGGGCAGCAGGGGGCGGCCGTTTTCCTGCGTGAAGCAGTAGCCCGACGCGACACAGCGCTCGCCCAACAGAACCGGTTGTCATGACTCCGAAGTGCCTGGAGGATTCCCCAGACGACCTCGAAGTTCTTGTTCGTCCGCAAGCCCCTTTTCCTGACCTACTTCCGGCCTTAGAGTTGTGCACACGCCTTGGCGTACCGGAGCGACCACAACCGAGCTTGGAGGAAGAGAGACATGGAACAGGCTGGCAAGCACCGTCGGCTGCACGCGCCGTCACCGTCAATGATCGTCGCTATCATCGCGCTGGTTTTCGCGATGAGCGGGACCGCAGTGGCGGCCTCACACCTCATCAACGGCGACAGCATGATCAAGAAGGGCTCGCTGTCTGGCAATCGGCTGCGCGCCCACACCGTGACCGGGACGCAGATCAACTTGGCGAAGCTCGGCAAGGTGCCGAGTGCGACACAAGCAGACACGGCGACGAGCGCGACACATGCAGCGACCGCCGACACGGCCACCAACGCGACACACGCCACCACTGCCGGCAATGCCGCCCCCACTGGTGCCGCCGCCGGCAGCCTCAGCGGTAGCTACCCGAACCCGACGATCGCCTCCGGCGCGATCGGCACGGCTCAGTTCGGCTCGATTCCCGCCGCTAGTGCCTCGGCCGTCGCAGGGCAGGACATTTCGTCGGGCGTCACCGTCGCTCTCACCTTCGCTGCCGCAAGCTTCAACAAAGGCGGCCTCTACGACGCGGGTCATCCGGACAGGCTGACGGCGCAGGTGGGCGGGGAGTACCTGGTCGTGGGGATGGCGGACTGGCAGTCGAACGCCAACGGCGTCCGGCAGCTAATGATCGCCGACAACAACGTCGTCGTTGCGGTGACGAGCGAGGCGGGCAACGTCGCTGCCAACGGACAGCAGGTGGAGGGCATCTTCCAACTGGCTGCCGGCGATGTCATCCAGCTAGACGCATTTCAGAATAGCGGCAGCACCCTGGATGCGACGTACTACTCCCCGCATGGAAGCCTCGCCATGATCTGGCTCGCACCGTGACAGAGAACTAGTGCATGTCGGCCGGGCGCGAAGCTGCCGACGGCGCCAAGCGCCCGGCCGAGCCTGCTGCGTGAGCATGGCAAAGTGGGCATGCGACTGATCCGGCGCCCCTATTGCCTTAAGGCCGCCGGCGACGAGGCAGAAGAGTCTCCCGGACGGTCCAACCAGGATGCCCCACGCCCACCGCGAGTTTTGATCTTTGTGTGTCGAATGGTGATCCGTCCCCCGCTGACCTCGTCCGCCTCGTCACGAAGAAGTTCAACGTCTTCCCAGCGCAGGCCGAGCAGCTCTCCGCGACGCGCGTCGGTGGTCGCATAGAGCAGCCATAGCGGAGCAAGGCGGACAACGGCCGGCAGATGATCGATGACGGTCCCAACCTGGCGGCCATCGACCGACGAACTCTAAATCCATGCAGGCGGGTATAACTCCCGCGCTCGCCGCCAGTCTTCTCCCATCGCGGCACGTAGACGGCCGCTGCGGCGGTCTTTCATTTTCGCGGTCCTCGGCCTTACGTCCTCCGTAAAGTGCTCGCGCTTTCTACCGATAGCTTGGGTGTGGGGCAAGCTGGCTCGCAAGGCAGCCAGCGCTCGTGGGGCCGGGAGCACTGCGATGGCCAAGATGTTCACATATGGAGGAGTCACCCTGGGTGGCCTGCTGGGCGGGTACTTGCCGGTGATCCTTTTTCACGCCAGCAGCCTCGGCTTGGCGAGCATCAGTGGCGGCACGGTCGGCGGATTCCTGGGCCTGTGGGTGGGATACAAGGCCTTCACGTACCTCGACCTCTAGCGTCCGCACGCGTGTGTCGCCTGGCCTAAAGGTCGCACGACGCCCGGCCGTCGCGGTCGGCTCAGGGCGTGAAGCTGAGCGGCACGCGCACCTCGTGGATGCGCGAACCCGTCTCCTGTGAGACCTCGTAGGCGACCAGCGTGCCGCTGCCGGCGCTGGTCGAGAAGGGGATGCTCGCCTGGAACGTCCCCCGTGTGCCGTTGCCGGCGGTGGCGGTGACGGCCTGTTTGGCGAGCGTCTTTCCGCCGCTGTCGAGGAGCTCCACGTTGAAGGCCGCTTCGAATGTGTTCGCCGTGCCCGAGACGACGAGCGGCGAGCCGACGCTGTCGCCGACGCAGGGTGACTCTATGAGGATGGCGGGCGCCAGCGATTCGAAGTCGGCTCTCGTCACGGGCTTGGTGAAGTCGACGCTGCTGCCGTCCACACGCGCGATGCGCGCGTCGCCGCTCCAGAACTCCACCCCGGTCACCGTAGGGAACTGGGTCAGAGTGAAGGTAAGCTGCGCGAGGGCCGCCGCCTCCGCCTCGGGGTTGGTCTGACCGAGCTGAAGGATCTCGGCATCCAGCGACACCACGGCGGTACCGCCCGCTACGCGGATGCTGCGCACGCTGGCCCCGGGTGGCAGTGCGCTGACAAAGCCCGCCGAGCTCTCGGCGTCGGTGGGGCCGTCGAGCAGCTGACGCACAGCGGCGGTCGCGACGGCCTTGGTCTTGGGAACCGTGCTATGGCCGGCGGCGATCTTGCCGCTGCTGATGAAGTAGACGGAGAGCTGTAGCGTGGTCGACGAGCTTGGCGAGGAACTGGTCGAGGGAGACGAACTGGACGAGGACGACGCCGTGGCCGTAGGCGACGTCGCGGCCGGCTGAGACTTGCCGCCGCAAGAGGCGAGGCCGGCCAGCAGCAGGGCCATGGCCGGCACCAGCAGCAGGAAGGACCGGCGCCTGAAGCGCGGTGTGGCGGGCGACGGGTGCGGGCGGCGTACGTGCATGGTCTCATCCTACGCCGCCCGCCCGCTCAATCCTGCCGCGCCGCCGCTCGCGGGCGCCGGCGCGAGGCCCTCTGCGAGGCTGAGGCGTCGCCTACACGGGCGACGCCTCAGCCTCGCATGCTACACTCGGACCGTGCCCACCGACCCCAACAAATCGCGCTACTACCGCAAGCAGGTCCCGCTCTTCCGACTCGTCGAGAAGGTGAAGCTGTGGCCTTCTCGTCAGGGCATCCTGCACGGCGTGCGCGACTTTACGGTGCACGGCTCCTACGCCACCGTCACCACCCACTGCAACAAGACGATGGTGGTCCACGACTCCAAGAACAGCCGCGCCGCCCGCTGGCTGCGTAACAAGTGGTTCCAGGAGGCGTGCCCCCACTGCCGCATCCCAGAGTGGAAGCTGCAGAAATACAACGCCACCCACTTCAAACGCAAGTACGGCTCGCACCTGCGGGAGGGCGACGCTTCCAAACCGTGACCGGAGCCCGCGCGCCGCGCGCCGCGTCTTCAACGGTCGCTTCGACCACATGGAACGCGTCGCGCAGCAACTTGGCCCTCGAAAGTTCGTCGGGGTCACAGTATCGCCGGCCCCGACCGCGCCGGGCGGTCTTCGCGTCGATCTCGCCGGCCAGTCCTCGCCTTCTTCTACGCCTCGGCCGCCTTCAGCTTGTCTGCGTTATGAATCTTCAGTGGCGGCAGCGCGTCGGCCGGGGTGAAGCCCAGGACGGCGCCGTAGAAAGCCAGCTCGGCCTCCAGGGCGCGGGCGATGTTCTGCGACCTGCGGAAGCCGTGCTGTTCGCCTTCGAAGGCCAGGTAGGCGTATGGGAGTCCCTTGGCCTCCAGGGCAGCGACGAAGACTTCGGCCTGCGCCGGCGGCACGATCGCGTCCTCCAGGCCTTGCAGGAGCAGGATCGGACGCGAGACGCGGTCGGCATAGTTGACGGGCGAGCGGTCGTGGTAGATCTGGCGCGCCTCGGGCCACGGCCCCAGCAGACCGTCCAGGTAGCGCGCCTCGTACTTGTGGGTCTCGCCTACGAACTCCTCCAGGGCCGCCACGCCGAAGTAGCTGGTGCCGGTGGCGAAGAAGTCGCGAAAGACGAGTGCGGCCAAGGTGGTGAAGCCGCCGGCGCTGCCGCCCCGGATGGCCGTGCGCAGGCCGTCGATGTCGCCGCGCTCGGCCAGATACCGAGCGCAGGCGATGCAATCGTCCACGTCGACGATGCCCCAATTGCCCTTCAGCCGTTCTCGGTAGGCGCGGCCGTAGTTGCTGGAGCCGCCGTAGTTGACGCTGACGTAGCCGAATCCGCGGCTCGTCCAGAACTGGGTCTCCAGGATAAGCCGAGCCTCGGCGGCCGAGGTGGGGCCGCCGTGGACGTCGACCACGAGCGGCGGCCGCGAGTCCGGCGGCCCTGAGAAGGCGGGGTTGCGGGGCGGGTAGTAGAGGGCGTGCGCGATGGCACCGGCGGTCGTGGGGAAGTGGATTGGCTCTGGCTCCGAGATCAGATCGGGGTCCAGGTTCAACGTGGCACCGGCACGCACCACGATCGGCGTCCCGGTAGCCGGCGCCACGGAGACGATCGAGCTCCCGGCCCGTGGTCCGCCGGCGGTGAGCCACAGCGCGTCGCCGGCGGCACACAGGTAGCCCATCGAGGTCAGGCCGGTCGAGAGCTCCAGGAGCGAGCCGCGCTCCGGATCGATCACGCCCAGGTGGTCGATACCGGCGATGTTGTAGACGACCGCGATCTGCCCGTCGCCCAGGTGGTCGTAGTGCCGGTCGCCGAACACCCAGTGGGGCTTCGCGAACTCGGCCTCCAGCGAGTGCAGAGGCCGCGGCTCAGTTGCGCCGGCCGCGGCCCCGGTTGTCGCGCGCTCGTCGCAGCGGTAGATGTTCCACCAGCCGCTGCGATCCGACACGAAGTGGAGCCGTCCGGCGGAGTCCCAGGACGGCTCCACCACAGATTCGTTAGGGCCACCGGCCGCCTTCTGCCGCGACTCCAGCCGCGGCCTGCCGGTGCCCATGTTGGCGGCAGCCACGGCCTCCACGCCCGGCAGCAGCAGTTCGGCGCGCCACAGCTCGGTGCCATCCCACGGCATCTGCGGCTGGTCCCATTCGAGCCAGGCGAGCCAGCGCCCGTCCGGGCTGACGCGCGGGCTGGAATAGAAGTCGTGGCCGGCGGCCAGGCAGGCGGGCTCGCTGGCGCCCGATGTGGCGACGGCCACCAGATCGTTGACGACCTCTCCGGAAGCGTGATGGGCCTCGCGGACGCAGATCAGCCAGTGGCCGTCCGGGGTGACTCGCCCGTCGGCATAGCGCAAGCCACGCGGAGAGGCAGGCGGCGGCGTGATTGGCCGCGGCCCGCTGCCGCCCGCCTCCAGCCGGTACATGCGCTGGTCGTCGAAGTTGCTGAAGAAGGCCGTGGAGCCGGAGAGAGTGTAGGCGCCCCCTCCGTACTCGTGCACCAGCGTGCGCGCGTTGAACCCGGGCGGCGTGACGTCGCTCATCTGACCGTCGGGTGTGCGCCGGACGATGACGTAGCGCCCGCCCTCCGTCGGCCGCATCTCTACCCAGTACACGTCTTCGCCCGAAGCCTGCACCCAGCCCAGCGCGATGCCGGCGGTCGCAACCAGGGAAGCCGAGATCGGAGAACGCCACGTGCCGTACGGAGCGATGCTGGTCATCTGTCGTCCTCCTCGCCGCGGCCGGCCGGTGGCCGGCTCTTGGCGGCGTGATCGGCGGCCGCGAGCGGCGGATCGATTCCCCGTGCGAGCGGCCGCGCCGTACAATGCAGCGGACAGGAGCCGGAAGACTCCATGCAGTGCGGTATTCCCGCAGGCGTCCGCTGCCTCCTGCGGCGGTCGTTGAGCGTGTGTCCGAAGGCCGACAAGAAAAGGAGAGGCATGCTGTTCCTGGCGTTGTTCCTGCTGCTGATCGCGATCGTCATCGGTCTCGGCTTCATCGTGCGCACGCTGTTCTATGTAGCGGTCGTCCTGGCGCTGATCTGGGTGATCCTCTATTTCTGGCGGAACATCCGCGGCCGCCGCTGACTTGTCGTCCAGGCGGCCGGTGCCGGTCCGCCGCCAAACGTCTCCGTCGAACGAGTACGTCGTCGGCCCCTTGGTCAACCGTCGACGACAAAACCTTGCAGCGGACCCAGCAGTCGCTCCGAGCGCTTGGAGACGTGCGGCAGGCGCACCAGTCTGTGTGTCGGCGCCTGCCCGGCCTTCCGTCTGGCCTCCTGCTCGGCGGCGATCGGTCTCCAGTACCGGTCGACGATGAGGTGCGCATCGCCGCTCAGAGCGCTCTCATCCATTTCGAGGTGCTCGGCCCACAGCGCCAGCCGCGTGTCCCGCGCTAGCTGGGCGTCGCACACGACGATGTTCGCCTCGGTATCGTTGAACAGCGAGTGGTCGTTGAGGTTGCAGGAGCCGACGGTCAGCCAGGCGTCATCGACGATGCCCACCTTGGCGTGGATGTAGACGGGGTGTGACACTCCAGCGCCGTGGGAGTAGAGGGAGCAGGCAAGGAAATGGCCTCGGCCGGCGTCTGCCTCCGCGAGCACAGCCAGTTGGCCCAGCGTGTCGTCCCCGCCGCTGTTGGGCCGCGCCGGCAGCAGGACGACCATGCGGAAGTCGTCGCCGGGCGGCTGGGCGAGCTTGTCCTTGAGGATCGCGACGATCTCCGGCGCCCACAGGAACTGGTTCTCCAGGTAGATAAGGTGCTGTGCGGAGCGAAGGGCGCGCACGTACGCCTCCAGGATGCGGAAGCTGCCGCGCGGTACGGTGCTGTAGATGCGCTCGGGGATGGTCGCCACGAACTGCGCCGTGATATCGCCTGCCGGCGGTGGAGCCACCGGCCGCGGTAGCCACTCATGAGTGACCTGTGCCCAACGCATTCGCAGGTAGGCGGCGACGTCGCCGACCACGGGCCCACGAAGTTCGATCGCCACGTCGTGCCAGCCTACGCCCTCGCGCGGCGGGTGAGCCGGCGCGTCGAACCGGTCGCCGCGAAAGTCGGTGATGTCGATGCCGCCCACGAACGCGATCTCCTCGTCGACGAGGACGATCTTCTCGTGGTGTGAATGCAGCGGCCGCTCGTGCCTGTCGATGGCACAGCGAATGGCGGAGCCGTGGCCCAGCTCTCGCACGGCGGTCCGCACGTCTCTGCGCCACGGGCGAAACAGCGGCAGCGGCGCGCCCGCCCACAGCACCACCCGCACCGGGATCCGCTCGGCCGTATCGGCGAGCAGATCGTGGAGGACGACGCCCTGGTCGCCGCCCGCGTCGCCGTGCAGGGTCGCGTCCGGGTTGCCGCGCAGGGCGGCGTCCGGGTCATCGCGCACCAGGCGGAAGCTGGGCGTGATGCTCCAGCCGGCGATAGTCACGCTCTGCCGAGCCTCGCGGATCGCCTGGGCGATGGCCGGCATGGCGCGCGAGCCGTCCACGAGCACGCGCACTGAATTGCCCGGACGGGGCGGTGGATCACCCTCCGGCCACAGGCCCTCGTCGGGGGGCGCAAGCGCCCTGCCCCAGCCGATGGCGCGCAGGCGGCGCGTGTGATGACCGACCACTGCGCGATCCACCGTGCGGCCGGCCAGGCGATCTGCCTCGATCAGCCAGTGATGCACGGGCTCGGCCTCTCTGGGGCGCGCCGTCTCTTCACCGCGGCGCGCCTGGCGCGCTCTCAAGCGCGCAGCTCGCGCCAGACGAACAGGCCGAAGAGCACTGCGCCAACGCTCAGCAGTGCCACCGTGGAGACGCCGGCGGCCGAGTGGCCGTACTTATCGGCGACCACCGCGCCGATGATGGAGGCGCAGCCGAGCCAGAGCAGGCGCGTGAGTCCCTTTTCCATCTCCCCTCCCGGACGCGAGAGTTGCCGCCGCTCTGGCCCCAGTGCCGCCGACGGACTACCAGTGTCGTGCCGATACCCGCAAATCTCAGTCCACATTTCATGGATGCCGTTGAGCCCGAGCGGTCGGCTGCTTCAGCGGCCCGAAACGGTTTGTGCCTGCGGCAGCCTGGGGTAGGGCTGGCATTGATCCGGACTGGCATGGGCCGGCGCCTCGAGGAGGGGATCGAGAGATCGCGTGAAGAGGTTCCTGGGCTTCGTCAAAGAGACCGGGCAGGAGTGGGTCGCCGACAAAGCGTCGCTCTACGCGGCCGTTCTGTCCTTCTACACGCTGCTGGCTCTGGCCCCCCTGCTGATCATCGCCGTCAGCATCGCCGGACTGGTCTACGGCTCAGGTCCGGCGCGCCAGTCCTTGCTGACCCAGGTCCACGACAAAGCCGGCGCCCAGGCCGCCAGCGCGCTCGATACCATCTTGACCAACGCCCATCGCCCCGGCGCGAGCGCCGCGGGACTCGTTATCGGCACGTTGCTACTGCTGCTTGGCGCATCCGGCGCCGTTTCGACGTTGCACACGGCTCTCAACGCCATGTGGGGCGTGCAAGCGGCGCCGGTGCGAGGGTTCCTTCGAAAGGTCGCATACGCCGTTCGGTCCAGGCTGTTCTACTCCGCCGTCGTGGCGATGATCGGCGTGGTCCTGCTGGGCCTGCTCACCGTCGGGGCTCTGTGGACATGGGTGGCACACAAGGTCGGGGGCTCTCTGCCGGCCGCCGGCGTGCTGCTGCGCATCGCCGACTTCGTCGTGGCCCTGGGCTTGCTGACCGTGCTCTTCGCCTTGCTGTTCCGCTTCCTGTCCGACGCCAAGCCTCAGTGGTCGGATCTCTGGCTCGGATCGTTCGTCACGGCAGCGCTCTTCGACATCGGGCGGCTTCTGATCGGTCTCTACCTCTCCAAGAGCACCACCACATCGTCGTTCGGCGCCGCCGGCTCCGTGGTCGCGCTGATGCTCTGGATGTACTACTCGGGCATGATCGTCTTCTTCGGAGTGGAGTCTACGCAGGTCTACGCGCGGCACCGCGGGCGCCAGCTTACGGCCAAGGACGGGGCGATCATGGAACCTCCCGTTTCGCGTCACGACTGAAGGCGGCGGCCTTCGCCGTGCGGCCATCGGCCCGGCGCACGGGAGGGCCGAGCCGTGCGGCCGGCAGCGACCAACGATGCGGGATGGCGACCACCACGTCGGGGCTGCGACTGCACGCCCGCATCACGGTCCGCAACGTGAGGAGCGCGTTCCGCGTCGGCGCGCTGTGACGCCGTGCCAGGCAGTGGCGTCATCCCGCCACACGTCCGTTGCCCCTCCTCTCCGCAGCAGCGGCCCCGCCTGCGATCTTTCGGCGCGCGGGCCGGGGGCCGGGCGCCGACTCGTGGAGCCCGGAAGGCGGCGGCGACAAACACAGCGGACCCAAATGCGGGCGAGGCCAACCATAACCCTAAAGTTGAGATTGATAGATGAGCTCAAGCGCGCCAAAAGGGGCGGCCTTCATTTCGGAAGCCGGCGACGCGGGCCCCGGGCGGCCTCTTTGCGATCCCGGAGCTGCCCGGCCGGGCGTTACGGCGAGAGGATGTCGGCCATGCGCGTGGCCATCGCCAGGGCCGCCGCGCGCACTTCGTCGGACCGCTGGGCCTCGCCGACGCCGTCGGCGTGGCCCGTCGCCACCGCGATCGGAGGTTCGGACGGCGCGACCAGCTCCAGGTAGCGCCGCATCGCCTTGATCGTGTCCGTAAAGCCGCCCTGCCCACCGATCGCCATCAGACCGACCACCTTGGGCGCCAGCCACTGCTTGCGCAGGAAACGGTCGTTGGTGCGGTCCATGAACGCTTTCATCTGCGCGCTGACGTTGCAGAAGTGGACCGGCGTGGCCAGGATGAGGCCGTCCGCCGCCCAGACACGGTCGAGCAATAGCTCGGTCTCATCCTCCGCGCCTCCACACGCGTGGCGGCCGGGATCGGCCTCGCAGAGGCGCACCGTGTAGTCGCACAAAAGAACCGACTCGCAGTCAATGCCGCGGCGAGCCAGCTCTTGTGTGGCGATCTCGACGGCGAACACGGTATTGCCCTGTCGGCGGGGGCTGCCTATGAGCGCCAGGACCTTTGGTCGCACTGCCGTTCCGTCACTGTGCTCCATGCCTCCTCCTTCGCCGGTCGCCGGTACAGTGCCGAGGAGCGCAGCTGGGACCGAATGCCGGCCCGCGGCTCACCCGGCGGATGTCACGTGATACCCGCGGATGCGTATGAGCGTCGCCAGACGGAGTTCACGTTGGGCAAGATCGCGCGGCTTCTGGCCAGCTACGTGATGCCGTGCGCCCTGTTCGCCTGCCTCGGATTGCTGCTGCTTTCCCGGCTTCGGTCGGTCGCCGGCATCGCACTGGCGGCGCGCGTAGTGCTCATCGTCGCGTGGCGGCTGGTCTTCGTGCGCAGCCATCAGCCGCGGTGTGGCAACCCGGTGATCGGGCTGATGGACTCACCGACGAGGAACGCCACGACGCAGCCGAAGACCCGCACGTCGTCTTCTTGGTCGACCGCATGCGCCGGGGCAAGGGGCCCGGCTGAGGCGCTAAAGCAGCCGCCAGCTCTCCGGCCGCAGCCGTGCCTCGTCCGGGGCAGCCAGCACGCCGTCGAGCGCAGCCAGCATCCGCTGCTTGTCCTGAGGCAACCGCCCGCCCACCGGCAGGTAGTTGGACGCGTGATTGCTGCGGAAGAGGCAGTCGGAGACGTCCGTTGCGGCCACCATGGCGCGCAGTTCGGCGAGCATCCCCAGACTGTCGGGCAGCACCAGTTCGCCGGACTGGACTCGCCGGGTAATGGCCGTGCCGTGTTCCAGCATCAGCGTGAGGACGCCGATGTACTCTGGGTCAATGCGCGAGAAGGCTGCTCCGGTGGCGGTCGCGTGTTCCAGGGAGCGCGCGGCGCCGGCGATGCCGAGGATCGCCGTCACTGAAAGCTGGATGCCGGCCTGCGACGCCCGCCGGCATCCCTCGATCTGCTCGGCGACGGTGATGCCTTTGTGGATGTCGGCGAGCGTCTGGTCGTCGCCAGACTCCAGGCCCAGGTAGAGAAGCCCCAGTCCGGCCGTGCGGATCTGCTGCAACTCCTCTACGGACTTGGCCAGCAGGTTGCGCGCGTTGGCGTAGCTGCTGACGCGCTCCAGATCGGGCAGTTCGTCGTGCAGCAGCGCAAGGACGTCCAGCATGCGGCGCGTGCTGAGCGCCAGAGCGTCGCCGTCGGCCAGGAACACGCGTCGCGCACGCCGCTTGACCGTCTCGTGCAGGCCCCGCACGTCCTCTTCGACCTCGTGCCGCGGCCGCACGGCGAAAGGCTTGTCAAGGTACGTTCCGCAGAAGTCGCAGGTGTTGTTGGAGCAGCCGTAGGTGACCTGGACGATCAGGCTGTCGGCTTCGCTTGGGGGACGGATGACGTTTCCGAAGTAGCGCATCACTCGCAGTTTACCAAAGGCCTCGCCAAGCCAGTCGCGACACTCTCGACGGTCCGATCGGACCCGTGGCCCAGTTGCTCGTGCGGCCGGCCTCTCATGCGGTCCGCCGGCCATGTCCTTGGTCGAACCTTCTCACTCGCTTGGTCACTCGTTTGACTTGCGCACGCACGCTCCATCATCCTTGCCGGAACATGAACGCCGCCAAGAACAAGCGCGAGAAACTAAAGGCACGCAAGCTGCCCGTGCTGGATCCGGCTGCCTCGCTTCATCCCACGGCGTTCAAGATCCTGCGCGCCGCCAAGCGGTTGCTGGTGACCAAAGGGTACGAGGCGATCACTCTGGAGGCGATCGCCGAAGAGGCCGGGGTCAACAAGGCGTCGACGCGCTACTACTTCGGCAGCAAAGCAGGGCTCATGGCGGCCATGGTCGACGAGATCGTGCTCGACGAGTGCGCGTCGATCGCCAGTGACGTCTCCGAGCGCATGTCGGAGTCCGAGCGCCTGGACAGTTTCGTTGCCAACATCTACCGGATGGCGATGGACGTGGAAGGCTACAGCGGCTACTTCGACATACTGCCGCACGCCTTGCGCGATCGCCATCTCCGGCAGCGCCTGGTGTACCTCTACGACCTCTGGTACGACTGGAACGTCGAGTGGCTCGGCCTGGACGGCAGCGATCCGCGTCTGGACGCGGAGCTTCGTGCCTTGGGCCAATTCACGGCCGCCATAGCCGACGGCATCGCCATCCAGGCCGAGATACACGGGAAAGGGTACGACCCCGCCCCGGCCCTCGCCTTCCTGCGGGAGTTCCTGACCGGCGTGCTCGCCCGCATGAGGGCGGCCGCGTCGGCTTCGCCGCGCGGCCACTGATCCGCGCTCCCAGGCAGCTTCCGCGCTTTCTTCTCTCACCTCGCCGGCGGCATGGCTCCACGCGGCCATACAGGGGTCTACCAACGCCCAGGCTGAGACGCGCCGCAGTCGGTCGGCCGGACTTCGGACATGCCGCAGTCTCCGCGGGAAAGCGCTGGGTGAGTGCGGATCGACGGCGCGATCCTCACGCGCCATTGACTTGTGTGCTCCGGGTCAATCATCCTTGTGACGATGAGTGCTCCCCGTGACAGCAAGCGCGATGTGATCAACGGCCGCAAGCTGCCGGTGCACGATCCGGCCGCGACCCTGCACCCCACAGCCCTGAAGATCCTGCAGGCTGCAAAACGCTTGCTGGTGACGCATGGCTTCGAGGCGATCACGCTAGAAGCCATCGCCGCCGAGGCCGGCGTCAACAAGGCGGCTACGCGATACTACTTTGGGAACAAGGCAGGGCTCATGTGCGCCATCGTCGACGAGATCGTCCTCGACGGGTGCGCTGCTCTGGCAAGCGACGTGTCCGGGCGGCTGTCGGAGGTCGAGCGCCTGGACAGCTTCATCGCCAATACTCACCGCATGGCTGCGGATGTGGAGTTGTGCAGCAGCTACTTCGACATACTGCCGCACGCCTTGCGCGATCGTCATCTCCGGCAGCGCCTGGTGTACCTCTACGACCTCTGGTACGACTGGAACATCGAGTGGCTCGGCCTGGACGGCCTTGCTCCGGAGTACGACGCCGAGTTGCGCGCCCTCGGGCAGTTCACGGCGGCCGTGGCCGACGGCATCGCCGTCCAGGTCGAGATCCACGGAGAAGAGTACGATCCCGCGCCCACTCTGCGCCTCCTGCGCGACTTCCTTGTGGACGTGCGCTCACGCATGACGGCGACGGCAGCCGCGGCGGCACGCAGCCGCTGACCCTCTGACGCGGGCCGCCGCCCCGGGTTCGTCGTCGTGGTGAGCCTCTGCGCGGGCTGCCGGGGCGGTTCATTGAAGAACCCCTTGACGCTATGAGACGACCCGTGCTAGCTTTCGCGGCAAGCAACTTATCCATCCGGATGAGTTAGCTTCAGACAGCGGCCGGGTGGGGGGACCAACCGGCCGTTCACCGCGTTGAAAGGGGGCGCGCCAGGTGACGACCATCCTCACCCGCATGGGCGACGGCTACGCCGTGGAGATGACGCCGGAGGAGGTCCGCGAGGATCTTGCCGCCGGCTCCGCGGACGCAGCCAAGAAGGGCAAGATCCCCGTCCTTGAGCCCGATGAGTTCGACTACCTCTTCGACATGTTCGCCAACCCCATCCGCGTCTGGGGTGTGCAGCGCGGACACGAGGCGGTGCTCACCAAGGACGGCTCGACCAACAGTCTCTACTCGGCCCAGCTCTCTTCCGGCGTCGGCCTGCCCTTGGGTCGCGAGCAGGCGTTCCGCGTCTTCGAGCGCGCCTTCGCCTTCGACACCATGGAGGTCGGCCACACCGACTACTCGGTCAAGCCGGCCAAGCCGATCGTGGTGCTCGAGCAGAGCCACGTGGAGGCCGTGCTGGCCAACACGATCATCCCCGTCTTCTACGGCTTCATGCCCAACCTGGGCCTCTACTTCCGCCCCGACGGGCCCTATCCGAACCCGGCCGACCTGCTGCCGCGAGGCGACATAGCCGGGGCCCGGGCGGCTACCGAAGAGGCGGCCGCCAAGGTCGTTGAGGACCTCAACTGGTACGTCGACAAGATGGCCGAGGTGGGCGCCGACGGCATCAACTTCGACACCACCGCCTCCACTGGCGACGGTGAGTTCCTGGCCACCCTGCAGGCGGTCGAGCACGCCGTCAAGACGACCGACATGGCCGTCGAGGTCGGCATGGCGGCCGAGTGCGTGCTCGGCTTCCACGGCCAGGTGGAGTACGACGGCCAGCGTCTGGCCGGCATGTGGCCCCACCAGCAGCTGCACGTGGTCGAGAAGGCCGGGGCCCACATCTTCGGCCCGGTGGTCAACACCAACTCGCGGCGTAGCACGCCGTGGAACCTGGCCCGAGCGGTCACCTTCGTCAAGGCAGTCTCCGCCGAGGCGAGCATCCCGATCCATCCCAACGTCGGCATGGGCGTCGGCGGCGTGCCGATGTTCGAGTGCCCGCCGATCGACGTCGTCTCCCGCTGCAGCGCCGCCATGGTGGAGATCGGCTGTGCCGACGGCTTGTAGGTGGGCACCGGCGACCCGAGCGGCATGAGCATCGCTCACTCGGTCGCCTCATCAATGGGTGGTATCCGCACCGCCGGAGATCTGGTAGCGCGGATGCAGCTCAGCAGAAAGATGAGGCTTCCGGAAGCAAAGCAGTTCGTGGCCGACAGGCTCGGCATCAGTGTCCTGGAGCTCTGCGACTCGACGGTCATGCGTCGTCTGCGCGAAGAGCTGGACATAGGCGTCATCACCGCCGTCCCCGGCGCCGCCAAGGGCGTCGAGGCCAAGGCACGCATCGCCGAACTGCTCGGCGTGAAGATCAACTGCGTGGAGCTCATGAAGCGTCGCATCGGAGCGCCGATCGGCGTTTAAGGGCTTCAACCGGCAGGCCGCGTCGCCGGGGGCGCCGCGGCTCTTCATCATCGATGGGGGTCATTGATGGCAAAGAAAGACTATGAGGCGGAGCGGGCGGAGCTGGAAAGGCTGCTCGCCGAGCGCCTCAAGACGGCTGAGGACCCGTCATACGAGGGCGAGATCCTTACCGTAGGCCAGCATTGGATACTGGCCACCGCCGGCATCATCATTCCGCTCGTCCTGCTGATCATCGGGTGGGTGACTAAATGAGCAGCACGGATGGGACCATTGGAACACCGGCCGGCAGTCCGAGTGGAACCGAGTCCACGGCTCTCAAGCAGGCAGCCGAAGGAAGCTGGCCGGTGCTGCAGACAGAGCGCAACTGGGGCACGATCGGCCTCTTCGGCGTCACCCTAAGCGCCGGCATCGCCGCCTGGAGCTATGCCATCGGCGGTTCGGTCTCCTGGTACCTGGGCGCCACCATGGGTACCCTGGCCATGATCGCCGGCTCGCTGGTGGGCATGTACTTCGTCACCGTGGCGGCCATGCCTATCAGCGTGAAGTACGGCATAGACACCATCGCCGCCTGTAAGCCACAGTACGGCAGTTACGGCTCGGCCTTCGGTATCTTCGCCCAGTACACGTCGATCATCGGATGGAACTGCATCCTGATCATCATCCTCGGGCGGACTACCGCGAACGTGCTCGAGGCGGCCAACGTTATCCACGGCAGCAACACGAAGCTCTATGTGTCTATAGCGGTGACCATGTGCACTCTGGCGCTTATCTACTGGATGGTGGCGCGGGGCTCAGACTCGGTGCGCGACAACTCCGTGTGGATCGCCGTGGCGGTATCACTCACCGGTCTGATGGTGCTCGTGGTGCTCATCTGGAAAGACGGCTGGCACACCATTGCCAGCGCCAAGCCTTCGGCGGCTTTCTCCGACCTGCACCTCAACTACACGCTCGGGTTCGAGATCCTGGTGGCCACGGTCCTCTCGTGGTGGCCGTACATGGGCGGCATCATGCGCATGAGCCGCAGCGCCAAACAGGCCATCTGGCCGTCCATGATCTGCCTCGGCATGATCACCGGCATCATCGGTCTCATCGGCTTGTATGCCGGTCTGGCGACCGGCGAGTCAGACCCGTCGGTGTTCTTCGTCAAGACGCTCGGCATCTGGATGGGCATCGTGGCGATCGTCTTCATCGCCCTGGCCAATATCGGCACCGCGATTGTCGGCGTGTATGCGTCGACGATCGGCCTCAAACAGATCCCGGCGCTGCAGTACAGGGTGAGTTACCGCTGGGCGACGCTGATCGTCATCGCCCCGGTGGTCATCGTCTGCGCCTTTTTCCAGAACGTCTTTATGGCGCACATCCTCACCTTCATGTACTTCCTGGGTCTGGTGTTCGCCCCGATCTGCGCGGTGCAGATCGTCGACTTCTACGTCTTCCGCAAGCACAGGCTGCACCTGCCGTCATTGTTCGACTACTCGAAGAACGGTCAGTACTACTACTGGGGCGGCGTGAATCCGGCAGCGTTCATCGCTACCGGCGTCGGGTTCGTCCTCTACTACTGGCTGCTGAACCCCGTGACCTATGCGCAGCACTTCCCGTTCAAGTGGATCAGCGCCTCGGTGCCGACCATTATCGCCACCGGCTTCGTGTACTGGGTGCTGACCAAGTTCTGGATCGTGCGGGTCGGCAAGGGCGGCTACGCAAAGGCATGAAGTGACGTGAACTCCGGCGGCGGGCGAGGGCTTGATGGTTGCGCCCGCCGCCGGATCGGTAGGGCGGCCGCGCGCATCAGCGTTGCCGCAAAGGAAGCTTGAAGGGAGCACAAGGCATGTCGACAACCGAAGTCCGGGCCACGAGCCCGTATCCGACTCCGTATCCCGCGCCCGCCGACGCGCCGATGGACTACAAGATGTTCATCGGCGGCGAGTGGGTCGAGTCGGAGAGCGGCGAGCGCTTCGACGTCTACTCGCCCGGCGATGGCAGCCTGATCGGCTCGGTGCCGAAGGGCACCGTCAAAGACGCGCAAAGGGCAGTCGAGGCAGCCAAGAAGGCGCAGAAGCAGATGGCCAAGCTGTCCATCCCGGCGCGCGCCAAGCTGATGGAGAAGGCGAGTGCCATCGCGACGCGGCGCCTGGAACACGACGCCCGCGTCCTCTGCCGTGAGTGCGGCAAGACGATCACCGAGGCGCTCAGCGAGCTAGGCGACTACTGCAATCCGCACTACATCGAGGCCGGCGAGGGCATCAAGCGCTATCGCGGCCGCATCAACCCCTCCATCCAGGAGGACACGCTCAACAAGCGCATCCTGGTGATGCATCAGCCGATGGGTGTCATCGGCGTCATCTCGCCCTGGAACTGGCCTGCCGACATCCCCAACATCGCCATCACGCATGCCCTGGCTGCCGGCAACGCCGTTGTCATCAAGCCGGCTAGCACCACGCCGTACAGCGCCCTGATGCTGGCCGAGATCTACGAAGAAGCCGGCTTCCCCAAGGGCTCGGTCAACGTAGTCACCGGCCCCGGCAGCACGGTCGGCGAGGAGATCGTCCGCAACCCGGGTACAAATGCCATCCATTTCACCGGCGAGACGGTGACCGGCAAGCGGCTGACTGAGGTGGCGGGCATCAAGCGCCTCATGCTCGAGTTGGGCGGCAACGGCCCGCTGGTGGTCATGGACGATGCCAACCTCGATGAGGCCGTAGAGGCGACGATCGTCGGCTGCTTCTATCTGGCCGGCCAGGTCTGCACCGCCTCCGAGCGCATCCTCGTCCACGAGGCCGTCCACGACGAGTTCGTGGCTAAGCTGGTGGCGCGGGCAAAGAAGGTCAAGGTCGGTAACCCGCTCGACGAGGACACCGACATGGGGCCGCTCAACAACCTCTCCAACGTCGCCAAGGTGCAGTCGCACTACGACGACGCGCGTGAGCACGGCGGCAAGTTCCTCATGGGCGGCAACATCGAAGGCATGTACTCGGACGTCACCATTGTGGACGGGGTCACCTCCGACTTCCTGATGGCACGCGACGAGACCTTCGGGCCGGTGGCGCCGATCATGACGTTCAAGGACATCGACGAGTGCTTGCGCATCGCCAACGAGACGCCGTACGGCCTTCAGGGCGCGGCGTTCACCAGTAGCCTGCGCACGGCCTTCCTCCTCGGCGAGGGCATCGAGTGCGGCACCGTGCTCATCAACGAGACCAACAACTGCTGGGATCAGCTCTCGCCGTTCGGTGGCGTCAAGCAGAGTGGCCTGGGCCGCGAGCTGAGCGACTGGTGCTTCGACGAAGTGACCGAGACCAAGCAGCTCAATATCGACATCAGCAAAGTGAAGTGACCTCTCTTCGTTTCGCTGAGTAACCCGAGTGGCCGGGGCGGGGCACTCTCGCCCCGCCCCGGCCACTAGTATGCTTGCGCTGCGATCGCCGGATGCGATCCGCGTCGGCACTTCGCTATGAGTGGGGAATGGGGACCGTGCTCGTTGCCGCGTCGCTGATAAAGACAGATGTCTTTCTCATCCTTATCCTGGCCTTGACCGCCTTTACGGTGGTGCTCGCGCCCAAGATCAAGCTGCCTCCCACGGTCGGCCTGGTGCTCGTCGGCCTGTTCCTCAACATCACCGGCATCTGGCACGCCACGCTCAACCCCGATCTGGTGTTCTACGTCCTGCTGCCGATCGTCATCTTCGAGGCCTCGTTCAACCTCACCACGCACGACTTCATCGCCGATTGGCCGCGCACAGTCTTCCTGGCCTTCCCGGGCGTGGGCGTGATGTGCGTCATCGTCGGCTATGGCGTCCACCTCATGGGACAGCCGTACATGGTGGCCTTCCTGTTCGCCGCCATCGTCGCGGCCACCGACCCGGTCAGCGTGGTGGCGCTCTTCCGCGATCTCGGCGTGGCCCCGCGGCTGCGCACCGTCATCGAATCGGAGAGCATCATGAACGACGGCACCGGCGCCGTCGCCTACGCCGTCACGCTGGCGATCCTCACCGGCGGCCACGCGGGCGTCGGCTGGGCCGCCGGCAAGCTCATCTGGATGTGCCTCGCCGGCATGGGGCTGGGCACGGTGTTCGCCCTTGGGGCACTGTTCCTGCTGCGCATCTTCCACGAGTGGAACAGCTGGCACGTCGTGCTGACGCTGTCCCTAGTGCTCGCCTACGGGTCGTTCGTGCTGGCGCAGCACATCGGCGCCTCTGGCGTGCTGGCCGGCATGATGGCGGGCTTCATCATGGGAAACTACGGCCACCACGGCAGGGTCACGGGCGAGCTGCGCGACATGTTGATGCAATTCTGGGAGTACGGCTCCTTCTTCGTCAACGGTCTGGTGTTCCTGCTCGTCGGTCTGGTGATCGACTGGCGGGTCGTGGGACACAACATCCTGCTCGTCGCGGGGGCTTTCGTGTTCACGCTCATCGCGCGCGCCGTCATCGTCTACGGCTGGGACGGCTTCGCGCGCCTCGTTCACCTGGGGCCCGTGCCGAGCCGCTGGAACCACGTGCTTTGGTGGGGCGGCCTGCGCGGCACGGTACCGGTGGCCTTGCTGCTCACGGTGCCGTCCACGATCAAGGGCCTGCCGATCATCCAGGCGCTGGTGCTGGGCACTGTCATGGCGTCGTTGCTGATCGAGGGCACTACCATCCCGCTCGTCGTCGGCAAGCTCGGGCTGCTGGGCACGCATCCGGGCCACGGTCAAGCGGTCGGCCACCACGATGAGCCGCTGACGGCCCAGGCCAAAGACCCGTCCTGACGCGCACGGGGGCGCTCAGATGGGAGATTGTGGGAGATTGCGAGTGCGCGGATGTTGGAGGCCGTGCGAGCCTATCTATATACTTCCCGCAGAGTGACCACTATACGTCGGGCGCGCGGTCGCGCGTCAGGACATGTCGATGATGAACCAGACATGAGGAGGAGACCGGCGCAATGACCGACGACCTGTTCACCAAAGCCGCAGCATCCATCGTCGACCAGGACCGCGAGGCGGCCGTGGAGATCGCCACGCAGGCCCTGGCCGCCGGCATCGCCCCGGCCGAGATCATGCAGCAG
>Ga0182021_10002048_pt1 | contig 23523 bp, 5 predicted proteins | sample 612E3MmetaG_FD_120493 | JGI IMG/M metagenome (GOLD analysis project Ga0182021, IMG submission 120493) | Permafrost microbial communities from Stordalen Mire, Sweden - 612E3M metaG (Illumina Assembly) | ecosystem: Environmental > Terrestrial > Soil > Wetlands > Permafrost | place: Sweden... | reverse complement strand
CGCACCTTCGCGGCTGCCTGCTCCCACGGCATGCGCAAGAAAACAGCGTTCGCCATGGCGCTCTTGCCCAATCCCCAAGTGCTGTTCCTGGACGAACCGTTCGAGGCCATCGACCCGGTGACCGCCAAGATCATGCGCGACCTGCTGCAATCGGTGGCGCGCCACGGCGTGACGGTCTTTCTCACCTCGCACATCCTCTCCATGGTGGAACGCATCGCGCACCAGATCGTGATGATTCGCCAGGGCGTCAAAGTGTGGGATTCGGCGGCCGGCGATTTGCCGCAATCGCTCGAGGATCACTACTTCGATCTGGTGGAGACGCCGGTCGTCGAGGAGTTGGAATGGCTCGGTCCTTCGCGATCCTGAGGGCGCTGGCGCTGGCCTACCGCCGCGACTGGACGGCATTCCAATCGCTGGCGGGCAACAACTTTTTCCTGCTCACCGCGTTTCTCTTGCGCCAGGCGGGCACCTTCGTATACCTGATCATGGGGCTGGTGGTGCTGTTTCCGCTCAGCACGGACCCGCTGCGCAAGATCCCGCCGTCGCGCCTGGCGCTGTGGCCGCTGGGGCGGCGCGAGCGCTGGATTCTGCGCCTCGCCAGCCCGTGGATCAATCCGCTGACCTGGGGGCTGGCCGCACTCGCGATGTGGGGCGCGGGGCGCATCGTGACGGTAGGAATGTGGGCGGCCATCGCGGGGCTGTTCGCCGCCGCGTTCTTAGTTTCCGCGCTGCCCTTGCCCGGCGGCGCCGGCATGTGGCGGCGTGTGCCGCACTTTCCCGGGCCGCTGAATCAACTGGTGCGCAAGAATCTGCGCGAGATCCTCACTACGCTGGATTTCTACTGCGCGCTGATTCTGAGCGGGGCGGTGCTGGCCTGCCGCGTCTTCGGGCCGGCGTTGCCCCCCGAGGCGCTCATGGCCATGACGGTGCTCGTGGTCGCCGCCATGTCGAGCTACGCCCAGTGTCTGTTCGGCCTCGATGGCGAAGGCGGCCTCTCGCGCTACCGCTTGCTGCCGGTGCGCGGATGGCGCCTGCTGCTGGCCAAGGACGCCGCGTTTCTGGCCGTGGCGATCCCCTTGACGCTGCCCTTGGCCGTGCTCCCGGGAATCGGCGCGGCGCTGGTCACGCTGGCGATCGGACACGCCCCGGCGGCCGAGCACCCGCGGCCCCAAACGCGCTGGCGCTTCTCCACCGGCGGCGGGCTCGGCAACGGGGCCATTCAGTTGCTGGCCCTGGCCATGACGGCTTTCGCCATCTTCTCCACCAGCACCTGGTTCCTGGCGCCGGCCCTGGCGGCGTGGGCGCTCTCGCTCGGGTGGTTCGGACGCGAAGTGGAGCGTGTGTTGGGGTGAGGGGCTTTGCGACAAACCGCTCCCTCGAAACCCGGGGACAGACCCCACGTTCCCTAGATTTTCTGCTTTCAAGAACCCGGGGAACGTCGGGTCTGTCCCCGGGTTTCCCAGGCGGCGGCCACGGCGGCGAAGTGGACGCCCAGATCGGCAGGTCGGCGCCGGACTGAGGCTCTACACCGGCTGCGGTTGGCGGATCTTCAGAAAGGGGCGGAGTTTTTCGAGGGCGGCTTCCGGAGTGATTCCATATTTCGCGCGCAGGTCATCCAGCTTTCCGTGCTCGATGAAGCGGTCCGGCCAGCCGATGCGCGCCACCGGAGTGTTCAGCCCCAGGCTGTTCAGTTCCTCCAGCACGGCGCTGCCGAAGCCTCCCCGGAGAACGTGGTCTTCGAGCGTCAGGATCACGTCGACCGTGCCCGCGAAAAACTCCAGCATCTCGACATCGATCGGCTTGGCGAAGCGGGCGTTGACGACCGCCGCGGCGATCCCTTCGCCCTCCAGTTTGCGGGCGATCTCTTCGGCCATGGGAACCAGCGCGCCCAGCGCGAATATGGCCACCCGGTCGTGATCGCTGTGCTGAAGGATCTCGGCTTTACCGACCGGAATGGCGCGGGGAACGTCCTTCACCGGCGTGCCCGGTCCCAGGCCGCGGGGATAGCGCACGGCGATGGGGCCGTTCCAATGCATGGCAGTGAACAGCATGTCGGCCAGCTCGTCTTCGTCCTTCGGAACCATATGCACCAGGTTCGGGACGGCGCGCAGATAGCTGATGTCGAAAAGTCCGTGGTGCGTGGGGCCGTCGTCGGCGGAGAGGCTTCCCCGATCCATGCAGAAAACTACCGGCAGATTTTGCAGGCAGACGTCGTGGACGATGGGGTCGAAGGCGCGCTGTAGAAACGTGGAGTAGATGGCGCAGAACGGTTTGAAACCCTTGGCGGCCAGCCCGGCGGCGAACACGACGGCATGCTCTTCGGCAATCCCCACATCGAAATACTTGTCCGGGTGATGCGACTGGAAGCGGTCGAGACCGGTGCCATTGGGCATGGCGGCGGTGATGGCCACCACCTTCGGATCGAAGTCGGCCAGCTTCACCATGGTGTCGCCGAACACCTCGGAGTAGGTGCGGCGGCTCAGCGGCTGCGTCTCGCCGGTCTCGGGATCGTAAGGACCCAGCCCGTGAAACTTCTTCTGCTTCCGCATGGCCGGCTCGAAGCCTTTGCCCTTCTGGGTGAGCACATGCAGCAGCACGGGACGGTCCTGCTTCTTGAGGAATTCAAACGTCTTGATCAGCGTGGCGGTGTCGTGCCCGTCGACGGGGCCAAAGTAAGTCAGGCCCAGCTCCTCGAAGATGACGCTGGGCCAGAACATTCCCTTGGCGACCTCTTCAGCTTTGCGCGCCATGCGCAGGGCCGAGGCGCCACCCACCTTCTCGACCAGCTTTCCGGCGCTTTCATGCAGATAGGCGAACCGCGGGCTGGTGACGATCTTGTGGAGGTAGCTGGCAATCGCGCCCACGTTCTTGTCGATGGACCACTCGTTGTCGTTGAGGACCACAATCAGCCGCTTGGTGTGGTGGGCGATATTGTTCAGCGCCTCGTATGTAATCCCACAGGTGAAGGCCGCGTCTCCGGCCACCGCTACCACGTGTTCCTGGCCGCCCGCCATGTCGCGCGCGACGGCCATGCCGAGCGCCGCCGAGAGTGCCGTGCCGGCGTGTCCCGCGCCGTAGCAATCGTGCGGACTCTCGGTGCGCAGCATGAATCCGTTCAGCCCGCCCGGAGTGCGTATGGTGTCGAACCGGTCCTGGCGCCCCGTCAGCAGCTTGTGCACGTAGGCCTGGTGGCTCACGTCGAACAGGAAGCTGTCGCTCGGGGTGTGGAAGACGTAGTGCAGCGCGATGGTGAGTTCCACCACGCCCAGGTTCGGGCCAAGATGCCCGCCGTTGTTGGAAAGGACGGTGATCAGCCGTTCGCGTATTTCCTCCGCCAGTTGTTCGAGTTCCGAAAGGGAGAGCTTCCGTACCTGCCCGGGCGAATCGATACCTTCGAGTATGCTTGCCATAGTCAGCGTGATTCTGCGAGCCTGGCCCAAATCATTCGGCCTCGGGCCGCACCCACGGGAAGATTCCCGAACTCCTGCGGCTTCCCCGCCGGCGTTACCGGCGTCTCGTACCTGTCCGATTCCATTATTCTCGCACGGAGTCGGGGGGTGCGTAACCGTTCTTTGGGGGTTGACCCGTTTGACCCGAGCACGGCATCACGGCGCGGTTCGATTGATCTTGTCAACGCTTCTTTACGGCCCCATGGGGTCTGGTATGCACTCCGGCGGCGGCATCAGCAGCGGCGAGGCGCATTCCCATGCACGCTTGTCGTCGGCCGGCACGTAACCGAGCGTCTCCAGATAGCCTTCGCAGAGCGCGACGCAATTCACTTTCATATCCATAATCTCCGCGCCCGCTTTGATGCCCTGGTAGGTTCCGTTCAAAGGCACGGTGACTTCGGGCGCGATCATGGTGCTCAGGCTGAGGGCCGCCCCGACATCGTCGCCTTGTTCGTGCTGATCAATGGCGCCGCTCACCGCGAAGTACGCTCCAAGACCGGTCGCCGCCGTGCCCAGGGCTTCGCACATGAGACTGCCTTCGGACGATGCCATGCGAACCTCGGAAGACATCATCTGCTCTTCGGAGGACATCTGTTTAGCTTCGGAACTCAATAGCGAGCTGGAATCCTCCACGGTCTCCGACACCGCGGTCTCCGTGGCGCTCGTCATCGAAGAGTCCACCGGAACCGGGTCCGGGTCCGGAAACGTATCCGCGAAGCATTGATTGACTGTGTCATCCGTCATGGTGGTGGGACCGCTCGCCGCCAACAGCTCCTGGACGGTCTCCCCGGTGGTGACGTGAAGGGTGGCCTGATTGCTGAGGAGCGCGGTGTCGAGCGACAGCGCGTCCACGGGGACTCCGGTAATTGTGCTGGTGGTGCTGTAGGCCTGTCGAGTGAGGTCCATGGTCTCGGCTTCGCCGTCGATGATTCCCGCTACGCAAGCGTTGCGGATGCCTCTTTGCATGGGACCGAGCTCGGTGTGGAACAGCCCGCGGCCGGTCTCGAGCAGGACTCCCATTTCTCCCTCGGAGGCCGAAATTGAGCGGCTGTAATACTCCACGCCGGCGGGAGAAGTTCGCTGCGCGGTTCGCAGGGACACCCACACGGGATGGTCGATCTGGACGTTGGTGCCGACGGCCGCCCGATTTGGCACCGGCACTCCATAGGTCCAGTTCCGCATGAGCTGCGGCGGGTTAGGCTGCCGCCCGTTCGCGTCCGAGAAACAGGTGGGACAGCAATACGAATAGGCGTAGAGATTGGCGCCGCCGGTGAGCCCCGCGGGGTCGCAACTGATCCAGCGACCCAGCCAGCAGGCGTAATAGCGGGCGCCGCAGAAATAGAAGCCGGTCTCCTCGTCGCGCTCCTTGCCGAGATAGCGGTAGCGCTTGGGACTTACTTCCACACCGCCGCGCGCCGCCTCGTACGAAGTGCTGCCGTACGGATAGTATTCTTCGTAGGAGATGATGGCGGCCATTTCGTCCAGCTCCAAAGCCACGGATTGCAGCGGATCGGAGAACTGATAACGCACCAGCGGGCTGCCGCCGGACGGGGTCTCCACCATGGCGACGCGGCGAGTGTCGTCGGTCACGTGCAGCGTCTCGCGCTGCTTCTCAGCGGAACCGTCCGCGCCGTATTCCCGATACAGCTCGAAAAAGCCCAGGTAAATGCGCTCATAGGCCTTTCTGCCATGGCGCTCCGAGATCTTGCGCACGCGATTTCCGAGCCCGTCGTAGACGTAGTAGGTCCGTTCGAAATCCTGGTCGGGCGGGTGCGGAGAGGTGGATTGCAGGCGCTCGTTGAAATCCCAACTCATGTGCTGCAGGTGTGGCATGCGAATCATGTGGCCGGCAGCGTCGTAATGGTAGTGCTCCTCCAACTGGCCGACGCGCGTGCGCGCCAACTTGTTGTTCTCCACCGGGTAGTCGTATTCCCGCCGCCAGCCGTTCGGCCCGGCATGGTGAGCGATCGCGCGGATATTGCCCGCCAGATCGTATTCGTATTCTTCGGCAAAGCGGCGCAGCGCGTGGCCATCGCCGGGAAGAGGCTGATTGGACCGCGCCTCCCCGTCCCATGTGGGCGCGGTGTCCAGGGCGCGCCCGATCATCTCGCGACCATTGGCGTGGACGAGGCGGTAAATCGCGTCGTAGGCGTAATCCCGATCGGCGGAGACGGCTTGGTTCTGGAAGTAGACGGTCTCCTGCGCGCGGTCGGCGATGGCGGTGATGTTGCCTACCGGGTCGTAGGTGTATCGCAGATCCTGAAGGACCGCGACGTCGCCCGGGCGCACGGTTTTCAGATTCGTAAGGCGGAACGTCAACGGATCGTACTCCGACCGCGTGCCCGCGCCGTTGCCGTACTCGATTACGATGCGCTGCCCGCGCGCGTTGTAGGCGATGCGGCACACGTAGTCGGATTCGCTCGACGCTTCGTGCAGGGTAACGCGCATTCCATTCAGCCGGTTGGCTTCGTCATAGCGAGGGCGCGTAACGCTGCCGTCCGGTGTGGTCACGGTCACCGTGCGGTTCAAGGCGTCGTAAGTATTAGCGGTGGTGAAAATGCGGGGTTCCAGCGGCGGCGAAGCGGCCCAATCCGCGGTGGGCGGGTGATGCTGAAGCAATTGCCGCGAAGTGCGCAAGAGGTTGGCCTTGAAATCGAAGGCTTCATTGATCTCAATCCCTGCCGTGTCGTAGTGCCGCCAGGTTTTGCCGCGCAGGTTCCAACTGGCCGCGTCCGGCCGGTCTTCGCCGTACACCAACTCTTCGGTGAGCCGCTCGGCGCCGGCATCTTGCCGCACGAAAAAGCGCTGCGGCCGGTGGAGCAGATCATAAGTGTAGCGGAACTCAAAACCGCGGTTATCCCAAACGCGAAGGGCCTTGCCGAGCACGTCGTTCAGCATCCACCGCTCGCCGGCCTCGGCGCTCCGCTGGCGGATGGCCGTGCCCGGCAAATCGTATTCGTACGCCATGGTGCGGCGGCCGAACGCATCGGTTACGGCGCGCTGCTGTCCCTCGATGTCCAACGTGAGGCGCGAGGCGATGAACTCCTGCCGCACGGAGTCGCCCGCTTTGGTGCGGTTCCAGTCGATGGAGAGAAACTTCCTGCCGAGGCTGTCCAGATGCAGGACCGAGGGCGTGGCGGCGTGGAGCAGCGTCTGTTCGGCCGCCTGCCGGGCTGCCGGTCCGAGCTCGCCATCGCGGCGCCGCTGGTACCATGTGGGGCGATAATCGTCCGGCGGCAAGCGGCGGATGAAACTTCCGACATCGGGATCGGCCGCGGGATCAAGCAGGACGCTATCGTTGGCGTCCCACGTCTCCACGCGCCAGGGATCGAAGACGGTCTTCTCGTAGGTGTAGTCGGGATGCAGGGTCGCGACGACGCGTCCGATGGGGTCGTAGAGCAGAGTCGATGCGACGCCGTGTTGCGCGCCCGGCTGATATTCCGGCGAGGCGGCGAAGAAGGGCTCGTATTTGCGGACCGGATCGCCCTTGTTGTCGAAAATGGTCCAGCCGGTAGAAATCCATTGGGGATCGCCGGTATCCGACGGGGCCGATTGGAGCTTCGTCTGAATGACCCGCAGGATGCCGTCGGAGTAAGTGAAAGTCTGCTGAGTTCTCGCCTGCTCTCCGGGAGCGAGGTCCGCGGCGTGCGTCTCGCGCGTGAGCTGCCAGGTGGAGGTTGGACTGGGCCGCGGCTCTTTGCGGGTGCGGTAGAACGCGTGCAGATCGTAAAACAGGCGCGTAGTGGCGGTGCCGAGAAGGGCGGCGGGATCGTGCAACGGATCGGCCATGCGGTGGACCAACTCGCGTTCGGACACCGTGGGGAAGTCATCGAACGAATCGCCGGCGCGCTCGCCCTGCTTGCCCATTACGGCCGTTCCGATGACCATTCCCAATTCGTCATAAGCCGCCTGGGAGCGGTTGCCGTTGGCGTCCGTGACCATCCTGGGGCCGAGGACGCGGTAATCGATTTCGGACTCGATCCGGTTATCGAGGGAATCGCGCGTCTCGATGGGAGTGAGGTCGTGGTGGTCGTAGCGAACCGTGGTGGTATTGCCGAACTGGTTCCGATAGCGGTGCGGCTGGAAGAAGTGCCGGCGCGCGTAAGCCAACTCGGCGGCGGCGCTGTCGCCGATCTCGCTGGAATAAAATATCCGGCCCGACGGCATCCACCAGTTGCCATCGGCATCGAGGTCGCGATAGCCGCCCTCACGAAGAATTGCCGCGGGATCCGGCATCAGCGGAGAGTCGTCGCGCCGATACACATCGCGCAGCAGGCCGGGAGTAAAAGCCAGCTTGTAGAACTCGCCCATCAAGGCCAGAGACTCGACCCGCCCGGGCGGAAGGAAGGCGGTCAGATCGTTCTTGCGATAAATGTTGCGGGCAGCCTGGAAAAGCCTGCGGCGTGGAGGACCGGAGGCGGGTTCGCAAGGGACGTCCTCGTACGGAAGGTCGCGGCCATCGCTCGCCTGAGCGACCTTTTCGGCGAGTTCCCGGAAGCGGAACAGGTTGGTAACGCCCGGCCGGCGGGCATTGGGGCGCAGCCCGTAGAGTTCGAATTTGCGGTTACCGGCGGGCATGGGAGTGCGATACGCGCCGAGTTCATCGACCGCATTCGTGTAGTCGTTTTCGGCGAGGACCAGCAGGATCTGTTCCTGCTTCTCACGATCCTGGGGCGTCAGCAAGGCGGACTGGGCGGGGAACCGGCGCCCATAACCGACAGTCACGACCTTGCGCGCGTTGCCGAAGTCGTCAACCGTAAGAGTGACGTCATGCGAGACCCGCGGGTCGGGGCGGAGAAGGCCACCCGCATCGTAGAGCTTGCGTTCATAGTTGAACGTGAGGCTTTCGTGCGAGTGATTCAGGAAGACGGCGTACCGATTGGCGCCTTTCGGCTGGAGCATGCGCAGCAGGTAGTTGTTCTCCAGAACCGAGTACGGCGGCGATTCCGCGGGAGAGCCATCCAACGCGTAGACTTCGCGGCGCAGCGTGAGGCCTTTGAGCGCGCGCGCGGCTTCACGCGCCTCGCCGGAGGAGAGCCCGGCGGGCAGAATCGTGTCATCGAGCAGCATCTCGGGACTCTCGTCCGGCTCGCGATAATACTCGTGCGCGAGGTGACGGGAGACGGCGCCTGCATCGAGAATTCCGGTGTGATACCAGGTCTTGGTGAGGGTGGGCGGCACGCGCCACTGGGGCGCGTGGTTGTCGGCGGGCGGGAACGCGCCGCTTTCGTCCGCCACGAACTCCTCGGTATCGAGCTGCTCGATGCAGCCGAAGCCGCGGAACTCGCGCTCCACTCCATCGAAATATCCGTGGTGGAACGTCTTCAAACTGACGAAGTGGTTTCGCGTGATGAAATCGTAAACATGGCTGCGCTTGACTACATGCACGGGAAACGGAAGGCGCGTAACCCACGGCCGGCCGGCGGCGCGGTCGGCGAGATAGAACTCGGTGGAAGACGCGTACTCGAGCAGCGTTTCGCTGCCGAAATTGTTCCGAATGCGCGTGAGCAGATGCGGCTTGCGGCCGCACATCAGGTCCACATACCGCAAGGGACGCCCGGAATCGGAGGGCAGCGGAGAGGACCACAGGACGCACGCGGTGCCGCGTCCGAGAAAATCCGTGACGGTGATGGCGTCGATATCGCCCGTGAGGATGCGCCTCAACTGCCGGGGCGCCGAAAGCGAATTCCCCGACTCGTTCAGATAAATATTGATGCCCGCGGCGGCGATGTACAGGATATCGGCGGTGCCGGAGCCATCGGTGTCCGCCAGCCGGATTCGCTGCTGGTCGAACACGCCGGGGTCGTCGAACCATGGCGCGCCATCCATGGTGACTTTGCGGCCGAAACGCGCGTAGCCGAGATTGGGCCAGTAGCAAACCTCGCCGTTGCGGATGCGCACAATATCGGCCAGCCCGTCGCCGGTCATGTCGGCGAGATAGATGGACTGCTCCGGGTCGGAGAAGACCACCCGCGGGCCTTCTTCTTCGTCGTAGGAGGCCGGAACGCGCCGTTCCGCACCGAAGCCCTCGTGGAGAAGCGACGGATGCCAGCGGAACGCGATTTCCTCAGTCACCAGAATGTCGGCGATTCCATCGCCGGTTATGTCGACGAATTTCAGATTGGGATCGTCCCAGTTGAGCGGCGGGAACGATTTGAAGAGGCGGAATTGCGCCCATCGTTCGCCGGTTGTGCGCTCGTAAAAACCGCCGGCTTCCGGGGCGAGTTCGACCACGTTCATCTTGCCGTCGCCGGCGACGTCCATGAGTTGTTGGCCCGACGCGGACAACGACGCGGTGGAAGGGCGATACAGGAGTTCGGCCGGAGCGAAACGGCCTCGGCCGAGATTGCGCTTGTAGTACCAGCCGCTGCCATGATCGGCAAGGACGCCGGCGATACCTTCGCCATCGAGGTCGACCCAGCGGTAATTCGCGCCGTCGATACCCTCCGGGAGATTCTCGGTGGCGGCGTCCTGGAGTTCGAAGCCATCGAACTCGGGATCTTCCAGAGGACTGGCCGAAAACTCGAACTCCAGCGGGGGCAGGCTTCGCTTGAGATACAGTCCGTTGGCGCTGCGCTCGTACCCGGAGTTCAGAATGCGGGTGAGCAGAGATACGGTGCGCTTCGGCGTGTATTCCAGTTCGGTGGAACGCACCATGCAATCCGCCGTCCCGAGTTCTTCCGGGAAATGATGAAGCATCAGGATGCGCCGGCACAGGCGGTTGGTTCGCACTTCAAAGCCGGCACGGTAGGTGGAGAAGGGGTCCTCGCGCGCCGGCCACCGGGGTTCGCCGTGCGGGGAGGAATCGAAGTGGGCGAAGATTCTTCCTTCGCCGTCGGGCGGCAGATTGCGGTAGTCTTCTTCGCCGTAATCCAACACCACCGAAAACATCCACGACGCGTGGGACCATGGCGTTTCGGAAGTCAGCGGTACGCGGTTGCCGTATCGCACGCGTTTCAGATGGCGGTTGGCGTCATGGGAGCGAAGCCGCTGGCTGCCGGAACAATCGACGCCGCGCGCGTTTTCCGCCGCGTATTCGTATAGTATGGCGTTGCCGCGCGCATCGAACGAGGAGGCGAGGAGCCAGGTGAATACGTGGCCGGGCGCCTCCGGGTCGGAGATACGCGATTCCGGACCGGTGCCATACAGCGCGCAGACGTTGTCTTTCGAAAACACGCGCCAGTGGGTTTCGCCGTCGCAAGTGCGAGTCCAGCGCTCGATGCGGGCGAACGCCTGCTCGACGCGCGGGCGATAGCGGCGGATGCTGTAGCCTTCGCGCTCCGAATGGCCGCCTTCGGCCAGCACCAGATCTTCCGCGCCGGACAAATCGAAAATATCGGATTCCTCGAAGTCGCGATATTGCGGCAGGCCTTTGTCGGTCCTGCGGGAGATGGCGGGCAGGGAGACGTTCCAGCCCATTCCGAAGATGCCGTTGCCGCCGCCGGAATCGTAGTCCAGCGAAAGCTGCGGCATGAAACCCGAGCGCGCCGCCGTCAGTCCGAGAGGAACGCTGAACGAAGCGGTCCCCTTGGCGCCGTTCGCCGAAAATGTTTCGCCGATGCCGCGTAGCGCGCCTCCGCCTTTAGGCAGCGAAATCTGCGGTGGCGAAAATGTCGATGTATCGAAACCCGAACCCAGGTCGGGGGAAGCAGTCTCGGCCATGGCTTGACCTCAGTGTTTTTCCGGTTCGCGCCGCACCGCGTACTGGCACAGCACGTAGGCGCGGGATACGTGCTTCACGTCGGGCCGGAACACGAACGTGGCGTCGTGATGCCCTTCGTGCGGCTCCAGCGGGCCGATGTCGGTCTCCTGTATACCGTGGTACAGATCGGGCCAGTCGGCGCTCGCCACGCAGGAGATATCGCTTTCATCCACGTCGTGGCGCCCGTGCCGGTCTACGCGGCAGGTTACCAGGTCGAGCGTATGCGAATCCCGCTCCTTCTCGACGGGACAGGGGCAGTGGCAATCCTGCGGTTCGCACGCCTCCGGGGCTTCGAAGAGAAGCGCCATGCGGGTGACGCGGATCTCGGGGCGTCCGGGCAGGTAGGGGAACATGCTGCGTCTGAGGGACAGCGTCAATTCGCGGGGCCGATCGTCAGCCTCGCAGGCGGCGCGGAAGCGCGCCCAGGCGTCCGGAAAATCGTGCCGGATATCGAAGAAGCACCAGCAGGCGCCGGGCAGGTGTTTCTGCGCGGCGTGGTTGGCCGCGCGGCGCAGCAGGTCGCCGCCTTCGCGGGCCGTGTAATTGAGGTGCAGGATGACGTCGGTGAGACTTTCCATGTCGAAGAAGTTGTTCTCCGGTGGAAGCTCTATGCGCCAGTTGCCGGCCGCGCCGTGATATTCGAACGGAAGATACCGCTCGTCGCGGAAGTTCAGCTCGAGCATGCCGGTATCGTTGCGGCCGGTGGAAGTGGCGATGGCCTCTCGCGCGGCGTACTGCCGGACTACTCGCGGATCGTGGTGACAGGCCTCGTAGGGATTCTCGTGAGAGCATTGGTTGCAGCAATGCGCCGCCGGAACGCGCAAGAGCGGGTCGATTCGGGTGGAACTGGAGAGCAGCGTAAGCCGGCAGTGTACGCCGGTGTACGGCCCGGTGACGCAGGGAATCGTCAGCGCCACGTTCTTGATTCGCCGCATGTAGTGGCCCGGATAGTCGAGGTCGAACATCCATTCGGGAATCCGAATTTCGCAACGGCCTGTCATTTTCAGCCGCAGGAATTCCTCCGGGAAGTGCAGGCGCAGCGAGATGTGCTTGGTGAGTTCCTCTTCGCGAACATTGAGGTCGTAATATTCCTTCTCCATTCGGGCCAGGGAGAGGTCGAGCCGCTCGCCGGCGAGGAGGCCTTCGCGCAGGTTGTCCCAGGTTTCGGTGGGGATAAAGTGGTGCGTGGTGTGTCCGCGTTCGAAGTTGAAGGCATGCTGCGACTGGCGCGCGGTGTACAGAGCCAGTTCATAAGCCTGGTAATACAGGTCGGCCGTATGTTTTGCGAGGTGCAGGTAAACGGCGTGGCTGGTGAACTTGTCGCGCAAAAAGTTCTGGACTTCGGCGGCGTTTTCGATTTGCCGCTGCTGGCTATTGAGTTCCCGCAGCGCCTCGTCGCGGCGCCGCTCCGCGCCCAGAATCTGCAGTTCGATCTGCTCGATTTCGATGTCCAGCAGTTCAACCCGGTGCACCCAGTCCTGCAGTCTGCGATCCCATGAAGCCTCGGTGAGATCGCGCGACCCTTCGGTGGACGCCATCTCGGCCAGGATGGAGCTGACGTGCGAAATGGTGCGGAACAGGCCCGCCAGCTTGGTGCCGATGGGCAGCCAGGTCTCCTCGCAGGGGAAGCCCACGAAGAGATCGGGAATGATGTCCATGGCCTCGGCGATGGCTTCGGTGGCGATTGCCGCGGTGCGGTCGCCCTGCGAGACATCCACCTGGGCCAGGTATTGCGATTCGTTGTTGTTCAGCCCGTTGGCGATGAGCTGTGCGTAGTAGCGGCGGTCGTTCTGCCGGTTGTCCTTGGTCTTGCCCAGGGACTGCACCTGCCAGTCGGCGTCGCGCCACTGGTCCTGGCGCGCTTTCAGCCCGAGCGACGCCAGTTCATGTTCATGACGCGCGCGAATGCCTGCCAATTCCTCGGCGTCGGCCTTCTCGAAAACGGAAAGGAGCTGGCCGCCCAGTTCGCGAACCCGCGACGTGAATTCGCGTGCCTTCTGCACCAGGAAGAGGAAGCGGTAGGGGCTGTGCAGCATGCACCAATCCTCTTCCTCGGCGCACGGGTCGCAATTGTTGCGCCACCCTTCACGGAAAGGATCGTCGCCGAAATACGGCATGTCGCAGCCCGGCTTGCCGTTGCGGAAACGGCGCGAGTCGATGGAAGCGTGGATGAGCGCGAGGCGGTCACTCAGGCGATCGTACAGCATCATGAGGCGCGGGTTCAGCGGCGGGTTCAGCGGCGTGAACGTGGCCACCGTCTGGGGCGCCGGAATGGCCGGGTTCCACAGAGCCAGCGGCCGCTTGCCCATGATCTTCGCCATGGTGTCGAAGAGGAGGCGCGCCTGCTGGAAAGCCTCCGGAGAGTTGCGGCGCATGACGGCGTCGCCCCACTGCAGCAGGGTCTCCAGATAGTACAGCAGCACCGCGCGATCGCGCGCCGCCGCGCAGGTCACCTTGGTGCTGTCGCAGCACATCGATACGACGGCGGCGGGTGGATTGGCCACGGCGTCAACCGTGAGCGCGGGCGCCGGAACGCCGGCGGGCGCTGGGGTTCGCCTCGCCAGGGCCGGAGTGTTTCTATCGGGGGGCGGTTCATTCGGATTCGGAGGCGGCGTGTCGCCCTGACAATGGACCCAACTGGAATCCTGGCTGAGCGGATCGTAGACCAGGCGATACCAGCGCAGAGCCGCTTCAAAGCGGCAGTGCGTGCGCAACGCGTGCGCAATCGTGATGGCCGGGGTGTAGAGCGACCATGGAAAGAGCGGCGCACCCGGGTCGAAGTAGCCGAAGTATGGATAGGCGATCAGGCCGCCCGGGTACGGAACGGGAGGCGCGGGGGGCACTGTCAAATTCAATGAAGGGACCGCGGAGTCGGTGGCCAGGTCGTAGCGGAATCCGGGCGACGGGGCTGTGGCGGTGGTCGCGTTGGTGACGAAGAAATACAGCGAGTCCGCTACCCTGCCCTCGAATTTGAGGTCGGGAACGGGGCTGCCCCCGGCTGTCGGGATGAAGAAATCGGAGCGGCGCGGCTGCTGGAATTCGCCGTTGTGGACCCGGCACCAGGCCAAACGAACCGCCGGCTCCGAGGGCCACTGAAGCAGCGTATTCAACTGCGCGGGATCGTGCCACGGGGTGGCCGACTGCAGGTTCTGGTCGTAATAAGAATCCTGATTGAGGGCGTCGAAATGGCGGCAGTCCACCAACCAGAAGTAGTATTCGTCCACGTGCGGAGGATGGACTCGGCCACACTCGGTGCAGCAGGCGACGCAGCAGGTCTCCTTGTCGTCGTCTTTGAGATCGGGCTTGTGGGGCTTGAATTCCGCGGAGGCCGGGGGATACCCGGCGGCCGCGACGCGAATGAAGCGCGTGCCCAGATCGATGGCCGCTTCCAGCCAGAACGGCAGGGTTTGCGGCATGAGGCCGCCGGGGCCGGCGCCACCGCCCGCGGCAGCTCCCGTCGCGATTCCCGCAAGGTCATTGTTCCCCGCCGCGGTTTGCCCGGGCACTTCGGCGAGCCAGTTGGTGCGGCCGGCCCGCTCGGGCGTGCCCAACAGGCCCAGGCCTTCGCGCGGCTGTGCCAGCAGTTGCATGGTGGCGGGCTCGCGCCTCTCCAGCAGCTTCAGGCCAGGGTACCACTCGGGACGAGAATCGGGCCAGTAGTCCACTCCGCCGGGCGCGGCGATGGTGAGGGTCACGCGGCGCAGTTCTTCGTCGAGGAATTTGAAGGCTTCGATTTTCTTGGCCTTGGCGATCTCGCAGAGGTCGATCCAGTTTTCTTTGTAAAGCTCGCGGCGCTTGCAGCGCTCCCAAATGCGATAGCTGGCGAACCGGCTGTCCCACATTTTTGCGAACGGGCGGGTGACGGTCCACCCGGGCTCCAGCCCCAGGCGGCTGCGCTGAATGAACGACTGCACGGCGGTGATGGCTTCGTCGATGCGGCTGGCCTTCTCCCCAAGCCCCACTTCCACGTCCAGCAAGAGAATCTCGCTGATCTCTTTCGGCCGCTTGGCGATGCCGGTGGGGCCGCAGAGATACGCCAGAAGCGCATGCCGGCCGCGCTCGCGCAGGCTGTCGTTGAGCCGCTTGAGCTCTTCATAGCGGCGCGGATCGCCATTTTCGATCAAGCCATCGCCGAGGAATTGCGAGAGGTTGGCGTTGCCGGTTTCGGTCTCTCCGGGCAGCAGCGCGCTGGGGTCGTCGGACGCCCACAGGTCCGGGCGCGCCTGGGCGATATCCAGCGGCGTGAAGCAGCGCTCTAGCGAGCGAAGCCACTCATCGGCATGCCACGCCCTGACGGTCCAACGGTCGTCTTCCAGGTCGGTGTAGGTGACCGGATAGATGGGGGCGAACTGTCCCTGGAAGTAATGCAGGTCGAGTTCCCAGTGCCGCGCGTCGGCGCCCATGTGGCGCAACAGGAATGCCGGATGGGCAGGCTGCTTGCCGGCCGCCTCGTCAAACAACAGCCACAGATGGCGCTCGCATCGCCGCCGCACGCCGGCGCGCACGCGATCGTAATCGAAGATCCGCTCCCACCAGTCGAACAGCGCCTGGATGCGTTTCAACGAGGGCGCGGTGCGCGAGTCGCCGGCGGGCGAATAGAAATCGTCCCGCAGCGGCAGCAGGTTGAAATCGAAATCGGCGTTGTGCTTCCGATATCCGGCGCCCGTATTGTAATAGGACGCTCCGGCGAACTTGTCGCCGTTGGCCAGCATGTAGCCGAGCTCCGATTCGCCGCCGGCGCGCGGCTCTGCCGACAAGCCGAAACGGTGCACGAACAGCAGCGCTTTGAACGCACGCTGATAGGTGCGCCTGATGTCGCGCAGCGAACTTACATAATGCTGGTTGAGGAACGCCGCGGCGGAAGGGGCCAGTCCGGTGAGGCCATCGCCCAGTGGATTGTCTTTCTTCAGGAGCAGCATGCGGTCGTACGGAATGTCTTTGAGGTGGCCTTCGGTATCGGGGCCCTCGTATCGCAACTGCAGCCCGGTGCGCAGCGGGAGCAGGTCGTCGGCGTCCTGCAGAGCCGGGGTGGGCTGGACGAATTCGACGAGCAGTTCGTACGCGCCTTCGCGCAAGTAGAGCGGCTCGATGTGGCGTTGGCCGCCGGGCCAGTTATGGCTGGCCACGATCCAGGCCCTTTGGCCTCTCTTCAGAGTTACCTGCCAGCGGCGGCGGCGCGGCTCTTCGTTTTCGATGCTGGGATCGTCGCGGCGCGGGGGTCCGGCCTCGAAGCGATAAGTGCCATCGTGTTCCAGGAGCAGGCCGCCGGACCATTGCACGGAGAAGCCCTGGGCGCCGCCCAGCCACGCGCCGGTGGCGTCTTTCAAGGCCAGCCCGTTGTGGACCGAGGCGAAGCGCATCTGATCCGGAGTCGCGGTGAGGCCCAGCGAAGGAACGACGGTGGGAACCGGACAGTTGCGGGAATCTCGCGCGCGGCCGAACCCGGCCATGGCGCCGCACGGCTCGCGCCAGGCTGCTTTTCCACCCGCGTCCACGGGCGTGAACTCGGCCATCAGGCCGGTGCCCGTGAGTCCGAGGATCGCCGCGAAGGCTTGCCCATTGGGCGCGGGCGGCCATTTGAGCGGGGGCTCGTCGCCGGCGTCTTGCTCCCAATCGGCGGGAGGGAGATTCTCATTCTCGTCGGCATCGAGCGACTGCAAGACGGTGAAGGCTTCCCGCAACCCCTCCGGGCATTTCTGGCCGGTGGCAGCCTCGACGTGCTCCGAAAGATGTTCCGCGATAACGTGGCAGCGGCGATGGACAAGCGCGAACTGCCGGCGAAAATACTCCCATCGCTCGCGTTCGTGTCCCTGGACCAGGCGTTCTTCGGCGATGGCGAAATCGGCGAACAGGAGCGCGAAGCGCGCCAGTATCGCGCGCGGCTGGAAGTACAGCTCCTGTATAGCGGCCTGCTCTTTGTCCTGCAAGCCGCGCACGCGGGTCAGTTGCTCGATGGTTTCTTCGTCAACCAGCGGAAGTTGGGTCCAGAGTTGCTGCGCGGCGCCGTCGTAGCGGAACGGCCCGGCGGGCGAAGCATTCCACATCGGCGCCACGGTGTCGGCGGCAAGCAGGCCTGCGGCGAAACGGCGCTTGGCGTTGTCCACCGGATGTCCGGATTCCTCCAGAATGCCGGGGAAGAAGTGCTCTCCGAAGGCAGCGATTTCCGCGGGATCGTAGTGGAACTCGTGACGCAGCGAAGTTTGGATGCGGCTCCAGGTCCAGTGGTGCTCGTCTTCTTCCGGAATGTGCGTATCCAACAATTTCCGGCGCAGCTTCCAAAGGGAGTAGCGGTGGTCGTCGTCCGGCAGGCCGAGCGGGAAATCCAGCGCCTCGTTGGGATTCTGCAGCTCGAACGGATCGTCGCCATCCAGGTGATCGCCGGCGGTGAAGAGATAGAGTAGCTCGCCGATGCCGAAATTCGAAGCGTAGATCTTCGAAAGCACTTCGGCGAAGCGCAGGGTGTGCGTGGGCAGCGCGTCCCACGTGGCCGCGGGAGTGGAAAAATCGAAACCGGCCAGGCGCGAAAGAGGGTCGAGATTCGATGCCAGCAGCTTCTCGAATTCAGGCGCCCGGGAACAGCGCGTCTGGTGGCAATCCGAATGCTCGCGGACGCTGTGGACCAGCTTGTCCAAAGCCCATGGCCGGTTGGCGGGGCTGGCCGCGGTCCACAGGGCGAGGAGCTGCGTTCGATCGGCGCCGGTGGCATTCGCCGGAACCGCGGCGTGAAGATCCGTGAGCGGCAGATGGAAACGGTCGCGCAACATTTGAAACGACGCGAGCTGGCGGATGAAATCCGGATTCACGGCGGCGCCGATGAAGAGCTGCAGCACTTCGCAGATGTCCTGCAATTGCTGGAAGGTGTACCGCGCTCCGCAGACATCCCTTAATTTCCGCCAAAGCCGGATGAAGACAGCCAGTTTGTAGAGTCCGATGGCCGCTCCATCCTCCCCTGGAAACTGCAGCCGGTATTTCTCCAGGCAGCATGGCTCGCACTCCGGGAACGGCCCCTCCCCGCCGTCCTGGGCATTGCCAAACTCGACGAAGCCGGTTTTCCAGAGTTCGACGAATTCGCAATAGCCCAGGCAGGTGCGGCTGAGGAATTCGGGCAGGCCGGCAGCGACGTCCCACCAAGACATTTGTCCGGTCTCGGCCGAGGCGAAGCCGTAAAGGGTCCAAGGCTCAAGTTCGCCATTCGCGTCGAGCTCGCCATCGTACGGAGCGCACGGGCGTGCGGGTGCTCCCTGGAAAAGGACGGCGTATTCCTCCGGCGTGATGCCGAGATATTCGATGGCGATATCGATGCGCACGGGATAGCGCCAGAGGTGCGACTGAAAACCGGCGGGTTCGCCGGCCGGGTCAAGGGCGAATTCGGTGATGCACTTACGGAAGGTGCGCATCTCCTCGAAGCGGCAGCTCTTGAAGCTCCGCAGGTAGGTGCGCGAAACGTCGATGGCCTGCGAATAGGGCAGACAGCAGGCCTCGAAATCCGCTTTCAACCTGTTGTAGACGGCGGGCAGCACCGCCTCATCCTGTGTCACCGGAGTGGCCGGCGTCGAATACTCCGGCAGCGCGCCGTAGAGCACCTCGGGCTTATGGCAGGAATGGCCGTTCTTTTTCTCTTCGTCGTCGCGGCGCTCGTGCCCGCGCGGAGCCTCCGCGCACCCTTTGGTGGCGCAGCAATCTTCGCCTGCGCAGAGCTTGTGTCCGGCCAGCTCATCGCCCGACGTATCGTAGACGGTTCCGTGCGGCGTGGGCGGCGTGGTGGAGGCCATGAACTCCAGGCACTCGTTCACCAGATCGATCATGGGCAGCGCCGTCTCCAGGTTCGCCTTCGAAACCGCAAGTGTCCCCAGCGGGCCGCGCCGTGTGTCCAGAACGGGCCCCAGAGCCGTGTGGCCGGGCGCCGGCACCGCGAACGTGGTGTCGCACGTGGAGCGCTCCGAAACCTGCAACATCTCGTGCAAATACTCGACAGGACCGAGCGGCGAAAGGTACAGCGGCGGGACGCAGTCCACCAAAGCACCATCGGGATTGATGGGCACGAAGCCGCCGCCGGGGGGCGGCGGGAAGCCGCCGGGGATGCCAGCATTTGCATAGATAACGTCGGAGTAATCGTACGCGACGGTTCCGGTGAGCGCTTGCTGGAAGTCGGCCTTGGGCAGCTCGAGCACCGACTCCGCGGTGAAGAATCCTCGCGCGTAGAGCGCCTCCATCACCGAGAATTGGATGCTGGCCGGTACGCCGGGCAGCTTCGCCAGGATGGTGAGCTCATTGATGGCGAGGATGGTCTCGACGAGCCATGCCCGCGCCTCGGCGTCGCCGGTAATCAGGGCCTGCGCGGCCGCGTCGATGGCGGCCAACTGCGCCGGGGTGAAGGGCGCGCCGAACACCAGACCGGTGCTGGTCATGATCTGCTGCACCAGATCGAAGGTGGGCAGGTGCAGCGTATCCGGACTTTGTCCAAGGCCGGCGCCGAGCAGCGGCACGGCCACCTGCAGATCGAAGAACTTCTGGATATAGCGGATGAACGCGGTCACGCGCGCATCGGGCGTTCCGGGCAGCGTGAAGTCCGGCAGCAGATTGACTTTGATTTGGTTCGCCGGAGGAGGCGCGAAAAACGTTTGCCAGTCGCTGGGGAGCGCCTGGGCAAGATCGGCAACTTTCGCGATGGGCGCGGGCGGCGGCGGCGGGCCGGCAGGCGGAGTCACTCGCAGGTTCGCCTTGATCTCCGCGGCCAGCGGCACGGCGGTGAGAGTATCGACGTAGCCCTGCGTGATGGCGAATAACACGAGGTCCAAGAAATGGCCGTGCTGTGCGGCTTCCTCCGCCGGCCAGAATTTCGCGATGTCGTCGCCGGGCTGATAGCTGCGCCAATTGTCCGCCGGCGGAGACGTCTTCGGATACGCCATCCAATCCGACCAAAGCGGTTGAATGCCGGCTACCGGACACTGTACGGCGGATGAGCCGGCGGGCACGGATAACACGCTCAAGATCCGCACAGCCTGGGCCGGATTGACATTCGGCTGCGGCGCGTGGGGCGGCATTGAGATCATGGCCGAATCGACGGCGTTGGTGAGTATCGTGAGGTTTTGCACCTGCCCAGCCCCGGTTGCCAGGCTGTAGCGCTGGGCGGGTGTGATTTGCGTCGGCAGTTGGGCGGTCAATGCATAAAAATATTCGGCGGGAATATCGATGCCCAAAGCGCCGGCGAGAATCACTTCGGTTTCCGCAACGGTGGTGAGTTTGGGCGGGGTCGCGGGGTTCGGATTCACCGGGATGGTGATGATTGCGCTGGTGGCGGCCTTGGATTGCAGCTCGCAAGCCACGGCGCATGCCAGGGAAAACACAAAGCCCGTGACCCGCTCCGCCGTGGCGTTCCGGGTGGAATAATAGGAATTCAACTTGCCTTGAAAATCCTGGCGGCTCTGCTCGTTGGAGTTGGTGTTCGAGCCGTCGTTCGGCGGATTCGAGTACATGTCGCCGAGCGATTCCGAAGGCGAGGGCAGAGGATCCTGGGGGCCGAAAACAATCTCGTAGGCGATGTTGCGGCACTGGTCCACGGACTTGGCCAGCGCCGCGACGCTGGCTTGTGTCGGCACTCCCCCCGGATCTTTCGCCATCACCGCAGTGACCGCGGTCCATAAGTTGTCGTAATTCGGCGGCGAGCCGTCTGCCGGCAGTTGCACCTGCGCCAACCCGGGTTTCAGCGCGGCGGGCACAGACACGTACGCGCTCACGTTGTCGGCGGGAATGTCCTGGTAAGCGAAGGGGTCCGGCGTCGCGCCCGAAAAATGCTGAACGTCATAGTAGACGCCGGGATCGCGCAGCGGCTGCGAGGCCGGAAGGTCGAATTCGATCCGGAGGTCCGGCGCGACATACTCGGCGCCAGCCGGATACGGAAAGATGGCGGTGGCGACCGACTGCAACTGGACTCCGACGATGTCGGGCCCGAATATGTCGGGTGTGTAGTGCTGAGCGATGGTAGTCCCGGCCGGATAGGTCAATGGAGGCACGCCGAGCGGGACCGGCGTGACGTCTGTGGGGTTATGATAGACCGCCGTGCCGATCGGAGGCGTGGCGTCTCCAGGCAGCCCGGCCTTCGGGTGTGCGCTGGAGATATCATATATCTTGATCGTAAGTCCCTGTAGGAAATCCGTAAACGCGTTGGGATCGATCGGCTGCGTCGGGGTTAGTCGAATAACAAGAAAGTCCGGCATTTTCGTTACCTCCGCATAGTCTGCCGCCTTGACTCAAAGGACTTACGCCGGGGGCTGCCGATGCGCACAAATATCCTCCGGGCTAAAGCCCTGATTCGCAAGGTGAAAGAAACTTCTGAAACGTCTGTTAACTAAGAGCTGACCCGCGCCGTCTGAAAGCGCGGAAACTCCGGCCCCGCTGCCACGCCGCGGCTCTCCCGCTCAGCGTTTGCGCTTGATTTGATGGCTGTGCTTCTCCTCCTTTTCCCGGAGCTTGACGGCGGGCTTCATGGTCTTCTCCCGCGGGTCCTGCCGGGGCCCGGCGGCTTGATGAGCCGCACCGCACAACACATACGCGATCTGGGCAAACGGAACCATCGCCGCCTGCGGCGGGTAACCATCCGGCGGGGCGAAAGCCGCGCGACCCTCATCCTCCAGCCAGAGCCCGCAACATTCCACACCCACCAGCTTGAAAGGCCGGGGCTGCTCATCGCCGTTGAGCTTCGGCATGCTCACCAAGATGGTTTTTCCGAGATAATTCGCAATCTTCGACATCGCCTACCCCTCCCGGCCGACATAGTTGCGGGACAAAAGCTATCGCTGCGTGGCCAATTATATTTCAAGTTATAAACCGTTGAAAGGAAATTAATTCCGAATTACCTCCGCGTAAGTGTCATTCTATACAGGTCCGCGGAAGTCAGTGCTACTCGACGATTGTTTTTACAGGCGAGAGACAGGAACATCCCTTAGGCCTTCAACGCGGTGCGGTAAGGTACAGTAAGTCGGGGCTGTTCCCCGCCGGTAGCCGGGCCAACCTGGGCGCCGGAGATTTCGCTGGATAATACCTCGCGTCGTATTCAAGAATGTGAAGTGCTGGCTGGAGCCCTTTCATGATTTCTGCGGTGCCGTGCTTCATCCGGCCACCTTCCGATAGACCTCGCCTTCGAACGCATCGTTCGTTTGCTGAGTCGATCGCATCGGGCGAAGCAACCCGCAAAAACAGCCCGACATTCGCAATCGAAAACGTTTGAGAGACGGTGGACCGCCGTCCACCTTTCGGTCCACCTTTGGCCCTCATTTTCGCCACCGCTTCGCCATTTCGGGGCAATTCCCGGCATCTGGAGCAGCATGCGGAATCGCCTCGGGGAGCGAGGTTCTCTCGTTGCTAAGCGCTTGACCTGTAATGGGATTCTGGACCTAGAATTTGGAGGCGCGGGTCGGGATCGAACCGACGAATAAAGGTTTTGCAGACCTTTGCCTTACCACTTGGCTACCGCGCCGATCGTGAAGGTATACCTGCAAAATACCGCGCCGGGACCGCTTAAGTCAACCCGCGCCCCTGCCGCCTCCTTCACTCTATCGCGTCCTTTGGCAGGGATCCCGCGATGAACTCGCCGATATCGTGCTTCAGCTTGGCGGCCGCATCGTTGTCGATGTACAGCATGTGGCCGGCCTGGTAGTAGTTCCAGGTCACATTCTTGTGCATCTCCGGATTCATTCCCATGTGATTGAACGTGTGTTCGATCGCGAAGTACGGCGTCGCCAGGTCGAAGTACGACGCCGCTACCATCACCTTCATGTACGGATTCTTGGCGAACGCCGTGCGCAATAGCGGCGCCGTATCGCCGAATCCGTTCTGCACGCCCCAGTCCCACGGCTGGATGCCGCCGGTGACGTAGTAGTAGAGGTCCGTCTTGTACCCCAGTTCCGTCCGCACATAGTTGGTGAATGCCGCCGTGAACGGCGGCGCGATCAGCGTGTTCGACGGGTCGAACTCGCTGGTCTCCCCGGTGTTCGCCGACGATGGCCCCGTCAGCCGCCCGTCCAGCCGCCCGATGGTCTGGTGCCTGTCGCGCAGCAACTCCCGCGTGAAATGCGGCACGTCGAAGCGCAGATTGCTCTGGTCGATATAGCGCCCCTCCAACCCCACGTAGCGCGCCAGTTTGTCTATCACCGCCTTGCGCCCCGCCGCCGGCAGCGCGTCACCTTCGTTGAGCGCGGTGGAATACTCGCCCATGGCGAAGCCTTCCACTTCCTTCAGGAACCCTTTCAGATCCTTCTTCTGCAAGTCCGCCGCCACCTTCTTGTGGTACCAGGCGTCCGCCGCGTAAGTCGGCAGTTCCAGCGCGTACACCAGATCGTCGGAGCGCGACCAGATGGTCTCCAGATCGAGCGT
>Ga0182021_10002047_pt1 | contig 23530 bp, 21 predicted proteins | sample 612E3MmetaG_FD_120493 | JGI IMG/M metagenome (GOLD analysis project Ga0182021, IMG submission 120493) | Permafrost microbial communities from Stordalen Mire, Sweden - 612E3M metaG (Illumina Assembly) | ecosystem: Environmental > Terrestrial > Soil > Wetlands > Permafrost | place: Sweden... | reverse complement strand
TTTTCCCCCCCCCCCCCCCCGGGGGGGTTGCTCAGGCGAGGATCGAAGGAGCCTCCTTCAGAAGCCGCTTCTCTTTGCGGAAGCCTGGGAAGTTGAGAGGCCTTTGACATGACAAGATTGGTGGTCCTTGGTCCAGTTGCGCTGATCGTTCTTGCATTCGGAACCAGCGTTGCCCAGGATGAGGCTCCCAACAACACCCACAAAGGCTCGGAGCATCAATCTCCCAAGAAACCACCCGTCACGATCAATCCTTTTGGAAAGGTCGACCCTACCACGGGTCAGGCTTCGGGGCGACGAAGTTGGGGAAAGGGTTCGGATGATGGAGCAACCGGCATGCCTTCAGGCAAGGCTGCCGGCAATACAGACCAGAACAAAGGAAGAGGTCATTCCCGGATCGTCCTCCACAAACACATAGGTGGGGTGAAGTAGAGGCACAGCGGAGGGAGCGAAGAAAATGGCCGGTAAAGGTGTGTGGATATGGGTAAGCGTAGGGTTGGCTTCGGTAGTATTCATCTTGACTGACGTCCAAGGGGCTCGGCAAGAGCAAGCGCACCCGCAAGACGCAGCTTCAGTACCGACCACTATTCATAAAATACCTCGGGGACCGCATTCCAAATCCACGACTGCTCCTGATAGTTGGGAAGGCGGGGGAAGGGGGCAGCCTCACAAGTCGAACACGGCGCCTGATTCCTGGGTGGGCGGAGGAGGCGGAAAACCGCCCAAGTCGAACACTCCGCCTGATGATTGGCAAAACACGCAGGGTGGCCAGGGAAGCAGCGGGAGCGGGAAGACGAAGGGAAGTCATGCCGACGACTGGATGTCCACCGATGTCAGCACTTCAAAGTCCACCAGGCCGAGTTCGGCCCCACACCACAAGGCGCCAAAACCAGTTCAAGCACGGGCTCCGAAATGAGGTGGCGCCGCCTCGTCAGGCACTCGTGACGTAACAAGAATCAAGGCACCCTCCACACCCACCGCCTTGTCGGGCGCCATTCCGGTCGGCAGCCCCGAAAACCCGCCAAGGCCTCGCCTCACTCACAGGCAACCAAGCGCAACACTCAGGGCGACGGCTCTCCTGACGCCGGGAACCTCAGGGGAAGGAAAACCGCCTGAAAGGTCGCTGGCCTGCAAGTGACGTTTTTCTTGAGAGCCGGCGCATCATTGAGATGCTCTGCACCGGGGAATCGGGCGAGTCGGCAAGATGTGGCATCATCTCGCACCACGAGGAGGCCGGCTGTCGCTGCCCTGGCCGAAAGAAGGGATGCGCTCGCGATGAATGGAGGAGGAGAAGACGTTCAGAACTCGACATGCCCCCGTATGCCGATCGCGTCGACCAAGGGTCCGCGATCCATGTGGGAGTACGTCCGCCCGCAACACGGGGAGGGAATGGAAAAGGGAAAGCAGGCTTTCCCCGGAATCGCCCGATCCGTCCCGGCGCTTGATGTCCTGGATGAACCCACAACCGATCCCCATCAACCCGCGGACTTGCCAGCGGCCGCGATGGCCTTCACGACCACATCAAGATCGTTCACACCTCTGAACCCGCTGAACCCTACCGAAAGGGTCGTGCCGTCCGGCAGCGTCACGGGCTGTCCCCCCTCCCATCCAACAAGCTGAGGCTTCTGGATACCGAACTTGCTCTCATCGAACTCGCCGTTGAACAGTTTCTTCTCGTATTCGCCGGTCTTCATGCCGGTGATCCACACCTGGCTTGCCTTGGTCCACGCCAGGCGAAAGAACTCGCGGCCCCGGATCTTGTTCGTGCCCCAGACCTTTCCGTGCACCATCCCCTCATGGTCGATGATGCACACCGCGACGTTTCCCTCGGCAAAGGCGTCGGCAGGGTTCGACGAGTATGCCGGTATCAGCCGGTCAAGCTCTTCAATGATCTGGTTGACGGCAGCCTGCACTGAGCGCTCGCGCATGGAGATACCTCATGCAGTGTGGTTGGAGGAGCGTTTTCAATGTTCGTCCCCTGAAGCGCCATACACAGCCGGATGTGGCACACCGTTCATTTTCAGATAGACCCCGAGCTGAGCACGGTGGTGGACCAGGTGATTGACGGTCTGCCGGAGCGTCACATCGCGCGGCAACTCCATCATCACCTTGCCGTTCACTTTGAACGCCCAATTCCTCTTGAGCAGCTTTTCATCCATTTCGGCAAGAGCCTCCTTGACATCCTGCACGCCACGTTCGAAGCCATGCACAAGCTCTTCGGCATTTTTCGGCTGGGGGGGCTGCTTGTACGTGGCAGTGTCGACGAAATCCTGCTTGATAATGCTCATGAGCCAGCCGGGCATGGAGCCCACCATGAACGCCAGTTGACCCAGCGGCATCGAGCGCGGATGAGGCTTATAATCCAGCTTGTCGAAAGGCACGCGCTCCAGCATCTTGCGCGTTCCCGCGATTTCCTCCTCGAACTCCTCGAGAATATCCTGTTTCGTCAGCATGAACCTTGTTCTCCCTCGTCGTGGACATTGAATGGTCTCTAACGCCAAACGAGGTACCGGTCCCGGGAAGTTCCCCGGTTCACCTGGCCAGGGTTTTCCCTGAGACACCGACCGAACAGCATTGGCAGTCGAACCGTTCCGCCGGTCAGGGATCGACGATGGCAACGCTACGGGGCTTCCTGCAGGCGGTCCAGAAACTCATATCTGCTTCGATGTGCGTCCGGAGCGGAGCCGGAATGGGGTTCGATGTGCATCACTGCGAAGCCGTCCTCGCTCCGGTATCCCGGCCATTGCGGCAGTCCCGGCCGGTTAGGATCGCCCGTCTTGGCGAAGTTGGTCCAGTAGGAAGCGATGAGATCCGATACCGCGTAGTCTTCTGCCCTCCACGGCGGATTCTTCGAGGAAAGAACCTGGAACACGTATTCGATTTCGCTGGCGTGTGGCGCCTTCGCTTCCGTGCCCGCTTTGGCCTCCGCCGGCAGCGGAAGATTCTGGTCATACTCGTACCGGAAGACCGGGGACCCGCCCGAGGTGCGGTCCAGTTCAATCCACTTCCACGTGCAATACGCCGTAAACATGTCCCCGGCGAAATCCCGGGCCGCCCGCTTTGCGTCGGCATCCGATGCAGCCGGATAGAGCCGCAGGAAGTCCGGTGCGTTGGCGCCAAACCTGGTCATGGCGTGGGCACGATAGCTCTGTACGGTGGGCTCGTCGCCGTCCAGCAGGACGGGATAGTCTGCTTCATCCTTGTTCCATCCTGCCAGCAGTGGGATGTGGCTTTGGCTGCCCGCACGGTAGATGGATCGGCAATCCGCCGGAAGGAGATATCCATCGACCACCGGCCTGAAAAAGTCCGAAGGCTTCTTCAGGGCGGCGTCCAGCAGCTTCCGGGCGGGCATGGCCCGGAGCGCCTCGAGCGAGACGCTCCCGAACGCCGATTCCACGAAGGTTTCCGCGGTCCTCTCGGCCTCGGGGGGCGGTTTCAAGGAAAGCGTGGTACTGAAGAACGCACCGCTTTCGCCGATGGCGCGATGGAAGAGGCCCTGAGCCAGGGGGACGCCATCAGCGCGCTGACGGAGAACGAACCGGCGGACTCCCCGAAGATCGTCACGTTGTCAGGATCCCCGCCGAACGCAGCGATGTTGGTCTTGACCCACCTGAGCGCGGCGATCATATCGAGAAGTCCGTAGTTGCCGGAGGGATCGATGCGCCGTCGCCGGGTCCGGTCAGCGGATGAGACAGAACTTCTTCGTGTCGGTGTGGCCTTCCGCCTGCAGGCGGTAGAAGTAGACGCCGGATGCAAGGCGGGCCGCGTTCAACTGGACTTCATGATCACCAGCGTTCATCTCGCCGTTCACAAGCTGTGCGACCTGCTGGCCGAGGGTGTTGAAGACACCCAGCGTCACATGCGAGCGGAGGGGCAGTGTGTAGCGAATCGTCGTTGAGGGATTGAAGGGATTCGGGTAGTTCTGATTGAGCGCAAAGCTTGCGGGACGGCCGCCTTGTTCGGGAACTGCATCCATGAACAGGGCGACGAACCTGGCGTAGATGTGGGAGGTCCCGGTCCGGTTGCTCTCCCATACCACCGGGACCCTCTCATAGGATTGGATGAACGAAATCGCGGAAGAGACGGTGGCGTTCCGGTTGTATCCTACGCTGCGCACGGTGTCACTCCGCGCGCCGCTTGCCGAGAGAAACACCAGCATGCTGTCGGCCCCGCGGTACTTCTCATAGGCCAGGACATCAAAATACATGTGCCCTGTGCGGCTCCCGGCGTCTGTCTTGGTGACGACGGGGTTCGTGAAGGCGCGCGGGTTCCTGTTGTCGGCGAAAGGGTCATCCGAGATGTTGACGCCTGATGAGTATGCGTACTTCGAATAGCCGAAGACGTCTGTGCGGCCGGAATCATTCGACTCGAAGAGCACGACCGGCTCAAAGTACGGCATCAGGTGTGGGTTCGCAATCTGAGAACGTACCAGGACGGTCTCAGGCGGTGACAGCCGCGTCAACGAGTCACGGGTGACGCTTCGCAGCATCAAGGCATCACCTCCGGGCACTCGCGAGCGCCATGCAAGGGTTCCTCCGTTGAATCCGCCCGCCACATCATATTCCAGGGAATCCGTCTGGCTCACCGCCAATGTCTCGGGGATCGTGACCGAGCGGGGTCCCTGGAACAGTCCCATGACCGTGTTGTTCCGTTTCCAGGTGACCAGGAAGAATGAATCCCTCGCCGGGCACGGGAGCATCATGAAGGCCACAAGGACGAATGAAGGGATGCAGGCGCGGAAAGACCTGCGGCATGGAGGCATGGCTTCTTCCCTCGAGGTTTTCAAGAGCAACACCAGGGGTTGATCTTTCAATGGGCGCCACAGGAGCACGACACTACGGCCCGCCCCTCTACGTTTCCGCCACACGATGGGCCTTCTTTTTCAGCTTGAGGTAAAGCGTGGAGTGGCCGCGGGTCTCATCGGTCTCGAAGAGCCCGATGGCCTTGATCAGGTCGCTCAGCTTGCTGTACCCATAGTTGACCGGTGAGAAGGAGGAATTGTTGGAAATGTAGTTCCCCACCTTGCCGAGGTTCGCCCAGCCGTCATCGTTGGCCGCATGCTCGACGGCGCGGCTGAGCAACTGCACGAGGTCGGCATGTCCCCGCATCTCCTTCTCGGTCATCTTCTTGCGTCTCGGCTTGCGCTGCGGCTGGTCCTCCTTCCCCTCCTCCACGTCCTCCAGGTTTTCCGTGAAGATGAACTGCGAGCAGGCGTTGACGAAGGGCATCGGGGTCTTTTTCTCCCCGAAGCCGTAGACCTTGGTCCCGTTGGAGAGGATGCGCATGACCAGAGGCGTAAAGTCGCTGTCGCTCGTCATGAGGGCGAACCCGTCCACCCGGCCGGTATACAGGATGTCCATGGCATCGATGATCATGGCGGCATCCGTGGCGTTCTTGCCGGAGGTGTACTGGAACTGCTGGATTGGCACGATGGCATGCGGGTGGAGCTTTTCCTCCCACCCCCTCAGGTTCTGGTTCTTCCAGTTCCCGTAGGCGCGCCGGATCGTGATAACGCCGAATTTCGCAAGCTCGCTCAACACACCCTCGATCGCTCCCGCGCTGGCATTATCGCAATCGATCAGCAGCGCGAGCCTCTTTTCACCTTCCATTGCCTGATGCCTTCCGTTTGTGCGGTGCCATGAAGCTGATCCCCTCCGGTTGCCTGAAGCTCGTCGCTGTCATCCGCGGCAATACTATGAAAGCTTCGGCAAAAAGGCAACAAGCCGGGGGCCGCCGGCAGGATTTGCAATTCCGGCCATTTTTCGGTATTATAGCTTGCTTATCCATTTACAGTGATAACCGCTATGCTTTCCAGTATGACCGGCTACGGCCGGGCCGAGTTCACCGAGAAAAACATTACAGCGGTTGCCGAGCTGCGAAGCGTCAACAACCGTTTCCTTGAGGTCTCGGCCCGTCTTCCCCGTTCCCTGTCCGTTCGCGAGAATGAGGTGAAGGAGCTGATCCGCAAGAAGATCCTGCGGGGAAAGATCAACGCCACGGTGACCGTTGAGCATAGCAACGGCGGGAGCGTGCCGCTCCGCATCAACGTGGAGGCGGCAAAGGAGGTGTACAAGCTTCTCAACCGGCTTCGCCGCTCGACGGGCATGAAGGAGAAAATCAAGATTGATCATCTGCTCCACTTTTCCGAAGTGATCGAGCAGGAGCAGGTTCCGGAGGCGGATGAGCAGGAGTGGACGGCCGCACGGGAGGCCATTGAGAGAGCCGTCGATGGTCTCCGCGCCATGCGGGAGCAGGAAGGGCGGGAACTCGAAAAGGACCTCCGGCACCGTGTTCACATGCTGGATCAACAGATTGGCCGCATAGAAGAGCTATCGACTGCGCAAGTGCCGGCCGAGCGGGAGCGGCTTCGCGAACGGATCAGGCTGCTGGTGGAGAACGAAGCGCTTGATGAGGGACGCCTCGAGCTGGAGCTCGCGCTGATGGCCGACCGCCTCGATGTCACCGAGGAGTGTGTCCGGTTCCGCAGCCATACCAAGTTCTTTCTCCAGGCGTTTGCCGATGGCGAACCGGCCGGACGCAAGTTGAATTTTCTCCTGCAGGAGATGAACCGCGAAGTGAACACGATCGGTTCGAAGTCGTCGGCTGCGGAGATTGCTCATCAGGTCGTGCAGGTGAAGGAAGAACTGGAGAGGATCCGGGAGCAAGTGCAGAACATCGAGTAAGCGATGCCCGAGAATCCCACCCTTCCGGGCAGGCTCGTCGTCATTTCGGCGCCCAGCGGTGCTGGCAAGACGACGATCGCGCGGGCGATGCTCGAGAGATTTCCCTCGCTCTCCTTTTCTGTGTCGGCCACGACGCGGTCCAGACGGGCGGGCGAAGTCGAAGGCCGTGATTATGTCTTTTTGTCGAAGCCGGAATTCCAGCGGCGCATCGATGTGCGAGAGTTCGTGGAGTGGGAAGAGATCTACGGCAATTACTACGGCACCCTGAAGGCGGAGATCGATCGTGCGGTCCGTGAACGGCGTGATCTCCTGTTCGATATCGACGTGAAAGGGGGGCTGAGCATCAAGAGGCAGTATCCGGGCGCTCTGCTGATCTTCATTCGTCCCCCGACCATCGACGCGTTGCGGCAGCGGCTGCAGGCCCGGAAGACCGAAGATGCCTCAACGCTTGCCAGGCGAATGGAACGCGTCGGGATGGAAATTGAGCTTGGCCTGTCGTACGATCATACGTGCATCAACGACGACCTGGACAGGGCCGTGGCGGAAGTCCAACAGATTGTGAAGTCATATCTCACCACGTAACGCCGAGGAGTCCAATGCCCATCAAGCCGATTGATCTCGAGTTCTTCAACAAGGAAGGGAAGAATGTGCACGAGGCGATTGTCGCGGCTTCGAAACGCGCGCGCCAGATCAACGAAGAGACGAAGATCGAGTTCAACCAGCGAATCGAGACGTTGAATATCAAGATGGACGCCTCCGAAACCGCCGAGGAAACCGACGTCAACCCCGATCAACTCCGCGTCAGTCTCGAGTTTGAGAAGCGAGCGAAGCCGACGGATACGGCGCTGGAAGAACTGCTCTGCCACCGGCTCCTCTGGCGATATAAGGAAGTCGAGGAAGTGCCGGTGGTCAAGAGCGAAGACACCATCGAAACGGAAGAATAGCAGACGTTCCATGCTCTCGGGGAAGCACATACTGCTCGGCGTCTCCGGCGGCATAGCAGCGTACAAGAGCGCGCTGCTCGTACGGGAATTCGTCAGGGCGGGGGCAGAGGTGCAGGTCGTCATGACCCCCGCCGCCACACGATTCATCACCCCCCTGACGCTCGGTACGCTCTCCCGTCGAAACGTGATCATCGAGATGTTTCCCTCCGGCTCGGGGGAACAGGAGCGGCAGTGGACCGCTCACATCGATTGTGCCCTCTGGGCCCACCTCATGCTCGTCGCCCCGGCAACCGCCGACACCCTCGCGGGAATTGCCCACGGATTTGCGGGGACGTTTCTGGCTGCGACCGCTCTTGCCCTGCGCTGTCCGCTCGCGGTTGCTCCGTCAATGGATGTGGACATGTACCGGCATCCTGCCACGCAGGAGAACCTGGGCATTCTGCGGCGGCGAGGAGTCCATGTCCTTGAGCCGGAGGAAGGCGAGCTCGCCAGCGGTCTCGTGGGGGCAGGCAGGCTTCCAGAACCGGCTGTGGTGTGCCGCTGGGTCGAGGGGCTGCTTGCTCCCCCCCCACAGGATTTCCTTGGGCGCCGTCTTCTCGTCACCGCTGGCCCCACACACGAGCCCATCGACCCGGTTCGCTTCATCGGCAACCGCTCGTCCGGAAAAACGGGTTTCGCACTTGCTGCGGCCGCCGCGGAGCGGGGCGCGCATGTCACGCTGATTGCCGGTCCCGTTCATCTTCCCACTCCCCCAGGTGTACACAGGGTCGATGTCACGACTGGCAGGGAAATGTACGGTGCCGTGATGGAAGCCTTCCCTCAGTCGGATGCCCTGATCATGAGCGCGGCGGTGGCCGACTTCACCCCCGCCGAGCCGAGCGGCCGGAAAATCAAGAAGGAAGCGCTGCCTGAGGAAGGATATGCGCTGGCACTGATACAGAATCCCGACATTCTCAAGGCAGCCGCCCGGTCCAGGAGACGTCAGGTTCTGGTGGGGTTCGCTCTTGAAACTGAAAACGGCCTTGAAAATGCCAGGGCGAAGCTTTCCTCCAAAAACCTGGACCTCGTGGTCCTCAATAACCCCCTGGAAGACGGCGCCGGATTCGGTACGGACACGAATATCGTCACCCTGATTTCGGCCGGCGGGAACGCCATATCCCTTCCCAAATTGCCTAAAGCCGACGTCGCGCACAGAATTCTGGATGCTGTCGCACCCTTGATATCCTGAGCGATTCCCTTTACATTCCTCCTCCTCCCTGGGCCGTTCGCGAGGCCACCGGCCCCCCCGGCATCTTCCCGCACCGTACACAGTGGCGAGATCGATGGGCATGGACTCTTTTCAAATGCTCCGGCGTTTCATTTTGCAGGAACGGGAGATCTTCGGAGATGCCGTCATCGCGGCAATGCCGCCTGCCCGCAATGTAGTTCCCAAGGACTCCGATATGCCACGACAGAAAAGCACCGGCGCAAGAGACGAGGATGCTCCCACACTCTTCGGCAGGGAGGGCTCGAAACCCGGGCGCGGGCAAGAGGCGTGGGAAGACACCCGGTCGTTGGATGAATTCCGGGGGATGATCCACGACTGCAGGAAATGCGGCCTCTGGCAGACCCGCACCAACCTCGTGTTCGGTGTCGGCAACCCGAAGGCATCGTTCATGGTTGTGGGAGAGGCGCCCGGCGCCGACGAAGACGCCCAGGGGGAACCGTTCGTTGGAAAGGCCGGACAGCTTCTCAACAAGATTCTTGCGGCCATCGGCTTTGCCCGGGAGGATGTCTATATTGCGAACGTGCTCAAGAGCCGTCCGCCGAACAACCGGAAGCCGCAGGCCGACGAAGTCGAGGCCTGTCTCCCGTATCTTGAGAAACAGGTCGCGCTGATCAAACCGAAACTGATTCTCTGTCTTGGCCTCACCGCGGCGGAAAACCTTCTCAAAAGCGGGGAGTCCATGGCCCGCCTCCGCGGCCGCGTCTTTCACTATCAGGGCATTCCCCTGATGGTCACATACCATCCTGCGGCTCTTCTGCGGAACCCGAACTGGAAACACGCGACGTGGGACGACGTCCGGGCTGCAAGAAAGCTGCATGACGAGCTGGTCCAAGGCCAGAAGGTACCATAGTCTCTATCACTCACCCTCATGTCCGACATTGCTCTCAGGCGGGGCATTGACCTCGCCGTTGACACACCGGTTACCGAGGGACGCATGCCTCCCCAGGCAGTGGAGATCGAGGAGCAGATCCTCGGCGCCATGCTGCTCGAGAAGGAAGCGATCCCGAAGGTGATCGAGGTTCTGGATGAGGAAGCGTTCCACTCGGAACGAAACCGCCGCATCTACCAGGCCATCCTGGTGCTCTTTGAGAAGAGCGAGCCTGCGGACTGCATCACCGTTGGTCACGAGCTGCGCCGGCAGGGGCAACTGGAGAAGGTCGGAGGCGAATCCTATCTCGTTGAGCTGACGATGCGTGTCACCTCGGCGGCGAACGTCGAATACCACGCACGCATCGTGCTGGAGAAAGCGTTGCTGCGACGGCTCATCAGTGCTTCGAGCACCATTGCAGGCCGCGCCTTCAGTCCCGCAGAAGACGCTTTCGAGCTCCTCGACCGCGCTGAGCAGGAGATCTTCAAGATCTCGGAATGGCGCCTGAAGCGGAATTTCGTCTCGATGGAGACAGCCGTCCATGACACTGTCGAGATGCTTGAGAGCATCCACGGAAAGCATGATGGTGTCACCGGCGTGCCGACAGGGTTCCGGGACCTGGATTCCCTGACAGGCGGCTGGCAGCGGTCCGACCTGATCATTATTGCGGGGCGCCCGAGCTCGGGGAAGACGGCATTCGCACTCTCGCTTGCCGCCAACGCGGCGCTTCACCGCCAGAAGCCTACTCCGCTCGGCATCTTCTCCCTCGAAATGTCCACGCAGCAGCTCGTGATGCGCCTCCTCTGCGCCGAGGCGCGCGTGGACGCTCACGCGCTCCGCACCGGACGTCTCCCCGACGACGACTGGCGCAAGGTGAGTATGGCCGCAGGTCGAGTTGCCAAGGCGCCGGTCTTCATCGACGACACCGCCGGCCTGGGCATCCTCGAACTCCGCGCAAAGGCCCGAAGGCTTAAGGCGGAACAAAATGTCGGGCTGATCGTGATCGACTATCTGCAGTTGATGCAGGGGCCCCGGAGCTCCGAAAACCGCGAAAGGGAGATCTCCGCAATCTCCCGGTCGCTCAAGGGACTGGCCAAGGAGCTCAACATTCCGGTCATCGCGCTCTCCCAGCTGAGCCGCGCGGTGGAGGGTCGGACGGACAAGAGACCCATCCTGTCGGATCTCCGTGAATCCGGCGCGATCGAACAGGATGCGGATGTGGTGATGTTCGTTCACCGGCCGGAGATGTACACCGACCAGAAATCAGACCGGTACGAAGAGGTCCAGGGAAAGGCCGAGATCATCATTGGCAAACAACGCAACGGTCCGATCGATGATGTGGATCTGGCATTCGTGAAACGCTACGCCCGGTTCGAAAACCTCGCCCTGGCTGCTCACGAGATTGTCCCGGCCGGGCCGGAAGAGGCGCCATTCTAGCAAGATCACCCGGGCCGTGTATCCCGGAAGGACAGGACATCCGATATGATCCGGCGTTCGTTCCTCGGCCAGATGGCCTCCCTCATCGGCACTGCGATGGTCTCCCCCGGGAAGACCGCCCACCGGCTCTCCGGCACCCTGCAATCTGCGGGGGCAAGCGATCAGGAGATCGCCCTGAAGACGTTTGCCATGGCCGCACGCAGGGGACTCCAGGAGGATGCGGTGGGCGAGATCATGGCTGTTGTGGGGTCTTCCTTCACTGGGACCCCATACGCAGCGCACGCGCTCGAGGTCCCGGGACCGGAGCGGCTCATCGTCAACCTGCGCGGGTTCGACTGCACGACCTTTGTGGAAAGCACGCTCGCCCTCTCTCGCTGCGTCAAGTTGGGGACGGCAACCTTCGAGGCGTTTCAGCAGCAGCTGCAGACCATCCGTTACCGGGCAGGAACCATCGAGGGCTACCCGAGCAGGCTCCACTACTTGATCGACTGGGTTGCCGACAATGAGCGGAAGCGGATCGTCCGCGATATCACGCGCGACCTGGGCGGAGTGGCGGTGACGAAACCGATCGATTTCATGACCACGCACCGGCAGGACTACCGCCAGCTTGACAGCGAAGAGAACGTTCACGCCATTGCCGAGACGGAGCACCGCCTTACCGAAAGGACGTATGCGGTGGTGGCAAAGCAGCGCATCGCCCTCGTCCAGGACCGGCTGCGGAACGGTGATATCATCGCGCTTGCGACCACGGTCAAGGGCCTGGACGTGACGCACATGGGCATGGCCGTCCGCTCGGGCAGGATCGTCAGACTTCTCCATGCGCCCCTCTCGGACGGGACTGTCCAGCTCTCGGAGCGGGCTCTGCCCGAATACGTGGCTGCGCTCACGAAGGCCTCAGGCATCATTGTCGCGCGTCCCCTTGACTCATGACCGAGGAAGGCTACCCATATCACCAACATGAGAAGGAACTCCACGAATGAAAACCCTGCTTCTGCGCCTGCTCGCACCGGTCCTCCTGATGCTGAACGCTGCGTTCGGCCAGGGCTTGTATACTGAGAGCACCACCAGCGGCGGCCCCCTCGGCGATCGGGTCATGAAGGGCCTATCGTATTACATGCCGAGGATGATCAAGGCGGTGTCGGATGATGAGGGCAACGCTATGGTCTTCCGGATGGACCGCCAGGTTGTGTACGAGGTGCACCCGAAAGACAAGACCTATTCCGAGACGAGTTTCGCGGAATGGGAGACGAAAATGAAAGGGCTGAACTCCAAGATGGATGTCCGCATGGCCGAAATGCAGAAACGGATGGAGAGCATGCCTGAGGAACAGCAGAAGATGATGGAGCAAATGATGGGCGGGCGCATGGCGGGCGCCGCAAGCAAGGAAGCGAAGATGGATGTCATCAAGACCGGTGAGCAGCGATCCGTCGCGGGCTACACCTGCACAAAGTACTCTGTAACCGAAGACGGGAAAGAAGTCCTTGCGGTCTGGGCGACGAAGGACGTCAAGGGGTTCGACGCGATGAAGAAAGATTATGAAGAGTTCTCCCGGCGCTTCATGGCGGTGAATATCCGGAGCGCCAGGAGCATGACGGAGGCGATCAAGAAGATAGAAGGCTTCCCGATGGAAATGGATTTCGCCGAGGGGATGAAGACCGTGGTGACGAAGGCTGAGCCCAAGGCGATCTCCCAGAGCGAGTTCGAAGTGCCGTCGGGCTTCACCAAGGTGAAGAGCAAGCTCACGGAAGCGGAGGAGAAGGAGAAAGGGAACGAGTAGCAGGCATGCGGTGAACGGACGGGAGGCTCACGCACTGCGGGCTTCCCGTTGTCATGACCGCCCGGCCTGCAGGCTGCGAAGCAGGAGAGGCTGCAGGAGAGACGTTCTTCCTGGTGCCCCTGACGCGACATCATTGGCGGGAGTGAAGGCGGGAAGGGCGTCGTCGCCGGGTCACAGCGGAGAACCATCTTTCAGGCACCAGAACTCCGCCGAGGAGTACCCCAGCCCTTCTCGAAGCTGGACAAAGACGTTCCCGACGCCGTTCGCACGGAAAAGAGCCAGCAGAGCGGTCGTGTCGTAGAGGTTCATCTGCATCGGAGGGTCTCCCCACGGCGCCCCCCGCAGCATGGCGGACACCCCGCTCAGAATGCGAGATCGGCGGATCATTCCGTTGAGGGTCCGTCGGAGTGGGCTCCCCGCCCGGCCATAGGTGACCTGAACGAAGGCCACGCCACCGTTGTTCAGACGGGCTAGCAATTCCCCGATCATACCCATGCCCCGCCGGACCGGGATGTGCTGGAGCACAATATGGGAATGGACAAGATCGAACGACCCTGGTACCTGTGAGAGACGATCGTCGGAGCCGACCAGCGTGACATTGGCGATATTCATCTCCTCCATGTTGCGCCGCGCCTCGGCCAGCATCCCTTCTGAGACATCCACGCCGACAACCCTGTCAGTGCACTGGGAGAGCCTCACCAGGAGCCGCCCCACGCCGCAGCCAAAATCGAGGGCGGACGACGGGCGGAACCCGGGCTTGAGACGCTCGCGAATGACGGAGAGCACCCTGTCGATGTGTTGCTCCCCGCTCCGGAAGAACTCCTCCCTGGCGCGTTCATCGATCTGGCCTGACCGGAACTTCTCCTCTGCGTAGACCGCGTAATACGGATCGCGGACGCCCCACTTCTGCCACGCGTGGTCTGAGCCGGTGATCATGCTGGCTCCCTGACGTCGGTCATGATTCTCCCGGTATTTGGATTCGAGCCCGTGGGCTCCTCCTGGGGCCTTCCAGGCCGCCGAAGAGGACGCTCCTGTCCGGCACAGAGGTATGGAGGGCAACACGCGCAAGGTACGACGTTCGCAAGAAAGAGACAATGCTTGGGGCGGGCATGACTGGCAGGAGCCTCAGACCTCTGGCGGGAAATCCCGCTCAAGCGTTTGGAGCGTATCGCGGGTGAAATGATACAACGGACGCGCGGTCAACACGCACAGCACCGTGAACAGCGCACCGCCGATCAGGTCAACCACGTAGTGATAGCGCTCGTACACCGTGGCGATGATCAGCAGGGTCCCGATGACGTAGATAACGAAGCGGGATTTCGCGTGCGATTTCGCCCCCAGGTACATCAGGACCAGGGTCATCATCGTGTGCCCGCTGGGAAAAACATCCCGCTGGGTGGAGGCCAGGGCCACATCATTCGGAACGTGCATGAGCACGGATTCTCCTGCATTCACGAACCAGCGCAGATGGCGGGTCAGGAGAACTCCGGGCAGGTCGCTGTTGAGCATCGAAAAGTCGTGCAGCGTGAACCGTGGACCTGCCGCCGGCAGGAAGAGATAGCCGAGGTACGACAGAAAGAATCCGTAAACGCAGGTGAAGAGGAAGAAGTGAAACATGTCGTACGTTTTCCTCCGGTAGATTTCGTAGCCCAGCAGGATGAACAGGAGGAAGAACGATGTATAGGCGATCTGAAGGAGTTCCGTGAGCCATGGGTGGGCGAATTGCATCAGCCACTGCGTGGGATCAACGCCGAACATCCAGCGGTCGATCGCAATAAGGAGGCCGTCGTAGTCCCGCCCGAAGTGCAGCGGCTTGATCATGAAGTAGAGCTCTTTGAACGAGAGAAAGACCATGGGCGCAACGTACCAGTCGTGGATATAGCGCAACAGCCTGGAGCCGCAGCGGTGTCTGGCGAATCCGAGCCAGACGATGAATCCCGTCAGGATGAAGTTGAGGGTGACCAGTAGCCGCCAGAAGGGGATCCGCCCGGAGAAGGCGATGTTGATGGCGCTCAGGATAATGACGAAGCCGATCATCAGGATGTCGGCCGAATGAAGATACTGCGTCACGCGCTGCACACGGGTGCGGAAGAGGGCAAGGGGCCGGCCCGGCTCATTCTCCTGCGCTATGGAAGCGGCCGGCGGCCGGGGGCCGGACGGAGTGATGCGCGGAGGTTTCATGTGTCGTCCCGGGTGCCGGAGGCGGCCGAGGGCGCCCCCGTCCGGCTGCTGTCGTGCAGCGTGTTGGCGAGCACGGCAAGTTCCCGGACCGACAGCTCTTCCGGGCGGCGCCCCAGCGTCCGGGCATCCAGGGCGCCTGGATTCATGCCGGAGAGGGAGCGGAGGGAGTTTCTGAGAGTCTTCCTCCGCTTGCCGAAGGCCGTCCGCACCACCGCACGGAAAAACTTCTCGTCCCGCACCTCGAAGCGGGGATGCTCGAGCATGGTGAGCTTCACCACCGATGAAGTGACGGCCGGGCGTGGATGAAAGGACCCCGGCTGAACATCGAAGAGAAGCTCGGCATCCGCCAGGAGTCCGATGATCACTGAGACGATGCCGTACGTCTTGGACCCCGGACCGGCCACCAGGCGCTGTGCGACTTCTTTCTGCACCATGATCGTGAGGTCCCGCACCGACCCGCGGTGATCGAGGAAGTGGAACAGGATGGGGCTGGTGATGTAGTAGGGGATATTGCCGATGACGCGGATCCGGTCCACTGCATGATCCCGCGCAATTGCCGCAGGATCGGTTGTCAGGATATCCTGGAGCCACACCTCCGCCCGCCCAGCGTACGTCTTCCGCAGCTGTGCGACCACGCGGTCGTCGACGTCCACCAGCACGAGGCGTGCAGGCGTCTGCGCCAGGTGCCTGGTCAGGGCGCCCTCTCCCGGCCCGATCTCCAGCACCAGGTCGGAGGCCCCAGGATTGACCGCTTCAACGATCCGGCGTGCTATCCGTTCGTCCCGCAGGAAATGTTGCCCGAGCGATTTGCGCGGCCGGAGGCCTGCGGTCATTTCTTCTTTCCTTTGAGCAGATCGCGCAGCACATCGCCCGCTTTGTTCTTCACCTGGTCCCCCAGCTTCTTCGCCTCCTCCTGCACCTTCTGCTTGACCAGATCTTCGGCCCTTTTCTTTGCGGCATCGGTGTTGAGCTGTACCTTCGGATCGTCGGTTGTCCCCCCCACGTTGAAGTCCAGTTTCAGGCGTCCTTCCGGGTCTTTGAACAGGTTGAGTGCTTCCCCGGCAAACCCCGCGATGCTGATCCTGGAGGAGACGTTCTCCGGAAGGAAAAGCGTCATGGCGTAGTCCAGGGTCCCGTCGAGCCCCTGAGAACCGTTGACCACATACTCAGCATTCAGGGCGGCGATCTTCAGGTCTTTCACCTGGATCCGCCCGTTCTGGATGGTGAACGTGTTCGTCCAGTCCTTGAAGTTGATGGTCTCGAGGTCCGGGAGCTTGAGGGCGTTGGCGATGGTCTGGTTTACCTTGAAGCCTTTCAGGCTTCCGTTCTGGATCTGGACGCGCCCGCTCCCGTCGAGGGTATTCGGCACGAGCCCGAGGGTGTCGTTCAGCGCTCCCTTCATCGTGGTATTCATCGTCATGGTCCCGTTGAGCCGTTGCCCGAAAGAGGTGAACGGTGAAAGCAGGGCATTGGCCTGAAGGCTGTTGAGCGTGAGCGCAAGGTCGAAGCCGGGCCGGTCGGGCTTCTGCATGTTCATCGATCCCTTCGAGACGGCGGTGCCGCCAAAGGCGTTCAACGAAAAGTTCTGCATGGTGATGATGCCGTTGGAGATCTTCATGGTAGCGCGCACGCTGGTAAATTCGAACTTCTGCATGGTCAGCGTCCCGATCGAGGCGTTCACGTCCATGTCCACATTCGGCAGCGGCAGGTTTGTCTTCTGCGGTTTCTGCGCGGGTTCCGGTTTTTGTTTTCCCTCCGGCTTCGGCGCGTTCTCGTCTCCCATGATATCGGACGTCCAAAGGTGATTCGACTGCATCGTCAGGCTTGCGACCGGCTTGGGCGCATTCTTGTCGGTGGATGTCAGGGAGAGATAGTTGCGCAGCGAGAAGGAGAGCTTCAGGTCCGATTTTCCAAGATTCATCGTCAGGTTCTTGGAATCGATGAGCTGGTTATCGAACGAGACCGTCCCGTTCAGGTCCCGTACGGGGTTCCTTGTGGTGGCGGTTTTCGCCGTGACATTCACAAAGGTCATGGTTCCCGCGGCCTTCATCCCTGCAGGGTCTTTGACCTTCCCCGCCAGATGGACATCCGCCGTCAGGTGGCCGCCCAGTTCCGTTCCCGCTTCAAGCGGGTAGAACTGTCCGACCTCGGCCAGGTTCAGCGCTCCCTTGGCCGTAAGGCTGAGGAGGGGGTCGGTGAAATTCACCACGGTCATCGCTATGCTCACCGGGTTGTTGCCGAGGTTGGCCGTCAATTTGTCGATCCGGAATTCCTGCTTCGTCTTTGTCCGGGAAAATTCCGAGCTGATGGAGATGTCCGAAATCGGCTTGGGCAGCCTGGGGTACTGAAGGCTTGCGCCGGAGGTGGTGATTCGGCCGCTGACGTCGGCGGTGGCAGAGTCGGTCATCGCGCCGGTGAGGGCAAGATGCACGTGCGCAATGCCGTTTCCTTTCACCCCTTCGGCCTTTTTCATGTATTCACGGGGGATAAGCGAGAAAAGCTCGGCAATGTTGAGATTGTCCGACCCGATAGTAAGGTTCAGAACCTTGGTGGTACGGAGGCCGGAAACCGTGCCGCTGAGGGCCATCTTCATGTCCTGTATTGTGATCTCCCCTTTTTCAACGGTCAACACATCCGTCTCCTGATCATACACGATCCGGTGATCGAGCCCGAGCCGGAGTCCGGAGATCAAGGCTGCATCGACGGTGCCGTAGCTCAGGCTGTCAATTGTTGCCGTTCCGGAAACGACCGCCCGCTTGGCCTGCGCGTCGACGGTCATGGCGATCTGCAGCCCGTGCACCCGCGTTGCCGAGTTGTCCACGTGACTGATATACTCCAGAGTCCCGTCGGACACCCGGAGATCATTGACCAGGATCGCCGCTGCCGCCTCCGGCTTGCCCTGCTGTGTCGGGGCGGGAGAGGTTGCGGCGGTCCCCAGGTCCGCGTAGTTTGTCTCATTCCTGCTGTTGACCTCGATCAGCAGCCGCGGCCGGTCAAACTCGAGCGAGGTTACCTCCACATGTCCCTTCAGGAGGGGGGACAGCCTGACGCTGACGTGAAGCCGGTCGAGGGCCAGGAACGGTTCCGGAGAGAATCCCTTGCGGTTGGCCAGGGAGAACCCCGCCACGTCGACGCCGAGGGAGGGAAAGACGGCGAGGGTAATGTCATTGATTGTGACAGTCCTGTGTGTTGCTTCTTCGATCCGGGGAATCACCATCGCCTTGAGCTTATCGCTGGTGAAGACCGCTTTGAGTGTGATCACGGCCGCGGCAAGAAGCACCACCGGGATGGCGAGTATGATCAACCAGATCTTGGTCTTGCGGGTAAGGGGCATGGCCGGCTCCGTCGTAAGAGGGCCTAATATAGACAATGGCGGTCCGATATTCAACGCAAGAGCAGCTCCTCCTCTCCCGGGAGCCATCCCCCTGGACGCCACGGAGCATGAGGGAGAGTTCCGGAACGCCTCAGCGGACGCAATCCCGTTCATTGCATTTCAGACTGGATTTGGTTAGGTTTGTTTGATTTGTTCACATTTTTGGCCACTGGACCTTCCTTTTCATGCCGCTTCCATCCGACACCCCGCCCGGCACACCGCAGGAGGCGCCTCCCACTCCCGCTGGCCCCGCCCCGTTGCCACAGCGCCGTTCGGAGCATCAGCGCGGCCGTCCCCATCATCCCCAGAACCAGGGGCAGCCGCAGCGGGGAGAGCAGCAGGGTGGCAATATCGATCTGACGGTCGTGATCCCCCTGTTCGACGAGGAGGAGTCACTCAGAGAGCTGCATCAGCAGCTCCGGGCTGTGCTGGGACGGATGAACATCCGGTATGAACTGCTGTTTATCGATGACGGCAGTACGGACCGTTCGTTCCAGGTCCTGCGCGACCTGCGGCGGAACGACCGGCACATCAGGGCCTATCGGTTCCGCCGGAATTACGGGAAGTCGGCGGCACTGAGCGTTGGCTTTGAGAAGGCGACGGGCAACACGATTATTACGATCGACGCGGATCTGCAGGATGATCCCGGTGAGATCCCCGCTCTGAAGCGGAAGCTCGACGAGGGATTCGACCTGGTCTCCGGATGGAAAAAGGTGCGCCGCGATCCCCTTACAAAGAAGCTCCCCTCAAGATTCTTCAATTATGTCACGGCTCTCTTGACCGGGATCAAGATCCACGATTTCAATTGCGGCCTGAAGGCCTACCGCCGCGAAGTGGTAAAGACCGTAAAGGTCTACGGGGAACTTCATCGCTACGTGCCGGTGCTTGCCTCATGGGAAGGCTTCAGGGTGGGCGAGCTGGCCGTGAATCACCGTCCGCGCCGCTTTGGAAAGACAAAATTCGGGTTCGGCCGCTTCTGGAAAGGATTTCTGGACCTTCTGACCGTGCTCTTCACTACCCGCTTCTTCCGCCGGCCGCTCCATTTCTTCGGCATGATCGGGCTGCTGGTCATGTTCGCCGGGGCTGTGATCGACGGATGGCTTGTGGTGGAAAAAATCCTGAATCTCACCTCGCTCAGCAACCGCCCGCTGTTCCTCATCGGCACGATGCTCATCATCGTCGGGGTCCAGTTCTTTTCGATCGGGTTGCTGGGGGAGATGGTTTCGAAGGCTCAACATCGCGATGAGGAATACGCCATCCGCGAAGTCCTCCGCTGACCCTTTGCCGGCCGGGCGGAGAAGGCACCACGGTACTCATGAAGCCCTGGACACGAATCGAAAACATCAACGCTGACTGCCGCTGGTTCCGCGGCCACGTGCCGTGCAGGCCTCACAAGCAGTTCGGGGTGCACTGTGCCGATGAACAGGGACGGACCTGCGAGCACTACGACCGCATGACGTCAAAGATCCTCATCATCAAGCTGGGCGCTGTCGGTGACGTTATCCGCACCACGCCGGTGCTCCGCAAGCTCAAGGCAGTGTATCCCCACGCGCAGGTCTGGTGGCTGACCCTGACCCCGGACGTCATTCCCTCCACTGTCGATGTGGCACTCGGGTACACGACACAGGCGGTCGCATCGCTACACGCGGTGCACTTCGATCTCCTGATAAATCTGGACAAGGACCGCGAGGCCTGTGCGCTGGCCAGCACCATCCCGGCCGCCACGAAGATGGGGTTCCTCCTGCAGGGCGGGTCAGCCGCTCCTGCCGGTCCGGCCGCCGTGCACAAGTTCATGACGGGTCTCTGGGACGATGCGAACAAAGAAAACACCCTGAGCTACCCGCAGGAGATCTTCGAGATCTGCGGGTTCGAATTCTCCGGTGAACGCTATATCCTGGACTCCTACGCCTCGCGCGGCTACGTCTGGGACCTCCCGCGGACCCGTCCCATCGTCGGCCTGAACACCGGGTGCGGAGGACGATGGAGTTCACGCCTCTGGGCTGAGGAGAACTGGGCGGAGCTGTCGCGGCGCCTGACGGCGGCCGGGGTTGTCCCGTTGCTGCTGGGGGGCAGCCAGGAGCACGATAAGAACCTCCGCATCGCCGATGCCGGGGGCGCCGCCTACCTGGGACACTTCCCGCTGCCGCAGTTCATCAACCTCGTCGACCAATGTGCCCTGGTCGTCACGGCGGTGACCATGGCCACCCATATTGCCATCGGCCTGAACAAAAAGATCGTCCTGTTCAACAATATCTTCAACAGGCACGAATTCGAGCTCTACGGGCTGGGAGAAATTCTGGAGCCCGGTGTCCCTTGTTCCTGCTATTTCTCACCCGAGTGCCCGAATAACTGCATGCAGCACATCACTGTCGAGAGGGTCCTTGCATCGTGCGTGCGCCTTCTCGGAGCGTAAAACCAGCGGCACACAAGAAGGACGCTCACCGCAGCGTTGCCCGCCTTCGACCCTGGCACGCTGCCGCCGCCCTTGCCGTAATCCTCGTCCTGTTTTTCCGGAAAATCCTTCTGGGCGACGCATTCTTCTGGGAAGATTTCATCTACTATTACTATCCCACGAAAAATTTCGCCGCTGCCGCCATCGCCGCCGGACATTTTCCCTTCTGGAACCCGTACACCTTTTCCGGCATGCCGTTCCTTGCGGATATCCAGAACGCCGTGCTCTACCTTCCTCATCTGTTGCTCGCGCCGTTCGCCGGAACCCGGCTCAGCCCCGTCCTGGTGGAATGTATGGTCATCGCGCATTTTTTCTTTGCGGGGATTTCCATGGTGGCGCTCGCACGGCACCTGAAGCTCGACCTTATTCCTGCGTTTGCCTCCGGGGCGTTCTTCATGCTCTCGGGTTTCATGATCTCGCATGCGATCCATCAGACGGTGATCGCCAGCGTTTCCTGGCTGCCGCTTATCACACTGCTTACGCTCCGCTCGTTTGAGGACGGCGGGTGGCATCTTGTGCCGGCCTCCGGAGCGGCGCTTGCCATGGCGGTGTTTGCGGGCTTCCCGCAGGTGTTCTACTATCTCTTCCTGTTCGAGGGATGCCTGTTTCTCTGGGCGATCGCCGGGACCTTCCGGCCTGGGGGCCCCGCAGGGCCGGCACTCTCGACGGTTGCCCGTGCCTCGGCGATCACGGCAATTGCGCTGGGGCTGGCGGCCATCCAGCTTCTGCCCACCATGGAACTCGCGCCCCAGTCTGCCCGCGCAGCCATCTCTTTCGAGAAATCGCTCGAGGGCTCGCTGTCGTGGGGACAACTGCTGACCCTCCTCGTTCCAAAGTTCTTCGGGGTGAGCAGCGCGGAGGGGTTCCGGTACTGGGGGCCGGGTCCGTACTGGCACTACTGGGAGACGTGTATCTACGTGGGCATCCCGGCGCTGCTCCTGGCACTCGTCGGGCTTGCCGCGCTGAAGGGGCGTCCCTTTTTCAAATTCGTGGCCGGCGCGGCGTTGCTCTCTCTTCTGATAGGATTGGGTGACGGCTTCTTCCTCCACCGCGTGCTCTTTGAGGTACTTCCCGGCTATGCAAAATTCCGCAACCCTGCACGCTGCACACTTCTCTTTTCCTTTGGAGGGTCGCTCCTTGCCGGGCTCGGCATTCAGGAGATCATGACCGCCGGTGAGCGGGGCCTCGCAAGGCTCCGGATCACCTCTGCCGTTGCCGCCGCCGCCGTGGTGCTGCCGCTTCTCCTGGTGAAAGCCGGACTGTTCGCCGGATCCTTCCCGTTCCTCCGCGACCCGCGCATGGCAGCAATGGTAAGCTCGGAGTCGACCATCGCCCTTCTCCTCGCCCTGGCCTCAGGAGGGATCCTGCTGCTGGCCGTGCGCGGCGTGATGGCGCCCCCCTCCGCGGTCCTGCTTCTGGTGCTCCTCTGGTTCATCGACATGTACGCCTTCGGGTTTGCACAGAACAATGGACGCGATAACCCCGCCGACTACTTCCGGCGGACCGATGCCATTGCACAGCCTCTGCTTGAAGAGGGAAAAGAAGAACTGTTCCGGATCAATTCGCGCGACGGTGGCGCCATGCTGTTCGACCGCAACCAGGGCATGATCGATCCGCTCTTCCTCCTGGAAGGGTACACGCCACTTGCGCTTACCAACGTCTGGCCCGCAGTCAAAGACCCGGAGGTGAGTTTCGACCTCCTGAACGTCAAGTACCGCATCCGGGTGGACCAGCAGCACCAGACCATGGGACTTGAGCGGCGCACAACCTACCTGCCGCGGGTGTTCTTCGCCGGCGGCGGCCGTGTCTGCCCGACTCGCGCGGAGCTCGAACGGTACATGCAGGCGCCGGGGTTCGACTACCGGCACTGCGTGGGGCTGGAGGAGTCTCTCCCCTTTGCGCTGCCGGAATCCTCCGCCTCCTCCTCCGTTCCATCCAGGGTCGCCTCGTATGAGCCGAACCGCATCGAGGCGGAAGTCGATGCCCCGGTTCCCGGTATTCTGGTCTTCAGCGAGCTGTACTACCCCGGCTGGACAGCTTCAGTCGACGGGGCAGACCAGACGGTCTACCGCGCGGACGGGTGTCTGAGAAGCGTTCCCGTTCCGGCCGGGCACCACACCGTCAGACTCAGCTTTCTTCCTCCGGCATTTGTTCACGGCGCATGGATCTCCGGCTCCACCCTCCTGCTCGGCGCGCTGTGGATAGGCATCGCCCGGCGGCGCATGGCACGCAACAAGAGAGGAGACTCATGACGGAGCGCCCGCATATCTCGGTGGTGGTGCCGGTGTACAACGAGGAGGAAAATCTTCCTGAACTGCAGCGCCGCCTTGCCTGCACGCTGGCACCGTATGAATACGACGTGCTCTTCATCGATGACGGGAGCAGCGACGCATCGCTGGCCCTGCTCCTCGCTTTCCACAAGGAAGATCCCCGCATGAAGGCGCTCTCCTTCTCCCGGAATTTCGGCCATCAGGTGGCCATCTCAGCGGGAATCGATCATGCCGGTGGCGATGCCGTCATCCTGATGGACGGTGACCTGCAGGATCCCCCT
>Ga0182021_10002046_pt1 | contig 23535 bp, 25 predicted proteins | sample 612E3MmetaG_FD_120493 | JGI IMG/M metagenome (GOLD analysis project Ga0182021, IMG submission 120493) | Permafrost microbial communities from Stordalen Mire, Sweden - 612E3M metaG (Illumina Assembly) | ecosystem: Environmental > Terrestrial > Soil > Wetlands > Permafrost | place: Sweden... | reverse complement strand
GTAGGTGAGCGAGGCGATGGAAAGCGCCACCACCACGACCGGCGCTTCCTTCTGGCGGAAGAGCAGGGCGCCCAGCACCAGCACGGTTCCCCACAGCAGCGTGAAGCCGCGGCCGACGCGCAGTAGATGCCTGTCATCCCCGACGCGCCCGGCGAGCGGGGCGTAGAAGTCGTTCGTGGTGGCGGAGGCTAGCGAGTTGATGGCGGAGGCGTGGGTGCTCATCGCCGCCGCCAGCAGTCCGGCCACCGCCAGCCCGGCGAGACCTCCGGACAGGTGCGTCGTGATGAAGCGGGGGAACACCTCGTCGCCCCGCAGGGCCCGGCCGGCGGGGAACGCCGCCCACATCGCGGCGCCGACCAGCAGGAACAGCGCGAACTGGACGATCACCACGACCCCGCTGCCGACCAGCGCCCGGCGCGCGTCCCCGAGCGAGCGCGTCGCCAGCAGCCGTTGCACGATGAGCTGGTCGGTGCCGTGCGACGCCGCGGACAGCAGCGCGCCGCCCACCACCGCGGTGAAGAAAGCGTACGGCGCCGTGAGCGACACGCGGAAATCAATCACCCGCAGCTTCCCCGCTGCCGCGGCGGCCGCGAGGCCGCCCGGCGCGAGATGGAGCGCCACGTACAGCGCCGCCGCGCCCGCCAGCAGGTACACGGCGAGCTGCACGACGTCCATCCACACCACCGCGCGCAGGCCCCCCGTGTACGTGTAGAGGAGCGTGGCCACCCCGAGCACGACGATGGAGGCCGGATACGACCAGCCCGTGATGACCGCGAGCGGGATGGCGGTCGCGAAGATGCGGACGCTGTCGGCCATCGCGCGCGTCACCATGAAGACCGCCGACGACGTGCGCCGCGCGTGTGGGCCCCAGCGCGTGCCCAGGACCTGGTACGCGGTCTGGATCCCGCCCTTCGCGTATGCCGGCAGCAGGAGCCAGGCGACCCCGATGCGGCCCAGCAGGTAGCCAAAGGCGAGCTGCAGGAACGTGAGGTCTCCGGCGTAGCCGATGCCCGGCACCGAGATGACCGTGATCGCCGAGGTCTCGGCGGCGACGATCGAGAGCAGGATCGCCCACCACGGCAGCCGGCGCCGGCCGAGGAAGTAGTCGGACGCGCCCGTCTGCCGGCGGCCGAGCCACATCCCGGCCGCCACCACGCCGGCCAGGTACGCGGCCGCGACGATCCAGTCAATCGCGCGCATGGCCGCAAAAGAAAGGGGCCCGGAGAGCAATTCTCCAGGCCCCAGTCATCAACCGTGCTCCGACTCCTACACCGTGAAGCTGGTCCCGCAGCCGCATCCGCCGGTCGCGTTCGGATTCTCGAAAGTGAAACCACTGCTCTGCATCGTCACCACGTAGTCAATCGTGACCCCGTTCAGATACTGGCCGCTGAAGCTGTCCACGAACAGCCGGACGCGATCCGCTTCGATCACCACGTCGTCGTCCGCCGGCTGGTCTTCGATGCTCAGGCTGTACTTGAAGCCCGAGCACCCACCCGGTAGCACGCCGACCCGGAGGCCGGCCGTGGCCGCCGGAGCGCCCTCGCCCTCGATGACCTTCCTGACCTGCTCCGCGGCGCCCGGCGTCAGCGTGAGCTGAACGGTGGCCCGGTCGTGCTGTGTCGTGGTCATGGTCTCCCTCAGTTAATCACGAATACTTCACTCATCTTAGACACTCAGGGCCGGTCCGTCAACGCTGGGCCCCCTGTCACCGCTTCGCGGCCTCCGCCGCCAGGTTGGCGACTCGCGGCCTGACCCGCAGGATCTGCTCGTTCGCCCGGGTCGGGTAGACGCGGTTGGTGAGGAGAATGATGAAGAGGTCCTTCGCGGGATCAATCCAGATCGAGGTGCCGGTGAAGCCGGTATGGCCAAAGGCGTGCGGTGACAGGTCGTCCCCCGCGCTGGAGCCCTTGCTCGGCGTGTCCCAGCCCAGGGCGCGGCTGGAGAAGGCTGCGTTCTGCACGGTCGTGAACTCGATGATGGTTGCCGGCCGCACCAGGCCCTCGCCGCCCCTCAGCATCATCTGCGCGAACCTCACCAGGTCGGCCGCCGTCGAGAAGAGCCCGGCGTGGCCTGACACGCCGTCCATGACGGAGGCGTTCTCGTCGTGCACTTCGCCCGTGAGTACGTGACCCCGCCACGGGTCGTTCTCGGTCGGGGCGGTGCGGCCGCGGAGCGATACGGGCGGGTTGTAGCGGGTGTCCCGCATCCCGAGCGGGCGAAAGACCCGTTGCTCGAGCAAGCTGTCGAGCCGTTGTCCGGCGATCCGTTCCACGGCCTCGGTCAGCAGGATCGCGCCCAGGTCCGAATAGACCATCCGGCTGCCCGGGGGCGCCTCCAGCGGAGTGGCGTTGACCCTGGCGAACATCTCCGCGCGGGAATGCACGTCATGGAACAGCGGCAGCCAGGCGGGCAGTCCGGACGAGTGGGTGAGCAGATGCCGGATCGTGATCGAATCGCCGCCGGCGGCGAACTGGGGCACGTACCGGGTGACCGGGGCGTCGAGGTCCAGCTTCCGCTCCTCCCACAGCATCATCACGGCGGTCGTGAGGCCCACCACCTTGGTGAGCGAGGCGAGGTCGTAGAGGGTGCGCTCACCCGGTGGAGATCCGCCGTCGTACGTCAGCGCACCGAAACCCCGCGCGAAGAGCACGGTGTCCTGCCGTCCCACGGCGATCACCGCGCCGGGGAACGCCCTGGCAGCCACGCTCTGCTCGAGGAAGCGCGCGAGGGAGTCCCAGGGGAAGGCTGTGGTGTCCTGTGTCATGGCGGTGGCGATCAGGGTCGCGAGGACGAGCGGGTTCACGGCGCCGCGCGGTTGCCGGCACCCCGGGCCGGCGCCTCGCCGGGCCCGGCTCGCATCAGCCCGCTGCCGGCGGGGAACGCCGGTGGCAGCGAGACCGGGAGGCGCCCGGTGATGGGCGCCATGCCGAGCAGGGCGCGCGCCACGGCGCGTTCGATGGTGTCGTTGTCCGTCCATGCGGCCAGGAACGCCGGCGCGTCGGGGACCTGTCCGAGCACGTAGGGGCTGCCGAGCGAGACGGCGATGAGCGGCGCGCCGCCGGAGAGCTGTTCCACCAGGGTGGCCACCGGACCCGGAATGTCCACCGCGTCGGGCCGCCAGGCGGTGGGCCGCGACGCGGCCAGGAACAGCACCAGGCTCGCCGCCGCGGCCTCGGTGCGCGCGGAGTCGAAGGAGGCGGGGCCCGAGGCCGGCCAGAGCCGCATCGTGTGCACCGTGTCCATCGAGCTGCGGAGCGCGGCGACCAGGGATCCCCCGACGTCGCGGCTGTTCTCGTCCCCGTACGTGAGGACGAACACCCGGTGCCGGCGCGCGGCCGGAAGGGGCACGATGCCGGAACTGTCCTTGACGAGCACGAGGCTGCGCTGCGAGATGTCCTGCGCGAGCGCCAGGTTCGACGCCGTGCCGACCGTGACCGCGATGCGGTTGATGTCCACCAGGCGGTCGTGGAACAGGCCCAGGCGCGCCTTGACGGCGAGGATGCGGGCGACCGACGAGTCGAGCCGCGCTTCGCTCACCTCGCCGCGGGCGACCGCGGCGGCCACGGCGTCAATCACCGCCCTGGGACTCATGGGCATGAGCAGGATGTCGGCTCCCGCTTCGAGCGCCATCACCGCGGCCTGGGCGGCGCCGTAGCGCGTGACGATGGCGCCCATGTTGAGCGCGTCAGTCACGACGAGCCCCCGGAAGCCGAGCTGGCCCCGGAGCAGGGTATCGAGCACGAACGGCGAGAGCGTGGCCGGCGGTGCGTCCGCGCCCGCCAGCCCGGGCACCGAAAGGTGCGCCGTCATCACCACATCGGTGCCGGCGCGCACCGCCGCGCGGAACGGCACCAGCTCGACCGAGTCCATGCGCGCGCGGCTCGCGGTGATCACCGGCAGTGCCAGGTGGGAATCGGTGCCGGTGTCCCCGTGACCGGGGAAGTGCTTGGCCGTGCTCAGCATCCCGTGCTCGCGCAGGCCGCGGATGAACGCGCTGCCCAGCTCGGCCACGCGCGCCGGGATCTCGCCGAACGAGCGGACGTTGATGATCGGGTTGGCCGGGTTGTTGTTGACGTCCACGTCGGGCGCGAAGTTGAGGTGGATGCCAATGGCACGCCCCTCCACGGCCGTCACGCGCCCCACCTCGTAGGCATCCAGCTCCCGGCCGGTCGCGCCAAGGGCCATATTGCCTGGGAAACCGGTGCCGCCGCGGGTCCGGGTCGCGAGTCCCGCCTCCAGGTCCGCGGCCACGAGGAGCGGGATTCTCGCCGCGCGCTGCAGGGTGTTGAGCTTCTCCGCGACGTCGTATGGGGAAGAGCCGACGCCCACGATCACGCCGCCCACGGCGTCGTCCCCCACCAGTCGCAGGGCCGAGTCCAGCGCGGCGGCGTCGAGGGCCCAGTAGTCGCCGGCGATCCACGGCATCACCAGCTGCGCGGCCTTTTCGCGCACCGTGAGCGCCAGCGGCGGAATCGCCGGACCGGGGAGCCCGCCGCCCGTATCGGGGGCGAGCGCCGGGGCGGGCAGCGCGGCCGCGGCAGCCGTCGAGCCCGGTGCGGGCGCGAGGGGCGCGGTGGCCGTGGACGTCGCCCGCGAGCACGCGCCGGCCAGAAGCAGGACGGCCAAGACAGCAAAGGGGGAAGACGAGGAATGTTTCACGGACAGCGTGTGCTCCTCACAGCGGCGTTGGGGGCGATGTGGTACCTGTCTGCCCCTGGCGGCTTGCGGCTTGGAACCACTTCCTTCTTGCCGTCGGGGAACTCCACTGCATTCCGCCAGTCTGATTCCGTGCTCCCCGGCATTGACGTACTGCTCCGCGACTCGCTCCACCTGGTTCAGGGCAAGCGTCTCGGCCTGATCACGAACCAGTCGGGCGTAGACGCGCAGGGCGTGTCCACCATTGATCGCCTGGCGCACCTGCCGCTCGCGCGGCTGGTCGCGCTGTTCGCGCCCGAGCACGGGATTCGTGGCGCCGCGGCGCCCGGTGCGGCGGTCGCGGACACGAGCGACGCGCTCACCGGTCTCCCAATCTACAGTCTCTACGGCGCGAGTCGAGCGCCCACGCCGCTTCAGCTCGACTCCCTCGACGTGCTCCTCGTGGACCTGCAGGACGTGGGGGCGCGCCCCTACACCTTCGTGTCCACTACGGTGCTCGCGATGCGCGCGGCCGCGGCGGCCGGCAAGCGGGTGATCGTGCTCGACCGCCCCAATCCCATCGGGTGCGCGGTTCAGGGGCCGATCCTCGACACCGCGTACGCCACCTTTCTCGGCATGCTCCCGGTACCGCTGCGGCACGGCATGACGCTGGGCGAACTGGCCCGCTTCGCCAACGCGCGTCTCGCCATTGGCGCCGACCTGGTCGTGGTGCCGGTCCGCGGATGGCGCCGCTGTGAGTGGTTCGATCGCACCGGCCTGCCGTGGGTTCGTCCGTCACCCAATCTGCCCGACCTCGAGAGCGTCGCGTGGTATCCAGGTACCGTGCTGTTCGAGGCCACCAACCTGTCGGTCGGGCGGGGCACCGACGCGGCGTTCCGCCAGGTGGGCGCACCCTGGCTTGACGCGCCGCGCGTGGTGCGGGCGATGGCGCGGCGCTACCACGTCGCGATGGACGCCGTCCGCTTCATGCCTCAGGCGCCCGGGGACGGCAAGTTCGGCGGCGTCACCGTGGCCGGCGTGAGGTTCCGCCGTATGGACCGGGCGGACGGCGACCCGGTTCGGGACGCCTTGCGGCTCCTGGCGACCATCGGCTCGCTGCATCCCGGGGCGCTCGCGGTGGACTCGCTGGCCCTGGCCCGGCGCCTCGGCCGTCCGTTCGCGGGTGCCGTGACGTTCCCACGCGAGGTGGCCCGCTTCGTGGCCGCACGGCGGGACTACCTCCTGTACTGACGCGGGGGCGTCGCGCGGTTTGCGCGAGGGTGGCGCGGGGTTTAGTCTTTTCCGGCACAAGCGATGAACTACCGTGAGGTTAGGCTGCTGCCGGCGCCCCTGATTTCGGGCTTCGCCGACCTGGTTTCACCGGTCGCCGAGTGGCTCATCCGGATGCGCGTGCGCCCCAACACGATCACTTCGATGAGCGCCATCGTCGTCATCGGCGCCGGGGCGGCCTTCGGCCTGGACCAGCCGCGCCTCGGTGCGGTGTGGCTGCTGCTGTCCGGCCTTCTGGACATCCTCGACGGGCAAGTCGCCCGCGGCGGCGGGATGGTGTCTGCCTTCGGCGGGTTCTTCGATTCCACCCTGGACCGGGTCGGCGAAGCGGTCCTCTACGCGGGCATCGCGGTCTACTTCCAGACCGCCGTGAGCCAGAGCCATCCGGTGCTGGGTGTGCTGCTTTCACTGGCCGCGCTCACCGGATCGTTTCTCGTTTCCTACACGCGGGCCCGCGCCGAGGGGCTCGGCGTCGAGTGCCGAGTCGGCCTCGCGCAGCGTCCCGAGCGGATCCTCGGGGTCGGAGTTCCGACGCTGTTCTTCGGCGCCGGCCCCCACGGCCTGCTCCTGCTCGCGATCATCGGTGTCCTCGCCATCCTGTCGTGGATCACGGTGGCGCAGCGCGTGAGCCACGTGTTCCGCGTCACGAACGGCGGAGACGCCGGCCCGGCAGCCCCTCGTCCGGCGACGCCTGTGCGCGGATCCCATCCGAAAGGAAGCTGACAGCGTGAATCGCGAGAGTTCCCGCACCGTGCAGCCCGCGCACGGGCGTCTTGGTGTGCTCCTGCCGGGCATGGGCGCGGTGGCGACGACCTTCATCGCCGGTGTGGAGAGTGTGCGCCGCGGCCTGGCGCAGCCGGTGGGCTCCGTGACGCAGCTCGGGACCATCCGGCTCGGGAAGCGCACCGAAGGGCGCTCGCCCGCCATTCGGGATTTCGTCCCGCTCGCTCGGCTCGATGACCTCGTCTTCGGCGGATGGGACCCCATCCCCGACGACGCGTACCGGGCGGCGAAGGTCGCCGGCGTCCTCGAGGACGCGCACCTCGCGCCGATCGCGGATTTCCTGAAGGGCATCGTCCCGATGCCGGCCGTGTTCGACCAGTACTACGTCAAGAAGCTGACCGGCTCGAACGTCAAGCAGGGCAAGACCAAGCGCGACCTCGCCGAGCAGCTCCGGGAGGACATCCGGCGCTTCAAGCGCGACCACGCGCTGGAGCGCCTGGTGATCGTGTGGTGCGCCTCGACCGAGATCTTCATCCGGCCCGGCCCGGTGCATGCGACCCTGGCGGCGTTCGAGCGGGCCATGGCCGAGAACCACCCCGACATCGCGCCGTCCATGCTCTACGCCTGGGCCGCGCTCATGGAGGGCGTGCCGTTCGCGATGGGCGCCCCCAACCTGGCGGTGGACACCCCGGCGCTTCAGGAGTTGGCGTTGGCGCGTGCGCTGCCGATCGCCGGCAAGGACTTCAAGACCGGCCAGACGCTGCTGAAGACCGTCCTCGCGCCCATGCTGAAGGCGCGCATGCTCGGCATTTCGGGCTGGTACTCCACCAACATCCTGGGGAATCGGGACGGCGAAGTGTTGGACGACCCGGAGTCGTTCAAGACCAAGGAAGAGTCGAAGCTCGGCGTGCTCGAGCACATCCTGCAGCCCGAGCTGTATCCCGAGCTGTACGGCAACGTCTTCCACAAGGTGCGGATCAACTACTATCCGCCGCGCCGCGACAACAAGGAGGGATGGGACAACATCGACATCTTCGGGTGGCTGGGCTACCCGATGCAGATCAAGGTGGACTTCCTGTGCCGCGACTCCATCCTCGCCGCGCCGATCGTCCTCGACCTGGCCCTGTTCATGGATCTCGCGCAGCGCTCGGGCATGGAAGGCATCCAGGAGTGGCTCTCCTTCTACTTCAAGAGCCCCATGGCTGCCCCGGGCCTGGTGCCGGAGAACGACCTGTTCATCCAGCAGACCAAGCTCAAGAACACCCTGCGCTACCTGATGGGCGAGGAGCAGATCACGCACCTCGGCATCGAGTACTACGAGCGGTAGACGGCGCCGTGACGCTCGACAGGATCCTCGTCACCCTGATTGGCCTGGCGGCCATCGTGTGGGTGCTGTGGTACTTCCTCGCGCCCCTCGGACGGTCGCGCCCGTCGCGCGGCAGTGGCGTTCGCTGATGTCCACGTCCATCGCCCCCGACCCGTCCGGCGCGACGCCCCCGTCCGCCGAGCGGCAGCGTGTGACCTTCCCCGTCGTCGGGATGTCGTGTGCCGCATGCGCGTCGCGCATCCAGCGGCAGCTGGCCGCCACGCCGGGCGTGCGTGACGCGGCGGTGAACTTCGGCACCACCAAGGCGACGGTGGAATTCGCCGGCGCCGTTCCGGGCGATCTGGTCGAGGCGGTTCGGGAGGCAGGCTACGACGTGGGCACGGACGTGCTCACCCTGGCCATCGCCGACCTCAGGTCCGACCCCGATCCGTCCCGGCTCGAGCGCGCGATCCTGGGGGTTCGCGGCGTCATCGCCGCGGTGGCGAACCCGGCGGCCGAGTCGGTCCGCGTCAGCTATGTCCCGGGGCTGTTCGACACGCGGGACATCGAGGGCGCGGTGACGGCGGCGGGCTTCGTGCTTGCCGCTCCGGTGGCCGAGTCCGATCCGGTCGAGCGCGAGCGCCTGGTCCGGGAGCGCGAGGTCCGCGAGTTGACCTGGAAGCTGGCGCTGGCGGCGGTGGTGGCGGTCGCCGCCATGGTCGCCTCGATGCCGCTGATGGGCGGCGAAGCCATGCGGTCCGCCGACCTCCTGGCCCGCCTCCTGACGCCGCTGGACGGCACCCTGCGGCAGGGCATGCCGTGGCTGTACGCCGCCGATCCTCAAGCGCTCAAGATCGGGCTGTTCATACTGACGCTGCCGGTGATGATCTGGGCGGGACGCGGCTTCTACGTCGGCGCGTGGCGCGGCTTCCGGCACCGCAGCGCCGACATGAACACCCTCATCGGCGTGGGCACCGCGGCGGCGATGCTCTACTCGACGGCCGCGACCTTCGTCCCCGGGCTGTTTGCCGGCGCCGGGTTGCCGGCCGACGTCTACTACGAGGCGGTGTCGTCCATCATCGCACTGATCCTGCTGGGCCGGCTGCTCGAGGCGCGCGCCAGGGGACGCACCGCGGAGGCGATGCGGCGGCTGTTCGCTCTCGCGCCCAGGACCGCGCGGGTGCTGCGCGAAGGGAGCGAGGCCGAGGTGCCGGTCGCCGAAGTGGTGGTCGGGGACATCGTGCTGGTGCGGCCCGGCGAGAAGATCCCCGTGGACGGCGTGGTGCGGGGTGGTCGCACGGCCGTTGACGAGTCCATGCTCACCGGCGAGCCCGTCCCGGTCGCCAGGACTTCCGGTGACGCGGTGGTCGGCGCGACGCTCAACACCACCGGCTCGATCACCGTCGAGGCGACCCGGGTCGGACGCGACACGGCGCTCGCGCAAATCGTGAAGCTGGTGGAGGAGGCGCAGGGGAGCCGGGCGCCGGTGCAGCGCCTGGCCGACCGCATCGCCGGCGTCTTCGTCCCGGTCGTGTTGGCCATCGCGCTCGCCGCGTTCGTGGTGTGGTTCGACGTTGGCCCCGAGCCCGCCGTCATCCTCGCCACCATCGTCTTCGTGTCGGTGCTCATCATCGCCTGCCCGTGCGCGATGGGCCTCGCGACGCCGACCGCCATCATGGTCGGCACGGGCCGGGGTGCCGAGCGCGGGGTGATGGCCAAGGGTGGCGGCGCGCTCGAGGCGGCGTCGGCGCTCGACGTGGTGTTGCTCGACAAGACGGGAACGGTCACGGAGGGGCGGCCGGCCGTCACCGACCTCCTGATTGCGCCGGCCACGGACGCGCTGCTCGCCATCGGACCACGCTCGGACGCGGAGGCCGCGGCGCTGCAGCTGGCCGCGGCGGTGGAGAACCTCTCGGAGCACCCGCTCGCTGCGGCGATCGTGCGGGCCGCGCGCGAGCGCGGACTCGAGATTCCCGAGGCGACGGGATTCCGCGCCCGGGAAGGCCGGGGCGCGACGGCGCAGGTCTCCGGCCGGCTGGTCGCGGTCGGCAGCCCGACCTTTCTCATCGAGCAGGGCGTGGACATCGGGCCGTTCACGGACGCCGTGGACAATCTGGCATCGCGGGCGCGGACCCCGGTGCTGGTGGCGGTGGACGGCGCGCCCGCGGCGCTGCTCGGCCTCGCCGACCCGATCAAGCCTACGGCCGTCCCCGCCGTGCGCGCCCTCAAGGCGATGGGGCTCCGGCTCGTGCTCGTGACCGGGGACATCCGGAAGGTCGCCATCGCGGTCGCCGGCGAGGTAGGCATTGACGACGTCGAGTCGGGGATGCTCCCCGCGGGCAAGGTCGCCGTCATCAAGCGGCTGCAGGCGGCCGGGCAGCGGGTCGCGATGGTGGGAGACGGGATCAACGACGCGCCGGCACTCGCCGCCGCCGACGTCGGCCTGGCCATCGGCACAGGGACGGACGTGGCGATCGAGGCCGCCGACATCGCTCTGATGAGCGGCGATCTGCGCGCGGTGGTCTCGGCGCTGGAGCTGTCCCGGGCCACCATGCGCATCATCCGGCAGAACCTGTTCTGGGCGTTTGCCTATAACGTGATCGGTATCCCGATCGCGGCGGGCGTGCTGTATCCCGTGGCCGGCGTGCTGCTCTCACCCATCTTCGCGAGCGCCGCGATGGCGTTCTCGTCCGTGTTCGTGGTGACCAACAGCTTGCGTCTCCGGCGCTTCGCGCCGAGCTTCGCAACCTGACCCCGCATCCCTAGCCCCCAGCCCCCATCGGACCAGGCAACCAGGAGCCCCCATGCAATACTTCTACCGAGCCCATGCCGCGCCGGAGTCCGTGCTGTCAGCGGCGGAGCGCTACTTCGGAGAGCGGGGTCTCGCGGTTCAGCGGGGAGCGGGCCATCACGCCCGTTACGTGGGATTGCTGGGGACGGTGGACCTGAACGTCGAAATCGAGGGTGGCCACTACGTGCGCGTCACGCTCGCGACCCGCGACACATCGCGTTCCGAGCTCGACGACGTCGCCAAGCGCTTTCTCACCGAGTTTCACGCGATCGAGGAGCCGGGACACGCGGCGCGCGGCGCCTACTGATCGCGCTGGTCACCCGTCGAGCGTGGCCGCGTAGCCTGCCTGCGCCACCGCCGCGGCCAGCTCCTCGATGGTGGCGGTGTCGTCATCGAAGTCCACTTCGGCAATCGCAGCCTGCAGATCCACCACCGCGCCGAATACGCCGGGCACTTGCGCCAGCGCCGTTTCCACGCGCTTCTGGCAGTGGCCGCAGGTCATGCCGGTCACCTTGAGCATCAGTTTGGCCATGCGCCCTCCTCGATGGGCGTGAGACGTGAGTGAGGTGAGTCGTGAGAGGCCCACGTGAGGGGTGAGACGTGGAGGTGAGAAGGTGCCTCTCACGCTTCTCGACCCTCACCTCTCGCCTGCACCCCTCACCACTCACTTCTCACCTTTCACCACTCAGTGCGCAAGTCCTTGACTCTCCTCTCACGGCCAGCGAGCTTTTCGGGCCGTAATCCCATGTGTGACAAGCGAGTGCAATGACCGCCCGCCCGGCCGCCGCGGGCCGCAAGGCCGTCGCCGGCATCCCCGCCGGGCTCGGCCGCGCGCAGCTGCTCGAGCTGTACTACTTCATGCGGCTCACCCGCTCGCTCGAAGAGCGCCTCGCCAATCTGTACCGCCAGGGCAAGGTCATCGGCGGGCTGTTCCGCTCCCTGGGCCAGGAGGCCGACAGCGTGGGCAGCGCCTTCGCGCTGGACCGGTCGGCCGGCGACATGCTCTCGCCCCTGATCCGCAACCTGGGCTCCCTGCTGGTGATGGGCGCGCTGCCGGTGGATGTGCTGCGGCAGTACATGGCCAAAGCCACGAGCCCTACCCGGGGCCGCGAGCTGAACGTCCACTTCGGCGATTTGGAACGTGGGTTCATCGGCCAGATCTCGCATCTCGGGGACATGCTGCCGGTGATGGCCGGCATCACGCTCACCTTTCAACTGCGTGGTGAACGCAGGGTCGGCCTGGTATACGTGGGCGACGGGGCGATGTCCACGGGCGCGTTCCACGAGGGGATGAACCTCGCCGCCGTGCGGCGGCTGCCCCTGGTGGTCGTCGCGGAGAACAATGGCTATTCCTACTCCACCACCCTCGAGCGGCAAACCGCCGTTCCGCAGCTCGTGCTCAAGGCGAGGGCGTACGGCGTGCGCGGGGAGCGGGCGGACGGCAACGACGTCCTCGCGGTCTACGACGTGACGCGGCGCGCGGTGGACCGCGCCCGGGCCGGCGAGGGCGTGACGCTCATCGAGCTGGTGACCTACCGGCGCAAGGGGCACGCGGAGCATGACGATCAGCGCTACGTCCCGAAGGACGAGCTCGCGCGCTGGGAGCGGAACGATCCGATCGACCGCTTCGTGCGGCAGCTGACCGATAGTGGCTGGGCGGACGCCGGTGAGCTGGAGGCCGCGGACGCGCGGGTCGCCGGCGAGCTCGACGCGGCGGTGCAGGCCGCCCAAGGGGAGCCGCTGCCGGAGCCGGCGTCCGCGCTCGAGGGGGTATACGTGGAGCCGCCCCGGCAGGCGGCGCCTTGGCAGCGCGAGGTGACGCGTGGCTGAAGTGACCTACCTCGAAGCCCTGCGCCAGGGACTCCGGGAGGAGATGCGCCGCGACGAGCGCGTGTTCATCCTGGGCGAGGACGTCGGCCGCTACGGCGGGGCCTTCAAGGTCACGGAGGGCTTTTTCGAGGAATTCGGGGAAGCGCGGGTGATTGACACGCCCATCTCCGAGGCGGCGATCGTCGGTGCGGCGGCCGGCGCTGCGCACCTCGGCATGCGGCCGGTGGCGGAGATGCAGTTCATTGATTTCATCTCCTGCGCCTACGACATGCTGACCAACTACGTGGCGACGGCCCGCTATCGCGCCAACCTCGCCTGCCCACTCGTGGTACGGGGGCCATGCGGCGGCTACGTGCGCGGCGGGCCGTTCCATTCGCAGAACCCCGAGGCCGCGTTTCTGCACACGCCGGGTCTCAAGATCGTGTGCCCGGCCACTGCGCGCGACGCGAAGGGGCTGATCAAGGCGGCGATCCGGGACGACGACCCGGTGCTGTACTTCGAGCACAAGTATCTGTACCGGCGGATCAAGGAGCAGCTGCCGGAGGACGGCGATCTGGTGACGCCGATCGGTCGCGCCCGGCTGGCGCTCGAGGGGACCGACCTCTCCATCATCACCTACTCGGCGATGGTGTGGAAAGCGCTGGAAGCGGCGCAGGTTCTGGAGAAGGAGGACGGGCTCCACGCCGAGGTCCTCGACTTGCGCACCCTGCTGCCGATGGACGATGCTGCGATACTGGAGACCGTGAAGAAGACCAACCGCGTCATGATCGTGCACGAGGACACCCGCACCGGCGGGGTGGCGGGCGAGATCGCGGCCCGGATCAACGAGTCGGCGTTCGAGTGGCTCGACGCGCCGGTGCTCAGGGTCACGGCGGCAGACACGCCGTTGCCCTACGCGCCGACGCTGGAGGATTTCGTATTGCCGCAGACTGCGGACATCGTTAGCGTGGCGCGCAAGCTCGCGGCGTACTGAATGGCTGGGGCTAGGGGCAAAGGACTAGGGGATAGCAGACCCCAGTCCCCAACCCCTAGCCCCTAACCCCTGCAGGCAGGAGTGCTCGATGTCTCGAGTTGATGTCGTCATGCCCCAGATGGGAGAGTCCATCGCCGAGGGCACGCTGTCCAAGTGGCTCAAGAAGGTCGGCGACGAGATCAAGCGCGACGAGCCGATCTTCGAGATCTCGACCGACAAGGTGGACGCCGAGATTCCCGCGCCATCCGCCGGGGTGCTCGCCGAGATCAAGGTGCCGGAAGGGCAGACGGTGCCGGTGCAGACGGTGGTGGCGGTAATAGAGACAGAAGCAGGGGCTAGGGACTCGGGGCTAGGGGCCAGGGAGACACCTGGTCCGGTTGCCGCTCCGGCGCCAGCCCCCGAGGCTCAAGCCCCGACTCCCGCTGCGCTCGCTGCCCGGCCGCCGAAGGCGACCGTTGCGCCCCTTGCCCCTAGCCCCCAGCCCCTAGCCCCTCCGTCGGCCGAGTCGGCCGACGAGCGGTTGCGCCGGCGGTCGACGCCGTTGGTCCGGAAGATCGCGGCGGACCGCAGCGTGGATATCGGTGCGGTGCCGGGCACCGGGCACGCGGGCCGCGTCACCAAGAACGACATCCTGGGCTTCATCGAGTCCGCGGGCACGGGCTCACGGGCGCCCGAGCGCACCGAGGTTCCGCGAGCCCCGGCGGCTCCGGCGCCCCCGCCCGCCGCGGGCACTGCCTGGGAGGCCGCGCCGTGGCCCGGCGACCGGGTCGAGCCGATGAGCCGGATCCGGCAGCTCACCTCCGAGCACATGATCTTCTCGCGCCGCACATCGGCCCACGTCACCACCTTCTACGAGGTGGACATGACGCGCATCGCCCGGCTCCGCGCGGCCAACAAGAAGGGCTACGAGGAGCGCGGCGTGAAGCTGACGTACCTCGGCTTCATCGTGAAGGCGGTGGCCAACCAGCTGCGCCGGAACCCGGTGCTGAACGCCGCGGTGCAGCGCAACGCCATCATTTATCGCGGCCAGGTCAACATCGGCATCGCCGTCGCGCTCGACTGGGGGCTGATCGTGCCGGTGATCCGCGGGGCGGACGAGCTCTCGCTGGTCGGCATCGCGAAGACGATGGCCGACCTCGCCGACCGCGCCCGCGCCAAGCGCCTGAAGCCCGACGAGATCCAGAACGGCACCTTCACCATCACCAATCCGGGCGTGTTCGGCTCGTACGCCGGCACGCCCATCATCAACCAGCCGCAGGTGGCGATCCTCGGGGTGGGCGCGGTCGAGAAGCGGCCCAAGGTACTGACCCTCGAGGACGGCGCGGAGACCATCGTGCCGCGGATGATGACGATGCTGTCCATCTCGTACGACCACCGCGTGGTCGACGGTGCCGACGCCGATCGCTTCATGGCCGCCCTCAAGGAAGAGCTGGAGAGCTTCCCGGAGAACGGAGTCTGAGCCGCCGGCTGATGGTGTTGACGTTCGAGCCGTCGCCGGGAGCGGAGCCGCAGGTGGATGAGCTGCTCCGCGCGACGCGGCGCCGGGCCGAACACGCGGCCTGGCACTGCTGGGCCTATCGCAATGCGATCAATTCGAGCGAGCTTACGCTGTTCATCGAGGGCCCCGAGCCGGAGCCCGGCGGTCCCGCGGCGCCGGTCTTCGGCGACGAGATCGGAGAGATCCGGGCTCTCGCGCGCCGCTGCGATGCGGTGCGCTCCCTGACCGAGTACCCATTGGGCGACCAGCCATGACCGAACGACACCTCACGATCGACGGCCACGAGTGGAAGATCTCGCTCTCCGGCCGATTCACGGTGTACGACCATGATGAGTACCCGCTCGTCTTCGAGCGGGCGGGAGCGGACGGCGCCAGGGAGCGGCGCCTGGCGCGGTTTTCGCCGCAGGGCAGCCGGAGCCGCGAGCGGGCGCTGGCCGAGCTGTCCGACGCGGCGCTGGTGAGCCTGTGGCGGCAGAGCCAGGTGACGTGGACGTCGCCGGAGTTGGCCTATGTTCGGCGCTAGCGCGGGCGAGCCGCTGGCCGTGGGTACGCCGGCGCCCGATTTCGAGCTCGATGCCACCGGCGGGGCGCGGGTGCGCCTGACGGCGCTGCTCGACCAGGGGCCGGTGGCGCTCTACTTCTACCCGGGCGACTTTACCCCGGGGTGAAACCGCCAACTCTCCGCCGTGCGCGACGAGCAGAGCAAGTTCCAGGCACGAGGCGTCCGGACCTTCGGCGTCAACCCGGTGTCGGTGGCCGACCATGAGAAGTACGTGACGAAATTCCGGTTCAACTTCCCGCTGCTGGCCGACACCGGCCGGGAGGCCGCGCGGGCGTACCAGGCGCTCAAGCCGGACGGGAAGGGCGTCGTGCGGACGGTGTACCTCATCGGGCGCGACGGCCGCGTTCTGTTCGGCAAGCGCGGCGCGCCCGGGGCGGACGAGGTGCTCCGCGCGCTGCGGGGAGAATCCTGATGGCGGGACAGATGGACTTCACCGGCAAAGTGGTGCTCGTGACCGGCGTGAGCCGAGTCGGACAGATCGGGCATGCCGTGGCGGCCGGGTTCGGGAAAGCGGGCGCCAGGCTGGTGATCTGTGATATCAGCGCCGTGAACGTCGCGGCGCGCGCCAAGGAGTTCACGGAGCAGGGCTTCGAGTGCCGGGCGGCGGCCGGGGATCTCACGGAGCCGGACGTCGCGCAGTGGGCGGTGGACGAGGCGTTGCAGACCTACTGCCAGTTGGACGTGGTGGCGAACGTGGCGGGCGGGCTCGCGGGAGTGGGGCCGATGGTGGAGAGCGAGACCGAGGTGTTCGATCGGGAGATCGCCATCAACGTCAAGACGACGTATCTGGTCTCGCGCGCCGCTGCCCGCGTGATGGTGAAGCAACACCGGGGCGCGATCGTGAACTTCGCCTCCATCGCCGCGTTCCACGGCCGGGCGGATATGGCGGCGTACTCCGCGGCCAAGGCGGGCGTTGCGGCCCTCACCCGCAGCCTCGCGCTCGAGCTGCGAGACCAGGGCGTCCGGGTCAACGCGGTCGCCCCCGGTACCGCGCGCACCCCGGAGAATCTCGCCACGATGGGGGCCGCCGCCGTCCGTTGGGTGGACATCGGCGACATCGTCAACGCCGTTCTGTTCCTCGCCTCGGATCTTTCCGCGGGCATCACGGCGCACGTGCTGCCCGTCTCGCACGGCGAGGCCTAGCGCAGGTGGAGCTTCGCGGCCGCAACGCGCTGGTGACCGGCGCGGGCCAGCGGATCGGCCGCGCCATCGCGTACGGGCTGATCCGGCGGGGCGTCAACGTGGCCATCCACTACCTCCGATCGGAGCACGGCGCGAAGGCGACGATGATGGAAGGGGAGGTGGCCGGCGTCCGGGTCGCGATGCTCAAGGCGGACCTGGGCGACGCCGCCGCCGCGGAGGCGTTGCCCGCGCGCGCCGCGGAGGCGCTGGGCGGGAGGCTCGACATCGCGGTGCTGAGCGCGGCGACCATGGAGCGCCGTCCCCTCGCCGAGGTCACGCCCGCCGACTGGGATCGCGCGATGGCCGTCAACTTGCGGGGCACGTTCTTCGCGGCCAAGGGCGCCGCGGCCGCGATGGGCGAGCCGGGCGGCGCGATCGTAGCCATGGCCGACCTGGCCGCGTTCCAGCGCTGGCGCAACTACCCCGTCCACACCATCGCCAAGGCCGGCGTCGTCGCGCTGACCGAACTGCTGGCCAAGAGCCTAGCTCCCAGGATCCGCGTGAACGCGGTGGCTCCCGGCGCGGTGCTGTTGCCCGAAGGCTGGGATGCGGAGGCGCGTGCCAGGCTCGTGGCCTCGACCCCGCTCGGCAGGCTGGGCACACCCGACGACGTGGTGCGCGCCGTGCTCTTCCTCCTCGAGAACGACTACCTGACCGGCACCACGCTGGTGGTGGACGGAGGGCGGCTGCTCCGGTGAGCGGGGAGGCGACTCCGCCGGCGCCGGTGGATGCGGCGGCGGGCGGGCGGCCGGCGGCCGTGGAGCGGTTCGTGCGGCGCGGCGTCGCGCTGTACAACGCGGGACGTTACTGGGAGGCGCACGAGGCGCTGGAGGTCGTGTGGCGGCGGGCCCGCCCGCCGGAGCGGTCGCTCTGGCAGGGGCTGATCCAGGCGTCCGCGGCGATGCTGCATCGGGAGCGCGGCAATCGCCACGGAGTGGTCGTGACGGGCGGGGCGGCGCTGCAGAAACTCGGTGCGAGCGCGCCGCCGGCTTTCCCCGTGGAGACGGCCCGCTTCGTGCGGGCGCTGGCCCGCTGTCTGGAAGCCGGCGGGCCGGTCCCGCCCATGGAGTACACTCCTGCGCCGGCCTCGCTCCAGGCCGGACGGCGGACGAAGGACGCATGAGCGAGTACGATCTCATCATCGTCGGGGCAGGTCCCGCAGGGCTGACCGGTGCGTTGTACGCCGGCCGGTCCATGTTGCGGACGGTGCTGCTGGAGAAGGGGATCCCGGGCGGAGAGCTGCTCAACACGGAGTTGATCGAGGACTATCCGGGCTTCGAGTCGGTGAAGGGCTTCGAGCTGGCGGAGAAGATGGCGGCGCACGCGCTGAAGTTCGGCGCCGAGCTGGTGACGGATGGTGTGGTGTCGGTGGCGAAGGGGGCCGATGGCCGATTCCTCGCCACGACCGAGAGCGGCGCGCAGTACCGGGCGCCTGTGGTGCTCCTCACCGCCGGCGGGACGCCGACCAAGCTGGGCGTTCCGGGCGAGATCGAGTACGCGGGGAAGGGCGTCTCGTACTGCGCGGTGTGCGATGGCCACTTCTTCCGGGGCGAGGTGCTCGGCGTGGTCGGGGGCGGCGACGCGGCGGCGGAGGAGGCCGACTTCCTCACCCGCTACGCGAGCAAGGTGTACCTGATCCACCGGCGGGACGAGCTGCGCGCCTCCAGGATCATCCAGCGCCGGCTGTTCGAGAATGCGAAGATCGAGGTGGTGTGGGACACCGTCGTCGAGAGCATCGAGGGCACCGCTGACGCGCTCGCGCACCTGGCGCTGCGGAACGTGAAGACCGGCGCCGCATCGGCGCTCCCCGTCGGCGGGGTGTTCATCTTCGTCGGCTTTCGCCCCAATACCGGGATCGTGCAGGGCCATGTCGAGCACGACGAGGGGGGCTACCTCATCACGGACGAGGTCATGATGACCTCCATTCCCGGCCTGTACGCGGCGGGCGACGTGCGGGCGCAGCTCACCCGGCAGGTCACCACGGCCGTGGGCGACGCAACGACGGCGGTGATCGCGGCCACGCGGTACCTGGCCGAGTGGAAGGAGCGATAGAGGGCGCGTGAAGCCCACCGTCGTCACGCTGACTAACGGTGCGTTCGCGGAGAACTGCTACCTCGTGGGCGATCCCGGGAGCGGCGAGGCCGCCATCGTGGACCCCGGCGAGGAAGTGGACCTCTTCCTGGCGCGGCTCCGTCACGAGCACTGGACGCTGCGCGCCATCTGGCTCACCCACGCGCACGTGGACCACGTGGCCGGCGTTGCCGCGCTGCGGGCGCAGATCGAGGTTCCGGTCTACCTGCACCCCGCTGACCGCCCGCTGTACGACGGCGTGCCGAAGCAGGCGGCGATGTTCGGACTCGACGCGACGCCGCCCCCGCCGCCCGACCGCGCCTTCACCGAGGGCGAGACGGTGTCGGTCGGCACATGCAGCTTCCGCGTCATCCACACCCCGGGGCATTCGCCCGGCGGCGTCAGCCTGGCGGGGCACGGCGTCGCCTTCGTGGGGGACACGCTCTTCGCCGGGTCCATCGGGCGGACCGACCTGCCCGGCGGCGACATGCAGGCGCTGCTGGAGAGCATCCGGCTGAAGCTCTTCGTGCTGCCCGACGAGACCGTGGTCTACTCCGGGCACGGCCCGGCGACGAGCATCGCGGCCGAGAAGCGGAGCAACCCGTTCGTGAGGCTGGTGCCCGGCATCAACGCCTGCCTCAAGTGCGGCTACCCGGTGCGAGGGAAGCCGTGGGGTTGCAAGAACCCGTGCCCCAACTGCGGGCACGTCTATCCGCTCGGCGATTGCTCCGACTAGCCCCTATCCCCTAACCCCTGGCCCCTCGCTTCCATGCCCGACCCGCGCCTCAGGCCCCTGCGCCCCGACGAAGTGGATGGAGCGGTCCGCGAGGTGTTCGAGGCCTACCTCAAGGAGCGGGGCAACATCCCCAACATGTTCCGGACGGTGGCCCGCCGGCCCGCGCACCTGCTGACGATGCTGGCGCATTTCCGGACCGTGATGAACGAGGGCACCGTCCCGCCGCTGCTCAAGGAGCTGCTGGCGGTGCGCGTGTCGCACCTCAACCGGTGCCACTACTGACTGGCCTCCCACACCGCCCTGGCAGGGCGGCTGGGCGCGACGCAGCAGATGCTGCATGGCGTGCGGAGCGCTGGCGCCGCAGGCTTGGAACCGTTCGAGCCGGGCTGGCGCGCGGCGCTGCAGTATGCGGACGCCGTGACCGGGCGGAGTGACGCGGTGACCGACGAGGAGTATGCCGCGCTCGCCGGCCACTGGGACGAGGGACAGGTCGTCGAAATCACGCAGGTGATCGGGTTGTTCAGCTACTTCAACCGCTTCAACAACGCGCTTCGCGTCGAGCCAACAAGGTAGGAAGGGATCTTCCATGGCGGACTTTCGTGTCGAGAAGGACCCCTTGGGCGAGCTGGCCGTGCCGGCCGCCGCCCTGTACGGCGTGCAGACCGAGCGCGCGCGCCAGAACTTCCCCATCTCCGGCCTGAGGCCGCTCGCCGCGTTCGTGGACGCGGTGATCCGGATCAAGCGGGCCGCGGCGTTGACTCACCGGGAGACCGGCCGGCTGGAAGCGAAGCTCGCCGACGCCATCGTCCGGGCGGCCGACGAGGTGCTCGGGGGCCAGCATCGCGACCAGTTCGTCGTGGACGTCTACCAGGCCGGGGCGGGCACGTCGCACAACATGAACTGCAACGAGGTGCTCGCCAACCGCGCCAACGAGCTGCTGGGCGGGAAGCGCGGCGAGTACCAGCCGGTGCACCCCAACGATCACGTCAACATGGCGCAATCCACCAACGACGTGATCCCGACCGCCATCCGCCTCGCGGCCCTGGCGGCGGCCGCACCGCTGGCGGAGGCGTTGGACGGACTGGCGACCGCCTTCGAGGCCAAGGGGCGCGAGTTCGACGGCATCGTCAAGTCCGGGCGCACCCATCTCCAGGACGCGACTCCGATCCGCCTCGGCCAGGAGTTCGCGGCCTACGGCCACACCATCCGGCGCAACCGCGCGCGCCTCGAGCGCGCCGCCGAGGACCTCCAGGACCTCGGCATCGGCGGCACGGCGGTCGGCACCGGGTTGAACGCGGAGCGGCGCTACCCCGAGCTGATGGTGAAGCACCTGAAGGCGGCGACCGGGCTCGACCTGCGCGTCGGGGCGGACCCGGTGCAGTTGATGCAGTCCATGGGCGACGTGGCGGCGTTTTCGGGAGCGGTGCGCGCCCTGGCGGTGGACCTCAACAAGATCGCCAACGACCTGCGTCTGCTGGCCTCGGGTCCGCGCACGGGGCTGGCGGAGATCGCGCTGCCGGCGGTGCAGCCGGGCTCGAGCATCATGCCGGGGAAGGTGAATCCGAGCATCGCCGAGATGGTGAACCAGGTCTGCTACCAGGTGATGGGCAACGATCAGACCGTGGCGCTCGCGGCGGAAGCCGGCCAGCTCGAGCTCAACGTGATGATGCCGGTCATCGCCCACAACCTGGTCTTCGCGCTGGAGATCCTGAACACGGCGGTCCGCGTGCTGACCGGGCGGTGCGTCGTCGGCATCACGGCCGACGCGGCGATGTGCGCGCAGTGGCTGGAGCGCAGTCCCGCGCTCGTCACCGCCCTGGCCCCGAAGGTCGGCTATGCGGAGGCCGCCAAGCTGGCCAAGGAATCCCTGGCCAGGAATCTGACCGTCCGGCAGCTCGTGGAGGAGAAGGGGATTCTCAAGGGGCGGGAGCTGGACGAGGTGCTGGACTACCGCGCGATGACGGAGATCGGGGTACCGGGAAAGAAATAGAGTTGCAGCGTTGTAGAGTTGCAGGGGTTTGAAGGAAGCAAGTGTGCAGTAGTACGCAGACGCGGCAGACGCCAAGTGGTGTTCAGCGACAAGGGGGCAGCCTCGGCCGGCGCTGCCCCCTTGGTACTTCGTACCACTGCTGCGTCTGCGCGTCTTCACACTACTGCAACTCTGCAACTCTGTAACACTGCAACTCTGTCCTAGTGCGTCACGACCCGCATCGCGTTGATGTTGACCCGGAACTCGCCTACCCGGACCTCCTGCTTGTACAGATCGGACGCGTCGGTGACCGTCCCCATGAACCAGCGGTTCTCCAGCGTTTCCTGCCGGCTATGCGGCGGCCGGTAGATCTCGCCTTCACCGAGGTCCGCCATGAAGACGACCTTGCCGACCTTCAGGTCGTCCGGCTTGGCCACCCGCGTCTTCCAGTAGTAGCGCGACCAGAAGCGCTCGCCCGCCGTCTTGTTGCCGCCCAGCGAGAGGAACTGCGCCTCGCCGTGCGTCGTGTCCGACGCCGGCCGGAGCATCCGGGCGAGGACGACGTACTGCCAGCCCCCAGTGTAGTCCTGCTCCGCGGCGAAATACTCGGAGTCGGGGCTGATGTAGTGCTGGTCGGTCATCTGGGCCCGGGCGGCGGCGCTGCCCAGGGCCACGAGGGCCGCGCTGAGAAAGAGGGAGCGATAGCGCATCGTGACCTCGGAGGATTGGAAGGATGACGTCAACCGCGGCCAATATCGCTCAAAGCCGCCCTCCGTCAATCGGAAACGGCGGTCCAGGGTATCGACGCGCGCCTCCTGTCGGCTGCATACTTCCCACCGCCGCAACTCTGGAACCCTGCGACCCCGGGGGAGCATGGCGGACGCGCTGAAGGTCTCCGTTCTGGTGCCCGTGTACAACGAGCGCTTTCTCGTCGCGGCATCCCTCCGGCGCGTGCTGGCCGTGCGGGACCCCTCGATCCGCGAGCTGGAAGTGATCGTCGTGGATGACGGTTCGACGGACGGCACGCGGGAGGTGCTGCGCCGCCTCGCCAACGAGCACCCGGCGATCCATTACATCGAGCACGAGCGCAACCTGGGCAAGGGAGCGGCGCTGCGCACGGCGATCGCCCACGCCACCGGCGACGTGTGCGTCCCGCACGACGCGGACCTCGAGTACCATCCGGGCGATCTGCCGCGCCTGGTGCAGCCGTTTCTCGCGGAGCAGGCCGACGCGGTCTTCGGCTCGCGTTTTCTCACCGGCGAGTACCGCCGCGTCCTGCTGTACTATCACAGCCTGGGCAACCGGCTGCTGACCACGCTGGTCAACCTGGTCACCAACCTGAACCTGAGCGACATGGAGACCTGCTACAAGATGGTCCGCACCAGCTTGCTCAGGTCCATTCCGCTCCGGTACAACGACTTCCGCATCGAGCCGGAGCTGACGATCAAGCTGGCCAAGCGCGGCGCCGCGATCTTCGAGGCCCCGATCCGCTACGCGGGCCGCACGTATGCGGAGGGCAAGAAGATCGGCTGGCGTGACGGCGTGCTCGCGCTCGCCGCCATCGTACGGGGGGCGCTGATCGACGACCTGTATCTCAGCGACCCATACGGGGCGCACATCCTCCACAGCCTCTCGCGCGCCCGGAAGTTCTCCCGGTGGATGAGCGACGTCATCCGGCCGTGGGTCGGGCGCGCCGTGCTGGAGGTAGGCGCCGGCATCGGCAATCTGACGGTCCACCTGGTCCCCCGCGACCGGTACCTGGCCACGGATATCAACCCGGACTACCTCGACTACCTGGCGAACTTCGCGTTCGGCCGGCCATACCTCGAGGTCGGCACGTTGCGGGCGGAGGCGACGGCAGGCTTCGCGGCGCTGGCGGGCGGGTTCGACACGGTGGTGTGCCTCAACGTCCTGGAGCACCTGGACGAGCCGGTGTCGGTGCTGCGGAACTTCCGCGCGGCGCTCGAGCC
>Ga0182021_10002045_pt1 | contig 23545 bp, 19 predicted proteins | sample 612E3MmetaG_FD_120493 | JGI IMG/M metagenome (GOLD analysis project Ga0182021, IMG submission 120493) | Permafrost microbial communities from Stordalen Mire, Sweden - 612E3M metaG (Illumina Assembly) | ecosystem: Environmental > Terrestrial > Soil > Wetlands > Permafrost | place: Sweden... | reverse complement strand
CTCGAGACGCTGACCGCCCTCGACGGCGCTCGGGCCGAGTTGCTGGCGGTGGTCACGCATGAACTGCGCACGCCGCTGGCAGTCGTGCGAGCCTACCTGGACCTGCTCGCCGACGCGGCCTCGGATGCGCCCGGCGGCTCATCGGGCGTGGACGACACCGGGACGGCCGGCCCGACGCCCAACCCGGAACTCGTCGAAGAGTGGCGTTCCCAGGCGATCGCCCAGGTGACGCGGCTGGATCGGCTGGTCGACTCGATCCTGGCCTCCGTCCGTGGCGACGGCCTGGCGGCCGGTCTGGCGCGCGCCCCGTTCGACATCGCCCGCGCCGTGAACGATACGATCAGCGAGATGACGCCGCTGCTACGCGGCCACGCGCTCCGACGCAGCGGGACGTGGGAGGCGCTCGTCGGCATTGGAGACGAAGGCCGCTTTCGCCAGGTGCTCGAGCATCTCCTGGAGAACGAGGTCAAGTACTCGCCCGAGGGCGGCTCGGTGAGCGTCGGTGCGTGGCGCTCCACCGGCGAAATCCAGATCTTCGTTACCGACGACGGCCCTGGCATCCCGGACTCGGAATGGGAGTCCGTCTTCGAGGCCTACGTCCGGACTGCCAACCGTCCGCGTGGCTCCGGCATCGGCCTCTACGCCGCTCGAAGGCTCATGAACGCAATGGGTGGACGTGTCTGGTTGGAATCAAATGGGTACGGAGGTAGCCGATTCATGGTGGCTGTGCCCGAGATGCGCCAAACTGACGCCAGCACTGCCGGCCCGGAGGCGGGCGTGATGTCCGAGGCGGGCCCGGAAGGGTAGCGGTACGGTTGCGGAGCGGAGGCGCTGAGGTGAACGGTCTGAGTCCCGGGGAGACGAGCCTGCTGGTGCTGGTCGTTGACGACGAGCCGGCCATGGTGGGCGCCGTCTCAGCCCTGGTCGGCCGCGCCGGTCACCGTGTGGTGACCGCCTACGACGGCAACACCGCCCTCCGCCGCTTCAGCGAGGAGCGGCCGGACCTCGTCCTGTTGGACCTGGCGATGCCCGGCCTGGACGGGGTGGAGGTCTGCCGGGCGATCCGTCGCATGTCGCAGACGCCGATCATCGTGCTGACCGGAGAGGCCGACGAGCGCGCCAAGGTCGAGGCCCTGGACACGGGCGCCGACGACTACGTGGTCAAGCCGTTCGGCAAGCAGGAGCTGTTGGCCCGCATCCGCGCCGTCATGCGCCGCCGCGGCGGCGAAGCCGAGCCCCACGGCGCCGGGGAGCTGCGCTGGGGTCCCATCGTCTTGGACCGCGGCCGTCACACCGCGTCGGTCTCGGACCGGGAGATCGTCCTGACCCGAACCGAGTACAGCCTGCTGGCATCGCTGGTCGCCGCCGCAGGCCACGTCGTCTCGCATTCGACGCTGCTGGCAGCCGGCTGGCCGGGCGAACCGAACCCGGACCCGCAATGGCTGAAGCCGCACCTGGCTCGACTCCGCTCCAAGCTCGAGGAGGCCGGGGCTCCCATACCCGCCTCCGTCCGCGGCGTCGGCTATCGCCTGAGGACGCCGAGTAGCCGGCGGGATCGACGCGTGAAGCACGTTCGGCAGCCCAGCGGAGATCGTCGCGTCGCGCCGGGTCATGGCTCCCTCGGGACCGGATCCACGGCCGACACACTGGTCGAAGTGCCGTCGGACGAGGGCACTCTGGACACCGACGGAACGGTCAGCCTCGACGAGTCCTGGCTGGGCAGGATCGCGGCCACGGACGGGCTCTTCGTCACCGACGACAAGCAACGCGTCCGGGCGTGGTCGCACGCAGCCGAAAGGCTGCTCGGCTACACACCGGAGGAGGTCGTCGGCAAGGTCTGCTACGAGGTCGTGATGGGCAGCCGGCCCGACGGCCATCCCGTATGCGGCGCCAGCTGCCCGGTCACCCGCAATGCCCGTCGCGGTCGCGGGACTGCCTCCTACCCGGTCACGGCGGTGGCCCGCGACGGGTCGGCCCGATACCTGGACAACACCGTTCTGGTGCTGGAAGGACCGCACGGCTCGTTTCGGGTGGTTCACCTGCTTCGGGAATCGTGCGAGACACCGCCCTCGCGCCCGGCGGCAACGCCACCGCCTTCCGACGAGATGCCACTCGCCGAGCCGCTGACCCGACGCGAGCTCGAGGTCATCAGGCTCTTCGCTCGCGGAGCCACGCTCGAGGAGGTGGCGTCGCAGCTGTCGATCAGCCTGTTCACCGCGCGCAACCACGCCACCAACGTCCAGCACAAGCTGGGCGTCAGGAACCGGCTCCAGATGGTGCTCGAGGGGTTGCGGCGCGGGCTCGTGTAGGCGCGGTCGAGACCGCCGCGCCGGGCAAGAAGGGGCCGAAGGCCACCGCCAAATGGTGAAAGTTCACCATGACCCGGCGGCGCGACGGCATCAGTCTCAACTGGGCAACGCATGTTCTTCGTTCCTGCGCACGCGAGTGGCGCTGCGGGGCCTTCGCCCACACGGATGGAGCCCGTCCGGTCGATATCGTTGACCCGGAGGAGTGCTATGGGAGCGGTGCATGGACGCCCTTGATCTCGCGCGGTGGCAGTTCGGCATCACCACCGTCTACCACTTCCTGTTCGTACCACTCACGATCTCGCTGGCCTTCATCGTGGCGGGCTTCCAGACGGCCTGGTTTCGAACCGGGAACGAGAAGTACCTCAAGCTGACTCGGTTCTTCGGCGAACTGTTCCTCATCAACTTCGCCATGGGCGTGGTCACCGGCATCGTCCAGGAGTTCCAGTTCGGCATGAACTGGAGCGACTACAGCCGGTTCGTCGGCGACATCTTCGGTGCGCCACTCGCAATCGAGGGCCTGCTCGCCTTCTTCCTGGAGTCGACCTTCCTGGGGCTGTGGATCTTCGGCTGGGACAAGCTGCCCAGGAGGGTCCATCTGGCCTGCATCTGGATAGTCGCGCTGGCAACGGCTCTCTCCGCCTACATCATCCTCGCCGCCAACGCCTGGATGCAGCAGCCGGTTGGATACGTGGTCAACACCGCGGCGGGTCGGGCCGAGCTCAAGGACTTCCTGGCCGTCCTCACCAACCCGACCGTTCTGCTGGCCTTCCCGCACGTGATCGCCGGCGCGTTCATGACCGGCGGCGCCTTCGTGCTGGGCATCGCCGTGTGGAGGCTCGTGCGCCGTCCGGGCGAAGACGGCGCTCCGTTCCGAACCGCCGCCAAGGTGGGCGCCACGGTGCTCCTCGTCGGCGGCCTTTTCGTGATCGTCTCCGGCGATCAGCTCGGTCAGCACATCGCCACCGATCAGCCGATGAAGCTTGCCGCGGCCGAGGATCTACAAACGACCCAGAAGTCGGCGCCTTTCTCGGTCTTCACGCTCTGGGACCTCAACGGCAAGGAGGTCTTCTCGATCCAGATCCCGGACATGCTCTCCATCCTGGCCACGCACGACCCCAACGGTCAGGTTCAGGGCATCAACGATCTGCAAGCCCAGGAGCAGGCGCAGTACGGCCCGGGCGACTACTCGCCCATCGTTCCGGTCACGTTCTGGTCGTTCCGGTTCATGATCGGCGCAGGCGGGCTGGCCGCACTTGCAGCCCTGTGGTTCCTGTGGAAGCTGCGCAAGGGCCGGGTTCCGAACAAGGGAGCGATCCTCGTCGGCGGGGCCCTGCCGTTCCTCCCGCTGGCGGCCAACTCGTTCGCCTGGATATTCACCGAGATGGGGCGCCAGCCATGGATCGTCTACGGCCAGCAGCTCACCGCGAGCGCGGTGTCGCCGAGCGTGAGCTCACTCGAAGTCGCCATCACGCTGGTCGGCTTCACGCTCCTGTACGGCGGCCTGGCGGTCGTGGAAATCGGCCTGCTGGCGAAGCGCATCGGGGCCGCGCTTCCGGCCGGGGAGGCCGCGTCGACGGACTCGGCCGACCATCCAATGCCCTTCGCATACTGAGGAGACGGCCGTGTTGCACGACATATGGTTCCTGCTCATCGCCGTCCTATGGATCGGCTACTTCGTCCTCGAGGGCTTCGACTTCGGGCTGGGCATCCTGCTGCCCTTCCTGGGCCGCACCGACAAGGAACGGCGGGCCCTCATCAACGCCATCGGGCCGGTCTGGGACGGCAACGAGGTCTGGGTTCTGGTTGCGGGCGGAGCGACGTTCGCTGCATTCCCGTTCTGGTACGCCACGCTTTTCAGCGGGTTCTACCTGGCGCTGTTCCTGATTCTCGTGGCGCTGATCCTGCGTGGCGTCGCCTTCGAGTACCGCAGCAAGCGCGACGACCCGCGCTGGCGGCGGGCCTGGGATTGGGCGATCTTCGTCGGCTCGGCAGTGCCGGCCCTGCTGTGGGGAGTCGCCTTCGCCAACATCGTGGGCGGCGTGCCCATCGACAAGAACATGGAGTACACGGGCGATCTGTTCACTCTGCTCAACCCGTTCGGGCTGCTCGGAGGCGCCGTCACGCTGACGCTCTTCATGACACACGGGGCCGCATACATCTCGCTCAAGACGGAGGGCGAGCTGCGCCGGCGAGCCAATGGGACGCTGCCCGTGATCGGGCTGGTGGCGGCGGTTACGGCGGTCGCCTTCCTCGCCTGGACGCAGGCGTCCAGCATGGTCGCTGTCTCCGCGGTCGTGTCGGTCCTGGCCGCGCTGGCGCTGGTCGGTGCCCTGCTGGCCAATCGCCTCGGGCGCGAAGGCTGGGCCTTCATCGGCACCGCGCTGACGATCGCGCTGGCGGTCGCCGCGCTCTTCCTGCACCTCTACCCCACCGTCATGCCATCGTCGACCGACGCGGCCTACAGCCTCACTGTCAGCAATGCGTCGTCGACGGACTACACCCTGACGATCATGACGGTCGTCGCCGTGATCTTCACGCCGCTCGTCCTGCTCTACCAGGGCTGGACCTATTGGGTCTTCCGCAAGCGAATCTCGGCCGACCGGATACCGGACGTCTCCGAGTTCGCGACGCCGCCCTCGGCCAGCTGAGGGCCGACGGCTGAGGATGATCTGCTGAGGGCCATCGACCCCCGGCTGCTGCGCTACGCACGTGCCACGGCCGTCGCCCTTGCGGCCGCCGTTGTGCTCGGTCTGGCGACGGCTGCGCTGGCCGTCGCCCAGGCATGGCTTCTTGCGACTGCCATCAGCTCGGCGTTCCTTGGGGGCGCCGACGCCTTTGCGCTGAGGAGCACGCTGGTTGCCCTGGCGGCCGTGCTGGCGGCGCGGGCCGGCGTCTCGTGGGCGCAGGAGTCCGTGGCGCGACGCTGCTCGGCCGCCGTGAAGTCGAGCCTGCGGATGCGCCTGCTCCGGCACGTCGCGACGCAGTCGCCAGTACTGGAGAGCAGGCAGGGCGGTGGCCCGTCCAGCGGCGAGGTGGTGGCCCTGGCGACTCGCGGCCTCGACGCCTTGGACGCGTACTTTGCCCGTTACCTGCCGCAGCTCGTGCTGGCCGGCCTGGTGCCGCTGGTGGTCGTCGCTTGCCTGGCTACGACCGACCTGGTGGCCACCCTCACGGTCGCCCTGACTGTGCCGCTCATCCCCCTGTTCATGATCCTGATCGGATCCGCCACGGAACGACGACGGCAGCGACGCTGGGATGCCCTGGCTCGGCTCTCCGGCCACTTTCTGGACGTCGTGGCGGGCCTGCCGACGCTGCGGGTCTTCGGCCGGTCCGGGGCCCAGCTGGAGCGCCTGGAGCGCGTGACGGACGACTACCGGCGGGAGAGCATGGCTACCCTGCGAGTGGCCTTCCTGTCGGCCTTCGCCCTGGAGCTGGCCGCCACTCTTTCGGTGGCGCTGGTGGCGGTTGGGGTCGCGCTGCGGCTGGTGGACGGTCTCATGGACCTCCGTACGGGGCTCTTCGTCTTGATCCTGGCGCCCGAGGCCTACCTGCCGCTGCGTCAGCTGGGGGCAAGCTTCCACTCCTCCGAGGAGGGACTGGCGGCTGCCGACCAGGTCTTCCGAATCATCGAGGCGCCCCCGGCGCGAGGCGCTGCCGAGGCCCCTATCGATGGCTCGGTCCGCCCGGTGCCGGACCTGAGCACGGCCGAGATCCGCATCGAAGGCGTCACGGTCCGACAGCCGGGACGGGCGCTCTACGCGCCTTACCGGGCGTCGCTGGTCCTTCGACCGGGCGAAGTCGTGGCCGTCGCCGGACCGAGCGGCGCCGGCAAGAGCACGCTCATTGACGTGATCCTCGGCCTGCGATCTGCCGATTCAGGGCGCGTCGTGGTCGTTACGCCTGACGGCCGATCGGCGGCCCTCTCGGCTTTCGACCGAAACGCCTGGCACCGCCGCGTCGGCTGGGTTCCGCAGCATCCCTACTGCTTCCCGGGTACCGCGGCCGAGAACGTGAAGCTCGCCGCGCCCGACGCCTCCGATGCCGCCGTTCGGGAGGCCATGGCGGCGGTCGGCCTGGCCGACCTGGATCCGGCCACACGCCTATGGGAAGGCGGATCCGGCCTCTCCTCCGGGCAACGCCGGCGCCTCGGCGTGGCCCGGGCGCTACTGAAGGACGGCGACCTGCTGATCCTCGACGAACCGACAGCCGGGCTCGACGCAGCCTCCGAGACCACAGTTCTCGCAGCCATCCGCGCCGCTGCCCGCGGGCGGGACCGGGCGGTTCTGCTGGTCGCCCATCGGGCGGCGGCCCTGGCCATCGCGGACCGCATCGTGACCATCGTCGCCAGGCCCGAGGAGTCGGCATGAGAACAGGCCTGGATCACGCGGGCGGTGTGGGTCCTGGGGGCGACCCGACCCGCGGGGCCATGAGCGGGCTCCGGGCGCTGGTACGGGTGGCCGGCTTCGGCCGGCCCGTGACCGGCAGGCTGATGCTGGCCGTGGCCGCGGGCGTCGCCGCTTCCGGGGCCGCCATCGGACTCACTGCCACGTCCGCGTGGCTCGTCTCCCGCGCCGCCGAGCGGCCGCCCGTCCTCTACCTGATGGTGGCCGTGACGGCCGTCCGGGCCTTCGGCATCAGCCGCGGCGCCCTTCGCTACGGCGAACGACTGGCAAGCCACGACGCCGCCTTCCGGGTCTTGTCGAGGCTTCGCGGCGGCGTCTACGCCAGGCTCGAACGCCTCGCGCCGGCCGGCCTGGCCGAGTTCCGTTCGGGCGATCTGCTATCGCGGCTCGTCGACGACGTCGACGGCCTGGCCGACCTGTGGCTGCGCCTCCTGCTGCCCTACCTCGTTGCCGGCATCGCCGCCGCAGGCGCCGTAGCCCTGATCTGGTTCCTGGTGCCGGCTGCCGCTCTCGTTCTTACCGCCACCCTGCTGTTCGTGGCCTTCCTGGTACCGGTCTTCACGAGCAACCTCGCCAACCGAGGCGAGCGTCGGATCGCCGGCGCGCGCGGAGAGCTGGCAGCGGCGACCCTGGAGATCCTCACAGGCGCGCCGGAGCTTCTCGTGGCCGGCGCCGCCGAGGCGCGGCTGGAGGAGATGGCGGCGATCGATCGACGTCTGGCGGGGGCCGAGGCCTGCACGGCCGCAGGGTCCGGATTGGGGTCGCTCCTGTCCGGCCTGGCGACCGGCGTCGCGGTCTGGCTCGGGCTGCTCGCCGGCATCGCCGCCGTCCGCGCGGGCTCGGTTGGAGGCGTGGCTCTGGCCGTGGTCGTTCTCACACCGATCGCCGTCCACGAGTCGGTCGCGGGCCTGGTGCCCGCCTCTCAGCACCTGCCCGGTCTGGCGGCCATGGCCCGGCGGCTACTGGACGTGGTGTCACGCCCCGACCCGGTGGCCGAGCCGGCAATCCCCGAGCCACTCCCTCAGGGGCCGTACGGGCTGCGCTGCCGGGGCCTGCAGGCGCGCTACCGATCGGACGGACCGGACGCGCTCGTCCTGCCCGACGTCGACGTGCGGCCGGGCGATCGGCTGCTCGTAACCGGTCCCAGCGGATCGGGCAAGAGCACCTTCGCCGCCGTGCTGGTTCGGTTCCTGGAGCCGTCTTCGGGTTCGGTGGAACTGGTCGGATCGGACAGCTCGATCGACATCCGCCGCCTCTCCGGAGACGACGTGCGGCGGGTCGTCTGTCTGTGCGCCCAGGATCCGCACATCTTCGATACGTCGGTCGCCGAGAACGTCCGCCTGGCCAGACCCGAGGCAACGAACGAAGAAGTGAGGGCGGCCCTCGCCGCCGCCCAGCTCGACGGCTGGATCGACTCGCTTCCCGACGGTCTGTCCACCCTGGTCGGGGAGCGCGGTGCGCGTCTCTCGGGAGGCCAGCGGCAGCGCCTCTCCCTTGCCCGAGCCCTCCTTACAGACGCGCCGATCATCGTCTTCGACGAGCCGACGGAGCATCTGGACGAGGCGACCGCGTCCACCCTCGCCGCCGACCTCCTCGCCGCAACTGCGGGACGCGCGATCGTGATGATCACTCACCGCCCCGAACTGATCGACTCGGCAACCTGGACGGCTCGCGTGGATCTGCGAGGGAGCGGCCCGGAGGCCTGAGACCAAGCCCTCGGACGTCGGCCGACCGCCTCAGCCACGACTATCACGCCTTCGTCGCCTCGCCGCCAGCCTGGCCCAACCTGGGCCTCGGACAAGCAAGGACCCGCGCCACCTGCCGAAAGGTGCGCGGGTCGATGTCGAAGCCGTTATCCAGTTGAGCGGCCGACCCTCAGTCGACCGGAAGTCAGGAGATGAACGGGATGTCCTCAGGCTCTCCTACTCGGCGACGTGGGCGCGAGATGGAGCGACGAACCACGCCACCACCAGAAGGGCGAAACTGAGGAAAGCGGCTGCGATCACCTGTTGGCTCCTTCGGCTGAACCACTGGGACTTACATCCCGTTCCCTGGGTGGAAGTTTATGTAGGGCGTCGGTGCAAATCAGTAGCACGCGGGTGGACCAGCGGTGTCGCTCTGGTGGCGCTCGGGTTGCCGTTGGGTACGAAAGTTGTGGCGCTACCTGCCGGCGGGCCCGGGCGCTCCCGGCCGCCCGGAGGCTACGAGTGGTAGACGACCTCGCTGTGCTGCGACGCATCCAGGCCGGCTTCCTCCTCGTCCGCGCCCACCCGCAAGCCGACGGTTCAGTTCTGCCAGGCAACCTCGCCATGCTGGGACGAGTCGAGACCAGCCTCCTCTTCGGATTCCTCGACGCGGAGCCCGACGAAGAAGTCGACGACCTTGAGGATCACGAAGGTGGCGACCCCGCTGTAGATCCATGTCGCTGCAACAGCCACCAGCTGCGTGCCCACCTGACCCACGTTGCCTTCCACGAGGCCGGACGCGCCGTTGACCGCGGCAACAGCGAAGACGCCGGTGAGAATCGCGCCGAGCGTTCCGCCCACGCCGTGGACGGCCCACACGTCGAGAGCGTCGTCCACCTTCATACGCTCGCGCAGCAGGATGGCGCCATAGCAGACGCAGCCGGCCGCGAAGCCGATGACTATCGCGGAGCTGGCATCGACATAGCCGGAGGCCGGGGTGATGGCCACCAGACCGGCAACTCCACCCGCGACCGCTCCGACCACGCTCGGGGTGCCCTTGTGCAGCCAGCTCACGGTCACCCAGGTCAACGCCGCCATGCCCGCGGCGGTGTTTGTGACTACGAAGGCGTTGGCGGCAAGACCGTTCGCGGCCAGGGCCGAACCGCCGTTGAAGCCGAACCAGCCGAACCACAGCAGCCCTGCGCCGATGACCGTCAGGCGAACGTCATGCGGCTCGAAGCGATCGGACTCGCGCTTGACTCGCGGGCCCAGCACAAGCGCGGCCACCAGCGCGGCAACGCCCGAGCTGATGTGGACGACGGTTCCGCCGGCGAAGTCGAGAACGCCCATCTGGTGGAGCCAGCCGCCGTCGCCCCAGACCCAGTGGGCGATCGGCGAGTAGACGAGGGTGGTCCACAGGAGCGAGAACAGCACAAATGCCTTGAAACGCTTCCGCTCGGCGAAGGCGCCGGTGATCAGGGCCGGCGTGATGACGGCGAACATCATCTGGAAGGCCATGTAGGCCGAGCCCGGGATCGTCGGCGCGTACTGGGTTAGCGGCTTGACGCCCACGTCGTGGAGGCCGATGTAGTCGAGGCCGCCGATGATGCCCCAGCCGTTCACGTCCTTGCCAAACGCCAGGGTGAATCCGAACAGAACCCACGTGACACTGACGAGTGCCAGGATGAATACGCTGTGCATGATCGTGCTCAACACGTTCTTGCGGCGAACGAGGCCGCCGTAGAACAGGGCCAGTCCGGGCGTCATGAGCATCACGAGCGCCGCCGAGGTCAGGACCCAGGCAGTGTCGCCCGAGTTGATGCCGCTTCCGCCATTGGGCACGAGTAGCTCTCCTTCGAAACGTGTGACGGTGAGGGACGGGGTTCGGGTTTCGCACTGGCAGGGCCGCGCCACTCGAACGGAAGCGTACGGATGCGGTTCGGCGGAATCAGTGGCGGGCCGGTGATCCCTGGGTCACGGTCCGGTGGCGCCCGGGTTGCCGTTCAGGACGGTGCGCGCGAGGGTCGGCCTGCGCAAACGAGCGTGCGGGGTCAAGTTGCCGGCCGGATACGCGGAGGCGAGTGCCGTCGCGCTATCCTCAGGACGCCGAGGCCTCCAACGGCGTGATCCGATGCGGCAGATCGATGCAGGCGACGCGGCACCCGCGGGCGTCGTGCCCGGGCAGTCCCCAGAAGTGGCGCCAGGCTGCATCGGGGCCGAGCAAGCCGCCATCGGCGAGAGACTCACGAGCGGTCAATCGACAGCCACAGGCCGCGCACGTCAACACGAACGAGTCCTCGCGGCGTAGGGCGCGCGGATAGGGCGACTCCCCTACCGGCTCGAACTCGTGCAGCTTCATGCTTCTCCCCTGCTCCGCCGCCCGGCACCCGGCGCCGGCCTGAGGATACGATGTCGCACGCCCTGACACGGGGCCTCGTCGGTGCCAATTAGGTAGCGGATCGGGACGAGGCCGGGCGGGCTCCAGCGCGCCGAGGCGCTGCTCCTCTACAACCCGAGCCGCGCCTTCGCGGCGGCCAGGGCCGCCGCCACGCGGCGAGGGGCGGTGCCGCCGATCACGTCGCAGCCGGCCATGGCGCCCTCCAACCCGGCGGCCGCGTGCAACTCTCCCGGCAACGCTGCATCGCCGACCAACGCCATCGCCACGGAATCGTCCGACGCGGCCAGGGCCGCGGCGATCGTGGCATCGTCCAGCGCGTCGAGCGTAACCGCGGCCCGCTCCGCTTCGGCAACGAGGGCACCCACTACGTGGTGAGCGGCACGGAACGCCACTCCCCGTCGCACGAGGGCATCGGCGACGGCCGTGGCCGTGGTGTATCCCTCACCTGCCGCCGCGCGCATCCGATCGCGGTCCACGGCAAGCGTCGCCACCATCCCGGCCATGACGCCGAGCGACGCTTCGAGCGTGGCCGCCGCATCGAACAGCGGCGGCTTGTCCTCCTGCATGTCCTTCTGATACGCAAGCGGCAGGCCCTTGAGCAAGGTGAGCATGCCGGTCAGCTCACCGATCACCCGCGCCGTCTTGCCACGCACCAGCTCGGCCGGGTCCGGGTTCTTCTTGTTGGGCATCATCGACGAGCCGGTGGAGAACGAGTCGGCCGGGCGAACGAACCCAAATCGGGGGTTCGACCACCAGGTGATCTCCTCGGCCAACCGCGATAGATGGACCATGCACAGGGCGAAGGCCAAGAGCGCCTCGACCGCGAAATCGCGGTCGCTGACGCCGTCGAGCGAGTTGGCCGTAACACCATCGAAGCCGAGCTCTCGAGCCGTCGCTTCGCGGTCTAGTGGATATCCCGCGCCCGCCAGCGCACCGGAGCCGAGCGGCGATACGTTCGCCCGCCGCCGGCAGTCGGCCAGTCGGCCCCGGTCGCGCTCTAGCATCTCGACGTAGGCCAGCAGGTGATGGGCAAAGAGAACGGGCTGTGCCGGTTGGATATGCGTCATGCCCGGCATGATCGCCTCGCCCTCGCGGTCCGCCAGCCCGACCAGCGAACGCTCCATCTCGACCATCGCCCGGTCCAGGCCATCGATCGTTCGGCGCAGCCACAGCCGCATGTCGGTGGCCACCTGATCGTTGCGGGACCGGCCTGTGTGGAGCCGCCCCGCGGCCGGTCCGATCCGCTCGCGAAGTGCAACCTCGAGATTCATGTGGACGTCCTCGAGCGCCGGGTCCCAGATCAGCGTGCCCGCCTCCACATCCTCCCGCAGGCCTTCGAGTCCGCGGACCAGCGTCTCGACCTCGTCCGGCGCGAGCAGGCCCGCCTGGCCCAGGCCATGGACGTGAGCGATCGAACCGGCGATGTCGTCGAGGGCAAGCGATCTGTCGGAATCGATCGAACTCGTGAATTCCGCCATGCGCTCGTCGGACGCGCCTTCGAATCGACCGCCCCACATCCGCACAGATTCTCCTCCGTCCTCGTATTCGGCATGGTACCGGGCGGCCGAGACACGTGCGCATCGATGAGAGATCGACGCCGGCCCGCCAGCAAGACGGCGGCAAGACTGTTGCCTCTGCCGCAGTCATGTCATAACGTGAACGCCAAGGAGGCCGACGTTGGCGAAAGCACACCACAACCGTCAAGGTGCCAAGGATGACGCGGCCGGAGACGCCGTCCCCAAGCCCAAGTCGAAGGCAGCCGCCGAGGGGGCGGCCGCTACGAAGAAGCCCGCTGCTGCCGCCGCGCCGCCGACCGTCGCCGAGGAAAACACGGCCGCGCTCGTGGAAGCCGTTGCGGCCGTGCGTCGGGAGAAGCGAGTCGTTCGCTCCAGGCCTGAAAGTCGGCAAGGAGCGGAGATCGCCCACGTGGACTCGTTCGACCCGACCACCGGAGATCGAGTCCAGAAGCGTCGCAAGAAGCTCGAGCCCAAGTACTACGAGTCCGAGCTGGCCAGGCTCCAGGTCGAACTGGTCAAGCTCCAGGAATGGATCAAAGCCCGCGGTCTGAAGGTCGTGTGCCTGTTCGAAGGCCGCGATGCGGCCGGCAAGGGCGGAGTGATCAAGCGCATTACCGAAACCCTGAACCCGCGCGTCTGCCGCATCTGCGCGCTCGGCATACCGACCGAACGTGAGACGACGCAGTGGTACTTCCAGCGCTACGTGGCCCAGCTCCCAGCCGCCGGCGAATGGGTGCTCCTCGACCGCAGCTGGTACAACCGGGCCGGCGTCGAGCACGTCATGGGCTTCTGCACGCACGAGGAATACACGGACTTCCTCAAGACCGCGCCCGAGTTCGAGCGAATGCTCATCCGCTCCGGGATCATCCTCATCAAGTACTGGTTCTCAGTCAGCGACGTCGAGCAGGAGCGTCGCTTCCAGGATCGAATGACCCAGCCGACAAAGCGCTGGAAGATCTCGCCGATGGACGTCACCGCCCGATCGAAGTGGGTTGAGTACTCGAGAGCCAAGGACGCGATGTTCGCGGCCACCGACACGCGAGAAGCGCCCTGGTGGGTGGTGGAAGCGGACGACAAGGAGCGCGCCCGACTGAACTGCATCAACCACCTCCTGCAGGTCATCCCGTACGAGGACACGACACCCGACCAGGTTGTATTGCCGCCCCGGCAGGTCGACGCGGGCTACATCCGCCCGCCGATCCGGAGCCAGCACTTCGTCCCCGAGAAGTACTGAGGGCTCGCCGTAGGCCCGGGTTCCGCCGGCTGACGCTCACCACGCCAACGAGTGGCGGCGCACGGAGAGGAGCGACTCCGACGCGAAACCAGGCGTCGCCGAGGGCAGCGCGGCGCACTTGAAGGTGCGTGAGCAAGGCGCGCAGGAGCCAACGCAGGAATACGCCGACCGACCGGCGATCGGTGGGCGTAGTATCGAAGGCGTGTCCGACCAGCTCTCGTTGCGCCTCACCGGCGACGTCGCGCAGCTGCCGCGGTCGCTGCGGCCCATGCAGGCCAAGCCGGCCGACGCCGCCTTCGACTCGGATGAGCACGTCTTCGAACCGCGCTGGGGTGGGCGCCGTGCTCTGGCTTTCATCGAGACGGACCGATCCGCGCCCGGGCCCCGACTGCGCCTCATCGACGAGACCGGCCGCGACCTGGCTCCGCAACTGCCGGAGCTGGCCACGCTGCCCGACCTGGTAGGCGATCTTCCGGTCATCCTCGACGGCGAGATCGTCATGCCGGACAAGGCCGGTCGGATGGACGACGAAGCGCTCCTCGGCCGCCTAGCCGACGGCCAGACGACAGGCGTGATCCCGGTCTACCTGGCCTTCGATGTCCTGTGGGCAGGCGGGCGGCCAATCCTCGCCCAGCCGCTCCAGCGCCGCCGCGAACGCCTGGCCAGGATCGTCCACGCCAGCGCTGAATTGGTGATCCTGCCCGGAGTGGTCGGCGACGGCGTTGATCTGTACTTTGCCGTCGCCCAGCAGGGTCTGCGCGGCGTAATGGCCCGCCACATCCGAAGCCCATACCTGCCCGGCCGTCGCAGCGAGCTGTGGCGCTGGATTGCCTCGCAGCCCGGCGAGATGCCGCTGCACGCGGTCCCGGACCCGGTCGCAACTCCGCCAGGGAGGCCGGTGCTGGCACTCATTCGACGACTCCCGCTCGACGACTGACGGCGCGCGGCGGCAAGCGCCCGCAGTGAAGGCCGGGAGGAGCGCCGGCAGGATCGCCCGCCGACACAGCGCGCGAAGTCGCGCTCCAGAGGCGGGGAGCATGCCGGTATCCGTACGGCTGATCCACGCTACGGCGTGGGGCTACCGCGAGACGCGGGCCGCACTCAGGACCTGGCGCAGGCTGAGTCGCTGGCCGTACAGCAGGACGCCGGCGCTGTAAATACGAGCCGCGACAAATAGCGCGACAGCGATGCTGATCACCAGCAGCAGCACCGCCAGACCGAACTCCCAGGCTTCGACGTGGCCCATCGAGACGCGGGCCAGCATCAGGTACGGGCTGAAGAACGGCACGAACGAAGCGATCTTGACCCGGTGTCGTCGATCGCCTGCAGCCCGAAGACCGACATGACGTAGCCGGCGATGATCAGCATCATCAGGGGTGAGGTGGCGCTCTGGACATCTTCTTGCCGGCTGACGAGCGAGCCGAGGGCGGCGTAGAGAAGCGAATACATCAGGAAACCGAGAACGAACAGGATCACGAACGCGGCCAGCACAACAGGGTCGAGCCCACCGAAGGTGTTGCCCGCATCCGTACCGAGCACGGCCTTGTGGATCGGGCCCTGCGCAAGGAGACCGCCGACCACGGCGGCCAGGATGATCCCGTACTGCGTCAGGCCTGCGGCCCCGTTCCCGATCACCTTGCCGGCAAGCATCTGGAGCGGAGTCGTGGCGTTGAGCATCAGCTCCATGACGCGACTGCCCTTCTCCTCGGCCACGCTCATAGCCACCCACACGCCATAGGTGATGATGGCCATGAAGATGAGCACGATCAGCCCAGTCGACAGCAGGTCCGTCGAGACCTCGCGGCTGACGCTGTTGGCGGGGCCGGCAGACGGATTGACCGGCAGAACCGTGAGCGGCGTCGCCTGCACCGCACCGATGGAAGTCCCAGCTCGGGCCAGCGCGTCGTCGAGCGCGAGCAGCGCCACCGCGGGCCTGATGCTCGTCACAACCGGCCCGTCCGAGGCCAGATCCGTTCGAAGCGTGAAGGTCAGGTTCTTGCTCGCCGGGTCGCGGTCAACGATCAGGAGAGCGTCGAACTTGCCGTTCTCCAGGGCCTGCTGGGCCGATGCGATGTCGCCCTCCGCGAGCCAGCTAACGACGAAGGGCGGGTGGGCAGTCGCCGAGATCTGCCCGTTGAGCGTTTCGCTCAAAAGGCTGAGCGAGTCGGCTGGCATACCTGGGGTGCTGACGACCTCCAGGCGCGTCTGGCTGCTACCCGCGGCGAAATCGACCAGAACCGGCAGCTGCGTCGCCGCGAAGGCGATCACGGCCAGCAGGACCGTGCCCAGGACAAAGCTGCGGGTCCTCACTCGGCTGCGATACTCCCGGACGGCTACGTACCAGGCATTCGGGAAGAGCGTTCGCCAGCCCTTCATGCGCTCACTGCCTTTGGGGCCAGAGTCCGCTCCGTCGTGTCGATCTGGCCCACCTGCTCGATGAAGATCTCCTCGAGCGTTGGGTCCGCCATCTCGAAGTGGCGGATCTCACAACCGCGGCTGAGAGCGGCCCGCAGGACCGCGCCCGGGTCGTGGCCCGGCGCCACCTCCGCCTCCGTATAGTCCTGTCCGCGTCGCGTGACACGCACGCCGTCAAGCGTCCCGAGCCAGGTCATCTCCGGATCGCCTTCCACTGCCAGGCGGACCATCTGGCGCCCGGTCGAGCGGCGCACGTCGCGGACGGATCCGCCGACCACCACGCGCCCCCGGTCGAGGATCGCGATCGACTCGCACAATTCCTCGACCGTCTCCATCTGATGAGTCGAGAAGATGAGCGTCTTGCCCCGACTCTTCATCTCCAGGAAAGCCTCTTTGAGAAGGGCGGCGTTCACCGGGTCAAGGCCACTGAAGGGCTCGTCCATGAGCAGCACCTGGGGATCGTGGAGAATCGCCGCGATGAACTGGATCTTCTGCTGATTACCCTTGGAGAGCTGTTCGGCCCGGCGGTCGGCGTACTCCGGAATCCGGAAGCGCTCCAGCCACTCCCGAACCTCGTGCTCGGCCGCCTTCGACTCAACGCCCTGGAGCCGGGCGAAGAAGACCAGCTGTTCGAGGACGTTCATCTTGGCGTACAGTCCGCGCTCCTCCGGCAGGTATCCCCATGTCTCGCGGGGCGCCTCCGTATTGGGCTTGCCGTTCCAGGTGACGGTCCCGGAGTCTGGCCGGAGGATGTCCAGGACGATGCGCATGGCCGTCGTCTTGCCGGCGCCATTGGCGCCCAGGAACCCGAAGACCTCTCCAGGCTCGATCTCGAGCGAGACGTCGTCGAGCGCCTGGACTTCTCCGAAGCGCTTGGACACCGAGTCGATCAGCAGGGACATTCAATCTCCTCGGCAAGCGGGTCGGGCCGGCCTCGAAGCGCCGACCGTGCCGATCGCGCCTCCGGCGAGACCCGGCCCGTCGAAAGCCCGACTCGGTCCCTGGGGCTCTTCATTGTCGCCACCTGTACCAGAGGATTCCGCCGAAGTATGCCGCCGCGAACGCGGCTTCGAGTAACGCGTACGGCATCGCGTCGCCCCCCTCGTACTCTGTGACCAGGAACACGACCAGAATGATGACCGCGATCACCTGCGCGGCCAGGGCAAGGGCGCGGTTGTTGATCGACTCCCAGCGCTCGTCCACCGGCAGGCCGGATAGCAGACTCGCCGTCTCACTCCTCGACTGCAGCAGGCGCAGACCCAGCGCGTAGGCCGCGACGATGGCGAATGCCAGGGCGGCCTGCAGCGGCGTCGCCCGCCGGCCGAGCTCGGCGGCCGCAACGAGCAGACCTACAACGAACCCAACCGCCGGCACGGCCCACTTACTCATGCCCGTCATCATGAAAGACCTCTTCAACTGCCCGTCCGAAGAACCGCCCGATGGCCAGTGCCAGCGGCAGCGACGGCAGGTACCGCCCTGTTTCGATGGCGTTGACGGTCTGGCGTGAGACGCCCAGGTGCCGGGCCAGATCGCCCTGGCTCAGGGCCCGATCCTCGCGCAGCCTGCGGACGTCGTTCTGCATTTGTGTCAAGTTAGCTTGACAACCGCACGCTGTCAAGTCAGCTTTACAGGAGCCATCCGAGGCGCGGCGCGACGATCGCGGAGCGCCACTGCAACGGCTTTCGATCGCATCGACCGAACTCGCTGAGGCAGTTCGAAGTCTGTTCAGGTGTGAGGCCCGGGCCGAGTTCGTCCCCGGCCGCCCACGATTGGAATCCGCTCCTAGAATGGCGCATGAGTCAGAGCCCCGCCGACACGCCGGTCAACATCAAAGCAGAGCGAGAAGCCGGTCTGGTTACCGTCGAATGGGCGGATGGCCACCGCAGCGAGTTCGACGTCGTAACGCTGCGGCTGCTCTGCCCGTGCGCGTACTGCCAGGGCGAGGCGGGACGGCCGGGCTGGCTCGACACCAACCCAGCTCTCACTTCGGTTCAGACGCAGCTCGTGGACATGCGGCTCGTCGGAGCGTACGCGCTCGCGCCGACTTGGGCCGACGGCCACGATACGGGCTACTACACGTTCGGGGCGCTTCGGGCAGACTGCCCGTGCCCTGCGTGCGCGGCCGATCGTGCCGCGTCGCGCTGATCGGCAAGCGCACAGCCGTCCGAAGGAGAAGTGATTCGTCCTCACGACCGACCTCCAGAGCAACGCAAGGGCCGACAATCTTGGCGACGGCTTCTCAGCCGACCTCGACGTCGCCGTTGAGGATGCACGAAGCCATCTCCAGCTCAGCAGTACGCAACGAACCATCGGAGGAGTTCCAATGATCATCGCCACCACCCCCTATCTGGCCGGCTATCAGGTCAGCGAAACCAAGGGCCAGGTCTTCGGTCTGGTCGTCCGCAGCCGGGGATTCGCCGGCAACTTCGCCGCCGGCCTGCGCTCGCTCGTCGGTGGCGAGATCCACGAGTACACCGAGCTGCTCGAGGACACCCGGCGACAAGCAATCGATCGAATGGTCCAGAACGCGACGCTGATGGGCGCCAACGCGGTTCTCTCGATGCGCTTCGACTCGTCCGAGATCGGCAGCACGATGTCCGAGATCGTCGCCTATGGGACCGCAGTCGTGGTCGTGCCCGAAGCCGGCGCCGTCCGCCCTGTCGGCGAGTAGGTCCGCCTGAACTCCCGGCGACTCTTTACGAGGCCGCCCATCCCGGACGTATCAGACGTCCGATTCCGAACAGCCCGGGCCGGTGCCCAAGACATCCGTCCCGGGCATCCAGGGCGACGTCTTGGAGCACCAGGACCCGGAGATTGCAGATGCTCAATCAATCGATCCGGACTCTCGCCTTTGGCTTCGGAGCGCTGCTGTTCCTGGGCGGAGTGGCCGATGCAAGCCTGGGCGGGCCCGAGGCGGCCAGCGGTGTCATCGCCATCGCCTTCGGCTCGGCGGTGATGGTCGTGGGGGTGCTCCAACGCTCCAGGTATCGCTCGAACGAGGCGGAGCGAAGCGACGCCGCACCCGGGCCCGGAGGCGGCGAGAGCGATCCAATGGAGCCGCGTTTCGTGCCCACGAACGAGGTTTTCGGGGATCCAACCAGCCGTCGCGTGATGCGTGTGTTCGTAGACCCTCGGACGGGAGAGCGCCGTTACCGGGCTGAGAGATAGAACATCGCCACGCGAGCCCGGGCGCCCGCCTATTGCTAACCGGCGCCGACTGTCGAGAATGGGCCGATGCAGTTCACCGGCTCTTGAACTGCGAGCAGCGAGGCGAACGCAAGACAGGTGACCGCGATCATCCGGAGAACCGCCGCCACGCCGGCGCCCGCCGTGGGCGCGGCGAGTTCGGCGTTTCCGTATATCAATCGCGAGCTTAGCTCTCTGGAGTTCCAGCGCCGGGTCCTGTCCGAGGCCGGCGACGAGCGGAACCCGCTTATCGAACGGGTCAAGTTCCTGGCCATCTTCGCGAGCAACCTGGACGAGTTCTTCCAGATCCGCGTGTCCGGCTTGATGGAGCAGGCCGAGGCCCATGCCGTCCCGGCAGCGCCCGGAGAGAAGCCGGCCCTGGAACAGCTGGCCGACATCCGGACGAGGTTCCGCGAGTTGCTCGGCGAACAGACCGAGATCTTCGAGCGAGTCTGTGCTGCACTTCGGGAGGCCGGCGTCGAGATCGTGGAGTACGAGGACGTTCCGGAGCACCACGAGGCCCTCCGCCGGCGCTTCACCAACGAGATATACCCGGTGTTGACGCCGCTGGCGGTCGACCCGGGCCATCCCTTTCCGTACATCAGCACCCTCAGCCTCTCGGTCGCAATTCGCATGGAGGATCCGGAGGAGAAAGAGGAGCGGTTAGCCCGGGTCAAGGTACCGCCGCTTCTGCCTCGCTTCCTTCAGATAGAGCCGAGCAAGTTCGTCCTGGTCGAGCAGGTCATCGCAGCCAACCTGGACATGCTCTTCTCAGGAATGACCATCCTCGAGACTCACCTGTTCCGGGTTACGCGCGACGCCGATCTCGAGCTTCAGGAAGACGAGGCCGACGACCTGATGCTGGCACTCGAAGCCGAGCTGCGGCGACGTCGCTTCGGCGAGGCGGTGCGGCTCGAGGTCGACAGGGCAATGCCGCCCTCGATGCGCAAGATCCTCCAGAAGGGAATCGGCGTCGATCCTGCGGACTGTTACGAGATACCCGGCATGCTCGACCACACCGGCCTGTGGCAGATCGCCGGGCTGGACCGGCCCGACCTCAAGCTGGCCCCTTACTCCCCTGTCGTGCCGCCGCGCCTGGTTCCGCAGGACGAAGACGAGCCGGCCGACGTGTTCGCGGCAATACGTGACGGCGACATCCTGGTCCACCACCCGTACGAGAGTTTTGCGGCTTCGACGCAGCGGTTCATCTCCCAGGCAGCATCGGACCCCGACGTTCTCTCGATCAAGATGACCCTCTACCGCACCAGCGGCGACTCGCCCATAGTGCGCGACCTGATATCCGCCGCCGAACAGGGCAAGCAGGTGGTGGTCCTCGTCGAGATCAAGGCCCGTTTCGACGAGGAGGCGAACATAGTCTGGGCGCGCAAGCTGGAGCAGGCCGGCGCCCACGTCGTCTACGGGCTGGTCGGCCTCAAGACGCACTCCAAGACGTCGCTGATCGTTCGCCGCGAGGGCTCGACCCTGCGGCGATACGTCCACATCGGAACCGGCAACTACAACTCCGGCACGGCCCGCCTCTACACGGACTTCGGCCTGCTGTCATGCCGCCCGGAGCTGGGCGCCGACGTCAGCGACCTGTTCAACGTCCTGACCGGCCTGTCGCGGCAGCGCGACTTCCGGCGCCTGATCGTGGCTCCGATGAACCTCCGCAACTGGATACTCGAGATGATCCAGCGCGAGACCGACCACGCCCGCGCGGGGAAGCCGGCGCGGATCGTCCTGAAACTGAACTCGCTCGTGGACCCGGCCTGCGTCGCCGCCCTGTATGCGGCGTGGCAGGGCGGGGTTCAGGTGGACTTGATAATCCGAGGCATCTGCTCGTTGTGGCCCGGCGTACCGGAGATCAGCGAAGGCATCCGAGTTCGGTCGATCGTGGGCCAGTACCTGGAGCACTCACGCGTCTTCTCGTTTGCCAACGGTGGCCGAGCCGAACTGTACATAGGGTCCGCCGATCTGATGGAGCGAAACCTGGATCGCCGAGTCGAGGCGGTCGTGCCGATCGAGGACCCGGAGGCCCGAGCTCGGATCGAAGCCGTGCTCGAGATCATGCTGGCCGACGACCGGCGCTCGTGGCAGCTGGGCGCCGAAGGCGCCTATCACCGGACGGAGGAGCTGAACGGAAGACCGGGTACCATCGACACGTTCGAGACGCTCAAGAAGCAGGCCGTCGAGACGGCGGGCGCGGCGGTCGTAGCCCCTCACCGACCGCGCGCCGGCATGGGCTCGCTCGACCCGAGGGCATAGCAGTCCAGGTTGGGGAGGCCGATGGCCACCGGCGGAAAGATCGAAGTCGAGATGAAGTACGAGGTGGCGACACCCGGCGGCGCCGATCGCTATCTGGTGGCGCCCGAACTCGGCCCGTTCGCGCCAGGCGGGCCGGTCCGATCCGTGCGCATGGAGGATCGCTACGTCGACTCGGCCGACTGGGCGCTGACTCGTGCGGGCTTCGCAGCGCGCCTGCGCAAGACGTCGCGCGGCACCGAGATCAGCATCAAGGCCTTGTCCGTCTCGAGCGAGCGGCTGCAGCGCCGTCAGGAGATCGAAGGCCCGGCTGACGCGGACATGATCCCCGCCGACTGGCCGGCATCTCACGCTCGAACGGTCATCTTGGAGCTGTGCGGCGACGGGGCCCTTGTCGAGCTGCTTACCATCCGGCAGCTGCGTCGCGTACGGCCGCTCCGGGCAGGTGCGACTCGAGCTGAGCTGAGCCTCGACGAGGTGGAGGATCTCGGCGACGGCCGCGTCCTGGACAGTTTCGAAGAACTCGAGGTGGAACTGAAGCGCGGCGAAGAGGCCCCACTCTCGGCGGTGGTCGAGGTCCTGGACGGCGACGGCAGCCTGCGCCCGGTGTCACGGTCCAAGCTGGAACGCGCAGTGAAGGCGATCCGCGCGGCTATGCCCTCCATGCCTCAGGAGTTGCAGCGGCTCTGGTTGGCCGCTCCGCCCGAGCTATTCGCCGGCAAGCCGAAGGGGCATCGCAGGTCGCGTAAGGCCGTCGACGGAGCGGGGGCCGCGAAGGCCACCCGGGACCGGGCGGCAGACTCCCCGACGGTGAGGACGGAAGAGACGCCGGAGGACTCACCGAACGCATCGACCGAACTGCCAGGCCATGGCCTGGCCGACGACGAGGCCGGCATCGTGGCCAACTCGGTCGCCGACGCCCGTGCCCTGGACACCGCCGCAGCCGGTGCTATCGGCGCCGGCGACGCTGTCGCCGTGGCCGAAACGACCTCGATGCCCGGCGTTCACCTGAAGCCCGGACCGCGCACCCTGGGCATCGTCGCCGAAGACAGTATGCCCGAGGCAGCGCGCAAGGTTCTCCGATTCCACTTCTCCAAGATGCAGCACCACGAAGCGGGAACGCGCACCGGGGCGGACCCGGAAGACCTCCATGACATGCGGGTCGCCACCCGGCGAATGCGGGCGGCGTGGCGCGTCTTCGACGGTGCATTCAAGGCGACCAAGACGAAGAAGATGCGCCACCACCTCGAGACGATCGCCGACCGGCTCGGGGCAGTAAGGGACCTGGACGTTCTCATCGAGGACCTGGAGGCCTACCGCCTCGGGCTCGACGAGGACCGGCGCCCCGGCCTCGAGCCGCTGTTGTCGGTCTGGCGCCGGCAACGGGCGAATGCCCGGACGCAGCTGATCGGCGAGCTCGATTCGGACCGCTACTCGAGCTTCGTGAAGGAGATGGATGCGTTCCTCGATGCCGGCGCCAATGCCGCGGCTGCCGTCGCCGCGCCGACGGCTCCGCACCGCATCCGCGATTGCGCGGCGTCCCAGATCTGGGCCGCCTACGAGGCCGTCCGAGCCTACGAGCTGGTCTTTCCCTGGGCGGACGTTGAGACCCTTCACGAGCTCCGCATCGCGACCAAGTGGTTGCGATACACGCTGGAGTTCTTCGGGGAGACACTGGGCCCGGACAGCGCTCGCCTGCTGAAGCGTGTGGTCGCGTTGCAGGACTATCTTGGCTGCCTGCACGACGCGGACGTAGCAACAAAGCTGGCCCGAGACATCCTGGTGGCCCGCGCCGGCGAGCTGTCGAAGGTGGAGACGGAGGCGATCGGAGCCTACCTCCGTTCACGAGAGCGCGAGGTGGCCCGCCGGCGGCGCGGCCTCGGACCTATCTGGCGGGCGGTCAATGGGGCCCCCTTCCGGCGCGCACTGGGTAGAGCCACGGCCGCCCTTTAGACTCGCGGTCGGGCCAGCCGGGCACTGCGTTTAAGCCCGTTCGCAGCCGTGGCCTCCGTCGCCTCCGCGCGCCAGATTTGTCCCCGCGTTAACCGCGGGTTCACGCCCCGATGAACTGCCGTCCGCAGGCTTGGTTGCGTGGCGCCGTGGGTCTCGCGCCGGCGGCACCTCCCCGCGATCCCG